>OCVP010000520.1_pt1 | contig 17551 bp, 14 predicted proteins | sample 1539171 | NCBI WGS metagenome assembly OCVP01 (sample SAMEA51879418, study PRJEB22527) | metagenome
AATTGTATCAGGGAGTTATTGTTGGACTCTCGGTCCAACATATGAAACATCATCTGAAATACAATACTTTACGTCACTAAGTGGTTCCTCAGTGGGTATGAGCACTCTTCCAGAAATACAAGAGGGGGGCAACCTAGGTCTAAATCTGTTAACTTTGTCATTGCTAACAAACTATGCAGCAGGGATATCTAAAACATCACTTACACATGAAGAAGTATTAGAAAATGCAAAAAAATCAACAAATAAAATGGTAACATTACTTTCTGAAATCGTAAAAAAGGTTAAAACATGAATATCAGACAAGAAATAATAAATATTAAAGATAGCATTATTCACTGGCGGAGAGATTTTCATCAGTACCCAGAACTTGCATTTAACGAATATCGTACTGGCGATGTAATTGCCAAAGAATTAAGATCTATGGGTCTTGAACCAAAAGAGAAAGTTGGGAAAACTGGTGTTACAGCAGATCTAAAATGTGGAGATGGACCTGTAATTGCTATCAGGGCAGATATGGATGCACTACCTATAGAGGAAACCAGCGGTCTTGATTTCTCATCAAAAAATAAAGGTGTAATGCATGCTTGTGGTCATGATGGCCATATGGCAATGTTATTAGGAGCAGCAAAAATACTATCTGAAAATAGAAACAAATATAACGGTACTGTTCGGTTCATATTTCAACCTGCTGAAGAGGGGGAAGGAGGTGCTAGATATATGATAGATGATGGTTGTTTAAATGAGGTTGATGAAATTTACGGAATACATGTATGGAATTATCAGCCTGTTGGAGAAGTTGGTATAAAAGATGGTCCTGTCCTAGCGGCTGCAGATATGTTTGATATTAAAGTTAGAGGCATTGGGGGGCATGGGGCAGCGCCTCAGGGTACAGTTGATACAATTGTAGTTTCTTCTCATCTAGTTCAAGCACTACAAACCATTGTAAGTAGAAATACAAATCCTCTTGAAAGTACTGTTATTACCGTTGGGAAAATAAATGGAGGTCATAATTTTAATGTTATATCTGAAGAGGTCTCTATGTCGGGTACAGCTCGTGCCTACACTGAAAAAAACCGAAAGTTAATTAAACAAAGAATGGAAGAAGTAATAGATGGCATTGCAAAAACTTACAATGCAGAAATAATTTTAGACTATAAGGATGGCTACCCACCAACAATAAATCATAGTGAACCAACAAAAAAAGTATTAGACGCTGCTAATCGAATTGTTGGAGAGAAAGCAGGCATGCCATATCTTTCTATGGGAGGAGAGGATTTTGCTTATTATCTACAAAAGGTTCCAGGCTGTTTCTTTTTTGTTGGATCTGCGCCAAATGAAAAAGAACTTTTTGAAACTCCTCATCATTGCTCACACTTCAATATGGATGAGAAAGCATTGCTTATCGGATCCTCTGTCTATTTGAATTTGATAGATGATATTATGGGTATCTAATACCCTATTGCCGATGTTTCACCTCGACAATCACCCCCACCAAATAGTCCTTCATTTGTGATCATGATTCCATTTGATTCACCAATATAGCCACCACGATATATTATTTTGTGGCCTCTAAGCCTAAGGTTTGATAATACATCCTGTGAGAGTCCTCGGGGTTCAATTTGGATTACATCAGGTAACCATTGTGAATGGAATCTGGGAGCACAAACAGCCTCCTTAATATCCATTTCAAAATTAATTACGTTTAAAATAGTTTGCATCGTAGTGGTAATTATGGTGGATCCGCCAGGAGATCCAACTACTAAAAATGGCTTATTATCCTTCATAACAATAGTAGGAGTCATTGAAGATAAAGGCCTTTTCCCAGGAGCAATTGCGTTGGCTTCATTTCCAATTAATCCAAAAGCATTTGGAACACCAGGCTTTGCTGAGAAATCATCCATTTCATTATTTAGAAAAAACCCAGCTCCCTCGACAATACATCCATTCCCATAAGACAAGTTAATTGTAGTTGTAACACTTACAGCATTTCCCCATTGATCCACAACAGAATAGTGGGTTGTTTCAGGAGACTCATATCCATTTGGATTTCCTGGATATACCGTGTTGCTTGGTGTAGCACGATTCATATTAATGTCATCAGATCTAACTTTTGCATATTCTTTAGATTTAAACATCTCAATTGGTACATCCCAATGTTCGGGATCTCCCATATGTTTTGCCCTATCTGAATATGCCCTCCTTTGTATTTCAGTCATTACATGAACATAATCGGAAGAATTCCATTGTAGGCTATCTTTTGAGAAGTTTTCCAGCATATTTAACATATTAATTAGTAGCGCGCCTCCGGAACTTGGCGGGCCCATTGATACAATTTCATATTCTTTGAATGATCCAATAATTGGATCACGATATTTAGAACTATAACTTTTTAAGTCATCGATTGAAATGAGCCCGTTGCCCTTTTTCATTTCTTTAACAATGAGATCTGCAGTTGGCCCAGAGTAAAAACCATCTCTTCCATATTTTGAAATACGCTTTAGAGTTTTTGCAAGATCCTTTTGTATAAATCGATCATTTTGCTTCCATGGTTTTCGGTTTTTTTTGATGAAAATCTTTGCTGCTGCTTCATTTTCCTCAAAAAACTCTTTATATGCGTTAAATCTATTTGCCTCATAATGAGAAAGTAAGAACCCTTTTTCAGCTAACTTAATTGCAGGAGACATTACCTCTTTAATTGATATGGATCCTGATCCGTGACTCTCTAAAGCCGAAATAAGGCCATCTACCGTACCAGGGACTCCACTACTTGCACGAGAATATAAAGACATGCCTTGTACCACATTTCCAGAATCATTTAGAAACATATCTCTTTTTGATTTAGATGGGGCTTTTTCTCTGTGATCAATAGTAATGGATAGCCCATCTGAAAATGAAGCAACCAAAAATCCGCCGCCACCCAGATTCCCATTCCCAGAAGATGTAACCGCTAGTGCAAATCCAACTGCAACTGCAGCATCAATAGCATTCCCACCTTTTTTGAGGATTTCAATTCCAGCTTGAGACGCCTGTTTGCTTGTTGATACTACCATTCCCTTTTCACCAAAAACAGGATCAGGGCTTGCACTCCATAATGCGGATAAAAACTGGAAAAAGATCAAAGCTGTAAATACTCTTTTTTTCATACTCTAGTGTGAGTTGTATCTTTATATATATTTAATTTTATTATAATCATTATCATTAATTAATGATGATAATATTTCATAGATGAAATTCTTAATAATTTAATTAAAAAACTTTAATGAATAACATAGTGGATATTTTGGAAGTAGGATTAAGAGATGGCTTGCAAAACGTAAAAGAAAATCTCAGCATAAAGGATAGGCTATTTATTATTGAAGGACTGATTGAAGCAGGGATCGATAAAATTCAAGTTGCAAGTTTTGTAGACCCAAAGAGAGTTCCACAAATGGCTATTGCTGAAGATCTTGTCAAAAGGTTAGATAAGAAAAATGGTGTCGAATATAGTGGTCTAGTTTTTAATGTGCGAGGGGTAGAAAGAGCATTGAATTGCGATTTAAATAAAGTCGAAACGTCTGTCTCAATTAACGATAAATATAGTAAAAAAAATCTAGCAATGAGTGTTTCTGAATCAATGATTAATCTAAAATCCATTGTTGAACTAGCTAGAGAGAACTCTATGAAAATCAGAGCTGGGCTGCAATGTGTTTGGGGTTATTATGGAAACAATGATTATGATCAACTTATTGTAATTGAACATCTTAGAAAAATAGTTGGAATGGGAGTAAATAGAATTTCTCTTTGTGATACTCCAGGGATGGCAAATCCAAAAAGAATTTCTGAACTATTAGATGAGGTACTTAGCTTATTTCCTGACCTTCAAATATCTATTCACCTTCATAATACAAACGGTCTAGGACTCGTAAATTTATTTTCAGCTTTAGATTTTGGTATTAAAGAAGTTGATACATCATTAGGCGGTATTGGAGGTTCACCCTTTATTAAAAACTCAAAAGGAAATATTGCTACTGAAGACGTAGCATATCTTATGGAATCTATGGGTTATAATACCGGATTGGACATCAAAAAATTATCTGATTTAAGTAATTATCTAGAAAAAAAGATTGGGAGTCAATATTTTGGAGGTAAGGTATACAAACTGATAAAATAATCAGTACGTGCTATTCCAGGGTTTGGTGCCTTTTTAGTGAAGTAACCAACGTTGTTTTCAAAAAAGTTGGTGGCTTTAATTTTTAGAGGTTTCTGTAACAGAAATAAATAGAACTAGTTCATCATCTAGGTTATAATCTCTTATTCCAAATATGCTAACCTAAGGTTACAGTACGAAATTGCTTTAAAGAAAATTCTGACGATTATGTAGTTGTTTATTCGCAAGCAATGTTTAAAAAAATTAGAGCTAAGAATTTTCCTTTGATTAGTGCTGGCGACTGATTGATATTATTAAGTTGGATAATGGAACAATTTTAAAAACTATCTTGGATTGCATTTAATACTTTTTCAATAGGTATACGATCTTGTTTCATCGAATCACGATCACGAAGTGTCACGGTATTATCTTCAATAGACTGATGATCTACTGTTATGCCAAATGGGGTTCCAGCTTCATCCTGTCTATAATATCTTTTGCCAATCGACCCTTGTTGATCATATAGTACTTTAAAATGTGGTTTAAGAATTTCTACAATCTCTCTTGCCTTCTCAGGAAGCCCATCTTTCTTTAAAAGAGGGCAGATGACAGCTTTTACTGGTGCAAGCCTTGGGCTAATTCTCATGACAGTTCGGTTATTTTTATCATCTTCCCAATATGCATCTGCAAGAACTGTTAATAGCATTCTATTCAAGCCTGCAGATGTTTCAATGATATATGGCAAATACCTATCATTATTTGGTTGATCAAAATAGGATAGATTTTTTCCTGAAAATTCCTCATGCTTTGAGAGATCGTAATCAGTCCGGTTATGAATTCCTTCTATTTCTGACCATCCAAATGGGAATTTATATTCGATATCCCAAGCTTCCTTGGCATAATGAGCAAGTTCATTACGACCATGCTCGTGAAAACGTAGTTTGTCTTTGTTAATATCAAGATTATCCAAATAAAACTTTAATCGTTTGTCTTTCCATTGGCCAAAAGCTTCATTGTCAGTACCAGGTTTTACAAAATATTGCATCTCCATTTGTTCAAACTCTCGCGTTCGGAAAATAAAATTCCTTGCAATTATTTCATTACGAAAAGCTTTTCCAATTTGTGCGATGCCAAATGGGACTTTCATTCTCATTGCACCCTGAACTAATTGGTAGTTAACATAGATCCCTTGGGCAGTCTCGGGTCTTAAAAAAGCCTCAGTCCCAGTTTCTTCTACAGGCCCAACGTGTGTTTTAAACATTAGATTAAATTGTCTGGGTTCAGTAAGGCTACCAACTGAACCACAATTAGGGCACTTAGTTTTTTCCCAATTGATCGAATTATAATTTTCTGAAAACTCATCAGCGCGATATCTCGATTTACATTGTTTACAATCTACTAAAGGATCATTAAATGCTCCCAAATGTCCTGAGGCTTCCCAAATTTTTGGATGCATAAGTATACCACTGTCCAGGCCCACAATATTTTCATGGACTTGGGTCATTTCTTTCCACCAGAGGTTTGAAATATTGTTTTTTAGTTCAATACCAAGAGGACCGTAATCATAAACTGCAGAAAACCCTCCGTAAATATCCGAGCTCTGAAAAATGAATCCTCTTCTTTTGCACAAGGAAACTATTTTCTCTATTGTCTTATCCATATTTGATCATAAGTTAATAATTAAGATTCAAAATAATTTAGCTTCTTACTTTTTCTTTTTTTTACGTTTTTTCTTTTTTGGTGGATTGAGTCTCTTTTGATCGATAATCGTAACAGCCTCTTCTAGCGATAGACTCGTAGGATCCAAGTCTCCCTTTAGCGAGGCATTTACTTTCCCATCGCTAATATACGGTCCGTATCTGCCATCTTTAATAACAAGGGTTTCTCCAGTTTTCGGATGCTCGCCAAGGGTTTTTATTTCAGAGCTTGTTTTGTTTTTATTTGCTAATAATTCAACAGCTTTTTCTAACGTTATATCTAAAGGAGTTTCTTGACCTCTTAAGGACGCATTTTTTCTCCCGCATTTAATATAAGGACCATATCTTCCATAATCAGCAGTTATAACATCGTTTGTATCTGGATGGTTACCCACTTCTCTTGGTAAGGATAATAATTTAAGAGCATATTCAAGATCTACATCTGCAAGTGGAAAATTTTTTGGTATGCCCTTTCTTGTCTTTGTTTCTCCCAGTTGCACATAGTGACCATAAGGACCTTTTTTAATCCATACTTTATCACCTGTGCTAGGGTCATCCCCAAGTGGCTCATCCTCTTTTGTTTCTTCTTCAAATATTTTTTCAATTGTACCTAGATTTAGATCTCCCATATAAATGTCTTCGGGGATGGACCGAGTATCATCCCCCCTTCGAAGATATGGGCCATATCTTCCAATTCGACCCTCAGTAGTATCTGAAATCTCCTTTGGTAATTCTATTGAGCAAGCTGCAGGGATATCGACTTTTTCATCCAGCATCTTTTCCAATCCTGCAAAGCGCCCTCCACCTTTATAAAAATTTGTCATAAAAGGTACAGCATCCAACTCACCTCGCGATACTTCATCCAATCCATCTTCCATCTTAACTGTAAACTCTTTACTTACTAGATTAGTAAAATGATTCTCCAATAATTGTGTGACTGCAAGGCCTAGATAGGTAGGAGAAAGTTTTCCATTTTTTCGATTAACATATTCTCTTCGTACAATGGTTGCTAAGATAGATGCAAATGTTGAGGGTCTACCTATTCCATTTTCTTCTAGGGCCTTAACGAGACTAGCTTCGGTATAACGTGCAGGAGGTTTGGTGCTATGCGAGTCTGGCATTAAATCATTACAATTAAGCGTCTCATCAATTTCTAATTTTGGTAATATGCGTTCCTTGTTAGCAAGATCCTTGTCTGGATTATCTCTTCCTTCAACATATACCTTCATATATCCTGGGAAAAGAATCATTTGGCCATTTGCGCGAAATTCTGCTTTTTGATTTTTAATAGTTATCGAAGTCTGTTCTAGTTTAGCTGATTTCATTTGACTTGCAACAGTTCGCTTCCAAATAAGGTCATATAACTTTCCAGCTTCGTCACCAAGCTCAGCTTTTACATCCTCTACGTTACGGAAAACACGATGGGCAGGCCTTATGGCCTCATGTGCTTCTTGGGCATTTCTAACTTTTGTTGCGTACTGTTTGGGGTTCTCTGGTAGAAATTCATCTCCATATAAACTTTTAATTACTTTTCTAGATCCAGAGATTGCCTCATCAGATAAATGAGTAGAATCAGTCCTCATGTAAGTAATGAACCCATTTTCATATAACTTTTGTGCTACACTCATGGTCTGCCTTGCAGAATTTCTCAATTTTCTTGATGCCTCCTGTTGAAGAGTGCTTGTTGTGAAAGGGGGTTTGGGGTTTGAGGTCCGAGGTTTTTTCATTATATCAGTTACTGTCCAGTTTCCTGATTTGAGTTCTTTCACTAACTCATCCGACTGTGATTCAGTTAAGAGAAGAACATCCTTGTTTTTTAATTCACCCGTTTTAGAATCAAAGTCGTTGCTACTCGCAACTTTCAATCCATCTACCTTTACTAAAGTTGCATTGAAGTTTTCTTTGCTGTTTACTTTTCTCAAGTCTGCTTTTAAGTCAAAATAGTTAGTCGATATAAATTTCGCTCTTAATCTATCTTGATCTACAATCATTTTAACTGCTGCTGATTGAACTCGACCTGCAGATAAATTTGTTGAAACAAAATTCATATTACTTTGCAAAGTAGCCCATAATACTGGCGAAACCTTGTACCCAACAAGCCGATCGATTACTCTTCGAGCAGTTTGTGCTGCTACCAGGTCATGGTTTATATCCCGAACATTATTTATGCCTTCATTAATCCCGGCTTTCGTTATTTCTGTAAACTGGACTCTATCTAATTTTTCTTCAGGAATCTCTGTTGCAAGGTGAGAGGCAATTGCCTCACCTTCCCTATCTGGATCTGTTGCAACTAATACCCTATCTGCAGTTTTTGATTTTTTTCTTAGCTCAGCTATAAAATCTTTTTTATCTGGCAGCACGGCAAGTTTTATTTTAAAATCATTTTCAAGGTCAATTCCCAGATCATTCTTTGGAAGATCTTTAACATGACCTACACAAGAAATCACATCATATTCCTTACCAAGGTGTTGTTGTATTGTTTTAACCTTTGTTGGTGATTCAACAATTAAGAGAGACTTTTGATTCATTTATATTTTGTCCTGATAAATTTTTACAAATTTTATATTCTCGCACACGCGTGTATAATATAGTTTAAAGAAAATTAGATTGTCAAATCCTCAAAGAAATTCATCACCTCAGATTGTGGAATTGTCTTTTGAGTACCTTTCGTAAAATCTTTTAAAGTAATAGTACTGTTGTTTATTTCATCTTCTCCAAGGATTAGCGCAAACTTCACTTTCAATTTATTTGCTTCACGTAATTGAGATTTCATACTCCGCCTTAATGTATCAGACACTACCTTTAAATTAAGACTTCTTAACCTGCTTGATATAACGATTGATCTAGATAATGCTTTATTCTCTGCACAAACAAAGTATACATCTGGATTAGATTTTTTAGCGTCAAAATTAGATTGTTCCATTGCAATGAGAAATCTTTCAATGCCAGCTGCAAAACCGATTCCTGGAGTAGGTTTTCCACCCAAAGTCTCTACTAGTCTGTTGTAGCGGCCACCACCAAGTAGGGCGTCTTGCGCTCCTAAATTATCTGAATTAAACTCAAATACTGTTCCAGTGTAATAATCTAATCCCCTTACAAGTTTGTGATTTATGGAGAAGGGTAGGTCCATATCTTTTAAAAATTCTTTCAAAGATTCAAAATGTGTGCTATCGGTTTTATTATGATAGTCAGATATTTTTGGTGCATCATTTAAAATTTCCTGTTCTTTTTCAGATTTTGTATCGAGAATGCGCAAGGGATTTGTATCAAATCTATGTTGGCTCGTCTTTGAAAAATCTTTTATATACGGGCTAAGATAATTTTTTAATGCTGTCCTATAATTATTTCTACATTCATTTGAGCCAATGCTATTCAGGTTAAGGGTGGTGTCATTTGCCAATCCGCAGAGGGAAAGGATTTTCCATGCAATTGCAATTATTTCAACATCTTGTTCAGGATTGTTAGACCCAAATGCCTCGACGCCAAATTGATGAAATTGACGTTGCCTACCCTTTTGTGGCCTTTCTCTTCGAAAAAGAGGGCCACTGTAGTAAAGCCGTTGGATAGGAGATAAAGTACCTAAATTATGTTGAATATAACTTCTTACAACCGATGCAGTTAACTCCGGCCGCAGTGTAAGGGAGGCACCATCAACATCTTCCCAAGAATACATTTCTTTTGTAACTATGTCTGTTTCTTCGCCTACACTTCTTGAAAAAAGTCTGGTTTCTTCAAAAATAGGATTGCGGATTTCTTGATAACCAAATTGTTCACACGTTTGATTTACTATTGATTCAAGTGCTTTCCATTTATGGATTTCGTTTGGAAGAATATCATGTGTCCCTTTGATGCTATGTAACTTTTTCATTTTGTTTTACCAGTTATTGATGAAACCAATCCGTTTGCTTTATTGAAATGAGTTTTCGGGACATAGATTCGTACAACTTGTCCTGCTATGCTAGTGGCCTCAATACCAAAAGCAGAGGATGTCCAATCCATTTTGAGATAATAAGGGATAGAATGTCTATCTAATAATTCTGCTGCCATGTCAGCATATACTTTGCCTTCAAATGGAGTGAGCGATGACCAAGTCATTTCAGGTATTGGAATATCAATTGGACAAGCATCTGTTAAACTAACGTTACAATCGCCACACTCTTTAATGTGGTCAAGATATTCAGCATGGCATTCAGGACAAAGCATTATTAGTCATTTTTATTATTGGAATTTCTTCCTTTAGATTAACTAGTACAATTGAAGATTTAAAAACCTGCTCCAGAATAAACTCCACCTCTTTTTTCAACTTTTAGGTCACGCAATGTCGGAGACTTTACATTTAATCTAAAGTTAATTCCTTGTCCAATTCCTGTTGGTGTCCAGTTTAAAGATAATTCCCAGCAATGTAAGTCACGATAAATTGAAAAAGAGTGGCTAACGAGATCTCTTTCCATCAGATCAAATCTGGCACGATAAGAGACTTTCCATTTAGGTGTAATATTAATTGTAGACGTAGTATTGGCCCAGAAATTTTTTGTTGGGTTTGAAGGGTTTGTAGCAGAATAAGAATAACTTAGACTTATGTTGCTATTCCATGATCTTTTATTACCAAGGGTGTTTTTCATATTCTTTAAAGGATTTTCAAGACCTGGATCAGTTAAATCATTTTCTAGAGCAGTTGTGTCTGTATGGTTTTCATCATTATCCTTTTCAATATCCTCCCAGGATGCGCCCATAAGTCGGAACCCAGTTGATAGGCGCGCATTAATCAATCTAGGGCTTATGAAACCACTGGTGTTCTTATTGAAATCTCCAAGTCGACGTTTTTGCTCGATATCATATTTATAGAAGTCATGGGTCATGCTAAGATCTAGATTTAGTTTTCCAGCAATTTTTGAACGAATATTTGATCTCAGGTTAGCGAGTTTCAATGAATCTGCTGCAAAATTGTAGCTTGAGCTCATTCGCCAGCTTAGGAGGTCAACTTTTTTTTCTTCATCCCCATTTTTTATTTTTCCTTGGAATATGTTGTTCAATCCAAAATTCATTGAGCTCCGTTCAGTCCTGGGTGTGCCACCTGCCATCGTTCCAGCAAACCTGTCAAGAAATATTTTATTTCCTAAGGAGTCTTTTTCAGTCAATACGTAGCCTAAGTCTTTTCCAAATACTTTCTTTGAGAAGTCTGGTGTCCACGAATAACCTATTGATGGTGATATAACATGCCTAATTGCAGTCAGAGGACCAAATGGGATTGAGAAAAGACCATATACTTGTGTATTTGCATTCATAGAAAATGAACCAGTAGTCCTGGCTGCAAAACCATTTTTTACTGACTTATCAAAAGTAGAGCCATTCCAGTTGCCATCCTGAGTTTTATTTACCCATGCAGATTTTAGACTGATGCTTGGGTTTACTGAAATATATTTGAATATCTTTTGTGGAGCATTTATGGAAGAAGTATGTATCCACCCGTTGTCTTGCTCGTTTTTTTCAATTAGAGTCCCAGAAGAATCTCTTTCCCATTCAAATCCTGTACTATCAATCTGAACTGATTCATAATAATCTCTACTTTTATTTGTATAGTTTAATCCGTAGTTCCATGTTATCGTATTATACCATTTTTTGTTCGTTGCACTCGTAGGGAAAAGATTACTTTGGCCGTGCCGGAATGAAAATTTGGGGAATGTTTTATTACCAATATTTATCTGAGTTCCTTCCCTACTTGGAGTAATAAAGTAATTACTCATAGGATTGGTTTTGTCACTAACAAGTAAATCAATATTTGAATAATAATTAGCGCTAAATGAATTTTTTGTTTTAGGCCAGCGTTTAGAATAACTTATGTTTGAAATTGCTTTTTGATCCATCCGTTCAGCCTCTGATAGCCCGTACTTTTTATTATAATCTCCGCTAGTAGAATAGGTTACGTTTGCATTTAAAGACTGATTATTTCTTAATTCTTGTTTATGTGTCCATCTAATAGTTGTACTAGTGTTTCTACTCTCTGTTAAATCCATTATGTCGTTGGTACCGCTTAGATACTGCCTATTAAAAAGATTCAAGCTTCCATTAAATTTATACCGCAGTCTATATTGAGTATTAGCTCTGAATGTGGTTCCTTGTTTATCTCCAAAGCCTAGTGTGAATTTTGAGTCCCAATAATCATTAGGTGCCCAATAAAATCCAAGCCCTTGAATGTACTGCCCTCTGTTTTTATTGTCGCCGTATGAAGGCATTATCCAGCCTGAATGCCTCTGACCTCCTTTGTGAGGGAAAATCCCTAATGGTATGCCAAAAATTGGAATTTGTCCTATATGAAGGATTATTGGCTTAGCAACGACAACATCATTTTGAATTATTTTCATTTTTGATGATTCAAAGTGGAAGTGTGCAGTATCATGATCGCAGGTAGTATAGGTTGAGTTTTCAATGAAGAATGCCTCCCTTGATTCGTTTCTAATTCTCTTCCCAGTATAAAAACCATCATCTGCCTTTGTTTCTCCTTTTGTTACACGTCCTTTTTTAGTCTTAAGGTTGTAGGTCATTGCGTCTCCTGTCATGGGGTCTCTTCCAGCTTCCTTAATAAGAGGGGGAATTAACTCATTCAATGTATCACCACTCATTCTGGGTAGAGCATTAAGCATATTTGTTTTCCAGTTTACGTTAACAAATCCTGCATCTAAACTGGTTCCATCGTGTTTTATGTTAACGTTCCCATCGAAATCTGATTCATCATTTTGCAAATGATACGTTATTCTGCTTGCCTTATATGTGACCGGATATTCGTTGCCATCAGAAAGTGAATCTGGTATATATTTCCCCTCTGATCCTCCAATTATATTAATTGTACTCAAATCATTATCATAAAATGATATCGCGATCGTATCTCCTGAAGCATTATTTTTACCTTGATAAATAGAGTCTTCAAAAATGTGATAGAGAGTTTTAGCCATGCCTTCTATTCTCAGGGAATCCAATTTCCCATTTTCAAAAAATCCTAAGAGAGATGTCCCTTCCATTTTATCATTAAATCTAAGGCTATCACCTACTTGGTTTGAGTCAATTAAAGATGCTTGATATCCTCTTATTGGAGTTATTGCATATGCATTTTTAGGGATATACAGTTTTTTTAACTTTTCCTGTTCATAGGCCAATGTGATTTTTGTCCCAGCTAAAAGTCTATTATTTTCTTTTATTTCGGGTTCTAACTCTAATATTGTTCTCTCATTCTCACGATCGTATTTGGCTAATCCACAAGTCGCTACTCTAGTAGAATCTTTAATGATTACATTGCCAATGGCTTTATAAGAAACACCATCCTGACTTTTATCCTTCTTATATTCGATTCTGTTTGCATTTATTATTTGTCCTTTTTGAACAAGAGTTACGTTCCCGCTTGCGATTCCACTATCAATATTTGTAAAAACAATGATGGTATCAGCCATTAGGTCGTAGTCATCATCCCAAACATGTGAGTTTCCAACGCTTAGTAGTTGATCATCTTTTGAATAAAATTTTATTGTATCACAAGTAAGGTTCATATCTTCTTGAACAGCTGACACCTCATTATACAATATTGCAAGACCATCAATCTCATATTGCCGGCCTTCTTGACAATAAAGATTCAGATTACCTTTGGTAAAAACAACATCACCTGAAATAAGTTTTACATTTTTACCCTCTAGTAAACTACTTTCAAGCAAATTTGCTTTTTTTAAATACAGTCTCTCATTTCCAAACAAAATTCCACTAATCTGAAATAAGATTAAAAACTTCAATATTTTTTCTAATCCTTGAGATTTCATGGGAGCATTACAGTTTGTGACAATAGCATCATAAGGTAAATTTACGTTACTTTTTAATGAGTTGAGGAACGTACATATGATGAAAATTTCATATCATCTATTATTGTTGTGTTCATTTATTTACTTGGCTGGATGTCAAAAAAATGGGGAGATCATAATTATGGGAAACGGATTGGTAATCGAAGATTTGGTTATTGGAGAGGGCAGTGAGGCACAAGACTTTAATAAGGTTGTTGTAAATTATACCGGAACATTAGAAGATGGTTCCATTTTTGATTCGTCTTTAAAACCTGGCAGGACACCATTCACTTTTACGCTTGGAGTTGGTTCAGTTATTAAAGGATGGGACCTGGGAGTGAAAGGGATGAAGGTTGGCGGTAAGAGGAAACTTACTATTCCTGCTGATCTTGGATACGGGAATAACGGTGCTGGTAATGTTATCCCTCCAAATGCAACACTTACTTTTGAGGTTGAACTTTTAGAGGTGGAGGTATATTAGTTAGCCACCGTAGCTCAGTTGGTAGAGCAACGCATTCGTAATGCGTGGGTCGCTGGTTCAAATCCAGTCGGTGGCTCTATTTAATTACATTTTGGTAATATTTTGCTGATCTCCACGCCCCATAGATCTCACCTATGTAAACTATTGCTGATACAGTTAAGAAAAATGGCCCAGCGATGGTTCTTTTTTCTTTAATTGAAAAATAGGCTGAGCTTCCTGTTAGGTAAAAAGTCCAAAACCCCATTAGGCCATCCATTGTTCTTCCGGAGTAAGCTCGACCAGCACCTGGAATGATTGCAGATAATGTACCAGCTACTAGTGGTGAACGATTAGAGGAAGGCAGGTTTTTAAGTTTTACAGGGTCAATTAATCTGCTATCTTTTTCATTAAATGGACTGTTCAATTCCACATGATAGTTATAAGCAAAAGGGTTACAACGAGTTATCCTTTCAGATGCCATGATGCTACCTTTTATTATTCCTTTATCACCTATTGCATCAGCTCCATAGTTTGAACAACTTGGATAAAATTGGCAATTAAATATATTAGTATTGTAGGATAGGCGTTGCCAAAGTGAAATAGGTAATATTCCAATCTTATTAATAAAAGGGGTCGTTTTAGATAATAGCAATGTGTCTGCAGGATATTTGGACTGTGAAAACAATAAGCCATTGATCATGATAATTAGACAAATTCGAACCATGATTAAAATTAATTAGATTTCTATTAATCTTGAACCTGTACTTATTTAGATTTTGACCATAATGGGAAGTTTAATTGATATAGTATTTTCAAATCCAGTCTATTTAGCAATAGCGGTTATTCTTACCATCTTGTTGGCCTATGCTCTAATTAAGAAGGTTATAAAGTTGATATTCACGATCGGGGTGGTATTAGTTATTTATGTAATATACTTGAATTATACTGGGCAAGAAGTGCCTAAAAATATGGATGATTTGAAAGAGTCAGTATCTGAAAAAGTAGAAATGGTTAAAGAAGCAACTGCAGAATCAATTAATGAGGCGAAAGAATCAACCCGCAAAGTAGTTGAAAAAAAGGTAGAAGAAAAAATTGATGATCTATTAGGTGACTAGTCAATCATAATAAATTGCTTGCAAGTTCTGCCAGGTCGCTTCGCTCGCCCTTTTCTAGAGTAATATGTGCAAATACACTTTGCCCTTTCATTCTGCTTATCAAGTAAGTTAACCCATTAGATTTTTTGTCAAGATATGGATGGTCAATTTGATGTATGTCTCCTGTGAAAACAACTTTTGTTCCTTCACCAGCTCTTGTAATGATCGTTTTTATTTCATGAGGTGTCAAGTTTTGGGCTTCATCAACAATGAAAAATGATTTTTGTAGACTTCTTCCTCTTATATATGCTAGTGGAGTAATTAATAACTTTTCTTCTTCCAACATTTCATTAATCCTCTGTGCTCGTTTTTCATTACCTTTAAATTGATGACGAATTACAGAGAGATTATCAAAGAGTGGTTGCATGTATGGATCTAACTTTGAATGAATATCCCCGGGCAAGAATCCAAGGTCTTTGTTGCTTAGCGGTACAATTGGTCTTGCAAGAAAAATTTTTCTAAACCTTTTTCTTTTTTCTAGTGCACATGCCAGCGCAAGTAGTGTTTTACCGGTACCCGCTTTACCTGATAAAGTTACTAGTTGAATCCTTTCATCGAGCAACATATTTAGTGCAAAGGATTGCTCAGCATTTCTTGGGGTTATTCCATATGCATTTAAATTGTTAATCTGAGTTATTTCTTTTTCAAATGGATCAAAATATGCTAGAACAGACTTTTGGCCATTTCTTAAAATATAGTTTTCATTTGGTACTGGTTTTTGTATCGACTCCAAGTTTTCAAAGTCTACTCCATCTGCGTTATATATCATATCAATTTCTTCTGAACTAACATTCTCAATTAATCGATTTCCTGGATATATGTGGTTTACATCTTCAATTGTATCTGTGGTATAATCTTCTGCCATAAGGCCTAATGAACGAGCCTTTAGTCTCATATTTGTGTCTTTTGATACCAACACAAGTTGTTTATCATGATTTTCTTCGTGAAGTTTAAATGCACAATTAATTATTCTATGATCTGGGCAATCTTCTTTAAATGTTTTTTCAACATCAGGATGCCAATTATGATTGACAACAACTTTTATTTTCCCATCAGGTTGATTTAATTCATTAGAATTGGAATCAATAGAGAGCTCATCTAAAAGGCGAAGGAACTCTCTGGCATTATAGTGTATCTGTTCATTGCCTCTTTTAAACTGATCTAATTCCTCTAGTGCTGATATGGGAATGACCACTTCATTATCTTCAAAGTTTTGAATGCATGTTGCATCGTGGAGGATAACATTGGTGTCTAAAACAAAAATTTTCTTTGATGTATTTGCCATTTTAAACTTGGATAAAATCTTACTTTGATTATTTATTTATGCAAATTTTGCATTTAGTTTTTAAAAATTTATTGCGAGCATAAACATATATTTTATCAAGGGATGAATTTGAACATCGCTCTTAAGACTTGATATAACATAATACTATAAATTAGTGCTAAACCTAGTAATGCAGCAGGGGTTATTCGAAAACGTACCCGGAATTCATTATGCCCTTTTTTATGATCATAATATTCAATAAGAGCTTCAAGAGTTATTTTACTTAAATAAACACAACTGCAATACAGAATAAGTAGTATACCTTGATCAATTACTGTAAGTGATTTTAACCATTGACCAAGATTCACTTCATATTCCTTAAAATAAATTTAAATTCAGATAGTATCATTGAAGTTGCACCCCAAACTGTTTCACCATTGAGATCAAAATAAGGTACGTTAACTGATTTATTAGAAAAAAAATCTTTTTTCGTTTTCAAATTTTTTTCAAGAACCAAGTCATTTATTGATACTGAAAATACACGCTTCACTTCAGCATCTTGCACTTTTGTATGTGGTTTTTCTTCCGTCCACCCAACGTATGGGGAAATATGAAAATTAGATACTGGTATATAAAATGGTGTCAAACTACCAATAATTTTTATAAGGTCTTTATCAACTCCAATTTCTTCATTTGTTTCGCGAATTGCAGCATTCATCTTGGATTCATTTTTTTCAACTACTCCCCCTGGGAAAGATATTTGGCCCTTATGGTGTTCAACATTTTGACTTCGTTTTGTAAGAAAAAAAAACCATTTTTCTTCAAGTGGATATAATAAAAGTAGTATGGACGCTGGTATTCCCTCATTTTCTTGATTTTTTTTTGGGAACCGATTTGGGGTGATCATCATTTTCCGTTGTGCACTTTTTCCTGGAAGATCTTTCCTTAGCCTTTTTGTTAGTGCTTCAATAAATAATGGTATCATAGCACGAAAAGTTATCCTATTTTAAATTCTTCTACCCGAACTTTG
>OCVP010000524.1_pt1 | contig 17468 bp, 19 predicted proteins | sample 1539171 | NCBI WGS metagenome assembly OCVP01 (sample SAMEA51879418, study PRJEB22527) | metagenome
ACGTTTAATTTCAACATTTTGAGATTTTGCACATTCATTCAAATCATCATTAGTTATTGCTACACCATCTTCGAAATAATCAACCCCTGCCCAACGAGCAACATCAAGCAACACTCCTCTACCAGCCATTTCAGCGCGTACTTTTTCGATTCCATTTTTTTGAGCACCGTCGCTATCGACAAGTGCCGCAGAATAACCATTCCACATTTTGTTATCATAAAAAATATGACCTAAAGCATCCCATTGAGTAGCGCACTGTAATGGTAATGATATCATATCATCTGCATATTGAAGTCCAAAATCATCAAACCTTCCAGCTATAGAGTCTGTTCCAGTAGCTAGCATTAAATGAATTGGATTAAACCTATTACCCCAAGAGCCTTTTTGTGGTCCATGTCTATCAAAATTTAAACCTAAGCTAAATCTTTTCCCTTTTTTAATGAGTTTGCTAGCGTCAACAACTATCTCAGGAGTTATAAAATTCAATGTACCTTTTTCATCATCTGGGCCCCATCTTCCCCAGTTTTTTAGTTTTTCTGCAGTTTCTCTAAGATGTTTTATATCAAACATTTTTTCATCATATTTTCTTGGCATGATAAACTCCTATTTAACCTTTTGTTGGAAAATTTAATTCTACTTTTACACCATCTGGATCATCAACAAATAGTTGTTCTAGTGGAAAACCAGGAACTTTTCTGTGAGTGTATTCGATAGATTTATTATCAAACATTTCTTTCATACTATCTATATCCTCACAATTAAAGGCAACATGATCTATAGCACCAGATCCTGATTTAACATTATTTTTTTTCCCGATGTAGTAATCTTGGCCATCCCCTTGCTTTCTCATCGCCAAGTGAATACAAGCAGCTTTGTCGTCTTCATTTAAATATAACCAGTGGCCTGGGAAAGGGAAGTCTGGTCTATATCCGTCTTTCAAACCTAATAAATCAACATAAAATTCTTTAGTTTTTTTTAAGTCATCAGCTAATATAAGTACATGTTCAAATGTTTTTAAAGACATTTCTTACTCCTAAAACTTAAGCTTATTTAATTTTTAATTTAAAATCAAACTTATAAACTAGTTTAAAAAATCACTTAAAATTTTATTGGTTTCATTAGGTTTTTCAAGGTTAAATACATGTGCAACTCCTGGAATGCAAACATATTTACTATTAACTGTTAAATGATGCATTTCTTCCATAGCTAGAGCTGGTGCACCTACATCGTTTTCACCTGAAATATAAAGAAAGTCTTTTTTAATTTTTCCTAATTCTCTTAAATAATCAAGACCTTTAATCGCATTGCAACTCCCAATATATCCATTAGTGGAGGTAGATTTAATCATCTCTTCAGCTTTTTCTAAAATATGATTATTCGCAACATCATTTCTAAATTTGTCACTAAACCACCTCTCTAGGGAACCTTGAACGACACCTTGTGTGCCTTTGTCTTCAACTACTGCCATTCTTTGATCCCACGCCTCAATTGCTGGGGGTGGCATGTCAGCTCTTGCTGCACAACACACAAGTTTATCAAATCTATTAGAATGTTTTAATGCCAATCCTAACGATGTCATTCCTCCCATCGATAAACCTACAAAATGAGCTTTATCTATACCAATTTCATCCATTATTGAAATTACATCATTTTCAAGCATATCAAATGTATAAGGGCCTTGGATTGGAGAGCTTTTACCATGACCTCTTTTATCATAACAAATTATTTGATAATTATCTTTAAAGTATTCAACTTGAGGATCCCACATTGATAAATCTGAGCCTAAGGAGTTTGAAAAAACAATTGTATTTTTTCCTATGTTTTCATGGAATTCGTAATTTATAAACTCATTATTTCCTAAGTCTAATTTACTCATAAGAGTTCCTACTCTGCAGCTATATTAATGTTACTATTAATCTGAGGCATAACTTTTTCTGTCATCAGCTTCATAGAATTTTTTGCTAAATTTACATCTTTCCAATCATGTCCAGCATATAAAAGTGTACCAAACTCACCTACTTCTTCTCTGAAGGCTAAAATCTTGTCAGCAACCTCATCTGGAGTTCCAAATAAAATTAGTTTTTTGCATATATCTTCTAATTTAAGAGCGTCATCAGACATATTTTGATCTTCTTTAAATAAATTTGCACGACCATGCTTCAACATTTTTGTTAAGAGTTGACTGTAGTAAAATACATATGGGCTACCATTGCCAAGTGCATATTCTTCTGCTTTTTTTCTATCTTCACATACAAAAATAGACTTAGCAATTCTCCAATCCATTGGATTGGCTTCTGTGTTAGCTTGTTTGCATCCCTCAACATAACCTGGCCAGTGAGTTTTAACCCATTTAGGCAATAAAAAATTAGCTGATATTGGTTTCCATCCTCTTGCGGCAGCAGCTGTTATACCTTTTGAATAAGGTGCAACAACGGTACAAATTATAGGAGGATATGGTTTTTGAAGTGGTTTAGGCATTATGCCTTGACCTATATCAGTCATTTGAGTTTTTTCTGTTGTAACTTCCCAGTATTTTCCTTTTATAGAATATGGTGCATCTCGTTTCCATATTTCTAAAACCATATCAATGCATTCAACAAACATTTCGTTCCGGTTTTTTTCTAAATTTCCAAAGACCTCTGCATCTGAAGCCAAACCTCCTGGACTGATACCAAAATTAAGACGACCGTCTAGCATATGATCTAACATGGCAATTTGGCCAGCTACAGCTGCTGGGTGGGAGTTTGGCAAATTTACTGTACCGGTTCCTAATCTTATATTCTTTGTGGCAGCTGCTAATGATGCAATGAATACTGTGCTAGATGTAATGTTTTCAGCTGCGTCTGTATAATGTTCTCCACAATATGCTTCTGAAAAACCTATTTCATCTGCTAATAAAAATGCTTCTCTATCTTCAGCTAAAGTCTTCCTATAATCCTTATCTAAAGGATGAATAGGCATTGTAAAAAATCCAACTTCCATATTTAACTCCTATTATTAGATATATATAACATTCAAGTTAAAAGAAAAAATAATAATATTTTATAGATTCTATCAAAAAGGTTGATTTAGAATAAATATATAAATTCTAAATTAAAATTCTATGAGGTTTTTTATGAATATTGGGTTAATAGGTTTAGGGGCTATGGGTGGAGCTTACGCCAAACACCTTATAACAAACAACTTTAATTGTTATGGTATAGATATAGATAAAAAAAATATTTCAAGATTTTTAAGTTTAGGAGGATCTGAGATTACTTATCCAAATTTATTTAATAAGGTTGATGTTGTACTTTTAAGCTTACCCTCTCTTGAAGCATATAAAAATGTTTTAGAGAATCTAAAGAAACTTGGAAAACATACTTCCAATAAAATTATTTTGGATATGAATACAATTTCGATTGAAGATAAAATTGATTTTAAAAATGAAATTAAAAAATCTAATATAGATATGTTAGATACCCCAGTAAGTGGAACTGGAGCACAAGCTTGGGAAGGAGATATAACAGTTTTTGCTAGTGGTGATGAGACCATAACAAAAAAATATAATAATATTTTTGAAAGTTTTTCTAAAGAAGTTATTTATGTAGGTCCTTTTGGGAATGGAATGAAATTTAAAATTCTTGCAAATTTGTTAGTAACTATTCACAACACAGCAGCTGCAGAGGCTCTTAGACTTGGTGAATGTGCTGGTTTAGACAAAGATATGATTTATAAAGTTTTAGGGAACAGCGCAGCAACTTCGGTGATGTTACAAAAAAGAATGCCCTTAATGATTAATCAAAATTATGAACCTCCAACAGCATCATTTAATATTTTTTTAAAAGATGTTGATATTATTAGAAATTTTATAAAAAATAATAATGTTATTTTACCCACTTTTGAGGGTTCGGCAAAGATATATGATAAGGCAGAAAAAACTTTATCTAAAAATTGGGATACAGCTTCAGTATATGAAGTTTTAAAAATGGAGAATGTGAATGAGTGATAATGCAAAAGAATTACCTAAAATCAGAGTTTGGAAAAAAGATGAAATGAGTAAAAGAATTGCCTTTTTTAAAGATTTAAAAGGTTCAAAAAAAGGGTTACCAGATAGCCTTCTTCCTGAATGTACAAGAGAATTAATAAATGTTATTGGTTTTGAGCCACCAAAAGGAAAATCAAAACATGTATCTCCATTAGGTGATGATAATTCTCAAATGCCTGCTATAAATATTTCTGAAGGTTTTAATCTAGGTTTTTGTAGATGTAAACCTGGAAAAGGTCCTTTGATGCATAATCATGATACAAATGAAACTTTTATGCCAATTACTGGAAAATGGAGATGTGAATGGAACGAAGGAAATGATTTTCAGTCAGTAGACGTTGGTCCTTGTGATGTTGTATCTTTTCCTCCAGGCTGTGCAAGACGGTTCATGAATATTACAGAAGACGAACCTAATATAGAGCATGTTTTGCTTGTTGTGATAGCAGGTAATGCTCCAAAAGCAGAGTTTACTGAAAAGGCTTATAATAGAATATCTGAATTTGAAGCAAATCAAGCATAGAATAATAAATGATTTGGATAATTGTATGTAAAGATAAAGCCGACGCATTAAAAAGAAGAATGGCTGTTATTGACGAACACAGAAAGTATTTATCAACAAATCCAATAAAAACACTTGTATCAGGACCCTTAACGGATTTGGATGGTAAAACTATGAATGGTTCATTTTTTATGGTTGAAGCTGACGAAATTTCAGAAATTCATACATTTCAAGCAAATGATCCACTATATCATGCAGATGTTTGGGAAGATATTATTATTTCCCCTTTTAATAAAAGGGTAGATAATTTATCAAATTAATAAGAGGTTTATATGAAAAAGTTTATTGATTTATCTGTTTCATTAGAAGAAGGAATTACTTCCGATCCAGATTTTATGCTTCCCAAGATTAATTACCATCATCACCAAGATACCGCTGAAGAAATTATGAGCTTTTTCCCGGGGTTAAAAAAAGAAGATTTGCCAGGTGGTGAGGGCTGGGCTATGGAAACCATCACTGTAAGTACGCATAATGGGACACATATGGACGCTCCTTATCACTACCATTCAACCATGGATAATGGAAATAGAGCTATTACGATAGATGAGGTGCCATTAGAATGGTGTTATGGTAAAGGAGTTAAATTTGATTTTAGGTCTTTTTCAGATGGTTATGTTGTTAATGTAGATGATATTAAAAAAGAATTAGATAGAATTGAACATACTCTTTCTCCTTTGGATATCATATTTGTCAATACAGCTGCATCTGGGCATTATGGCAAACCTGATTTTTTGTTAAAAGGTTGTGGTATTGGCAAAGATGCAACAATTTATCTACTTGACCAAGGTGTTCGATTAACTGGAACAGATGCTTGGAGTTGGGATGCTCCATTTACACATACTGCTAAAAAATTTAAAAAGACTAAAGATCCTTCCTTAATTTGGGAAGGTCATAGAGCAGGCATGCATAAAGGGTATTCTCATATAGAAAAATTATGTAACTTAGAAAAATTACCTGATAAAGGTTTTTTGGTTTCTGCTTTTCCATTTAAAATTAAAAATGGTTCAGCGGGATTTGTAAGGGTTGTTGCTATTTTAGATTAGTAATCTTTTAAAAATAGGCTAATTATTTTTTCACTAGCTTTTTGACATATGGGTCTAAATATCATTATTGCAGGGAAAGCAATAAGTATCGCATAAAACCAATTAATTGGCCAAACTTGCCAAAATAAACTCAAATTATCTAGAGATTTGAACGTTACAACAGAACTAATGAACATTGTTATAACAATGGACATGAATATTGATGCTAAATAAATTATATATTTTTGTTTGTTCATAATAAAAAAGGCACACAATTTCTTGTATGCCTTAAATGTTTATCAATATTGGTTAACCACCAATTTTATATCTTACAGGGAATTTATGTCCTGTTTTTTCAACTTCTTCCATGTAAACGTTCATCAAAGCAGCACCATCAATTCCAGGATAGCCTTTAGTGATGTCAGCAGCTCTTGAATTAGGCCAATCTTTAATTGTTTCAGCCCAAATCTTTTGCTGTGCTACAGGTAGATAAGTAACAGCATCATTAATACCTTTTTTCTGACCTAGTTTCATTAAATCAGTTAAACCTTTTTGGTATCTTCTTTGTCCATCTTTAACAGCTGATCTTTCGTAATTAGCGGCTTCTTCCATAACAATCTTTGCTACTTCAGGTGGAAGTTTAGCTAATGTTTTTAGATTAATTGTTGTGATAGTTTGTGCCATTGCACCAAAACCTATAACTTTCCAGTATGGAGCTTGTTCATAAAACTTAAATCCTCCAGCGTGGGCAGAAGGGAAGATAATTACACCTTTTGCGACACCAGTTGCTAAGTCATTATACATAGTAGGCAATGTCGATGTTACTGGTATTGATCCAAATAATGATACCCATGGTAAGTTTGGACCAGCAGCAATCACTTTAACGCCTTTAAGTTCTTGTGCTTTATTCCATTGTTTAACAGTTCCAATTCCATAATCATCAAAACCCTGCATAGCTATAAATTTTTGATTATATTTATCTTCAAGCATTTTTGCTAATTGTGGAAATTTTTTAAGAACTCTGTGCTTAACTTCCCAGTTTGTCTCAAGATTTGTTAATGTAAATGGAACAAAATAATCAAAGTTCCATGGTAATAATTTTGCAGTTTCAAAACATACACAATATGAACCAATGTCAAGCAATCCTTTTTCAACTGCCTCTAATGTTTCATGTACTTTTGCTATTTTACCAGCATAAGCTTCTATTATTTTAATTTTGTGTTTTGTTTCCGCTGCCACTCTTTTTTTAATGTTCGGCACAAAAACTTTTTCCATTCCAGTTACATATGCAGTAGGAGCTGAAGGATGTCCTGATCCAACTCTTAAGGTATATGAGCCTGCAATGGCAGAAGTTGCAATAGCACCAGAGATCAAAAGCCCAAGTGGAAGTGCTTTTTTTAAATTTTTTAACATAAATATTCCTCCGTTAATGTTAAAAGTTTAGCATCTTTTATTTATTTTTAAAGTTTAAACAAACTTTGTTGGCCAGCTTGCTAATTCTGGAATTAAATAAACCATAATCATTACGAATAACATCATAATCCAATATGGAATAGAACCCATAAAAATTGTTCCTAATGGAACATTATCATTGCTACCCGTGAGAACTCCCTTGACAGTATAAACAATAAGACCAAAAGGAGGTGTAAGAAGCCCAGCTTCAATTGCTAAAATACCAAATATAGCAAATGCGTATGGGTTCATTTCAGGAACTAAATGAATAAATAAAGGTACTGTAAGAAGAATAATTGAAATTGAGTCTAAAAGCATTCCTAAAACTAACCATATAACAACCATCATAATTAAAATGGCAAACTGATTTAATCCAACTGATGTAATAGCTTCAAGTATGATTGAATTTATATCAGATAAGGAAAGAAATCTTGAATACATCCCAGCTGTTATAAGTAAAATCATTATTGGAGCAGATGTTTTTCCTGCATCGATAACGGAATCAACAACACCTTTAAAATTCATGCCTTTACATAATGCTATTATAAAGCTTGCAATAGCGCCCATTCCTGCTGCTTCGGTAGCTGTAAAAATTCCTCCCCAAATTCCACCAAGCACTAAAAAAATTAATGCAATAATGGAAAAACCTGAATAAATTTCTGTTTTTGTTAATTTTGTTGTTAAGCCAACTTGATCAGGTTCAGGAGCAAGTTGTGGTTTCATAATCGCTCTGACAAGGTTGTAGGTTACATATAATAAAGCAAGAAGAATTCCAGGAATCACACCAGCAACAAATAATTTTCCAATTGAGTCTTCTGTTATAATTCCCCAAACAATCAGCAAAACGCTAGGTGGAATCAACATTCCTAAACATGCACTCCCCGAAATAGCTCCAAGTGCAAAGCTATGATTATAACCAGCTTTTTTCATTTCTGGCCATGCTATTCTGGTAAATGCTGCTGCTGAAGCAATAGATGTTCCTGTTACTGCTGCAAATGCTGTATTACCAGTTACTGTTGCGACACCTAATCTTCCTGGCACTCCTTTAAGACCTTTATTAATAAGATTATAAAGATCTGCTGCCGCTCCACTTCTCGACAAAAAATCTCCCATTAAAACAAAAAGGGGTATTGTCATAAACACATGATCTCTAATCAATTCATATGCTGCACCTCCAACTTGGCTTGCAGCCATATATGCGTCTTCAAATATGAAGTATGTTCCAATCATTGCTGTAGCACCTAATGCTAAAGCTATGTGAACACCTGCGAATATTGCTAGTAACATGCCAAGCAATGTAATTAACATTAATACATTTAAATCCATTTCCATATTTATTCTCTAAGGCTAATTATTTTTTTTTTTGAATTGATCAATAATAAGGCTCGCATATATATAAACAATTATAATAGCAGCAAATATTATTACTGTTCTTACAATATATACTGGAAATTCAATTGCACCAATTCCTTGGTACTCCCTAATTTCCCATCCTTTAATCATATCTGTCCACCCACCCACAGCTATGCCAATAAAAAGCATCATTCCAATTAAGAAGGATAAGACATTAATTATTATTTTAGAATTTTTGCTACAAAACTCGTATATTAGAGTTGTTCTTAACATTGTTCCTGAGACAATAGCAAAAGGGACTTGAAGAAAAACAATTGCTGGAACAGAGTTTTGAACTATCTGATCAGCTCCCAAAAAAAGTCCAAAATTTCTAAAAGTTACTTCAGCAAAAATTGTAAAAGCTACAAAAACAAGCCAAATTGCAGCAATACCTTGTAAAATTTCAGAGACTTTTTTTACCATTATAAATTCCTCTCGATTTGTTAAAGAATAGACATATTAAATATGCAATCAAGGATAAATTAAACTAATCAATGTTTTTGAACTCTTTGATTTAGCTTTTCACTGATATTTTTTATTTCTTCACAAATTTTTTCACTGAAAAACTTTGTAACTGGACTTAGTTCTCTACTAGCTGAGGTAATTAAAACATAATCTGTTATTAAAGGGGGAGAATCTAATGGAGATAAGGTTCTTGATTTTCCATCTATGTCTAAGTCACATAATGCAGCTGGAAGTATGGAGCACCAATCGCTGTAAGCAACCATTTCTAATGTCCCAATCATACCATCCATCTCAAGAATTGATTTAGGCTTTATACCATGAGTAGATAAATATTGGTTTATGGCAATTCGTCTAGAATTTTCAGGACTTGGTAAAATGATTTTTAAGTCATGAGATTTTAAATTTTCTATTTTAAGAGGTTTTAAATGTTCAAATGGAGATTTTTTGGAACTTACTAATAAGTTTAAGTCTTTTGATACAAATTGAACATTTAATCCTAATGAACTTTTTACAGATGGAACTATAGCAAATTCAATTTTGTTTGACCGAACCATCTCTTCAAGAACACCGGAGTAAGCTTCTGTTATTTTGAATTCAACCTTGGGATGATCTTCTAAAAATTTAGATAATGTTATTGGCAATGCTGATCTTGTAAAAGTTGGCATTAATCCACAATCAATATTACCTGTAAAACCATCTGATGACGATTTAGTATCGATTAAAGCTTTTTCCATAAGCCTTAAAATGTCTAATGAATATTTATAGAAATCTTTTCCGCTTTCAGTTAAACGCATATTTCCTGGAATTCTATCTAATAATTTTTTTCCTATACTAATTTCAAGATTTTGAACTAGCATAGACATACCAGATTGAGTTGCATTTAACCTTTCAGCTGCTTGACTAAAAGATTTTTCTTCAACTACTGCTACAAATGCTTTAAGTTGTTTTATAGATACAGACATAATTATCAGTTAAGTTGATACAATTCATACAAATAAATAATTACTTATAATACACAAATAATGATAAAACAAAACATCTAATTAGATGCATTAAATATGAACAACAAGAATTTAAGAAATGTTTTATCAAAATTTGCTACTGGTGTGACAATAGTTTCTACCATTGATGATGATGGAAAACCTGTTGGAATGACTGTAAATAGTTTTACTTCTGTTTCACTTGATCCACCGTTAGTGTTATGGAACATTGGTATTAATCAACCAAGTTATGATATCTTTTTAAATGCTAAGGGTTATTCAGTTAGTATTTTATCAAAAGATCAAAGAGATATCTGTAATTTATTTTCAAGCTCAGTTGATAATAAATTTAACAATATTGATTTTGTTTTAAGTGACAATGGGTTTCCTATTATCCAAAAATCACTAGCATGGTTTGATTGTTTAAAATGGAAAAACTATCCCGGTGGTGATCATCAAATTTTAGTTGGTGAAGTTATAAATTTCCATGCTAATGAAAATGATCCTTTGATTTTTTGGAATGGTTCTTTAGCTTAAAAAATACTTGATAGTTTAAAGTATTTTTGCATTTATTAAAATGTGTATAAATTAAGTTAAAAAGGAATTTTTATATGGCTATATGGTTAAAAGAAGGTAAATCAGAAAGTGAAATTATTGAAGCTGATGAAAAAGTTAAAAGAACAGTTGAGAGCATTTTAAACGATGTTTCTAAAAGAGGTGATGAAGCTGTTAGAGAATTATCACTTAAGTTTGACAATTATTCACCTGATAATTTTATTCTTAATAAAAACGAAATTGAAAATATTATTGATAGAGTAAACAAAAGAGATTTAGAAGATATCAAGTTTGCACAAGATCAAGTGCGAAACTTCGCAAAAAAGCAATTAGAATGTCTAAAAGATTTAGAAGTAGAAACTATGCCTGGTGTGGTTTTGGGTCATAAAAATATTCCAGTGAATTCTGTGGGTTGTTATGTGCCTGGAGGAAAATATCCTATGGTTGCCTCAGCTCATATGTCAGTTATTACTGCGAGTGTGGCTGGTGTAAAAAATATCACTGCCTCTGCTCCACCGCAAGATGGGAAGCCCCATCCTGCAATAGTGTCTGCAATGTTTTATGGGGGTGCACATAAAATACTTTGCCTTGGTGGTATTCAAGCTGTTGCATCAATGGCTTTAGGGACTGAAAGCATCACCAAATCAGATATGATAGTAGGCCCAGGAAATATGTTTGTAGCAGAAGCAAAAAGACAACTTTATGGAAGAGTTGGTATAGATTTATTTGCAGGTCCAACTGAAACTTTAGTTATAGCAGATGAAACTTCAGATGCGGAGATATGTGCAGTTGATTTACTTGGGCAAGCTGAACATGGCCCAACGAGTCCTGCAATTTTACTTACCAATTCAAGAAAACTTGCTGAGGACACTTTAGCGGAAGTTGATAGACAGTTAAATATTCTACCAACCGCAGATATTGCAAAAAATTCATGGAAAGAATATGGGCAAGTAATTGTATGTGAGTCCCTAGAAGAAATGATTCAAGTTGCAGATGAACTGGCATTTGAACACGTTCAAATCATGACAGAAGATGTTGATTATTTTCTTAAAAATATGACAAATTATGGAGCTTTATTTTTAGGATCTCGAACTAATGTAGCTTATGGTGACAAAGTAATAGGTACAAATCATACTTTACCTACAAAAACAGCTGCAAGATATACAGGTGGTTTATGGGTTGGTAAATTTATCAAAACTTGTACTTATCAAAAGGTTTTAACAGATGAAGCATCATCAAAAATTGGTGAATATTGTTCTAGGCTTTGCGCATTAGAAGGGTTTTCTGGCCATGGTGAACAAGCTAATATAAGAGTAAGACGATATGGTGGTAGAAATATAAAACCCTATGCTGCTGCAGAATAGGAGAAAATCATGAATTTTCCAGAAACACCAAGTTTTAGTTTAAAAAACAAGAGAGCTTTAGTTACTGGAGCTGGTAGAGGCATTGGTCTAGGTGCATCTATAGCGTTGGCTTCCGCAGGAGCAGATGTAATGATGGTTTCACGAACAGCAAAAGAGTTAGAAGAAATATACAATCATTTAAAACAGTTAGGTCATAAATCTAGTTATAAATCTTTAGACGTAACAAACCAAAACGATGTGTCTAAACTCATTGATGATGAAGATTGTTTTGATATTTTAGTAAATAACGCAGGTACGAATATACCATCTAGTTTAGTTGATACCAATATTAATGATTTTGATTATGTTATGTCATTAAATGTAAAATCAGTTATTAGCTTAACGCAAACTGTTGTTAAGAAGATGATTTCAAATAATATAAAAGGATCAATTATTAACGTTTCATCTCAAATGGGTCATGTTGGAGGTCCTAATAGAACAACTTATTGTTCAACAAAATTTGCTATTGAGGGTTTTACTAAATCACTTGCGATTGAACTTGCTCCAATTGGTATAAGAGTTAATTCAATTTGTCCAACTTTCATAAAAACTCCTATGACGGAACCTTTTTTAAAAGATGATGAATTTAAAAAACAAGTTCTTTCAATGATCCCTCTGGGAAGACTTGGCGAGATTTCTGATTTAATGGGTCCATTTGTTTTTCTTGCATCTGATGCATCTTCTTTAATGACTGGTTCAAGTGTTCTTGTTGATGGTGGTTGGACCTCGAGATAGAGTTTATGAAAGCTGTTACATTACAAAAAGAAGGAATTAAAGTAGTAGATACTTCTGTTCCAACTCCAAATGATTTTCAAGTACTTGTTAAAGTATATGCGTGTGGTTTAAACAGATCAGATTTACTAGAAACTCAAGGCCAATCCTTTGGACACATGGGATCTAACTTAAAAATATTAGGAGGAGAGTTTGCTGGTGAAGTTATAGAATTGGGGTCAAAAGTCTCTAATTTGTCGAAAGGTGATAAAGTGATGTGCAGGGGTGGCTCTGGCTGGGCAGAGTTTGCATTGGCACATCATTTAAGGTGTGTAAAGTTTCAAAATGAGCAAATAAACTGGGAAAAAGCTTCATCTATTCAAGGAAGTCTTCAAACTATGCATGATGCCATTATTACAAATGGTAAATTTAAAAAAGGTCAGTCTATATTTATTCAAGGAGCAAGTAGTGGAGTAGGTTTGATAGGGCTTCAAATTGGAAAATGTTTAGGTGCAAGTTTAATTTTTGGTTCATCATCTGATCAAACTAGATTAAAAAAACTTAGCGAATTTGGCGCAGATCATCTTATTGATATTAGCAAAAGTAATTGGAAAAACATTATACTAGATAAAACTGATGGTAAGGGTGTAGATTTAGTTATTGATATGCTATCTGGCAATTTTTCTAATTTAAATATGGAAGTTACTAAGATTAACGGACATCTTATTAACATCGGTAGATTAGCGGGAATGAATTCAAATTTTGATCATGATTTGCATGCAAAAAGAAGAATTCACTATATTGGAACAACTGGAAGAACAAGGTCAATTGAAGAAAACTATTTAGTTTCTAAATTAGCTAATGATGAATTATGGAATTTTGTACTAAATGATCAGATTAAACATCCCATTGATAGTGTTTTCGAATTAACTGATGCAGAACTTGCACTAAATAGAATGAATGATAATAAACATTTTGGAAAAATTATATTAAAGACTTAATTTTATTGATAGTAATTGTAAATGAGTAAAACTGAATATATTTTAAATGTTAACGGAAAATCTAAAAATATAGTTTCTTCTGAAGACAAACCATTACTCTATATATTAAGAGATGACTTTAAATTGACTGGAACTAAGTTAGGTTGTGGTCTTGAGCAATGTGGTTCATGCGCTGTCTTAGTAGATGGAAGTAAAATTTTAAGCTGTAATAGACCAGCTATAGAATTTGTTGATAAAGAAATAACCACTATCGAAGGTATTTCAAAAAATGACGTTTTAAATGAAATTCAGCAATCTTTTAAAGAATTTAATGCAGCTCAATGTGGTTATTGTACAAGTGGTATTATTATCTCTTTAACAGAATTATTTAATAAGAAAGAAACACCTGGCAGAAAGGAAATAATAGAATCTTTATCTGGTCAATTATGTAGATGTGGTTCTCATGCTTCTGTCTTAAAAGCAATAAATAATGTAATTAAACTTAGAAAAAATAATGATTAATAAATATAAAATTAATACTGGTGCAAGTGTAAAAGATTATAATAAAGTTTCTGATTGGTTGTCATTTGAAATTCCTAATAAAATAAAAATCTCATCAGGCAAAGTTGATATAGGACAACACATAAGTACAACTTTAGCTCTAATTTGTTCCAGAGAGTTAGGAATTGATATTAATTCAATTTTTGTCAATAAACTAAATACAGATATAACGCCAAATGAAGGAATTACAGCAAGTAGTTTATCAGTTCCAAATTCTGGTACAGCAATAAGGTCAGCATCAATTATATTTAAGAAAAATTTTTTAGATTTTGCTGCTAAATCTTTAAATTTAAATATAAACAACATTAATTTAGAAGATGGTGTTGCCAAAGATCCAAACTCAAATGCTAGCATAACTTTTTGGGACTTTTCAAAGACAGAAGAATTTTTAAAGTTATCTATTCCAGATATTATAGAAATTGAAGATAAAAAAAATTTTGATCACAGCTCTCATGTAGAAACTAAATTTATTAACTCTATTGTTAAAGGCGAATATCAATTTTTACATGATTTAAGATTTGATGATATGTTGCACGCTAGAATAGTAAGGCCTCCTAGTTACTTTCATAAATTTTTATCAATTAATAAGGCTATTCATAAATATTTAAAAGATCATAACCTTAAATTATATATAAAAAACTCTTTTATTGCTGTTCTTGGTAATGATGAATTCGAAGTTATAAAGTCACTTAACCGCATTAAAAACTCTATTGAATGGGAACAAGTTAATAAATTAGCAAATGATAAAATTTTTAACTTAATAGATCAAAATAGCAAAGACTCTCTTATTGTAAAAAGAGGAGGTGAGGCATTTCATGAAAATATACCAGAAATTAAATCTTATAATAATGTTGATCATAAAACTTTGACATTAGAGTTCAATAAACCTTATTTAATGCATGGCTCTATTGGACCATCTGCTTCATGTTCATTTTATAAAAATGGGAAGTTTATAATTTACTCACATAGTCAGGCAATTTACGCTTTGAAATCTATTCTATCAAATGCGTTTAATCTTAAAGAAAAAAATATAACACTTCATTTTATGCCTGGAGCTGGGTGTTATGGTCATAACGGCGCTGATGATGTGACATATGAGGCGGCTTTGCTCTCTAAAGAATTTGAAAATAAATATGTTTTATTAAAATGGACAAGAGAGGATGAAAATTGTTGGGAGCCTTATGGAAGTGCGTCTAAGAATAAATTAACTGCTACTTTGGATGAAAATAATAAGATTATATATTGGTCTAGTGAAGCTTATTCAGATACTTATTTAACTAGACCAATGGTTGGTAAATTAGAATATTTTGTATCACAAAGATTTATAAATAACGATTTTAAAAAATATAAAGTGGAGCCTCGTACGGGCGCTCATATGGGAATACACAGAAATTTAGACCCTATATATAATTTTAAAGAAACAAGGTTAGTTAAAAACCTAGTTCATGATTTACCATTGAGAACGTCAGCGCTTAGAACATTGGGTGCTTTTGCAAATACAACTGCAACTGAGACATTTATGGATGATCTTTGTATTGAAGCAAATATCGATCCATTTGAATTTCGGATCAATCATCTTGATGATAATAGAGCAATAGATTTACTAAACGATTTAAAAATCCAAATGGAAAAGGATAAACCTTCAGAAAACGGTTTTAGAGGAATAGCTTTTTCTCGATATAAAAACTCAGCATCTTATTGTGCTGTAGGTGTAGAATTAACTGTTTCTGACAATGTAGAAGTTGAATTAAAACAAGCATGGATAAGTGTAGATGCTGGTGAAGTAGCTTTTAAAGAGGGAATAGAGGCTCAAGTGGAAGGTGGATTTATTCAAGCTGCAAGTTGGTCTCTTTATGAACAAGTCAATTTTGATAATAATGAAATTTTGTCAAAAGATTGGGATGGGTACAAAATAATTGAATTTGACAATATACCGCTAATAAATACATCAGTAATTAACAGAGTGGGTTTTCCTTATCTTGGTGTTGGAGAGGCGGTAGCTGGCCCAACAGGTGCATCAATTTCTAATGCGCTTAAGAGAGCTTTAGGTGAAAGAATACAAAGTATGCCTTTTTCTCAAGAAAATATAACAAAACAACTTCTAGGTTAAATATTTATAATTAGGGAGATCTATAAATGTCTAATAAAAAACTAATAGGTTTAGCGATAGTTGGTTGTGGAACTATTGGTAGAATAAGAGCAATGATGGCAAAAGATTATCCTGGAATTAGCTGGATTGGTTTATGTGATATTAATGAAGAATTAGGTAAAAAATTGTTAAACGATTGTGATGCTGATTTTTTTACAACTAATTACAATGAGCTTGTAAAAAGATCAGAAGTTAATGCAGTTATTATTGCTACTGATGAAAATCATCATTTTGGTCCTATAATGTCCTCTCTTGAAAATGAAAGTTCTTTATTTATAGAAAAACCTCTTGCAACTGATTTAGTTGAAAGTAGAGATGTTCTAAATAAAATAAAGTCAACTAATGTTGATGCAGTTTTAGGATATACTCAAAGATTTAGAAGAAGGTTTTTGGCAGTTAAGCAAAAATTAATGGATCAAAAGATCGGTCATGTTACATCTGTTGTAACTAGAGCGTTTATGAATAGTATGGTTCCAATAGCAACTGTACGAAGAACAAATGAAAGAAAAAATCTTACACCTATGGTTGTGTCTGGCACACATAGTCTAGATATGTCATTTTGGTTAATGGAAGGTAAGTATCCAAGATCTGTATTCGCGCAATCAGTAGATAAAAAATTACAAAGTTACGGAACTAAAGATTCTACGTTTGGTATTTTTACAATGGATGATGATACTATTTTTAGTATGAATATAAGTTGGGCTCTACCAACTGTATGGCCAGGATCTGTATATGGTCTAGAAATTGGAATAGTAGGTACAGAAGGGGTTATAGATATTGAAGATACACATAGAGATTTAGTTCTTGCGAGTGAAAAGCCTCAAGGACATGGCTACAATCCTTCAGGATTTACACCTTTAGATACAAGACATGTTGATTTTTTAACATCATATCCGCCTGGAGATATTTATAATAACCAACTTTGGGGACCTATGAGAGAAGAAACTAACTCTTGGTTTCAAAGATTATATGTTGGTACAGATACGCCACATGCATCCGCAGAAGATGGACATAAAAATCTTGTAATGACAATGGCAATGGATGCTTCAAGTAAAATAAACAATAAAATCGATATTTCTGATGATATAGAAACAGAAATTCTCAAAATACAAAGTTCATAATATGAAAGCATTACTTTTAAATGGACCAGGCAAACCTTTTTCAATAGAGACGATTGAAGACCCCACACCACAAAAAGGTTATGCAGTTGCA
>OCVP010000527.1_pt1 | contig 17379 bp, 17 predicted proteins | sample 1539171 | NCBI WGS metagenome assembly OCVP01 (sample SAMEA51879418, study PRJEB22527) | metagenome
CCCATTCTAGAACTGCCCATCCATCAAAATTATAACCAGATAGTTTTGAAAAAATAGATTTAAAGTCAACCTGACCATCTCCTAATGATCTAAATCTGCCTGCTCTATCAATCCAAGATTGAAAACCTCCGTATACACCTTGTTTTCCACTTGGATTTAATTCTGCATCCTTTACGTGAAACATTTTTAATTTGTCATGATAGATATCAATATGATCCAAATAATTTAAATGTTGAAGAATAAAATGACTTGGATCATAAAGCATATTACATCTTGGATGATTACCAACCTTTTCTAAAAACATTTCAAAAGTAATTCCATCATGGAGATCTTCACCAGGATGGATTTCATAACATAGATCTACCCCAGCTTCGTCGAATTTATTTAAAATTGGTTTCCATCTTTTTGCAAGTTCATTAAAAGCTTCATCTACTAAACCTTCTGGTCTTTGAGGCCATGGATATAAATATGGCCATGCTAGTGCACCAGAAAAAGTTGCATGTGCATTTAGTCCAAAGTTCCTTGAAGCAACTGCTGCTTGCATTAATTGATCAATAGCCCATTCTTTTCTTTTACTTGGATTACCTCTTACTTTTTCATCTGCAAATCCATCAAAAGGAATATCGTATGCAGGATGAACAGCAACAAGCTGACCTTGAAGGTGAGTAGATAACTCTGTCAGTTGTAAATTATTATTTTCAAGAATTCCTTTTATATCATCACAATAATCTTTACTTTCAGAAGCTTTTTTTAAATCAATTAATCTTGAATCCCATGAAGGTATCTGTACGCCTTTATATCCTAAATTAGAAGCCCATTTTGATATTGACTCTAATGAGTTAAAAGGTTCATCATCACTTACAAACTGGGCAAGAAATATTGCAGGGCCTTTTATTTTTTTCATATTAAATCTCCATAATTATTTAAACACGAAACAGTTAGGTAGTCATTAAATTTTTAAAATTTTCGTATAATTTTTTAGTATTATAGTTCATTTCTTGAATATTATTTCTAAGCAATTTATCCAGTTCATCAATTGAGTTTTTGCCTAAATATTTTTCTAAAGCATTTTTTAATTCAGGAACTTTGGACCATTTAATTATTGTGTTTTCATCTACTTCCATATGAAATTGAATGCCATAAGCATGGTTTTTATACTTAAAAATTTGAAATTTTGTAATATCTGATGAACCTAAAATTGTAACATCAGAATTATTTAATTCAGTTACCTCGTAACTATGCCATTGTAATGCTTTAATCTGATTATCAAAATTTTTAAAAAGTTGATCCTTTTTTTTATTATCTAAAATATTAATATTTAGAACCCCGATTTCTGGAGGATTAGATTTAATTACTTTACCGCCAAGAATTTCTCCTAAAAATTGACAACCTAAACAGATTCCGAGATATGGTTTTTGATTATTTAGAACAAATTCCTTTATCTTATTTTTTTCATCAATCATCCACGGATATTGTTCTTCCATCCAAGTATCCATTGGTCCACCTAAACATATCATTCCATCAAATATATCAAGATTAACAGGAATCTTTTCTCCTTTATCCAATCGAATAATAGTTGTTTCAACTAAGTCTTCATTCATTAACTCTGTAAAGTACCCAGGTGTTACTAAGGGCGTATGTTGAAGAATAATTATTTTATGAGACACTTTGTTCTAAGTTGAGTAATCTTTTTTTTAACTTGATCCCCCCTCTTCCAGAAAATCCTCCAAGTTTACCATCACTACGAATTACACGGTGACAGGGGATAATAAGTAAAAGTTTATTTTGTCCACAAACATTACCTACATATCTTGGAGACGTACCAACTTTTTTTGCTATTTCTCCATATGTTGAAACTTTACCATATTTAATTTTAGATAATTCTTTCCAAATTTTTTTTTGTAAAGGGGAACCTTCAAAAGAATAGTTAATCTTAAAATTTTTAAGTTTTCCAGAAGCATATAAATTAATCTGATTTTTAATGTTAATTAAATCAATTGTTTTATTTGTTTTACCAAAGCTAAGTGAATAAACATTACCTCTGTTTTTTTTCACTGTAATCCAACCAAGTTTAGTTTCAAAACAAGCTGTTTCCATATAAAATTAATAACATTATTGAATGAATCTATCAAAATAATTTATAGTAAATCATGGATGAAGATAATTTAAATCTAGAAATTAGAAAATTTCTTAAACAAGTTGGTATTAGCTCGCAACGTGAAATAGAAAATTACATACGAAAAAAATTTTCTGAAGGAAGTATCAAAATAGGTGAATCTATAAAAGTGTCTATGAATTTATCATCTGAAGATGGAGAGCTTAATCATTCAATTAAAGAAGATTTAAAAATAAAATAATTTTTTAAAATTTAATTAATACGATTTTGTATTTTATCAATATTTTCAAGTTTAGATAATGGTCCAATACTTGATATAGTTATTGGTCCTTTTACAATTTCATTAGCAATCTTTTGAACAGTCTCTTTAGAGACCTTATCTATATTTTTAATAGTTTCAGCGGGTTCGATTATTCTATTAAAGACCAGAAGTTGTCTAGCAGCACTTTCACATCTTCTAAATGCACTTTCTCTTCCCATCATTAAACTTGCTTTCAACTGAGCTTTACCTCTATTGATTTCCTTTTCTGTAATTGAGTTAGGACTTTCGTTTAATTGATCACATAAAACAGGTATGAGTTCTTGAATTTGATTTTCTCCTGTCCCACAATAGATACCAAAAACACCTGTATCAGTGTAAGATGAGCTGAAAGAGGAAATGCCATATACAAGGCCACGTTTCTCTCTAATCTCTTGAAACAATCTTGATGACATACCTCCCCCTAATAAAGAAGAGTAAACCAATAAAGAATAGTAATCATCATGGTGGTAATCTATACCTTCAAAACCAAGTAGTAAGTGAATCTGTTCTAATTTTTTATCTTCTCTGTATTCTCCAGATTTGTAATCAGCTTTTTGTCTTTCAGTAGATAATCCAGTTGGTAGGTTAGTGCATGATTTTTTAATTGATTCTACAAATTGATCATGGTCAATTTTTCCAGCTGCACTTATAATCATTTTTTTTGGATTATAATGATTCATCATGAAGTCTTTAACTTCGTCTCTTGAAATATTTTTAATAATATCAGTTTTACCCAATATGGAACGTCCCATTGGCTGGTCCGGGTATGCTTTTTCTTGCCAATAATCAAAAATCATATCATCAGGTGTATCAAGGTACATTCCAATTTCTTGAATTATGACTCCTCTTTCTCGATTAAGTTCATCTTCAGCAAATGTAGAATTTTGCAAAATATCTGTCAGAATATCTATTCCATAATGTAGATCATCAGCTAAGAGTTTTACATAATAAGCTGTTATTTCCTTTGAAGTATAAGCATTTATATCTCCACCAACATTTTCAATTGTTTCAGCAATTTGAAGAGCATTTTTAGTTGATGTACCCTTAAAAGCCATATGCTCTAAAAGGTGAGCAACACCATTTATGTCTTTTGTTTCATCTCTACCACCAACAAAATTCCATATACCCATTGATACTGTTTCCAGCCCTGGCATATTTTGAGTTACTATTCTTAATCCGTTTTCTAGTGTTGTAATTTTATGCATTGCTTATTTTTTCTAAGATGAAGTTTTTTACATCCATAGTACTATTGGGTAATATAGTCATCTTTTCCTCTTTATCAAAGAGATTGCTCAATTCTTTTGGTATATCAATTTCTTTATTAATTGCTTTATTCACAGCATTGTCAAATTTTGCAGGATGTGCACAAACCAAAGATACCCAGGCTTCATCATCTTTTTTATCTAATAATACTTTTAGTCCTGTTGCAGTATGTGGATCAGCAATATAATTATATTTTTCATATACATATTTAATTGTTTCCAGAGTCTGGCTATCATCAATTGAGGAAGCCTTATATATTTGCTGAAACTTAGCTAAAACAGAGTCATCAAATTGATAAAAACCTTTTGATGAAAAGCTTTCAAATACTTCATTTACTCTTTTGCTATCTCTATTTAGGCTTTCAAAAATTTGCCTCTCAAAGTTACTTGAAACTTGTATATCCATACTAGGGCTATATGTTTGAGAAACAGATTTTTTTTTCATTTCTCCAGTGTCTACTATGGACTTCAAGATATCATTAGAATTAGTTGCAATATGTAAATGACCAATAGGTAATCCCATTTGTTTAGCAACAAAGGCAGAAAAGATATTGCCAAAATTTCCCGAAGGAACAATAAAATTTATTTGATGCTTATCAGTTTGTAAATAAGACCAAAAATAATAAACTACTTGGGCAATTAATCGTGCCCAGTTTATAGAGTTTACTGCAGTTAAAGAAGTAGACTCTTGTATTTCATCATCTACAAATAGTTCTTTGACAATTTTTTGACAATCATCAAAATTACCATCTACAGCAATATTAAAAATATTCTTATCAATTACTGTAGTCATTTGTTTTTGTTGAATAGGTGATACTTTATTATGAGGATGTAGAATAAATACATTTATATCTTTTTTTGATTTGAAAGAATGAATTGCAGCTGACCCAGTATCACCAGAAGTTGCGCCTAAAACAGTAATTTTTTTTGGAGACATCTCTAAACTTGTAGAAAATAGGTTACCAAGAAATTGTAAAGCGTAATCTTTAAAAGCATAAGTAGGCCCATAAATTAATTCTAATAAAAATTTATTATTTTCTAATTCTACTAATGGAGCTATTTTTTCATGATTAAAATTTGCATAAGTTTCATTTAAAATTTTTTGTAATTCTAATTTTTCTATATTTTCATTTACATAAGGAAAAATAATTTCACATGCCACTTCTTCGTATGATTTATTTTTTAAACTTAGTAAGTCTATTTTGGGCCAGCTTTGGGGTAAATACAGACCACCATCTCTCGATAATCCTTGATAAAGAATATCGTTAAATGATCTGCTTAGAGAATCATCTCTTGTACTTAAATATTTCATTAAAGATAGCGATTAGTAATATATTCTTTGAAATATTTAGCATTTAAAGGCGACTTTGTAACCTGTTCTAAAACCTCATTAGTTGAAAAAAAACTAGCTTTTTCATGGATATTTTTTTTAAGCCAATTTACTAAATTTGAAAATTCACCATTTTCTATTTCCTTATCTAATTCCTTTTGATCAGTTCTCAATTGAGACGCAAATTGAGCAGCAGTGAGTGCTCCTAATGAATATGTTGGAAAGTATCCAAATAATCCAGCAAACCAATGAATATCTTGTAAACATCCATCAGTGTCTTTATTTATCGATAAATTAAATAATCTATTAAATTCATCATTCCAAGCATCTGGAATGTCTGCAATATTTATTTCATTGTTAAAAATTTTTCTTTCTAAATTAAATCTTAAAATAATATGCAAGGGATAGGTTACTTCATCCGACTCAACTCTTATAAAAGATTTATTTACTCGAGTACCTAATTTGTAAAGATTGTCTGGATTTGTAGCTTTGTCTTTAATATTAAATTTTTTATTTAAAGTATTAGATAAAAATTTTTTAAAAGCTAAAGATCTAGTGATTTGCATTTCAATTAATAGTGATTGACTTTCATGCATGGCCATCCCTCTAGATTTACCTGCTGGCTGATGCATCCAATCTTTTGGTAGGTTTAGCTCATATAATGCATGTCCAGTTTCATGCATAACACCATCTAAAGATGAAAATGGATTTTCATTATTATATCTAGTTGTAATTCTAACATCATTTGTAGATCCTCCACAAAAAGGGTGAACACTTTTATCAAGTCTTCCTCTTGTAAAATCAAAACCTATTTGTTTCATTATATATTCAGAAATATTTTTCTGCTTTTCTTCATCAATACTTGTTTCAAATTGAAATGTTTCTTCTTTTTTTTGCTTATCAATAATTTTATCAATAAGTGGTGTGAGAAATTTTTGTAAATCATCAAATACTTCAGATATTTTATTTTCTTCTGAAGAAGGTTCAAATTTATTTATTAGTGCTTCATAAGGAGAAACTTTAAAAGTTTCCCCTAAAATATTTGCTTCTTCTTTTGTTAAATTTATAAGTTCTTCTAAATCTTTTTTTACTAAATTAAAATCCGACTTTTCCCTTGCCTCTTGCCAAACACCTTCACATTTAGCTGAAGATTTTGAAATTTTTTCTACAAGCTCCGTTGGAATAGCAGAAGCTAATTTATATTCTCTATCCATTTCATTTAAGTTTTTCTGATCACTGTTATTTAGATTAAGATTCTTTGAGTCTTCAATTAAATCACCAACTTCAGAAGATGAAATTTTACTATGACTAAGTTTTGATAAATAGGCTAATTGATCTGATCTTTGATCTCTTGAGCTGCTCGGCATCATTGTTGCCATATCCCAGTGTAAAATACCTGCAATATCTGATGTCAGTGAAGCTTCATTAAAGATCTCTTTAAGTTTTAAATATGTTTTCATTTTTTCTTCCTAAATAAATAAATTATAAAAATAATCAAAAAAGAAAAACTCATCAAAAACCATGTAATTGCATACTGCAAATGATTATTTGAAAAATTATGATTTTGAGATGATGGTATTAAGAAATTCTCTGCATAATTGCTCATATTTTTAATGAAAAATTTTTGATTGATCTTAACATTTAAGAAAGTTTGAATTTGCTCCAAATCATAATAATACCATTCATTTGAAGAGATAGAATTCTCGGGAGTAAACATCTTTTTTTGAGTTGGATATCGGATGTATCCTAGAATTTCAGCATTTATTATTTCATTATTGTCTTTAAAATAATCATATCTGCTTTGCTCAAACCAACCTTCATCAATTAAATAATTATTACCATGATTATCTGACAATAAACTAGCTATTCTAACACCAGAAATCCCATTCAATGTTTTAGCCGGGAAAAAAATTTTTTTACTTCTGTCAACAGTTCCTAAAGTGATAACTTTAGTAAACTCATCAATGTTTGGATACTTCATTTTTCCCATTGAAAGTGAAAGTGGTTTTTGATCCTTTAGTTCATTAAATTCGGCTATAATTTTTTCTTTCCATTCCAGTCTTTGCAATTGCCAAATTCCTAAAAATATTGTCAGTGCAACACAAAATAAACTGAATAAAAAAAATTTTATTGGAAAGTTTTTAATTTATGCACCCCAAACATAAACGCAGACAAACAAGAACAGCCAAACTACATCAACAAAGTGCCAGTACCATGCCGCAGCCTCTAATCCAAAATGCCTATCTGGAGTAAAATGATTTTTATAAACACGATACAAACAAACAGCTAAGAATGCTGTTCCAACCATTACATGAAATCCATGAAAACCAGTAGCCATATAAAATACTGATGGATATATTCCATCAGTAAAACTAAAATAATGATGAGCTGCCTCGTAATATTCTACACCCTGCATAAATGAGAAGAAAATTCCGAGACCAACAGTACACCATAATGCCTGAATGGCTTGATCTCTATGACCTTCTCTAACAGCATGGTGAGCCCATGTACAAGTAGTACCTGACATTAATAATATTAATGTATTTAAAAAAGGAACATCAAGCGGATCAAATGTTTTGATACCTTCTGGTGGCCAAATTCCAACAGCACCATTACTATCAAAAGTTTCAGAGAATTCTTCTATAGGTAATTTAGGTGTTAAACTTGCATCAAAGAAAGCCCAGAAAAAAGCAACAAAGAACATTACTTCTGATGCAATAAAAAGCGCCATTCCATATCTTAGTCCCAGTTCCACAACAGGTGTATGAACCTTTTGAAAAGTTGACTCTTTAATTACGTCTCTCCACCATAAAAACATAATAGTTAACAAACCAATTGTACCAAGAATAAGAAGCCAAGAAGTTCCATAATGCATGTAAAATACAAGACCGGCAGCCATTGCTAGACCAGCTATTGATGATAAAAATGGAAGTGGGCTTGGATCAACTAAGTGATATGGATGTTTCTGCCCTGTTGTTGATTTATTAGCCATTGGTTATTCTATATATTTAAAAAAGGTATATGACAATGTTATCTCTTCAACATCTTTCATTGTTGGATCTTCGTTAATTGAAGGGTCTATATAAAACACAACAGGCATTTCAACTGTTTCTCCAGGTTTCAAAGCCTGCTTTTCGAAACAGAAACACTGTGTTTTAATAAAATATGGACCAACCTTTTCTGGTAGAACATTAAATGTCGCAGTTCCGATTGTTTCTACGTCAGATTGATTAGTAGCTTTATAATTAACAAGTTTATTTTCACCGACTTTAAATTTAATATTTTCTGGTGCAGTAAAAGTCCAATTTATACTATCATTAACATCAGCATTAAATTTAAGATTAATATCTCTTTCTAAAATTGATGATGAAAGGAACTCAGATGTACTTGTCTTACCACCATAACCAGTAACACGACAAAATAAGTCATATAAAGGTACCGAAAAAGCAACTAAAGTTATCATTGTTAGAACAATTAATGATAATCCTAAAGCTGTTCTAGTATTTGTCATTATACTCCAAAAATATTAGCCTTAAATAAAGTCCACAAATAAAAGAATGCGACAATACAAAGTAGAATAATTAAAGTGATAATATTTTTTCTTCTTCTATTTTTCATCTTAGTACCACATGATCAATCAATAATGCTGAGAATAAACTGAATAAATAAAGAATTGAAATAGCAAAAAATTTTAATCCTTCAGAATTTGGTATTGATTTTTTTTCTTTAGATTTTTTTAACTTTAGCGAACTATTAAATAATAATAAATTTAATATAGTAACAATAGTTAAGTACAATATTCCAACTTTACTATCTAAGTATGGAAGATAACTCGATAAAATTAATATTACAGCATAATAAACAATCTGTTTTTTTGTATCTTCAATACTACTTACATTTGGTAACATAGGCACATTAGCATTTTTATAATCATTATATCTATATACTGATAAGGCCCAAAAATGAGGAGGTGTCCAAAAAAATATAATTATAAATAAACTAATTGGTAAGAAATTTAATTCAGGAACAACTGCTGTCCATCCAATAATTGGAGGAATTGCTCCTGCTGCTCCTCCAATAACTATATTTAATGAAGTTGTTCGTTTAAGCCAAAATGTATAGATAAATACATAAAAAAGAATTGTAAAAAGAAGTAAACTTGTTGCTAATGAATTTGAGAACCATTGCATCAAAATTAAAGAAATAGTACCTGTTAATATTCCTACAACTAGTGCCTCATTTTTTGAAACTATTCCAAGTGGAATTGGTCTTAATTTTGTTCTTTCCATAGTTTTATCAATATCTTCATCAAACCACATATTGATTGCTGCTGAAGAACCCGCTCCAAGTGCAATAGCAACAATTACTAGAAAACTGTTTAGAAATGTTATCTGCCCTGGTGCCAAAAACATTCCAACAAATGCTGTAAAGATAACCAAGGACATAACTCTTGGTTTCATTAGTTCGTAATAACCTTTGAATTTTCTTAAAAGAAAATTATTGCTATAACCAGCTTCTAAGGATTTAGCATCCACGTAAATTATCCTTTGAATTTAGGTAAAGTCTCAAACTGATGGAATGGTGGAGGTGAAGACAGTGTCCATTCAAGAGTATCAGCTCCCTCTCCCCAAGGGTTAGCAACTTCTTTCTTTCCAAAAAATAAAGCATACACAATTGCAAAAAGAAATATCAAAGTAGCAGCAAAAGAGATGTAAGAACCATAAGTTGATACAAGATTCCATCCTGCATAAGCATCTGGATAATCTGGAATTCTTCTAGGCATACCAGCAAGTCCTAAGAAATGTTGAGGAAAGAATGTTACATTTACCCCAATAAAAAATAACCAAAAATGTAGTTTGCCTAAGAATTCATTATATTTTCTTCCAGACATTTTTCCAAACCAATAGTAAATACCTGCGAAAATTCCAAACATAGCCCCCATACTCAGAACATAATGGAAGTGTGCAACAACATAATACGTATCATGCATTACTGTATCTATTCCAGCATTGGCCAAAATAACACCTGTTACTCCTCCAAGTGTAAATAAGAAAACAAATCCAATTGCAAATAACATTGGAGTTTCAAATGTAAGTGATCCACCCCACATAGTTGCAATCCAACTAAATATTTTTATACCAGTTGGAACAGCAATAATAATTGTAGCTAGCATAAAATATGCTCTTAAATCTGCACTCATTCCAACTGTGAACATATGATGAGCCCAAACAATAAAACCTATAAATCCTATAGATATCATAGCATACACCATTCCTAGATATCCAAATACTGGCTTTCTTGAGAAAGTAGAGATGACCTGACTTACAATTCCAAAAGCTGGTAATATCATGATGTAAACTTCTGGATGACCAAAGAACCAAAATAAGTGTTGGAAAAGAACTGGATCTCCACCACCTGCAGGATTAAAGAATGTTGTACCAAAGTTTCTATCAGTTAGAAGCATTGTAATTGCTCCAGCTAAAACAGGAACAGCTAATAAAAGTAAGAATGCTGTAATTAACATAGCCCATACAAAAAGAGGCATCTTATGAAGAGTCATTCCAGGCGTTCTCATATTAAGTATTGTTGTTATAAAATTAACTGCACCTAAGATTGAGGAAGCACCTGCTAAATGAAGAGCAAAAATTGCCATATCAACAGAAGGTCCTGCGTGTCCAAGTTTATTTGAGAGTGGAGGATAAATTGTCCACCCCGTACCAGCACCAGTTCCTATTGTTGCTGAAACAACTAATAAAACTAGAGCAGGAACAAGTATCCAAAAACTAAAGTTATTCATTCTTGGAAAAGCCATATCAGGCGCACCAATCATTAATGGGACAAACCAGTTTCCAAAGCCACCTATTAATGCAGGCATTACAACAAAAAATACCATTAACAAACCATGAGCAGTGATAATTACATTCCAAACTTGACCATCAGCAACAACATCTAAGCCTGGGGCAGCTAATTCAGCTCTCATTAATAATGAAAAGAAACCTCCAACTAAACCAGCTAGTATGGCGAATATTATATAGAGAGTTCCAATATCTTTATGGTTGGTAGAAAAAAACCATCTTTTTATAAAACCTGGTTTATGATCATGATGGTCGTGACTTGCTGAATCTGCGTAACTCATTTTTCTCCTATTCTATTGTATTCTCTTTAGTGGTTATTTCGTTTGCTAATGCTAACTTATTTTTTTGTTCAATTATCCAATTGTTGAAATCTTTTTCATTAAGTGCTTCTATGACAATGGGCATGTACCCATGACCTGTTCCACATAATTCGGAACATTGACCTCTATATATTCCTGGCTCATCTATATTGAACCATGTTTCATTAAGTCTTCCAGGAACCGCGTCTTTTTTTACACCTAATGAAGGCATAGCAAAACTATGAAGCACATCACCAGCAGTAACTAATACGTGAATATTTTTATTTGCTGGTAAAACTAGGTGGTTATCTACTGTTAATAATCTTATGTCACCTGGTTCTAATTCTTCATCAGGTGTCATGTAACTCTCAAAAGAAATGTCATCATGTTCTGGGTATTGATACTCCCAGTACCACTGATGGCCTATGACTTTAATTGTCATATCTGTTTCAGGTATTACATCTTGCTGATATACTAACTTAAAAGATGGGATAGCCATAAAAATTAATATTATTACTGGAATCCCAGTCCAGAGTATTTCTATAAATGTGTTATGAGTAGTTTTAGAAGCAACTGGATTTACTTTTCTTCTAAATCTAAATACAACGTAAAAGATTAGAAACAGAACAAATATCGTGATTGCAGTCATCATAATTAATACAAAATTATGAAGATCATAAACATTTCTCATAACGTCACTTGCAGGTGTTTGAAAACCTAACTGCCAATCAGAAATACCATTTGCTGAAGAAGCAAAAGTCATAAATGTAGCAGTAATAAAGGATAAAATGCGCATCTTAATTAGTTATTGTATACACTAATAAATAAATTATTCAGTAAATTAACCAGTGATTTAGAGGCAAAATTCTAGGACAGGTTGTCGCTCATTATGATTTATTCAATAACCGATTGAATAGAAAAAATTGCAGCTGTAGTTGCAGTGTCTGATCGTAGAATTCTTTTTCCCAAAGAGACGGATATACATGAAGACAAAGAAGAGATGGTTCTTCGTTCCTTTTCAGAAAAACCACCTTCAGGTCCAATAATGACAGACCATTTTTTGTATTTTTTTGTTTCATTAATTAATGCATTGTAAATAGTTGGTAAATTTTCATTTCCTTCGTCACAAAATACTAACCCTCTATCAGATGGAAAATTGTCAACTAAATCATCTAGTTTAATTGTTTTTTCTAAAGTCGGAATTGACAATCTCTCAGATTGTTCTGATGCTTCAATCATATTTAATTCAAAATTTTTAAAATTTATTTTTGATTGATTTGTATATTCTGTCAAAATTGGAATAAATCTAGAGATGCCAAGCTCGGTAGCTTTTTGAATGGTGATATTCATTCTATAAGATTTGATTGGAGCAAATATTAGCCATAAATCAGATTCTTGAGGAATATCTCTCAATTTGTTTTGTATTTGTAAAACAATGTTATCTCTATTGATAGAAATTACTTTAGATAACCATTCACCTGTCAAACCATCGAATAAATTTATGTTATCTTCTTTTTTGATTCTAAGAACATTTTTCAGAAAGTGGTGCTGCTTATTTTTTATATAAATTAAAATATTGGCTGATAATTTTTTTGATACAAATAATCGTGTTTTAGACATTTTCATTACAATAGTTTAGAATTATAACATTATATTCATATATGTGGGATAACTTAGTTGTAAAAAAAATATTTGATTACTGCGAGTTAATCAGACTTAACAAACCTATTGGCTTCCTTCTATTAATGTGGCCTTGCTGGTTTGGTTTAGCGTTACTAAAAATAGAAACTTCTAAACTATTATTTTGGTATTTACTTTTTTTAATTGGTTCTTTTTTAATGAGAAGTGCGGGTTGTATAATTAATGACATCATTGATATTGATTTTGATCAAAAAGTTACACGTACTAAATTTAGACCTTTAGCATCAAAAAAGATTTCTATTACTGAAGCGATATTATTATTAATAATATTATTGGTAATTAGTTTTTTCATTCTTCTCGAGTTTAATTTTAAATCAATTGTATTAGGTTTGTTAAGTGTGCCATTTGTTATTTTATATCCTTTTATGAAAAGAATAACTTTCTTCCCACAATTATTCCTTGGAATTATTTTTAGTTGGGGTGTGCTAATAGTTTCAATGCAATTTAATACACGAATTACATTTGATTTTCTTTTATTGTATTTTGTATGTATTTTTTGGACGTTAGCATATGATACGATTTATGCCTACCAAGATAGGTCAGATGATGTTTTAAATAAAATCAAATCTACTGCAGTTTATTTTGATAAAAATGGTAAAAGATTTGTTCAAACATGCTATCTTATTATCTTAATTATATTGTCTTATTTTGTATGGAATTCCTCAAATTTTTTACTTAGTTCAATTATTATAGCCACTATCGCAATTTGTACGTATATAGCAATTCAGAAATGGGATATAACATCACCGTTAAGTTCAAATTATTATTTCAGACAAAATAATATTTTTGCAATTATGTTATTTTTACTTTTACATACTTTTTAATGTCTTCAGATAAAAAACAGTCAGTTACTTCAAGAATAGTTTTTCATTATTTAATGAGTCATAAACTCAAAATAATATTAGCTTTATTGATGATGGTTATCTCAGCAGCAGCAACAGGTTTACATGCTTGGTTAGTAAGACCTGCGCTTGATGAAGTCTTAATCAAAGGGAATAAAGAAATGTTATTTTTAATTCCAATTGCAATTATTATAGTGACCCTCTGTAAAGGATTGGCAACATATACTCACTCTTATCAAATGAGTAAAGTTGCACATTCTATTATTGCAAAACTTCAAACTCAGATGTTTGAAAAACTTATGTATTTGAATATGAAATTTTATAATGATTCTAAGTCAGGTAATTTAATTTCAAGACTCATCAATGATACTTACTACTTAAGACTTGCAATAGTTAAATCTGTAACAGGAATTATAAAAGATGTTTTAGTTATTATTTTTTTACTAGGTAATATGTTTTACCAAAGTTGGACCCTAACTCTTTTTGCTTTTTTTGCATTCCCTTTAGCAATCTGGCCCATAAGAAAAATTGGAAAGAGTATAAGAAAAATTACTTACACTATCCAAAACGAAATTGCAGTTTTTTCTAATGTATTAGCTGAGAGCATTAAAGGTATTAGACAAGTAAAAGCATACTCAAGAGAAAACTATGAAAAACAAAGAGCTTTTGAAACAATTAGTTTCATTCAAAAATATTTTACAAAATCTGCTTTTATTAGCAATCGCTTAAGTCCTTTAATGGAATTTATTGGAAGTTTAGCTGTAGCACTCTCAATTTATGCTGGGGGTGTTTTTGTCTTAAATGAAAGTATGACAACAGGTCAATTTATGAGTTTTTTAGTAAGTCTTCTTCTAGCTTATCAACCGGTAAAGGCACTTGGCAATCTAAACATTAGTGTCCAAGAAGGACTAGCTGGAGCTGAGAGAATTTTTAAACTTTTAGATACAAGCGAAAAAAATATGGAAAATATTTCTCCAAAAAAAACTATAGATCTAGATGGAGACATTGTTTTTAAAGATGTTTCATTTGCATATAACGATAATACAGTACTTGATAAAATAAGTTTAAGAATACCAAAAGGAAAAAAAGTTGCATTAGTTGGCTTATCTGGATCTGGTAAATCAACGATAGCAAATATAATTTTGCGATTATATGATAATTATTCAGGCTCTATATTAATTAATTCTAAAGATATAAAAGAACTAGATCTGACAGATGTAAGAAATAGTGTTTCAATAGTAACTCAAGAAACAATTTTATTTAATGAGAGTATATTTAATAATATTAAATATGGAAACATTGAAGCAACTGATGAAGAGATTAGTTTAGTCGCTAAAAATGCTGGGGTAAATAGTTTTTCAGAAGAATTGGATCAAAAACTACACACTGTTATTGGAGAAAACGGCATAAAATTATCAGGTGGACAACGACAAAGAATTGCTATTGCCCGAGCTCTAATTAAAGATGCACCACTTTTAATTATGGATGAAGCTACATCTTCTCTTGATAATATAACTGAAAATAAAATTCATGAAACAATAAATAATCTTATGAATAATAAAACCAAATTAATAATTGCACATAGATTAAGCACAATAGAAGACGCAGACATTATCTACGTTTTAGATAAAGGCAAAATTGAAAATCAAGGATCACATGAGGAGTTAATTTTAAAATCAGCTATTTATAAAAAATTACAACTAAGAGAACAGTTGGAAAATGAGTTTTAAAAAAAAAATTTTTAAATTTTCTATATCTCAAAAAATTTTGGCATTTATAGGTTACCTATATATCTTATTCGTATGTTACACTTCTAAAATACAGATTATAAACTCTGAGTTACCAGAAAAATTGTGGAGAGAGAATAAACCTTTTATTTTAGCATTTTGGCATGGTCAATTGATGATGATAGGACATGTATGGAAAAGTAAAGCTGTGTTAAATATGTTAGCATCTAGCCATAGTGATGGTCGATTTGGTGCATATATTGCAGGTCATTTTAATTTAAAAAATGTTTCTATAATGTCAAAAAATAAATCACCTTCATTAAGGAAAGTATTTAAAATTTTGAAAGATAGAAATTATATTGGTATTACTCCTGATGGACCAAGAGGACCAAATAAGAAAGTCTCAGAAGGAATTATAAAAATTGCAATTCATTCTCAAGTCCCAATTATACCACTTGGTTTTGCTTCAAATAAAAATCTTAAACTTAAATCTTGGGACTCATTTTTAATAACATATCCATTTTCAAAATGTAGATTTGTCTGGGGTGAACCAATTACTATTCCTTCTTCTACTAAAGATGATGATTTAGACAAATATAAGAATTTCTTGGAAGAAAAAATTAATGATTGCATGGAATCAGCAGAAAAAAATCTAAATGCTTAGAATATATCAAATACTCAGTACTTTTCTCATACCTATAATTATTTTTAATATATTTATTCGCATCTATAGAAAAAAAGAGGATAGATTAAGATTTATTGAAAGGATTGGGAAACCAACAGTAAAAAAAAATACTGAGAAAAAAATTTTATGGATACATGCAGCAAGTATTGGCGAATTTAAATCTTCAGATTTAATTATAGAACGATATCATAAAGTATTTGATATTTTAGTTACTACAACAACAAAATCTTCAGCAGAATATATTAAGGAGTTTTATAAAAATAAAATTATCCATCAGTACATTCCATTTGATGTGTCTCTGTGGTGTTCAAGATTTTTAAACTTTTGGAAACCAAATCTGATTCTATGGATAGAGTCAGATATTTGGCCAAATATGCTTAATAAAATTAGAGTTAAAAATATCAATTGTTTATATTTAAATGCAAGGATTTCTCCAACTTCTTTTAAAAAATGGAAAAGTACAAAAAATTTCTACAGAAATTCATTAAAGAGTTTTAATAAAATTTTTGCACAAAGCAAAGATGACAAAAAAAGAATTCAAGAATTAACAAACTTACAAATTGACTATGTTGGAAATTTAAAATTAGCTAATAACAAAAACAATTCTTCAATAAATAAAGATCAATCAAATACAATCATGATTGCAAGTACTCATTCTAATGAAGAAAAAGAGATAATTAAATGTATTAAAAAAACAATTCGTGAATTTAATTTAAAAATTTATCTTGCACCAAGGCATCCAGAAAGAATTAGTACAATTAAGCAAGAATTAAATAAAGAAGGATTTAATATTTCTTTAGAATCTAAAAAAGAATTTGAAGAAAATAATATCGTAATAATTGATAGTTTTGGAAAATTAGATCAATATTTTAAAATTAGTGATTTAGTTATTTTAGGTGGTTCTTTTTTAAAAAATATTGGTGGACATAATCCTATAGAGCCTGCAAGTTATGGATGTGCTATTATTAGCGGTAATTATGTTGATAATTGGACTAATATTTATGAAGATATGGTAAAAGCAAATTCATGTATAATGGTAAATAAGTTTGAAGATATTGATATAAAGATGAAAGAATTACTAAATAATAATTTGGAAATAAAAAAAATTCAAGCAAATGCACTTAAGTTTTCTAATAGATCTTTCTTTGAAAAAGAAAAGCTTTTCAAAGACATCGAAAAGTACATTAATTAAAATGCTTAAAGCTCCTAAATTTTGGTATAAAAAAAATGATACATATTTATCTAATTCTTTATACCCACT
>OCVP010000531.1_pt1 | contig 17176 bp, 15 predicted proteins | sample 1539171 | NCBI WGS metagenome assembly OCVP01 (sample SAMEA51879418, study PRJEB22527) | metagenome
CTTCCTGGTCTTTTACCACCAATTGGTATTGTAATAATTGTTTTGGGATCAATTTATTCTGGTATGACTGGTATTACAGAAGCAGCTGGTATGGGTGTAGTTGCAACACTAATTATAATAGCTGCCAGAAAAGAGTTAACATGGTTTTTGTTTAAAGATGCACTTGTTAGAACCTTTAAAGCTTCAGGAACTATATTAACAATTACTTTTGGTGCTACAGTTTTAGCAGGAGCTTATTCTCTTGCAGGAGGACCCACTTATGTTGCTGAAACAATTTTAGCCTACGATTTAAAGCCAATGTATCTAATTTTTATGATGCAAATAATGTTTTTAATAATGGGTGCATTCATGGATTGGGTTGGAATAGTTCTATTAGCAATGCCAGTTTTTTTACCAATAGTACTAGCTCTAGGTTTTGATCCCATATGGTTTGGAATACTATTCTGTGTAAATATGCAAGTTTCATTTTTAAGCCCACCATTTGGTCCTGCAGCATTCTATTTAAAATCAGTTGCTCCACCACACATTTCACTAACTGATATTTTCAGAGGTTTTGCACCATTTATAGTAATTCAATTGATTGTTTTGGCTTGTGTTATGTTCTTTCCAGAAGCAATGACGCAAAACTTCCACGATTTTGTCCCTAGAAAATAATGCAAAATATAGGTTTTATTGGTACTGGCCTTATGGGCTTTCCGATGGCAAAAAACATATTGAAAGCTGGATACAAAGTTAGAGCATTTAATAGATCCAAAAATAAAGCTGAACCACTAAAAGACTTTGGTGCCGAAATTTCAAATTCAATAGGAGAACTTGTTAAAGAAAGTCATGTGGTAATTACAATGTTAACTAATGATGATGCGGTCAATAAAGTTATAGGTAGCGATGAATTTTTAAATAATTTAAAACCTAATTCAACTGTAATTGATATGAGCTCTGTAAAACAAACTACAGCAGTTAATCACGGAAAAAATTTAAAATCTCGAAAAATTAATTACTTAGATGCACCAGTTTCAGGTGGAACAATAGGAGCCGAAGAAGCATCTCTTGCTATAATGATTGGGGGAGAACAGATAGTTTTTGAATCAGTTAAAGATATTTTAAAATCAATGGGAAACCCAACTCTTGTTGGTCCAATAGGATGTGGCCAGGTCTCAAAATTAGCAAACCAAATTATTGTTGGATTAGCTATTGGTGCTGTTGCTGAAGCAGTTACTCTTTGTGAAAAGGCTGGAGCTGACCCAAATAAAATGATTAAGGCTTTATCTGGAGGTTGGGCTGATAGTAAAGTTCTTAGAACACATGGAAAAAGAATGATAGATAAAGATTTTAGTCCTAAAGGTAAAACTTCAAGTCAGCTAAAAGATATGAATAATATCTTAGAATGTGCAAATAATTATAATACTCAATTACCTATTTCAAATTTAGTTAAAGAAATGTATAAATCACTAGTTGAAAATGGACATGGTGAAACAGATCATAGTTCACTATATAAAGAAATTGAAAGGATAAATAATGGGAAGACTTGAGGGAAAAGAAGTAATCATCACTGCAGCTGGACAAGGGATAGGAAAAGCAACAGCTATAACTTTTCATAACGAAGGTGCTAATGTCACTGCTACAGACATTAATGAAAATACTTTAAGTGAACTAAATAAAGAATACCCAAAAATTAAAGTAAAAAAATTAGACTCAACAAAAAATGAAGATATCAAAGAATTCATAAATACATTTAGAAATATAGATGTATTATTTAATGCAGTAGGATTTGTTCATCATGGAACAATTTTAGATTGTGAGGAGAAAGATTGGGATTTTTCTTTCGATACTAATATTAAATCTATGTACTTTATGTGTAAAGCTACATTGCCAACAATGATTAATAATAATGGAGGCAGTATTATTAACGTTGCCTCTGTTGCATCTAGTATTAAGGGTCTACCAAACAGATTTGTATATGGAGCAAGTAAAGCAGCTATTATTGGACTAACAAAATCAATCGCATCTGATTTTGTTAAGCAAAAAATTAGATGTAATGCAATTGCACCTGGAACCGTATTTACACCTTCTTGGGAAGATAGAGTAAAACAAAGCCCGGATCCAGTTAAGGCAAAAAAAGATTTCATAGCAAGACAACCCATGGAAAGACTAGGAACTGCACAAGAAATAGCTGATTTTGCTATTTATTTAGCTAGTGATGAATCAACATTTACAACAGGAAATACTTTTTCTGTTGATGGTGGAATGACAATTTAAATATAAAGGAGAAATAATGAAACTATTAAGAGTAGGTGAAAAGGGAAAAGAAAAACCAGCAATACTAGATGGTGATGGAAAAATAAGAGATATTAGCTCACATGTAAGTGATTTAAACCCACATAATTTAAATTTTGAAACAATTTCAAAAATTCAAAGTGTAGATACATCAAGCCTTCCTGAAATTTCATCAGATCAAAGAATAGGTTCTTGCATTACAAGTCCAGGAAAGTTTGTTGCAATAGGGCTTAATTATTCAGACCATGCTGCTGAAGTTGGAGCTGATATTCCAAAAGAACCAATTATGTTTATGAAGGCTACTAGTTCAATGTGTGGTCCTAATGATGATGTGGAAATAGTTTCAGGATCAAAAAAACTAGATTGGGAAGTTGAACTTGGAATTGTAATAGGAAAAGAGGCTAAACATATTTCAGAAGACCAATCACAAGATCATATTTTAGGATATTGTTTAGTAAACGATGTTAGTGAAAGAGAATGGCAAATTGAGAAAATGGGACAATGGGTTAAAGGTAAATCTCACGATACGTATGGGCCCACTGGACCTTACCTAGTAACTAAGGATGAAATTAAGGACATAAATAATTTAAAAATGATGTTGGATGTAAATGGTGAGAGAATGCAAACGGGAAATACAAGTACTATGATCTTTAACGTTGATATCATTGTATCTTATGTAAGTAAATTTATGTCATTACAACCAGGGGATATAATCACAACTGGAACACCTCCAGGAGTTGGAATGGGTAGAAAACCACAAGTATTTCTGAAAGCAGGTGACCAAATGAAACTATCAATAGAGAACTTAGGAGAACAGAACTCTAAAGTAGTTGCTGTTTAAAATTTGTGAAAATAACCTCAATCAAAAGTCATGTACTTAGATATGAGTTAGACAAAGAACTAGGATACTCACAACAATATTACAAACATAGAACTGCCCACTTAGTTGAAGTAGAGACTGATGAAGGAATCACAGGCTGGGGAGAGTGTTTTGGACCTGGAAATATAGCTCTTGCAAATAAATATATTGTAGAAAAAGTTATTCAACCTTTAATAAAAGGAGATGATCCACTTAAAAAAGAATATATTTGGCACAAAGTATACAATTTACTCAGAGACAGTGGTCAAAAAGGAATGCCAATTCAAGCATTGTCAGGAATTGATATAGCATTGTGGGATATATTGGCAAAAAAATCTAATTTACCTCTTTATCAACTACTAGGAGGTAAAACTAATGATAAAATTCCAGTTTATGGGTACGGCATGATGTTGCAAAAAAAAACAGTCGATGAACTTTGTGAATTGTTCAAAAATGAGGCTAGTCAAATAAAAGAAAAAAATTTTAAAGCTATGAAAATGAAAATTGGCATGGGTCCTAAAGAAGATTTAAAGTTGGTTAGTGCTGTAAGAGATACAATTGGATCTGAATTTAAACTTATGGTGGATGCAAATCATGCTTATAATAAAAATGATGCATTATATGTTGGAAGAGGATTAGATGAAATGAATATTTACTGGTTTGAAGAACCTGTTGCTCCAGAAGATTATGATAGCTACAAAGAACTTAAAGAAAAATTAAAGACTAATATTGCTGGAGGTGAGGCAGAGTTTACAAAATATGGTTGGAACCAACTTATAAAAAATAATTGTATTGATATAGCTCAACCTGAAGTTTGTGGTTTAGGTGGAATTACTGAATATTTAAAAGTATCAGCGTTAGCGCAGTCTAATTTTATTCCAATAGTAAATCATGTATGGGGTTCAGCTTTAAGTGTGGCAGTTAATCTTCATTTGCTAACAACATTACCCGATATGCCAGGTGGACTATTTCCAACAAAGTCTATGTTAGAGTTTGATACAACAGAAAAAAATATTTTCATAACTGATTTAGCAGAGGAAAAATTTTCAATTTTAGATCAAGTTAAAAATAAAAATGGGTTCGCATCTCCATTAGAAAATATAGGGATTGGAATTAATCCAAATAAAGATTTCATTAAAAAATACGAATACAATGGTTAAAATAAAAACCTCAAAACCTGAAGTTTTGTGGAACGCTAAATGTATATTAGGTGAGGGAACATTATGGGTAAAAGAACATAAATCGATATATTTTACTGATATAAAAAAAAAAAGAATACATATTTTAAATATAAAAAATAATAAAAGCAAAATAATTAAAATTAATAAAGAGATAGGTTTTCTAGCACATATAAAAAATAACATTTTTATATTAGGTCTTCAGGGTGAGTTAAGAATTTTAAACTTAAAAACGAAAAAAATTTTAAAGTCAATTTATATAGAAAAAGACATTAAAACAAATCGTATTAATGACGGTAAGACAGATCCATCAGGTAGATTATGGTTCGGCACTATGGATAATCCTGAAAGAAATTTGACAAATGGATCATTATATTGCCTTGATAAAAAATTAAATTTAAAAAAAGTTGATACCACTTATTACATAACAAACGGTCCAGCATTTATAGATAGCAATAATTTTTATCATACAGATAGTAGGAAAAAAACTATTTATAAAATTAAAATAAATAAAAATTTAAATATTACCAAAAAAATTGTATTTAAAAAATTTACAAAGAATCAAGGTGTACCTGATGGAATGACTTTAGACAAAAATAAAAATCTTTGGGTTTGTCATTTTCACGGAGCATGTATTTCAATTTTTAGTAAATCTGGAAAAATACTACATAAAGTAAAATTACCCGCAAAAAATATAACAAACTGTGCATTTGGTGGTAAAAATAACTCAGAATTATTTGTAACTTCAGCCTTAAAAGGTATGAAAAAAAGTGAAATTAAAAAATTTAAATTCTCAGGAAGTTTATTTAAAATAGAAACAAATACGAAAGGTATAAATCAAAAAAAATTTAATTTTAATCATGTTAAAACGAGATCTTTATTACGAAAGAATTCCAACCAAATCACTTAGGGATGACGTTAGACATTTAGGTAATATTCTTGGTAAAGTAATAAAAAAACAGGAGGGCTCTAACTTTTTTAACTTAGTTGAAAAAATTAGACTTTTGTCAAAGGCAAATGTTGCAAATAAAAGTAGGAAAGAACCATTTAAGAAAATTCTAAGAGAAGTTAATAAACTTAGTCCACAGTCTTTATTTAAATTAACAAGAGCATTTAATCATTTCATGAATTTTTATAATTTAGCAGAGTCAATAGATGCATCTAGAACTTTAGATCAATATGAAAATATAAAATCAAATAAAAAATTCCAAAATATATTTATAGAAGAAATTTTTGAAAATTTTTTTAAAAATAAAAAAATTTCAAATAATAAAATTTATAATATTGCAAAAAGTTTAAATATTGGAATAGTTTTAACAGCTCATCCTACTGAAGTTAAAAGAAGAACTTTGATTCAAAAATATCATACATTAACAGAAATTCTTGAGCAAAGAATTCTTCTAAATAATTATCCATCAAAATTAAAAATTTTAGATAAAAAACTATACGATGAAATTACAATCATTTGGAATACAGATGAAATTAAAAGATCTAGACCTACTCCTCCAGAAGAGGCTAGATGGGGATTAGCAATTATTGAGGATAGTTTATGGGATACAATACCTAAAGTTTACAGAAGATTAAATCAAATTTTTGAAAAAAATATGGGCAAAGGACTTCCAAAAAATTTTAATCCAATTGAATTTGGGTCTTGGATGGGAGGCGACAGGGATGGGAATCCTTTTGTAACTTCCGAGGTGACCAAAAGAGTTATTCTTTTATCAAGATGGGAAGCTGCTAAACTTTATGAAAAGTCTTTAACTAAATTAATTAGATCTTACTCTATGGAAAAATGCTCAAATAAAATATTAAAAGCTACAGGAAAAACCTTTGAACCATATAGAGTTTATTTAAGACCATTAAGAGATAAACTAAGAACAACCCATAGAGAAATAGAACAACATCTTAATTATGGTAAACCATTAAATGAAAAAATATTACTTTCTGAAAGAGAAGAAATTTTAAAACCCTTAAGAGTTGTAAGAGAGTCTTTAGAGCAAAATCAGAACGAAAATATAGCTAGTGGTGATTTACTTGATTTAATGAGAAGAGCAAAATGTTTTGGAATCAATCTTGCAAGACTGGATATAAGACAAGAGTCATCTAGACATTCACAATTACTGAATGAATTTATAAAAAGAAAATCTAGGCGAAATTATAATTCTTGGAGTGAGACAGAAAAAATAAAGTATTTATCAGATAAAATTAGAGGTAAAAATTCAATTAATAAATTTATTTTTAAAAATAAGGAAAATAAAGAAGTTTGGTCAACTTTTAAAGCTTTGTCTAGTCAACCAAAAGAGTGTTTAGGAGCGTACGTAATATCAATGACTTCATCTGCCTCAGATATTTTATCTGTAATGTATTTGCAAAAAGAGGCTAATATCAAAAGCAAGTTAAGAGTAGTTCCTTTATTTGAGACTTTAGATGATTTGATAAATGGTAAAAAAATAATGGAAAAATTATTCTCATTAAAATGGTACCGAAAATACATACTAAATAAGCAAGAAATTATGATTGGGTATTCAGACTCTAGTAAAGATGCAGGTAAATTATCAGCTAGTTGGCATCAATATAAATTACAAGAAGAAATTATTAAATTAGCAAAAAAATATAAAATTAACGTTACATTTTTTCATGGTAGAGGTGGTTCTGCTGGTAGAGGAGGAGGGCCTATTCAAGCAACTTTAAGATCGCAGCCACCTTATTCTGTTAACGGAAAAATAAGAATTACAGACCAAGGTGAAGTAATACAACAAAAATATGGATATGAGCCATTAGCAAAGTATAACCTGTGTAGTTATATTGGCTCTGTCATGGAAGCAACTCTAAATCCACCTCCAAATCCAAAAAAAGAATGGAGAAATCTTATTCAAAACATGTCAAATGTCTCAACTAGTTCTTATAGAAAAAATATAAATCAAACATCTGACTTCATCAGATATTTTAAAACTGTTACGCCACATATGGCTTTGGGTAAGTTATCGATAGGATCGAGACCATCCAAAAGAAAGAATGTAGATAACATTAATAGTTTAAGAGCCATACCATGGGTTTTCGCTTGGACACAAATAAGACTGATGTTGCCTGCCTGGTTAGGAACCGCTGAAGCTTTAAGGTACTCATCAATTAAAAAATTTAAAAAAACTTTAACAGATATGGAAAAAAATTGGCCATATTTTAATTCTACAATGGACTTATTAGACATGGTCTTATCAAAAGTTGATCCTGAAATTTCAAAAATTTATGAGAAAAATTTAGCAGACCAAAAATTAGTTAGAGTTGGTGATAAACTAAGATATCAGTTTAATGCAGTAAAAAAATTAAATCATGATATTACTCCTAGAGAAATACTTAAACAAAGAAAAGCTTTCCGGGGACCTGCAATTATTAGAAATATCTACTCAGAAATACTCAATGTTTTACAAGTAACCGTGATGAAAAAGCAAAAACAAAAGAAATTAGATAAAAAAAGCAAAAAGTTACTTGATGATGCGATGATGACATCTATTGCAGGAATTTCTGCAGCGATTAAAAATACAGGATAATGATCGAAATATTTCTTGCATTTAGCGCAGGTTTGATAAGTTTTTTATCCCCTTGCGTATTACCACTTATTCCAGGATATATTTCATATATATCTGGCTCAACTCTTAACGAACTTCTTGAAAAAAAGAGTATAAATTTATTTCCAATAGTTCTTTTTACGGTTGGATTTTCAATTGTTTTTATTAGTTTTGGAGCAACAGCAACATTTTTAGGATCATTAGTCTTAGATAACTCAAACACTCTCAGAATTGTAGCTGGTACAATTATAATAATTTTCTCACTTCAAATAATAGGCTTGATTAATTTAAAGTTTTTAAATTATGAGAAAAGGTTCCAAGCAGATAAAAAATCAGGTGTATTTAGCTCAATTTTAGTTGGTATGGCATTTGGTTTTGGTTGGACACCTTGCATTGGACCTATTCTTGGATCAATATTGGCAATCGCATCTACAGAGGAAAGCATAAATAAAGGAATTTTACTTTTATCATTTTATTCATTAGGTCTTGCGTTACCTTTTATTTTATCGGGATATTTAATTCAGAAATTTATGATTTTTTCTAAAAATTTAAAAACAAAAATGAATGTTATAAATAAAACAGGTGGTTCTCTCCTTTTGATTACTGGAGTATTAATGATTACAAATCAACTTCAAGCTTTAGGATATTACCTTCTAGAATATATTCCATTCATGCAAAATCTTGGATAAGTTAGATATTAAATTTTCTTTTAAGATGTCTAATTTTTCCCTCTGTACTATCATAATCAATGTAGCACCCTTGAAGGAATCTATTTCCTTCATTTGAATCGAAACTAGTTCTACCATGAAGTAATCTATAATTATCCATCATTAATAAGTCGCCAGGATTCAATTTAAATTCTATCCTATATTTATCTGAATTATAAAATTCTGAAAGTTTGTTCCTTGCTTTATAATATAAATCTAAATCTTCTTTATTTAATATTGGCACATAATCTAATCTTGGACTAAATCTCACTTGCTTAAACTCTCCTTTTTCATCTAACTTAATAAGTTCAGACCAATCTTCTAATATGACTTCTTTATCAATAAATTTAAATTTTACTTTTATCTTAGTAAGAATTTCATAATAATCTTTAAATTCATTTTTTAAATCTTCGGTAACAGTATAACCATCCACAAGAGTTGACAGTCCACCAGATACCTCATTTTCAATACAATGAAGAAGCTGAATACATGGTACTGGTATTCTGTAAGGATTATCTGTATGAGGAGCCAAATTATAAGATGTGTATGCTAAATCATTAGGATTAGGTATTGATCTTACATTAAAAAACTCTCCAAAATTCGTCCTTCTTACGCTTCCAATTGAATTAGCAAAATTTATAATGAAATTATCTTGAGTTGGAACATTTTTAATAATCACAAATCCGTATTGATAAAAAGAAACAAGCAAGTCATACATTTCCTTAGTTTCACTAATATCAGCATTGTAGATGAAGTTTTTTAAATTATTTAAGTTAGAGTCCCATTTAACTTTTTTTATAGAGCTCATAACCATTTTTTGATTAGAATACTCGTTAATAATATTGCTTACTTTTAGATATGATTTGACGCCATCATTGAAATTTATTTCTAATTCATCATTTTCTAATTTTACCTTCTCTATTAAAATATTGGTTTGTAAAATGCTGGGATCAAATAATCTTTGTTGTGTGATTTCGTCTAAGAACTCTTTATTTTCAACTCTTTCTCTAAGCCAGAAAGGGTGAATTTCTTGTCTATTATTACCATCGTTAAAGAATATTCTATTTTTTTCAACTTCTATATTCATGAGGTATTTTATAAAAATAATTTAAATTTATCTTTAATCAAGATAAATAAAATAGTAATTCCTTTTAATGAAAAAAAAAATTATTCCAAATAATAATGAATTTCCTAGATTTTTAAACCAGTTGGCTAAAGATCTGTCTACGTTTTATTACAATAAGTTAAGTAAGAAATTTAAAGTTCAAAACAAAATAAAAGGGAAAGGATATGATCCAGTTACTTCAGCAGATAGAGCATTTGAGAAATTCATTAGATTTAAAATAAATAAAAAGTTTCCAAATCATGAAATTATTGGTGAAGAATACGGATATAAAAAATCAAAAAGCGATTTTTCATGGGTTATTGATCCAATTGATGGAACACGATCATTCGTAATTGGAAGTCCAACTTGGAGTAATTTAATTTCATTAAATTATAAAGGCAATCCAATATTTGGTTTGGCTAATTTTCCAATCCTAAAAAAATATTATTATAACCAATCTGATAAAGTTGCATATGTAGTTGAAAATAATAAAAGAAAAAAAATTAATACAAATAAAAAAGTAAAATATAAAGATTTGAAATTAGCAGCAGGATTACATGGAGCTATTTCATTAAATAAACAAAAAAAAATTACTAAATTTTTAAATTTAATGCAATTTCCTTGTTCCGATGCCTTGTCTTACGCACAGGTTTGTGAAGGTAAGCTTGATGTTGTATTCCAATGCAGTAATAAAATTTGGGATATTCATCCCTTAATACCTATTATCAAAGCATCAGGTGGAATTGTTTCTACAATTGATAATAGAGATGCAAAATATGCAGGTAATATTCTTGCATCATCAAATAAAAATATTCATATTAAAATTCAGAGTTTGTTAAAACCAATAGCCTAAAGATGGAAATTATTGTTCTTCAACACATTAAAATTGAAGATCCCGGTTATATAAAAGATTTGATGATTAAAGATGGGGTAAACTTAACCACGATTGAACTAGATGAAGGAGAGAAAATACCAAATGATCTAAATAAATTTGATGCAATGTTTTGTATGGGAGGTCCAATGGACACATGGATGGAGCAAGAATATCCATGGTTAGTTGAAGAAAAAAATAAAATTAAAGAATTTGTTGTTAATTTAGAAAAACCTTATTTAGGCTTTTGTCTTGGGTGTCAATTACTCGGAGAAGTAGTAGGCGGAAGTGTTGTTAGAACAAAAAATCCCGAAATAGGAATGTTAAATATAAATTTCTCAGAAGAAAAAGAGAACGATACTCTTTTTTCGGAATTTCCAGAAAAGTTAACATCATTACAATGGCATTCTTATGAGGTTCAAAATTTAGAAAATAATAAGGATGTTACACATATTGCATCATCGGATGAAACGAAATACCAAATATTTAGGTACAAAAATCATGCTTATGGTATCCAATTTCATATTGAAATAAAGGATACAACTGTAAATGATTGGGGGTGTGTGCCAGAGTATAAAATGGCTTTGGAAAAGCAATTAGGTGAAGGAGCGCTCGAAAAGTTTGATTATGAGGCAAAAAAAAATATGCAAAAAATGAATAATTATTCAAAAATTTTGTATACCAAGTTCAAAAATGAGATCATTCTTAACAACTAAAGCAATTATTTTGCACTTGTAGTTATCCCATTAATCAGGTTTAATTTTATTTGTAATAATTAGGAGGAAAAATGAAATTTAAAAATTTTATTAAAATTTTCTTTGCAATTTTATTTGTTTTTGTATCAACAAATTCATACGCGAAAACAATTAAATGGTCTATGCAGGGTGATAGTTTAACTTTGGATCCTCATGCACAAAATGAAGGTCCTACTACTCAAGTTTCAAGACAAGTTTATGAGGCGCTTGTAACAAGAGGTTTAGATATGAGTATTGAACCTCAACTTGCTACCGATTGGAAAACAACAGATCCAAATACATGGATCTTTAATTTAAGAAAAGACGTAAAATTTTCTGATGGTAGTAATATGACAGCGAAAGATGTTGTATTTAGTATATTAAGAGCAAAACAACCTACATCAGATTTTAAAGAGTACATTAGTACAATTTCAGATGTAAAAGAAATTGATAATTATACTGTGCAGATTAGTACCAGCAAACCAAATCCAATTCTTTTAAACCAGTTATCAAATATATTTATAATGTCTAAAAAATGGTCTATTGATTTTGGAGCTACAGTGTCACAAAACTGGGATGGTGGAGAAGAAACATTCTCAGCGACTAATGCAATGGGAACTGGACCATTCAAAATTACTTTAAGAGAGCCAAATACTAAGACAGTATTTGAGAGAAATAGTAATTGGTGGGGTTCAATGAAAGATAATAGTGTTACTGAAATACACTTATTACCAATTAAAAACTCAGCTACAAGAGTTGCAGCATTGTTATCTGGTGAAGTTGATTTAGTTACTGATGCACCAGTTCAAGATTTGGCTAGAATTGGAAATTCTTCAGATCATGAAGTAGTTAGCACTGCTCAAATGCGTACAATCTTTTTAGGTATGGACCAAGCAGCAGATAAACTAAGATCTGGAAATACTGGAGACAATCCATTTAAGAAAAAAGAAGTAAGACAAGCTCTTTATCAAGCAATAGATATTGAGGCGATAAAGAAAAAAGTAATGAGAGGTCTTAGTGAGCCTGCAGGAATTATAACTTTTCCTGGTGTAAATGGATATACAAAAGAGTTAGATAAAAGATTACCTTATGATGTTGATGCAGCTAAAAAATTATTAGCAGACGCAGGATATCCTAAAGGTTTTGATGTTGAGTTAAGATGCCCTAACGATAGATATGTTAATGACGAAGCAATTTGTACAGCTGTTGTTGGTATGTTAGGCAAAATCGGCGTCAATGTTAATTTATTTGCTCAAACAAAAAGTAAGCACTTTAAGGAATTAAAAGAAGATAAAGGTGATTTCTATATGTTAGGTTGGGGAGTTCCAACTTTGGATAGTCACTACGTATTCCATTACTTATACGAGTCTGGTGCTAGCTGGAATAAAGTAAACTTTAGTAACAGCGAAGTTGACGCTGCAATTAGAGTTATGGAAGGCGAAGTTGACTTGGATAAAAGAAATGCTGCTATTGCAAATGCTTGGAAAATTGTAAAAGACGATATCTCGTATCTTCCTCTACATCACCAAGTAATTTCTTGGGCAACTAAAAAAAATGTAGATGTTCCAATTAGACCGAATAATGAACCATTATTCCGTTTTGCAAGTTTTAAATAAATAACTTTGTTTACAAGCCCTTTAATTAAATAAAGGGCTTGTAATTATAAAAATTTCTTAAATTGATTAATTATTTTTTCAAACGTCTGATTCAATCAGTAATAGTGATGCTCGTCGTATCATTTGTTTCATTTTCCTTATTTAATTTTGTAGGAGATCCAATTAACAACATGGTTGGTGAAGAAACTTCAGATGAAGAAAGAGCTGAATTAAGAGAAACACTTGGATTAACCGACCCTATACATATTCAATTTTCAAGATTCGTAGTTAACGCTTCTAAGGGAGAGTTTGGAATTTCATACCAACTTAGAAGACCAGTTTCAGAATTAATAATTGAAAGACTGCCAGCAACTATTGAGCTAGTTCTAATTTCTGCATTAATTGCATTAGTTTCCGGTACTTTATTAGGGGTTTATACGGGTATTAACAGAAAAGGTTTTTTGAGTGACTTTATATTAGCAGTATCTCTTCTAGGGGTATCTCTTCCAACATTTGTGATTGGAATATTATTCATTTATCTTTTTGCAGTGATATTAGGAGTGCTTCCATCTTTTGGAAGAGGAGAGGTGATAGATCTAGGTTTTTGGTCAACAGGACTTCTAACAATTTCAGGATTGAAAGCAATCATACTACCATCTGTAACGCTAAGCCTTTTTCAAATGACTTATATAATTAGATTGGTAAGAGCAGAGATGATGGAAATCTTACAAACTGATTATATAAAATTTGCAAGAGCAAGGGGAATAAGTGAAAAAAGTATTAATTATAAACATGCATTAAAAAATGGATTAATTCCTGTAATTACTATTGCTGGAATAAATATTGGAACTTTAGTGGCTTTCTCAATTATCACTGAAACAGTATTTCAATGGCCTGGTATGGGTTTTCTTTTTATTCAAGCAGTCCAATTTGTAGATATTCCGATAATGTCAGCTTATTTGGTTTTTATAGCTTTTGTTTTTGTGATGATAAATTTTATAGTTGATATTTTATATTATTTTATTGATCCAAGAATAAGAGTTAAAGGAGATGTTACTAGTGGATAATAGAACATTAAATTCTTGGGAAAAATTCAAGGATAGTGATATTTACTTTAGTTTTATAAAATCCCCAACAGCAATTGTATCTTCGATAATACTATTAATAATTTTCTTCTGCTCTTTTTTTGTTGAATTTGTTACCCCACATAATCCATTTGATCCAGCATCACTATCATTAATGGAAGCATTCACACCTCCATCATGGACAGATGAAGGTATGGCAAAGTTTATTTTAGGTACAGATGGACAAGGAAGAGATATGCTCTCTACTATACTTTATGGTTCACGAATTTCATTAATAGTTGGATTTTCAGCAATTATTTTCAGTTTAATTCTAGGTGTTTCACTTGGTCTAACCGCAGGATACTTTGGTGGAAAATATGAAATGATAGTTATGAGATTAACTGATGTTCAGTTGACTGTACCTAGTATATTGATGGCTCTATTAGTAGATGGAATTGCAAGGGGTATCATTTCAAGAGAAATGCACGATGAGATGGCAATTTATGTTTTAATTTTTGCTATAGGAATTTCAGAGTGGCCTCAATTTGCAAGAGTTTCTCGTGCAGCAACCTTAGTAGAAAAAAATAAAGATTATGTTTCAGCTTCATCCATTATAGGAGTTTCAAATTTACTGATAATGTTTAAACATATTTTGCCAAATATTATGAGACCTGTTCTAGTTATAGGAACTATTGGTCTGGCACTTGCAATAATAGCCGAGTCAACATTGAGTTTTTTAGGAGTAGGAGTTCCTCCAACAACACCATCATTAGGTACATTAATTAGATTAGGAAATGACTTTTTATTTTCAGGTGAGTGGTGGATAACTTTTTTTCCAGCAATATTTTTAGTTATCCTTGCATTCTCAATTAATTTATTAGGAGATTGGATGAGAGACACACTTAATCCAAAGCTTAAAAAATGACCTTTTTAAAAATAAATAACTTAAGCATTGACTACAAAATGAGGAAAGAAACAGTTAATGCAGCAAAAAATATAAATATAGATATTAATAAAGGTGAAATAGTTGGATTAGTTGGGGAGTCTGGGTCGGGTAAAAGCACTGTTGCTAATGCTATAGTAAATTTGATTGATGAACCAGGTAAAATTTCAAATGGATCAATATTTATGGGTGACACAAATATAAGTGAAAATCAAGAAACTATCGTTCAATACAGAGGAAAAAAAATAGGATTGATATTTCAAGATCCACAAACTTCTTTAAATCCAATTCTTACAGTTGGAGAACAGCTCATTGAAACAATACAAACTCATTTAAATATTAATACAGATGAGGCAAAAAATAGAGCAATCAATTTATTAAAAGAGGTGGGTATAAAAGAAGCAGAGAAAAGATTTAGTAATTATCCTCATCAATTTTCTGGAGGTATGAGACAAAGAGTTGTTATTTCTCTAGCTTTGTGTTGTGAACCTGAATTATTAATTGCAGACGAACCAACCACAGCACTGGATGTTTCAATACAATCTCAAATTCTTGAATTAATAAAAAGGTTAACAAAGGAGAGAAATTTAGCAGTCATACTTATAACTCATGATATGGGTGTAATTGCAGAAACTACAGATAGAGTAGCTGTAATGAAAAATGGAGATCTGGTAGAGATTGGTCCAACAAAGCAAGTTTTAGTAGAACCAAAAGAAAAATATACAAAAAGTCTAGTTAGCTCAGTACCACCAACAAATAAAAAAATATCAAGGTTTACAATTATTGAAAAAGAGAATTTAAATAATCAAAATAATAATATCAAAATATTAAACAGATGGTCTAAAAAAAGTATTGTAGATCAAAACTTAGTTAAAATCCAAAATTTGAGTAAATCTTTCGATGATAGTTTTTTCACAGAAAATACAAAAAATTCAGTAATGGCAGTAGATGATGTTTCTTTTGATATTAAGGAAGGTAAATCATTTGGTCTAGTTGGTGAGAGTGGTAGTGGTAAAACTACTATAGCAAAAATGGTTGTGAATTTATTTAAACCAAGTTCTGGGGATATATTTTTTGATAATGTAAATGTTACTAAGATCAAAAAAAATAAAGATTTGTTAAAATTTAGAAGACAAATTCAGATGATCTTTCAAGACCCATTTTCCTCTTTAAATGGTAGACTCAAAGTAAAAGAAATTATTGCAGAACCAATTAAACTTCATAACCCAAATATAAAATCTATGGATTTAGACAATTATATTTACGATTTATTAGAGTCTGTAGAATTAAGTCAACAATCGGCAATAAGATATCCCCATGAATTTTCTGGTGGTCAAAGACAAAGAATATCAATTGCATATCCTCATGAGTTTTCTGGTGGTCAAAGACAAAGAATATCAATTGCAAGAGCATTAGCCACACAGCCTAGACTTCTTGTTTGTGATGAACCAACTTCAGCCCTTGATGTTAGTATTCAGGCTCAAATCTTAAACTTATTAAAAGATTTACAAGAACAGTTAAATCTTACTATTTTGTTTATCAGTCACGATTTACCTGTAGTTAGACAAATGTGTGATAAAATAGCTGTACTTAAAGATGGAAAATTATGTGAGGTTTCTGAAACAGAGGAATTATTTAAAAATCCAAAACATAATTATACAAAGGAACTACTAAAATTAATGCCAAAAATTGAGTCAATTTATAACTAAAAGGAGAAAATTATGACAGTGTTTAATAAAATTTCAGATAAAGAAGCATCTGGAAAAGTAAAAGAAATTTTTGATGAAATAAAAGAAGCAAGACAAATTACTGAAATTCCAAATTTCTGGAAAACTATGGCTAACAGTCCAGAAACGCTAGAAAGGACTTGGAGATCATTACAACAAGTAATGAAAAAAGGAGCTCTAGCGCCAGAGATTAAAGAATTAATTTATGTTGCTGTATCTATAACAAATGCTTGTGAGTATTGTATTAAATCTCACACATTGGCTGCAAAAAAAAAGGGTGCCACTGATGAGATGATAAATGAAATGATTGCAATAGTTGGAATGGCAAATGAAACAAATCGACTAGTTGAGGGATACCAAGTAGAAGTCGATGATTTTCTAAAATAAAATGAATTTTGATTTTGTTTACAAAATTTGTACAAAATCTGAATGGAATGATGCAAAAGAAAATAAAATTTTCAAAGGCACACCCCTTGATTTAAAAGACGGTTTCATCCATTTTTCTGATATAAATCAGGTAAAACAGACACTTAATAAATTTTATTTAAATCAA
>OCVP010000545.1_pt1 | contig 17016 bp, 16 predicted proteins | sample 1539171 | NCBI WGS metagenome assembly OCVP01 (sample SAMEA51879418, study PRJEB22527) | metagenome
CGGTTCTGAGGGTCGGGGGTTCGAGTCCCTCCATGCTCGTGTTTGAACTCAATGTCTCAGCTCAGGCTGAGGCCCATGGCGCGAATGCCATTGGGGTCAATCAGGAAACCCTGCTGTTTGAGAGCTTCCAGCGCATCCGCAGGGGCCGAGATTGAAAGGCTGCAGCCCGGCAGATCCCGGCGCAGAATCTGCAGGGCACGGTGCACCAGAACGGCGAAAAGGGCCCCTTGGTTCGGCCCTGGCTTGGCGGCGAGGTTCCAAAGATTGGCGTTGAGGGCCAGATCACTGGTGGCCCGCACAAATCCGACCAGTTCCCCTGTTGATTCCTCCAGGATGCTGATCTGCCACAGGCTGCGCTGAAGGGCGAGCTCCCAGCGTTCCTCGGGGTGGGTTGATTCCCCGCAGGACATCAGCAACGTGTTGAGCTGCTGGGAGGTGGGAGGTGTTGATGTTTCGAGTCGCGTTCCCTCGGGCAAGGGTGGAATCGAGGGTTGTTGAAGGAACGACAGCACTGTGGATCAGCCGGTGTTGCGCATGCCGGCTGCAATGCCGTTGAGGGTGAGCAAGGCCCCCCGCAGCAGTTCACTGCGGCTGTAGGTGCGGGTGTCCTCGGGGGCGCCTGGCGTCTCACTCATGGGCGGTTGCCTGTTCTGATCCCGCAGCCGCTTCAGCAGCGCAACCTGCAGGAAGCCCAGGGGAACGATGGTGCGGTTGCGCAGATCAACCGACAGCTGCAGCCCTTGATCAGCGCCCAGCAGTCGGTTTTGGCCTGTGATTTCAAGAACCAGTTTTCGGGTGAGTTCGTATTCCTTGGCGATCACCTCGAAGATCGCTTCAAAGGCCTCACGCTGTTCCGGGTGCCCCAGGCTGTTCATGTAGTGATGGGCCAGGTCGAGATCCACCTTGGAGAGGGTCATTTCCACTTTGGAAATGAGCATCCGGAAGAACGGCCAACGTTGATGGAGGCGCCGCAGCAGGTCGAGCTGTTCGGAGTCGCCGCCCACTTCTTCCGAGAGCGCCGTGCCGAAGCCAAACCAGCTCGGCAAAAGGAATCGGCTCTGGGTCCAGCCGAAGACCCAGGGAATCGCCCGCAGGCTGGAGAGGTCTTTGGCACCGGATTTGCGTCGGGCTGGTCGACTGGAGATCTGCAGCTTGCTGATTTCCTCGATCGGTGTGACCTGCTGGAAAAACGCCACCAGATCAGGATTGTCGTGAACCAGAGCCCGGTAATGGTCCCGTGAGCGGGTGGCTAGGCGACTCATCAGCTGGTTCCAGCTGGGTGTCGCATCAAGCTGGTTGGTCACCAGGCTGTTCTGCACCACGGCGGTGGTGACGGTCTCCAGGTTGTAGAGCGCCAACTCGGGCAGGCTGTACTTCGAGGCCAGCACTTCGCCCTGTTCGGTGATTTTGATTCGCCCCTGCAGTGTGCCGCTGGGTTGGGCCAGGATCGCCTGATAGGCAGGCCCACCACCACGACTGACGGATCCACCGCGGCCGTGGAAGAGGCGAAGCGCCACGTCCTGGCGGCTGGCGAGTTCCTGAAGGGCGATCTGGGCCTGATGAATCTCCCAGTTGCTGGAGAGGAAGCCGGAATCCTTGTTGCTGTCGGAGTAGCCCAGCATCAGCTCCTGCAGCGGCTGCTTTTGCTGCCCCACAACGGGGAGGAGTTCGCGGTAAAGCGGCGTCTTGAACAGACCCTCCATCACCTCAGGGGCCCGTTGGAGATCCTCCACGGTTTCGAACAGCGGCACCACCAACAGGGAGGCCCGTTTGTTGGGCGGGTCTACGAGACCCGCCTCCTTGGCCAGCAGCAGGACCTCCAAGAGATCCGATGCCGTGTGGCTCATGGAGATCACGTAGGAGTTGCAGATCCGCGGACCGAACTCCTCCTGGAGGCGCTGCAGCATTCGGAACACCGCCAGCGTCTCGGCCGTCGCTGCCGACCAGCTGGCGGCAGGCGGGATCAGGGGGCGACGGGTCTGCAGTTCCTGCAGGAGCCATGCCATCCGCTCCGTCTCGTCCATGTCCCCATAGGCCTGGGGCAGTTCAAGGCTGCGGGTGAGCTCGTCGATGGCATCGCTGTGGCGGGTGCTCTCCTGACGGATGTCCAGGCTGGCCAGTGAGAACCCGAAGATGTGCACCTGGTGCAGCAGGGTGTCGAGCTGTTCGCAGCTCAGTTCGGTGCTGACGAGGCTGTTGCGCACCAACTCCAGATCACTGCGGAACTGGTCCACCGAGGTGTAGTGGAGAACCTCAGCGTTACCGAGCCCATCCTTGGGATCGGCCAGCGCCTCACAGGGCATCTGCCAGCCCGCTTCCGACAGTTGGTTGTTGCGGGCGAGGGTGCGCTCCAGTTTTTCGAGCACGTAGCAGAGCTTCAGCCGGTAGGGCTCCAGTCGGTATCGCGCTGCTCTGCGCTCGTAGATCTCAGGGAAGCGGAGCCGATCCATTTCGAGCGACTCCAGCAGTGATGGAGCCACCTGACTCCACTGCATGGAGATGCTCAGCTGCTGCCGGAGCGACTGCACAGAACTGATGTAGAGCTCCAGCATCAGCTGTCGCTGGTAACAGGCGGTTCGCCAGGTGATCTCGGGTGTGACCGAAGGATTGCCGTCCCGATCGGAACCCACCCAGGAGCCGAAGGTGCAGAACGACGCCTGGGGGACCTGGACATCGGGGTAGTGGCGATGCAGGGCAGTAATCAGCCTTCTGCGCAGTGTCGGCATCGCGTCAAACAACACCTGCTGGAAGTAGTGCAGGGTTGAATCCACCTCATCGATCACGGTGGGCTTGAACTGGTGGAGTTCATCGGTGCGCCACCACAGGCGGATTTCCTCCTCCAGTTGGTCGCGGCAGTCCTCCCGCAGCTGATGCGCCAGAGGGGCGTCGGATTGAAGTTGCTGGAGCAGGTTGGCCACCCGCCTCTGTTTGTGCCGCACCGTGTGCCGCACGATCTCCGTGGGGTGCGCGGTGAAGACCAGCCGGATGTCCAGTTCCCGCAGCAGTTGTTCCACCTGCGCGGGGGGAACGTTCATCCGCCGCAGCCGCTCGAACACCTCTCCAAAGGTGGCTGGATCGGTCTGGTTGGCGAGGGGCGGGGCGAAGGGATCAAAGGCGTCCCGTTGGGCCGCGTCAGCACTGGAATTGGGTCTCAGGCTGTCGAGATAGCTGTCTTCCTCGATCCGTTGCTCAAGGATGTTGATGAGCTGGAAATACAGCGAAAAGGCACGGGCGGCCGAGATGGCCTCCGAAAGGTCCATGGCCTTGATCAGCTCGACGATCGCCTCGCTCGTGCTGTCGCCATCTCGCCCTCCCATCGAGACGGGGTCGCTGAGTTGTTTGAGCCTCAGCAGGCGTTCGCTCTGCTCCGGTGGGCACTCGCTGCGCAGCACCGACTTCCAGAGGTCTTCAATCAGGTCCAGCCGGTGCTGAAGAAGCTGTCCTGCGCCGGATCCGCCACCGCTCAAGCGTGCAGTCTCTTGCTCGGAGACAGGGGTGGTGGACTCGGGCATGAAGTCTCCACGCTGCGACGAACTCGACATGATCATCCCAAACAGGCTTCCCCGGTGGAGATCCGTTCCTCCTCCTCCATCCGCTGGATCCCTTCCTGAAGCAGGTTTTCGATGGATTGCCCCTGGCCATGGGCCGCTTCCCAGCGCATGGCCTGATTGCCATGAACCAGCAGGGAATCCAAGGGCTTCAAGCAGGCGCTGAGCTGGAGCGATTCGGCCAGGGGAGTGAGCTGATCAATCAGCTCCAGCAGCCAGTCTTTGCAGTTGATGGCACGGCCGTCCTGCCAATGCCTGAGTTCAGCATTCAGGCTGGATCGGGCCACGGCGGCGTCGTTGCTGTCGGCGAGCTGGACCAGTTCAGCGGCGCTCAGCGAACTGCTGCGGAGTGGATCGAGGCTTTCGATGTTGTTTTTGAGGGCCAGCAGCCGCAGCTCCAGCAGACAGGTGATCGCCAGCAGCTGATCGGGATTGGTGACCAGATCACAGATCCTTAATTCCAACCGGTTGAGGTCGTAGGGGCGCCGCGGACCATTGGGCCGAACCGACGTCCACAGGTGACGCTCGTTGCGCATGGCACCCGTGGACAGCTGCTCCTCCACCCACTCGATGTAGTGCTGGTGATCCCTAAAGAGAGGAACTGCAGCGGGCGTGAGCGGGAATTGATGCCATCGCTGGGAGTGGTGGCTGGTGCTCTGCCCATCCAGGAAGGGAGAACTTGCACTCAGGGCAAGCAGCAGAGCCGCTTCGCAGCGCACGAGCCGGACCGCTGCAAACAACCAGTTGAGATCGGTGATCCCAAGGTTGATGTGGATGCTGGCTGTCACGACCCTGGTGCCATACAGCTGTTCAATCAGCGCGTGATAGGCGTTTTCAGGGTCGGAGCGTTCGAATCGGCTGCTGTCACCTAGGCTCATGGTGCTGCCGGGGAGAAGCGTCAGCTCCCGCTTCTGCAGCCACTGCCGCAGCGTGCGACGGGGAGCGAGCAGCGCCTCGGGCAGTTCGGCGTAATCCCGGATCGGGTCGGTGACGTATTCGAGGTTGCGACGGTCCGGTTCCGTCACAAAGCCAGGCAGGTCCCTGGCCACGTCGGGGGCGACGCCCACGTTGGCTCCGTTGCTTCGACCGGTGAACAGTTCAACCTCGAAGCCTTTCAGCAGAAGGGGGTGCGCTGTCATCCCGGCGGATTCAGGCACGCCAGTGCGGTCAGCATTCCCCGGGCTTTGTTGAGGGTCTCCTCAAACTCCGCCGTCGGTTGTGAATCGGCCACAACGCCGGCCCCGGCCTGCACTTTCACCCGGCATCCCCCTCCATCACGGGGTTGCACCACCATGGTGCGGATCGTGATCGCCGTGTTGAGGGCCCCGGCCAGATCAACGGATCCGTACACCCCCGAATAGGGCCCGCGGGCATCGGGCTCCAGCTCGTGGATGAGTTGCATCGCCCGGATTTTCGGTTCGCCGCTCACGGTGCCGGCGGGGAACGCCGCCATCAGCAGATCCCACACGTCGTGCGTGGGCCCCAGGCGTCCTTCGACTTGGCTGACGATGTGCATCACGTGGGAGTAGCGCTCGATCACCATCAGGTCTTGCACGGCCACGCTTCCGGGCTGACAGACCCTGCCGAGGTCATTGCGGCCCAGATCAACAAGCATCACGTGCTCAGCCCTTTCCTTGGGGTCGGCCAGCAGGTCAGCTTCCAGTTCGCGGTCTTCCAGGGGCGTGGCGCCGCGGGGCCGAGTTCCGGCGATGGGGCGAAGGCTGGCGTGGATGCCATCAGCAGCGGGTTCGGCTTGAACCATCACCTCCGGACTGGAGCCAATCAGTTGCCAGTCCCCAAAGTCGAAGAACGCCATATATGGGGAAGGATTCACCATCCGCAAACTGCGGTACAGCTCCAGGGGCGATTGAGGCACCTCGGTTTCCAGGCGCTGACTGATCACCAGTTGGAACACATCACCAGCTGCGATGTGTTCCTTGGCGGTGTCGACGGCGGCTTCGAATTCATCGCGGCTGCGGTTGGAGCGCACCGCGGGAAGCTCTTTGCTTCTCGCGTCCCAGGTGAGTGGTTTGACGGCCGGCAGAGGTGCGTCCATCCGCTGGCGCAGGGCCTCAATCCGTCCGATTGCGGTTTGCCAGGCCTGCTCCTCATCCGCTCCGTCGGAGAGGTCGCCAAAAGCGACAGCGGTGATCTGTCGTTTCACCTGATCAAAGATCAGGATCGCGTCCATCAACATCCAGATCCCATCCGGGGGATCGGCAGCAGCGCGGGGGTGAACGGCGACGGTGGGTTCGATCCACTGGATCAGTTCGTAGCCCCAAACGCCATAGAGCTGCCCGAGCGGAGGCAGGCCCGGCAGGTTGACGCAGGAGTACGGCGCCAGGCAGTCGCGCAGGGATTCGAATGGATTGCCGTTGAAGGTCTCTTTTCGACCATCTCGCCACGTGCGCGTCAGGCGGTCGTTGCGCGCAGACGCCGTCCAGAGCGGATCGCAGGCGATCACACTCCAACGCCCCAAGGTTTCACCACCCTCGACGGACTCCAGCAGCACGCCAGGAGGCCTTCCGTCACCCACCTTGATCCAGGTGGTGAGGGGTGTTTCAAGATCTGCGGGCCAACTCTGAGCCAGAGGAATCAGGTTGGCACCACTGCAAACAGCCTGATGAAAGGCGTCGCGATCGGGACTGAACATGACCTGATCATCGCAGCCGGGACCCGGAGATCATGACCTCCGGGCGTCGGTTTTGAGAGATCAGGCGTCGAAGGTGTTGCGGCCGCTGAACTTGATGTTGGCCGGGTTGACGTTCTGGCCAATGCGACGGGGGTTGTGGCCCACCATGGGACGACCTTCGTTCACCTTTTCGGAGAACACACCATCCTTGGGATGCAGGAACTCGGTGTCACCACCGGGGTAGATCCGGTAGATCTTGTAGTCCTCGATCCGGGGCTTGAATTTCGTGCGCAGCTGGGTGCCGAGGGCGAGGCACTGTTCCTTGCGAGCGAAATACATCAGGTTCTCGCCTGAGTTCATCAGAGCGGCGCCACCGGTGGGCAGCTCAAAAGCCTGCTCTGTCTTGCTGGTCCAGGTGATTGCGTATTTCTCTTCAGTCTCCGCTGAATTCAGAAGGCCGCCAGTGCTGGCGATGTGCTGGGGAAGTTGACCGTTCAACGCCGTTGCTGCCATGGCTGAAAGAATCCACAAGAGCCGTTATGGCTGGAAAGTAGCACCGTCATTGGGGCCTGTTTTGAGCTCCGACAGCAAGCTTCACACCCGTCAACAAACCCATCACTCTCCGGGCGTGTGCACCGGGAAAAAAACTGTGATGTCGCGGTCGCGCCTGGGCTGATAGCGGCCTCCCAGGCTGGCCATCATCTGGCGGGTCGCATCCTGGCTTAACTGCAGGCTCCCGGTGCTGGGATCCCAGCTCAGGACGGTGCCCACGTCCTCGCGCTGGGGAGACGGGCCGGCCTCCGCGGCCTGGCTCCTGCCGGGATGCTCCACATGCAGCTGAAGCTTCACCCGCGGACCGGCTGCCTGGAGGTGAAGCGTGAGCTGACTGCCGGAGGGGAGCCCCCTGGTGCTGCGGTCGATCAGACCCCCCAGCATCGGTTCCAGTCGCCTGGAGTCACTGAGGATCGCGGGCAGGTCAGCGCTGAGATCCAGCTCCAGGGCGATCCCGCGACGGTCCAGTTGCTCCGTCCAGCTGGGTGCAAGGGCGCTCAGCATGGCCTGCAAATCCGTGCGGGCCAGATTGGCCTCGTTGGGCTCCCGTTGCAGTTCAGCGGCATGGAAGATCAGGCCAAATCGATCGATCTGCTCGCTGCATTCCACATCGATCTGCCGCAAGCGATTCACAACGACATCAGCCAGATCCTTTCGCCGCAGCAGAGAGCGGATCAGTGTTCGGATCGTGGCCAGCGGGGTGCGCACCTCATGGGTGATCGCTTCCAGCAAATTCAGATCTCCATGGCTGGGCGCTTCCGGTGGGCGCTCAGCCTGGATGGGTTGCAGCATCAGCCCGGGGGCTGTGCCGGTGAGCCGCTCCGTGAGACGGGGCCAGAACTGTTCTGACCAGGCTGCATTGCTCTGCAGGGAGCCGATCGATTCGAGCGCTTTGCGCAGCTGCTCGGCCTGCGCTGGTGACTGGTGCTCCAGCCGTCCTCCCAGCTGCACCAGCACATCACTGAGCGTGGCCGGGTCGCATCGCATCAGCAGCTGCCGCTTCTGGGGCGGCCCATGCAGGGCAAGGGCCACCTGGACCTCGGGTGTGATCACCAGCAGCAGTGGGTCATCTCCGTCGTCGGGGCCCAGGGACAAGCGTTGGAATCCCCGCAGGGAACCGGACTCATCGCTGCTGGACCGTCCCGGCAGTGCCGTTGGATGCGGACTCAGTTGATCCAGTTGATCTGGAGCCCACACCCATCCCTGCAGATGTTGCAGTAATTCCGGTTCGTAGAGGGCCGGCAGGGGGGCAGCCAGCCAGATGCCGCGTTCCAGGCCTCGCTCAAGCAGGTCCTGTTGCAGGGTTTCCAGGGCCGCCCACCAAAGCCGCCGCACACCAATCTCATCGCAGCGGCCCTGGGGCACGTCCTGTGCCAGCCGTTGCCGCAGGTCGGTGAAGGAGGGGCCGGTCAACGGAGGTGCGCCAAGGAGCGACGGCTTTGCCGGACCACCGACAGGCAGAGGCCGAGCGCGATGAAGTTCACCACCATGGCTGAGCGCCCATAACTGAGGAAGGGCAGGGGGATTCCTGTGACGGGGCCCAAGCCGATGGTCATGAAGATGTTGACCACCACCTGGAACATCAGCATCGTGCCGATCCCGATCACCACGAGTGATTCGAAGTCGGTGCGGGCATTGCGTGCGATCTGGAGCAGCCGTGCCATCAACGCGGCAAAGCCAAGAACCACCAAAAGGCAGCCAATAAAGCCGGTTTCCTCACCCAGGGCGCTGAAGATGAAATCGGTGTGTTGTTCAGGGATGAAACGAAGCTTGGTCAGTTGTCCTTGAAGAAGACCTGTGCCCAAGACGCCGCCTGAACCGATGCCAACGGTGCTCTGGAGCAGGTGATAGCCCCCGCCCAATGGATCCTGACTGGGGTCGAGGAACAGCACCAAACGGTCCCGTTGATAGTCCTTCAAACCATGCATCCAGAGCCATGGCGTCACAGCAGCCATGGCGCCGTGGATGGCCAGGGTTGCTGTGGCTGCCAGACGTTTCCAGGGCAAGGAGCGGTATGCGAGAACTCCCATCAGCGGGATCCAGAGGGCCATGGCCCAGGGGAGAAGGCCTGAGAGCAGGGCCGTCACCAGCGGTGACAACAACAGAATCACCCACTCGATCGGCATCCCCGACCAATAGAGCATCGTGAGCATCAGGGCGCCGAACACAAGCGATGTGCCGAGATCAGGCTGGATGAACACCAACAGCCAAGGCACTGCAATCACCCCGAGCGGGCGCATCAGATCAACCGGTCGTTCCACCGGGTGTCGCGACAGGACTGCTGCCACGAGCAGGATCGCCGCGATCTTGGCGAACTCCGATGGCTGAACATGAACCCCGCCAATGCTGATCCAGCGTTGGGCGCCCAGCGCTGTGGTCCCAATCACGCGCACCGCCACCAGGCTGATCACGGTGAGGGCGTAGACGGGAACCAAAAGAGGCCGGAGACGCTGCAACGGCAGCCGTTCCAGTCCCAGCGCCAGCAGCACTCCGAAGGCCGCGGTGATCCAGTGGTGATACCAGTCGGCATAGTCCGCCTGGCGTTGGGTGCTGGCGATCAGCACCCCGGCGATGGTGATCATTCCGAGCGGAACACCCCAGAGCACCCACTCCCGGTGCGATCTGCGGCGGTCACGTCGGCTGAACATCGTCAGACGGGCTGGGTGACGGCCTTGAGCACCGCTGTCGCAAGGCCCTTGAACTCAGCGGCGCTGGCGGAGTCGCTGCGGTTGATCACGATCGGTCGCCCCGTGTCACCGCCTTCCTGCACGGGCATTTCCATGGGGATCTGAGCCAGCAGGGGTACGTCGTAATCCGCAGCGAGTTGGGCGCCGCCGCCACTGCCGAAGAGGGCGTAGCGGCAGTCGGGACGGTCCGGAGGAATGAAGGCGCTCATGTTCTCCACCACGCCCAGAACGGGAATGCCCATCTGCCGGAACATGGCGAGCCCCCGTCGCGCATCCTGCAGCGACACCTGTTGTGGGGTGGTCACGATCACAACGCCCGCCATCGGCACTGCCTGGGCCAGGGAGAGCTGTGCATCACCGGTGCCCGGCGGCAGATCAACGATGAGAACGTCCCGCTCACCCCATTCGGCCTGATACAGGAACTGCCGAATGATGCCGTTGAGCATCGGGCCGCGCCAGATCACAGGCTGGTGATCGTCGATCAGCAGACCCATCGACACCATGGCGATCCCGCAGGTCTCGATCGGGACAATCCGCTGCTGATCGCCGCTGCCCTGCACCTCAGGTGTTTGGTCAGCGACGCCCAGCATGGTGGGTGCGTTCGGCCCGTAAATATCGGCGTCCAGAAGTCCGACCCGCAGGCCGGTCTGGGCGAGGGCGCAGGCCAGATTGACCGCGACGGTGCTTTTGCCGACGCCGCCCTTGCCGCTGCTCACGGCAATCACCTGGCGGACGCCGGGGATCGACTGGCGTTCCGCCGGCTGACCATGGCCGGCCTGGCCAATGCCCCCTTGGCTTGGCGGTTGGCCGATCTCGATCTGCACGTCGTCAATGCCATCGAGCGCCATCAGAGCGCCCCGTGCTTCGGCCACGATGCGGTCTCGCTGGCTTTGGGCGAAGCCTGGAAGGCTGAGGCGAAACACAGCCCGCGGCGGGGTGATGCGGATCTGTTCGATCCAGCCGAGCTCCAGGGCCGTTTTGCCACTGCCGGCATCTTTGACTTGCTGGAGGGCTTGGTTGGCCTGCTCGACCGGGGTCATCCGTTTCATCAAGGCAAGCCGGATCCTAGGGGCGCCGCCCGTGACAGTCCCTGACGGATGCTTGTCCAGGCCTGGGGTGACCTGGTTAGGTTTCGATGTCTTCAGTCTCTGACACATGGTCCGCTCCCTGATTCGCCGCGTCCTCGGACGCCAGGACGTGGGTGTCAGCAACGCTCCCCTTGAGCTGCCCCCCAGCGATTCCAGAGAGCGGGCCCGGGCGATGGTGATGGGGCTGCAGGACGAAATCTGTGCGGGTCTGGAAGCCCTCGACGGTGAAGGTCGCTTCGCTGAAGAGAGTTGGGTCAGGCCTGAAGGGGGTGGTGGGCGCTCCCGGGTGATGCGTGAGGGGCGCGTCTTTGAACAGGGCGGCGTGAATTTCTCCGAGGTTCAAGGCGAAGAACTGCCCCCGTCGATCCTCAAGCAGCGTCCTGAGGCCAAGGGGCATCCCTGGTTCGCCACGGGAACCTCGATGGTGCTGCATCCCCGCAACCCCTACATCCCGACCGTTCACCTCAATTACCGCTATTTCGAGGCTGGCCCGGTGTGGTGGTTCGGCGGCGGTGCCGACCTCACGCCCTACTACCCGTTCCTCGACGACGCCCGTCATTTCCATCGCACCCACCAGGCGGCCTGTGATTCAGTTCACCCGGATCTGCACAAGGTGTTCAAGCCCTGGTGCGATGAATACTTCTATTTGAAGCACCGTGGTGAAACCCGCGGCGTTGGCGGCATCTTTTACGACTACCAAGACGCCAACGGCACCCTCTACAAGGGTCAGGATCCCTCCGGGCCTGCTGCTCAGGTGTCGGCTCGCTTGGGAGCTCGGCCGTTGAGCTGGGAGCAGCTGTTCTCCTTGGGGCAGGCCAATGGCAGAGCCTTCCTGCCCGCCTATGCCCCCATCGTGGAGAAGCGCCACCCGATGGCTTATGGCGATCGCGAAAGGGACTTTCAGCTCTATCGCCGGGGACGTTATGTGGAGTTCAACCTGGTGTGGGATCGCGGCACGATCTTCGGCCTGCAGACCAATGGACGCACGGAGTCGATCCTGATGTCTCTGCCCCCGCTGGTGCGTTGGGAGTACGGCTACACCGCTGAGGCCGGATCAAGGGAAGCCCTGCTGACCGAACTGTTCACCAAGCCGCAGGACTGGCTCGGTGATGCCTCGCTGGATGAGCGCTGCCGCCCCCATGGAGCGATCAACTAACTGACGCCTCGAACGAGCGCGTTCACCACGCGCTCGGCCAGGCAGTTCACCGTGTGACCTCTGGAGCGTGGATCCCTCAGTTTCGTCTCGAGAGGGGGCTCCAGCATGGCGATTTCAAGAATTCCGATCCCGCGCCGCGGACCGCCAAGGCCTCCGCGGAACAGGCGTGGGTAGCGCCCAAATGCCTGGGCCAGGCTTTCATCGACGACATTCAGTTCGCGCACATTTGGGAGCACCGGAATCAGGCCGGAGCCGAAGCCATGGGGCCGGTAGGCATCGAAATGGATCTCCAGGACATATTCACCACGCTCTGAAAAGACCTTGGCCTTCGACCAGTTGGTGCTGGGGTCGTCATCGTTCGCGATGCTGATGGACGGCGGGGTGTAGGCGCGGATGTTCAAGCCACGGGCTTGGCCTTGGCTCACCACAGCGGCCTGAACTTCGCGGTTCCAGAACAGCTCATCGCGAATGCCCGGTTGCATCGGCGCTCGCTTCTGCTGATCCACGGCATATCCAGGGGTCCCTGGACTGGCAGTGCCCTGGGAGTCGGCGTGTCCTGCCATGACGACGATTGGCAGGTTGCTCTGCACAGGGCTTCTGCCAACCCAGCTCCCGGGTTTCTTTGTGCGTGGGCCGAGCAAGGGATCTGGCGTGGCGGGCTCAGGGGCGGGGGGTGGGTGGTTTTGGGGTGTTTTTTTGCTGGGCCCGGCTGGGCCAAGCCAGTTGTGCTGTTCCGCCGCCTTGGTCATCGCCAGGGTTGCCAGTGACAGGCCTGAGATGGCAAGTCCTGAGGCAAAGCGACGCCGTCGCATCCAGGCCGGCAGACCCATGGTTCAGATGGGGGAGGAGAGCAGGGATCCGTCACTGGCGAGTTGCAGGGTCTCAGCCAGTTCCAGTTCGATGGCGATCAATTCGTCCCGATGAGCCCGCAGACGAATGGCGCTGCCGTCTCCCTCGGGAGCAGGAAGGAGTTGCAGTTCAAGGGCTTCTGTGCGAGCGGCCCGCCGTGTGTAGACAGCTCCTGCCAGAGGGCCGAGGCCGATCAGCAGCAGAGGCCACCAGTGCAGTTGGGGTGCCAGCTGACGCAGGACCAGGCCGAAGCAGGCGGAGCCAATGGCCGCCAGCACTGACAGCAACACCGCAAGGGGTTGGCTGGAGGCCACTTTCCCCTTGAAGCGGAGCACCTGGCGCTCAGCATCGCCGCCATCCCGGCTCCAGCCGCGCTCTTCCAGCCAAGTGCTGAGCCCGTCAAGCACGGTGATGGGGGGTTGGGGGGACATCACGTCCACCACTGTGGTTCGGTCTTTGCTGGCTGCACGAAGAAAGAAGACCAGACCAATCGCCAGCAGAACAGTCAGCAGGAGGGTGGATTGAAATCCTGCAGGCATGGCATCCCGGTGGTGTTCAACCTTTTTAAGCCTTGCGCCGGCTGAATCGCTTAGTTCAAGGCGAACCGGTGGGAGTCCAGCCAGCTGCGCCAGGGCTGCATCAGTCGCTCGGCTTCGCCGCGTGCATCGGATTCAAGGTGCAGCATGCGCCGTGGCCGTCCGCGGCTCGGGCAGCGTTGGGTGTAACTGCTGATCGAGCCCTGTTGCTCAAGGAACTCCAGGGCCTGTTGCAGCACGGTTTCAGAAAGCCGCAGTTGGGGCTCCTCCCGGATCAGTTTTTGCAGGAGTCCGGAGGGGTAGTTGTCGTCTTTGAGCAAGCACTCGAGGATCCAGCAGACAGCCAGCTCGAGATCGAGGAACTGCGGCGGCGGCTGATGGAAGTACTGCTCGATGTCTGCCAGACAGGTGCGCGAAGGCTTTCTGCGAGAGAACACAGGCGCGGGACGACTTCACCAATCAAAAGCGATCTCATTTCGAGATTCAAGAGGAGAGTCTTGAGACTTGCTGTGGAGGTGATTGGCCACACTGGCCCTATCCCTTCCTGAAGTCATGGCTGAGAAGTCGTCATCCCCAGCGGAATTCGCGGTCTTTGATCGCGATCTCGATGCAGCTTGGACGGAGCGCTACCTGCAGTCCCCGCGGCTTGCTGTTGATACCGAAGCGATGGGGCTGATCCATGGGCGTGATCGGCTTTGCCTGGTTCAGATCGCCGACGCCGAAGACCGTGTGGCCTGCGTCCGCATTGGCCTGGGCCAGACCGAGGCGCCGAATCTCAAGCGCCTGTTTGAGGCGCCCACGGTGGAGAAGGTGTTTCACTTCGCCCGTTTTGATGTGGCTGCGCTTGCCGCCGGTTTGGGGATCGACGTGAACCCCGTGTTCTGCACCAAGGTCGGCAGTCGGCTCGGCCGCACGTACACCCCCCGCCATGGCCTCAAGGATCTGGTGATGGAATTGGTCGGCGTTGAGCTGGACAAGGGCGCCCAGAGCAGTGACTGGGGCCGGGTGGACGAACTCACGGATGCCCAGCTGGCCTACGCCGCCAACGATGTGCGCTATCTGCTGCCAGCCCGTGAGCGCCTGGAGCAGATGTTGCGGCGGGAAGGGCGTTGGGGGCTGGGGCCACGCCGCTTTCCGTGCGGTTCGGGGGGGGCCGGGCGGGGTCGGGTGCGCTTTTTCCCGGTCTTTTTGGACTGAGGTTGGGGCTCAGTCTTCCAGCATGAAATTGCCGTCGCCTTCGCTGTTCTCGAGCAACGCGTCCAGCTGACGGGCGTGGTCACCGTTGTCCTTGTCGAGGGCGGCCAGCATGGATTCAGCCATGGCTCGCCGTCCCTCCACATCGCGATGTCCTTCTCGGGCCGCGGCTTGTTCCACCTGGCGCCGGGCACTGGCGAGGCTGATGCTCAGTCGACTCGCCAACTGGGCACAAAGTTTGACGAGGGTGGGGTCTTGAATCGCGGCCATCGCAACCAACCGAAGATCTTCAGTATCCGTTGAAGCGATCCAGGATCAGGCGTGCCAGCTGATCGCTTCCCCCTGCCGGCCCCATCCGCTGCGTGCCGATTCGTCCCAGGTGGGAGCGGAGTGTCGGGTCGTCCAGGAGGAATTCGAGCCGTCTCGTGAGCTCGGATTCATCAGAGCAGGGACGAACCGCTCCCCCCAGCAGGCGGCTCTGACGGCGAGCGAAGCCCGGCTTGAACTGCGGTCCTGGTCCCGGCAGGGACAGGGCCGGAATGCCCAGCCCCACCAGTTGTTCCGTCGCCGTTCCGGCGGTGGCGATGCCGGCTTCTGCCCAGCCGGCCCATTGGTCAAAGCAACCTCGCCCGATCAGCACCAGGCAGGCTCCTTTCACCCAGCAGGCTTCGGCACCCAGTTGGTCTGAAGGCGGAAGGCTGCGTCGAAACCCCAGTTGTTCAAGACTGTCGCTCAGGGCCTCTGCATCGGGTTGGGCGCCCACGGCCACGAGCAGTGCCATCGGCACACGGCCGGGCAGCGCCATGGCACTGCGAACCAACCGCTGCAGGTTTCGCTGGGCCTCCGGCATGCGACTTCCGCAGAGCAGGAGCACTCGGCGGCAGCGGTCCAGGGCCGATGGCAGCGGTTGGACCTGAAGGCCATCCATCATCGGATTGCCCGGCGCAAGGGCGCCCACGCCCTTGCGTTGCAAGCCTCGGGCCGTGAGCCGATCACGCATGGCCACCAGTTGACAACGGCGCGAGCGCATCAGGCGCCATTCCCAGGGATCCCACTCACTGCCTTTGAGCCGGTGGTAGCAGTCGCTTTTGGCCCGTCCGGGACCGCTGAGCCAGGTGTAGTCGCTTTTGGGAGTGCCGATGAAGCCGAAGGGGGCACCACTGCTCCAGGCCATCAGCAGCGGCAGCAAATCACCCACGGCAACGATGGGTTGGCGCTCATGTCCCAGGCGGCGTACCAACTGCCATTGACTCCAGCTCAGGCTGGGGAGTCCAGCCCTGACGTCTGCCAGCAGACCTCTCAGGCTTTGGTTGCTGAAGCCACCACTGGGCAAGGCCGCTTTTGGCCCCAGGCGTGTCAACCATCCCTGCTGAACAGCAGCATCAAACACCCGTCCGGCACCCACCAGAGGAAGCACTGTCAGAGGGCGTCGCGGTGCGCGCCGATGCACGGCCTGGATGATCCGCAGGGTGATCAGGTCTTCGCCGTGGCCGTTGCAGAGAAACAGCAGAGAGCCAGGGGCATGGCTGATACGATCCCCTGATGGGGACAGCTGTTCCCGGGCGGCGGCATGGCCAAGTGGTAAGGCAGAGGATTGCAAATCCTTTATCCCCAGTTCGAATCTGGGTGCCGCCTTTATTATTTTTTGAACAGTTTTCCCTATAAACCGTTCCAAGAACTGAAGTTTTGAATAGCGATTACTGTATTTCAACTTCTAGGTAAAGGTAGGACATAGGTAGGACAAGTCAGATCATCCCTGTATTACTTGATGATCTCACATTTTGACCTACCTGTAATCGTTCAGTTACGAATGTGGTCTGTCGAATAGTTTACTTTCCGACATGATTACTTCAACACCACAAACACTAGCGTTTCAATCTGTTGAAACCCCCTGCCGAAATACTAAGGTGGCTTATATTCGCTGTTCAAGTTCTACCCAAGACTTCACAAGGCAAAAAATAAAGATGGAAACTCTAGGTGTTTCAAAAATTTATTCGGATCATATAACTGGTAGATCATCTTATAAAGACAGAGAGGGTTTATCTAAATGTTTAGAAGAAATTGAATCAGGTCAAATATTATATGTTGATGATCTTTCAAGACTTGGAAGAAATATGGTGGAGATGGTTGTAGAAACAACCAAACTTTTAGAGAAAGGATGTCATATCGTCACCCTTGATGGAAGATTGAACACTACTCAATTTCCTGCTGAGATAGTGAAACTCATAATTGCAGTTCTTGGTTACGGTGCCGAGATGAATCTTAGAGATATCAATAGAAGATGCAAAGAAGGTGCTGAACTATATCGTGCGAAAGGAAATCATTGGGGAAGAAAGCATGGTTATACCAATGACCAAGCAAAGACAGTTATGGAGATGAGATCTCAAGATCTTGGTTATGGTACTATCGCTCGCTCAATGGGTATGACCGTATCAATGGTTAGAAGAATAATCAAAAGATATGAGGTGGCAGCATGAGAAAGTTCAATGTATCTGCACTTATTGAGGGTTATCGTATAACTGAAGAAATTATGGCAGTATCACTTCATCATGCAATCAAGATTATGAAGGCAAAATATGGTTCAGCAGCAAGAAACATATATGTCCTCAACTAGGTCTATAACTGGATAAATCGGACATCCATATACAACATTTCATCAGAACCTTTCTCCAACAGTATTCTCTTCAATTCTCCTTCTTCTTCATTTTCAAAGTCCTCAAAGAAATTCCAAGGAGATTCAGTACTCTTCACAGAAAACGTAATATCATTTTATA
>OCVP010000551.1_pt1 | contig 16885 bp, 15 predicted proteins | sample 1539171 | NCBI WGS metagenome assembly OCVP01 (sample SAMEA51879418, study PRJEB22527) | metagenome
GGGCATTTACTTATACTTTGATCATCCATTTATGAAAACCTTTCTGATTAAATTGTTCTATATAAAATATATTAATTGGGATTATTAATGTCAACAGGTTAGAATAATTCTAAACTAGATTTTACTCTTTAATTTTGATAAGAACTTCTACCCCATCACTTTCGAAACCATTTGGGATATCAGGAAGTTTCGAAAAACCTATTTCATCAGGATCAATATCAATTAATTCTCCAGTATTCTGATTTAGAAAGTGATGATGATGCGATACATTAGTATCAAAAATTGTAACTTCACCTTGTTGATCAATTTGTTTTAAAAGACCTACACTTACAAATTTGTTTAAACAGTTATATATTGTCGCTAAAGAGATACTCTGGCCATTAGATAATACCTCTTTTTGAATTGTTTCAGCTGTAAAGTGTTTATTTTTTCCATCCAATATTTGTTTAGCTAAAAGAATTCTTTGCTTAGTAGGCCTTAAATTAACATTTCTTAGCTTTTCAACTACATTCATAACAATACTATCATTATCCTTATCTATTCTTTGTCAAGTATTTGAATTAATAATTGATATAATTTGGTTGTATTATAAGATTATCTTTTAAGGATTTAAAAATGACCCAGATATCAAATCTGCCTGCTCACAAAGCAAGAAATTTAATTGGACAAAAAAAACTATCATCAACCGAACTTGTAAAAAGTTGCATAGAACAATACGAAAAGCATAATCCAAACATAAATGCAATTGTAGCTATTGATCAAAAAGATGTTCTAGAACAAGCAAAAAAGTGTGATGTAAAAGTTTCTAAGGGAGAAACTTTAGGATTACTTCATGGATTACCTGTCGGAATAAAAGATCTTCAAATGGTTAAAAATCTTAGATCCACATACGGTTCATTATTGTTTAAAAATTATATTCCAAAACATGATGATAATATTGTTAAAAATATTCGTGAAGAGGGAGGGATTGTTTTCTGTAAAACAAATACTCCAGAATTTGGTGCTGGTGCTAATACAAAAAATAGAGTTTATGGAGCAACAGGAAATCCATTTCAATTTGATTTAACATCTGCTGGTTCATCTGGAGGGAGTGCAGCTGCATTATCTCTAAATATGTTATCTCTTGCAACAGGTACTGATTACGGAGGTAGTTTAAGGACGCCTGCAAGTTTTTGTGGTGTGACTGGTTTTAGACCTTCTCCAGGAATGGTTCCCTCAACTGAAGGTATAATATTAAATCCCTTTTCTGTTGCTGGGCCAATGGGAAGAGATGTAACTGATGCTTATTTATTATTACAGGGCATCGTTGATATAAATAATAGTGATATTTTTTCATCTTTAAATTCATTTTCTCTTCCAGCGGAACTTATACCTTCAGATTTATCATCTATCAAAATGGCCTTTTCCACTGACCTTGGATGTGCACCTGTAGATAATGAAATCAAAAAAGTTTTTCTGAAAAAAATTGAAGTCATTAAAAGTTGTTTTAACTACACTAATAATGATCACCCAAACTTTTTAAATATACATGATTGTTTTGAGGTTATTAGAGGTTTTAACTATGTAGCATCGCACCTTGAAAAGGTTAAAAATAATAAAGAACTTCTAGGACCAAACGTTATTGATAATGTAGAAAGAGGTCTAAAATATTCGATGGAAGATGTAACTTGGGCACACCAAGAACAAACAAAAATTTATAATAATTTTAGAAAATTTTTTGAAAATTATGATGTTTTAATTTGTCCTGCTGCTTCAGTATCTCCTTTCCCACATGAACAGCTTTTTGTGGAAGAAATAAATAATGAAAAACTTCCTACTTATATGAGATGGCTTGCTCTTAGCTATGCTCCTACAATGGCTATTCCTTGCGCTTGGGCATTACCTTGTGGGCTGGATCATAAAAACTTACCATTTGGAATTCAATTAATTGCTCCTGCAGGTAATGATGCTAAGTTAAGCGAAATAGCTCTGGCAATAGAGGATGCTTTATCAAATCATGAGGAAACAAAAAGAGCTATTCCAGATATAGTTTAATTTATCTCTTTTAGAGCTTCACGAGTTTTATCAAACATTTCATCAATATGTTTTCGTTCCGCAATTAAAGGTGGAGTTACTGCCATGGTATCTTGTGTAAATCTTACCATAACACCTTTATCCCACATTCTTTTCATTAATTCATATCCACGAGAACCGACAGCACCTTCTCTTGGCATTAATTCAAGTGAAGCAACCAAACCAATATTTCTAATATCTATAATATGATTTTCACCTTTTAAAGAATGTGCAACTTCTTCCATATAAGGAGAAAGTTCTGATGCCCTTTCAAATAAGTTTTCTTCCTTGTATATTTCAAGTGTAGCTAAACCAGCCGCAGCAGCAATAGGATGTCCTGAATATGTATAGCCATGGAATAATTCTATTGGATTATCTGCTTCATCTAACATAGTTTCATATATTTCATCTTTCACTACTGCGCCTCCCATTGGGATAACGCCATTTGTAATACCTTTTGCACATGAAATTATATCAGGAACGACACCAAAGTAATCTGAAGCTGTTGCTGTTCCTAATCTTCCAAAGCCTGTTATAACTTCGTCAAATATTAAAAGAATGTCATGTTTAGTACATATAGATCTAAGCTTTTTTAAGTAACCTTTTGGAGGGGGTAAAACACCAGTTGAACCAGCCATAGGCTCAACTATGACTGCTGCTATTGTAGATGCATCATGAAGTGCAATAATATCTTCTAACTTGTCGGCAAACTCTTCTCCAAACTCAGGCTCTCCCCTAGAGAATGCATTTCTTTCATGATCAAAAGTATGAGGAAGGTGGTCTACACCTGACAATAAGGTGCCAAAATATTGTCTGTTTCTTGGCATTCCACCAACAGAAATACCTCCAAAACCGACGCCGTGATAACCTCTTTCTCTTCCAATCAACCTAGTTTTAGTCCCTTTTCCTCTTGCTCTATGATAAGCCAAAGCAATTTTTAAAGTAGTATCAACAGCTTCTGAACCAGAGTTTGTAAAAAAGACATGATTCATACCCTCTGGGAAAATTTCTGATATTCTATTGGCTAGCTCAAATGCTTTAGGGTGACCAAATTGAAAACAAGGTGCATAATCTAAAACTGAAAGTTGTTTAGTTATTGCTTCGTTGATTTTCTTTCTGTTATGTCCGGCATTAACACACCATAAACCAGCTGTTGCATCAAGTATATCGTTACCCTCTTGACTTTTGTAATACATACCTTCTGCAGAACAAACAATTCTTGGATCTTTTTTAAAATCTCTATTTGCGGTAAATGGCATCCAGTAGGATTCTAGATCATTAATTTTTTTCATAAATTTCCTCTTAGAATTAATATTCTATCACTTATAGAATTTATTTCATATAAGTTTTATTTTGTTCACCTAATTTTGGAAAAGATTTAATTATTTTTGGACTTAAAAATTGCTTACTAATTGGCAAAGGTAGCGAAGGTAAGGCTGTTTCATCATTAATTTTAACTTTTTTTGAGAAAAGATTTCTTGAAATGAAATGATCATCACCAACAGCTTCCTTAAGAGATTTGACAACAGTGCAACAACAATCTGCTTTTTGAAAAACCTTATCCCAATAACCAGATGTTTTAGTTTTTATTATAGAAGTAACTTTTTCAATAATTTCTTGATCTGTTTTTTTTTGACCTTTATAGGTGATGTCTAAATCAATTACTTCACAAAATTTATTCCAAAACCTATCTTCAATCGGTGCCACTGCAAGATATCTTTTATCCTTAGTTTCATAAATATTATAACGAGGTGATCCCCCTGATAAATAATAATCTGAATTTTGTGACCACTCGTTTTTGGAGAACCCTTTACCTAGTGCCCAAAACATAAAAGTGAACAATCCATCTGTCATCGAGATATCAATATATGACCCCTCTTTGTTTAAATCTCTTTTTCTTAATGCTAATAATATATTCATTATTGCAGGATAGGAGCCTGCCCCAATATCTGCAATCAGAGCTGGAGGTACTACTGTATTATCTTCCTTGCCCATACTTAAACTTAACAAGCCAGTGTCCCCAATATAATTTAAATCATGTCCAGCAAAGTTACTTTTAGGACCTTCCTGACCATAACCTGTAATTGAAACATATATAATTTTCGGATTTATCAGTTTTATTGAACCATAGTCTAAGCCTAATCGTTTCATAACTCCTGGTCTAAATTGTTCTATAACAATGTCTACTTCTTTAATTAATTTTTTAAGTTTTTCGTTTTGAAAATTATTTTTTAAATTAATTTCAATACTTTTTTTACCTCTATTTAAAATTGCAAAGGAAACATTAGTCCCATCAATCTCTGGTGTTTTTCTTCTCATCTCATCACCAAGTTTTAATCTTTCAACTTTAATTACTTCCGCACCCATCTCTGATAAAAAAAGTGAAGCCAAAGGCCCCGGCAATAAAGTTGAAAAATCTAAAACCTTAATATCAGACAATATTCCTTCAAAAGACATATTTATTTGTAGAATCCTCTTTTTATAAGGTTATTATAAAGTTCTGAAATCCCAAAAGTCCATTCAGGACATTTAGTACTTAAATTTACATAGTTAACTAAAGCACCAAGATTTCTTTCTTTAATGGTAACCTTATCACCAATTTTATGTGTAAAACCTTCACCTTTTGTGTCTCTATCTTCAGTAGGTGCAAATAATGTTCCTAAAAAAAGCATAAAACCGTCAGGATATTGATGATGTCTTGATGATGTTTGTTTTACTAAATCTTCTGGATCCCTGCTTATCTCTGACATATAACTTGACCCAATCAATTGAAAATCATCAATACCATCTATAGTCATTTTTAACTCAGCTTTTCTGACATCATCTAAAGAAAATGTTTCATCAAACAATCTTATAAATGGCCCAATTGAACATGAAGCATTATTATCTTTTGCTTTTCCAAGGAGTAATGCAGATCGACCTTCTATGTCTCTTAAATTAACATCATTTCCAAGTGTAGCACCAACTATTTTAACCTTACTATTTACTGCTAAAACAATTTCAGGCTCAGGATTATTCCAGTTTGACACAGGATGAAGGCCAACCTCAGAACCATGACCTACTGATGATAAAACTTGAGCTTTTGTAAACACCTCGGCATCAGGACCAATGCCAACTTCTAAATATTGTGACCATAAATCTTCTTTAATAAGAAGTTGCTTCACCTCTTGGGCTTTTTTGGATCCAGGCACAATATTTTTAAGATTATCACCTATTAAATCACCTATAGATATCCTTAATTCTTCTGCCTTTTTAAAGTCACCTGAAGCTCTTTCTTCAATAACTCTTTCAACCATTGATTTTGCAAAAGTAACACCGCATGCTTTAACAACTTGTAAATCGCAAGGAGCTAATAATCTAATTTTTGTTTTGAAATTTTTATCATTTATATCATTTTCAATATCTTCTATTGAGATTATTTTCTTGCCTTCTTCACCCTTTACATAATCAATTGGATTTTCCAATTCTAAGAGACTGCTCATTGTAGGGACCAATTTTGATGTAATATCAAAAATAAAATTATCCTTAACCTTTACAATTGAAGGACCTTTATTTTCTTCAATCCACAATCTTCCTACAAAACATCCAATTTCATAATTTTCCATATTAATCTCTAATTTACTATCAATTCTAGAATTAGATAAAAAAAAAATAAATTTAAATTTTAAATTAATTATAATTAGAATAACAAAATAACTAAATGAGAGATTATCATGTATAAAATAGGATTTATTGGTTTAGGAAATATGGGTGCCCCACTTTGTGAAAGATTATTATTAAAAAATAAAGTGAATATATTTGATATAAATAAATCAAATTTAAATAAAATGGAAAATTTAGGTGGAATTGTTAAATATGAATTAAAAGACATTTGTGAAAATGATTTTATTTTTTTGTGTCTACCAACAAGTGAAATTGTTGAAAAAATTACAATTGGTGAAAACGGGTTAATAAATGGCCTAAAAAAAAATGTATTTGTAATTGATATGACAACTGGTGAACCTGAAGTAACAAGAAAAATATCTAATATACTTGCTAAAAAAAATGTAAACTTTGTTGATGCTCCCGTCAGTGGCGGTCCTAAAGGTGCAAAAGAGGGAATAATAGCTATAATGGCTGGTTGTGAAGAAATTATTTTTCAAAAAGTTAAACCATTACTAAATATGATTAGCACAAATGTTTTTCATGCTGGCCCTACAGGAAGTGGCCATAGTTTAAAAGCGGGAAATAATTTATTAAATCTAATTTGTAGAATAGCTACTTTTGAGGTTGTATCTATGCTTGTTAAAGACGGCATTGATCCAAAAAAAGCTGTAGAAGTTATTCAAAAAAGTTCTGGTAGAAATTACGCTACTGAAATTACTTTACCAGATAATATTTTGTCAGGAAAAATGTTTCAGGGATTTACGACAGGTCTAATGAATAAAGATGCTTCAATTGCTCTTAAGAATGGAGCTTTATTAAATGTTGGTCTACCTCTTGGAGATCTCTCAAAAAAAATTTTACAAGAAACAATAAATGATTTTGGATTAGATGCTGATATGAGCAATATTGCATTAAATTTTGAAGAAAAAAATCAAATAAGACTTAGACCTTTAACTGAGTAACGTAAATACGAGATTGGAATAAATTAAATAAAAATATTCAATCAATTCATCTTACAATAACCATATTCTATCGAGCAGTCACAAGGATTAAATTCTAAGATATGTCATATCATAAAGGATATTAATTTGTTTTTATTACGTTTTTATTTCAGAACAAATTAACGATTATTTTATTTCTTTAGAAATTTGAAAACTTAAATATTTAGAAAATATTCTGCATTGAGCCAAACTTCCCGCTATAAACCACAAACCTTGCTGATTTGTTTTTACAAACATATTATTTAATTCTTGTTTTTTGGAATTAAAATTCCAAATTCTTCCTACTTTATTTGCAACTTCATTACCAAAAAATTTTTTTACCATGTATTCTTGACCTTTATATCCAGTTGCAAATATAAAACTGTCATATTCTAATTTTTTAGAATTGTGAATAATCCCATCACTTAAAAATTCTTTAATATCTGAGAATTGTATTAGTTTAATTTTTTGATCTGCAACTAAATTTGAGGCTCCGACATTAAAATAATATCCTCCACCCCTTGTTAAATACTTAAATTGCCAACCAGTGTTATCCTCACCATAATCTAAAACAAAACCAATTTTTTCTAATTTTTTTAGAAGTTCACTATCTAGTTTTTTTGATTGTTTTGTTAAAATTTGATGTGTTTTTTTTAAAACGCTTAATGGACTAGAAATAGCAATTAAATCACAATCATCAGTTGATGGCCCTTCTTGATACAGTGCATAAGGTAATTGTGCACTTGGCTCAAGATTAACAATCATTGTTGGAGATCTCTGTACCATTGTGACATTAGCACCATTTGCGTGTAAATCTTGACAAACATCATGTGAACTAGTTCCAGTTCCAAATACTAAAACATTTTTATTTTGATAGGGTTTACCACTTTTAAAATATCCAGAATGAATTTTTTCACCTTTGAAATTTTCTATCCCTTTAATATTTGGCATTTTAGGAACAGAACTGACACCGATCGCCATAACAATATGTTGAGGTTTTATTTTCTTAATTTTTCCTTTAGTATCCTTAATTTTTACATCCCAAATTTTATCTTTAGATAGATATTCAGCTGATATAAATTCAGTATTATTCCAAACATTTAATTCTAAACTTTCTGCATAATATTCAAACCAACCAGCTAATTTATCTTTAGCGATATATGTAGGCCATGTTTTGGGAAAAGGCATTAAAGGCAGGTGATTAACTTGGGTTTGATTGTGCAGAGTTAAAGAATGATACCTTTTTCTCCAATTATCTCCAATTCTTTCATGTTTATCAATAATAAGAGTATCAATATTTAATTGTTTCAATCTTGACGCTATGGATAATCCCGCTTGTCCACAACCGACAACTAAAACTGTTGGTTCTCTATCTATGTATGATTTTTCGAAATTTCTAATATCTAACCAATTTGGTGCTTTAAAATCTCGGATTGTCGAAGCTTTAGAACTAACTTTTTTTAAGTTCAGTTCCTTCAATGAGGTCGATATTGACCAACATTTAAAATGTGTAGGATTTTTTTTTGAAGGCATTAATCTTAATACTCCTTCACCAATACCTTCTTTTGTTTTAAATGAAAAAATTGCTTCAATTACCTTTTCCCCAGCACGAACAACTTCTCTTGGTGGGGTTCTGCTTGTGTCCACACGAAAATTTCGTGCATTTTGTTTTATAATATTATTACGCAATGTATCGTTGAAATTTTTAATACCTGTGAAAGTAATAATGTCACCTGTTATTGAAACAAAATCTCTCCAATGTGATTCTGAATAAAACAGATTATCATAATTAAACTTATCATCTTTTAAAAAATCATTAAAATTTAGAAACCAATTTTCACAGATATTTGAAAAATCTAAATTGTTAAAATCCAACATTTAATTGCCTATAATTTTCTTTAAGTTAAACTATTAACTAAATATTTTCAATCATGTATATTATGGATTTTAAAATGACAAAAACTTCTGAAATAGCTAAATTTTTAATTAATGACCATCAAAATAATATAAAATACAGAAATCTTCCTAAAAGTTTAAAACCTAAAGATATTAATGAAGCTTATTTAGCACAGAAAGAATTTCAAGAAAATTGTGGAAGAGGTAAACTTGGAGGATTTAAAATTGCCTTAGCCTCTAAAGTGCAACAAGAATTATGTGGCATTGATCATCCTATTGCAGGAGGAATATTTGAAAGCGAAATTTATGATTCACCTTTTGAAGTTGATTTCGCATCTTATCACGGTTTAGGTTTAGAATTTGAACTTGCAATGGAAATTAGCGAAGATCTAAATTCTAAATCTATTAAGTTTGATAAAAATAATGTACTTGATTATATTTCAAATATTTATTCAGCTTTTGAGTTAATAATTGATAGAGACGCAGATTACGAAAATATAGATGCTTTAAGTATGGCATCAGATAATGTTTGGTGTGCTGGAGTAATCCTTGGCAACCCGATCGAAAATTGGAAAAATATAGATTTTAATACATTAAAATCAACATTGTATTGGAATGATGAAACACCTCAAGAAGCTATTATAAAAGACGCAAATCCTTTTGATACACTTGCATGGGTAATTAATCTACGGTTGTCACTAAATTTAAATATCCCAAAAGGCAGTAAAATCATTACAGGTAGCGTTATTAAAACAAGGTCTCCAAAAAAAGGTGATGTTGTAACTTATAATGTTGGTAACTTGTCAGAAACAAAAATTCGTCTTATTTAAAAAATGCGTCAAATATCATTTTGATTGCAATGAAAGTAAAAAAAATCAAAAGTAATTTTTTAAATAAATCTTTTTTAATACCACCTCTAATTTTCTCTCCAATATAAAACCCAATCAAAGAAAAAAGAGCCCCCATTAAACCATATTTAAACATTTCATTACTTAATACATCAGTAGTGTAATACCCTAAAAATACTGGGAAACATCCCATCAAGATAAAAAAACCACTAACATCCACAAAATGTTTTGGAGATACATCTTTTATAAAAAGATAAATAGTAATAGGCAAAGCCCACAATGATGTAATACCACCAATCAATCCGGACAAACCTCCAAAAACGAATTGCAATTTTACATCATTAACTTTAATTTTTTCAAACTTTATTGATAGTGAATTTGTTATAACAAATAAAAGAACCATAGAACCAAAAATGGCACTGACCAATTGATTTCCAATTTTTGCTGCAAAAAAAGAAGAAATTAATAAAAAGCCGATTATAGATATTACAAAATATTTATACTCTTTTATAATTTGCAACCTATTATCTGCTCTATAAAATTGCCATAAATTTGAGATTGTCATTGGTATTAAATTAAGACCTAAAGCTGTAATTGGATTTACAAAAAAACACAAAATTGCCATACCTGTTGTTGGCAATCCAATTCCTATAATTCCTTTAATTATTCCGGCAATAAAGTACGTAACCGACATAATTATAAACAAATCTAAATTATTTAAATGCTCCAAAAAAAACCTATTTTTAAATTTCAAAAACTTTATTATTAAATTTTATATATTTTTATCAATAATTTTGTAATTAAGTTTGCAGGCATTTGCAAAAGCTTTTAACCTTCTTTCTGAATTAGAATCAAAAAGAATTTTGCCTTTTGGCTTTAACACACAAACTAACTTTTGATTTTTAATGTTTATATCTATTGTGTCTAAATTTTTTGGATTTCCAGCGCTAAATGTATATAAAAACCTTAATCCTATGCCAACAGCAAAGGCTGATTGTTTTTCTTTTTCAGTTAATAAGCTAATTAATTTTTTTGAAATCGATTTTTTATCTTTTAGGCCCACGTAACGATGATAAATTGCCTGAGCTAACCAAATACGTTCTTTGTGGAGTAAATTTTTTAAAGGTAAAGATATAATTCTTTCTGCTGCAATAGCTCCTCTTAAATCTGAAAGTTCATTCCATGATATGTCTGATAGTTGGCAGGCTAACTTAAATAATCTTTTTAATTTTAGACCCACTAAGTCTTCCATTAATGGATCAAAAAACTTTTTAATTGCACTCTGCATTCCATTAAATCTCTGATTCTTAGTAAAATATTTAATATTTGAAGATTTATCCGGATTTATGATTTTTGAGGGGTTTAGTTCAGATACAATTCCATCTCTAATACTTGTTCCGGTAATAATTATTTTTTTTGGATCACATACTAATATTAAATTTTGCATTATATTTGCTGCATTCTTAATTGTAGGCATACGGTTTTGAGGAATTCCAGGAAATTCTTTTTCAGCATCCATTATTTTATCTAATAGTAAAACCGATTTTTCAATTTTTATTGATAAGCCATGAATTAAGTAGAGTGGATAATTTGAATCTTTTATATATGCTGAACCTAAACTTCTAAAACTTCCACCGGTACCATAAAAATTAATGTTATTTGAATTCTTTAGCCATTTAATTGATTTAAATAAATTTATGATTTCATGTTGATTGACTGGTATTAGGTGACCAATATCTAAACTTTCTAATTTTTTTATTTTACCTTTTTTGATCAAAATTAATTCTAAACTACCTCCACCTAAATCAGCAATTATCCCATTTTTAATTGGAACATTGCTGACTAAACCCAAAGCGGCTAACTCAGCTTCTTCATTTTTCGTTAATATACGAATTTTTGAAGAAAGAATTTTTTCAGCTGGCAAAATAAACTCTTTATTATTTTTTGAGTTTCTTACAGCTGCAGTTGCAACTGGTACAATATGTTTTACTTCCATATTTTTTATGATAATTGAAAATCGTTGTAAGGCTTTTAATGCTCTAGAAATAGATCTAGTTGACAACTTTCCAGTTTCAAACAATTTTTCACCTAACCTACAATTAATTCTTTCATTAAAAAGAGGATAAGGATATTTTCCAGAATCAGGATAAATCACTAACCTTACAGAATTAGAACCAATATCTATGATTGCTAATTTTGACTTTTTAAGTTTAAGTTTTAATATTTGGGAAGTTTTTTTTACAGACATTAAGCAGTTTTGAATTTAGATAGAGTTCCTTGGCCAGATAAACTTGGATTTTCCATGAAATAAGAATGTGAACAAAAATTAAGCTTATCCTCTAACTTAACATATTCTCCAGTCTGTTCAAGCAACCATGAGTTTTTTGTGTCGTTGATTAGTGCTGGAATAACTTGAGTTAATATCTGGCTTCTTACTGTTTCATTTTTGAGTGGTACATAAGCTTCTACTCTTGTATATAGATTACGAGGCATCATATCTGCAGACGATATGTAAACATCATTTTTAATAGATTGAAATTCTCCACCATTTGCAAAAACATATATTCTACCATGCTCTAAAAACCTTCCAATAATTGATTTAACTATTATATTTTCAGACAATCCTTTTACATTTGGCTTTAAACAACAAATACCACGAACAAATAAATTTATTTTTACTCCTGCATTTGATGCTTCATAAAGCTTTTCAATTAATTTAGAGTCTACTATAGCATTGCATTTAATCCAAATTCCTGAAGGCAAATTTTTCTTTGCAAAATCAATTTCATTTTCAATTTTTTTTATTAACCACTCAAAAGAGGAGTTTGGTGATATAATTAATTCTTTCATATCTTTTGGCTGAATATGACTAGTTAAGAAATTAAATACCATCATTGCATCATTACAAATATTTTTATCTATTGTAAAAAATGAAAAATCTGTATAAATTTTTGCTGTTGATGGGTGATAATTCCCTGTCCCACAATGCGCATAAGATACGAGTTTATTATTTTCTTTTCTTGTAATTAAAGAGAGTTTTGAATGTACTTTAAGATCTACCAATCCATAAGCAACTTGAACACCAGCTTTTTCTAAAATTCTTGCAAGCTGAACATTGTTTTCTTCATCAAAACGTGCTTTTAATTCAATGATTGCTATTACAGTTTTACCTTTTTCTGCCGCTTTTACCAAAGCTTCAACAATTGGAGATGATGGAGTTGTCCTATATAATGTTTGTCTAATTGTAAGGACATCTTCATCTTCAGCTGCCTGATTTAGAAAATTTACAACCACATCAAAAGTTTCAAAAGGATGGTGAATGATTATGTCTTTATTTCTTATTGCTAAAAAACAATCTCCTTTAAAATCATAGATTCTTTGAGGAAATCTTGGCTTATATGGTTTATAAAAAAACGTGCTATTAAAATAATTAAATAATTCTTTATAATTATCTAAATCTATAAATTGGTCTGTAATATAAATTCTAGACTTATTTATACTTAATTCTCTTTGTAAAAGTTTTTGCGTATTCTTAGATAAATTACTTGAAATTTCCAAGGATACAACATCACCTCTTCTTCTTGCTTTTAATGCTGATTCAAATTCATCAATTAAATCGTCAGCTTCATCATCAATTTCAATTTCTGAATCTCTCAAAACTCGGAACATTCCAAAGTTTTTTAGTTTGTGATTTGGATAAATTTTATCGATAAATCTTGTAATTAAATCCTCGAGTAAAATATATTTATGCTCTTCACCTGGAAGTCTTACAAACCTATTGAGATTTTTTGGAAGTAGTATTACTGAATTAATTTCTTTGTTTGTTCCGTGTGACATTTCAATAAACAACCCCTTACCTTGATTTTGAATGAAAGGGAAAGGGTGAGCTGGATCAAGTGTTGTTGGAGCAATAAGCGGAATAATGTTTTCTTCATAATATTTTTCAATCCATTTATTTTCTTTTTGTGATAAATCTTCAATTTTGCAAAAACTAATTTTAAGTTTTTTTAATTCATGGATTAAATTTTTTAAGAGTACATTCTGATTTAACTTGAGTTTTCTTGTAAGACTTAAAATTTCATTCATTAATGTGTCGATACGCTTTCCTGTAAATGGTATAATTTCATATTTTCTAGTTATTAGTTGGTAAAGACCAGCAATCCTTACCATAAAAAATTCATCTAAATTCGTAGCACTAATTGTTAAAAATCTTAATCGTTCTCCAATTGGGATGGTCAAATCGAAAGCAGTTTTTAAAACTCTCTCATTAAATGACAACCAACTCAATTCTCTATCAAAAAAAAGATCTTTTTTTCCAAGATAATCTAGTTTTTGTGTCGTCAAATTATTCTTCAGTTTTATCTCCATAAGAAAACCCTTAATTATTTAACTTAATTTCATCAATAATTCAGGAATTTAGTATTTTTATAAGCTATATATGTTACCAATATATTACATAAATTTCCCAGCTGTCCATCCACCATCAACTGTTAGAATAGAACCAGTGCAGAAACTGGATTCATCACTTGCTAAAAATCTAACTGCATTAGATACCTCTTCAGGCTCACCAACTCTATTCATAGCGTGAATCCCATTAATTTTTTTAGCTACTTCTTTATCTTGAAAGTATCTTTCAGTTAGAGGAGTTCTAATGACTCCAGGAGCGACAGCGTTAACTCTTATATTATTTTTAGCTAAATCCATTGCTAATTGCTTAGTTAATCCAACGGTTGCATGTTTTGATGTTGTGTAAGCACATCTGGAATTAGCTGCCACTATACCTAATGTAGAGGCAGTAATAACAATATTTCCTGTTTTATTGTGTTTTACACAATTTTTAGCAAACGTTTGAGCTGATAAAAATACTCCGTTGACGTTTACATCAATAACTTTTTTCCAATCTTCAAATTCTAAATCTAACATTGGAGTGATTTCCCTGATACCAGCATTACAAAAAACAATATCGCAAACTCCATATTTTTGGTTTAAAACTTCAAATACATTTTTTGTTTGTTCTAAATTTGTTACATCTAATTGGAGAGGTTCTGCAATTCCTCCATTACTTATTATTTGATTAGATAATTTTTTTGCCATTTCAAAATCAATATCTGTTACTGCTACAATTGCACCCTCATTGCCAAAATCTAAAGCAGTTTTAAAACCTATGCCACCTGCTGAGCCAGTAATTAATACTATTTTATCCTTAAATCTCATATGCTAATCCTCACTATTTATAATAGTTTACAATTAATTTTAAAAAAAACTATAGGAGTTATTTATGATTGAACATTTAACATTTTTAGATGGTCCAAAAAGAGTGGGGCCCTTTAGCCATGCTGTGAAATCTGATGAATATTTATTTGTAACTGGACAAATGCCTACCTTAGAAAATGATCCAAGTAAATTAGTCTCAAATGATATTAGAGACCAAACTCATCAAGTTATTAAAAATTTATCAACCGTACTTAAGAAATCAAATGTCCCTTGGGAAAATATAATATTTGTAAGAATTTATTTGGTTAACTTTCAAGATTTTGATATCGTCAATCAAATATATGAAACATACTTTTCTAAAGATAAATTACCAGCAAGAACATGCATTGGTGTAACAGGTCTAGCTGTAGGTGCATCAATAGAAATTGATTTAATAGCAAAAACATAAATATAAACAATTAATATGAAAACTGAATTTAAGAAGGGATTAAAACAAGGATTTAGTCTTCCTGGTTTTGCTATGGGATCTGCAATGATTGGCTTTGGCGCCTTAGCATATGAATCAAATCTAGATTACTTTGTTACAATAGCATCAATGTTATTTTTATGGAGCATGCCTGGTATGATTTTGTTTGTTACTTTAATTTCATCAGGAGCTTCAATTATATTAATGTTTATGAGTATTTTTTTGGCAAACATAAGAACATTGTTCATTGTACTTTCTGCGTTTTTAACTATGAATGTTGCTTCTCAAAAAAATTCTTTTTTAAATAAGTTGTTTTGGGCACAATGGGTTAGTCCGACGGCATGGACTGTTATTTCAACAAACCCCGACAAAATTCCAAAAAATTATATCTTTAGTTATTATAAAGGGTTAGCAATTGGTTTAGTGGTAATGTGTTTTATTGGATTATCAATTGGATATTTTATATTTAGTAAATTATCAAAGGAACTTATTACTATCCCAATTTTTTTCATACCTTTGTATCTAATGATATTAATGTTAAATGCCAAAGATAAGATTTATATTATTACGATTGTCTTTAGTGGTTTGCTACTAATCGTAAGTTATCCATTTTTAGGTGATTGGAGTATTTTAACTTCGGGATTGTTATCAGCTTTACCAGGTTATGTAACTGGGAGGTTTTTAAAAATATGACAATCTCTTTATTTGATCAAAATACTATAATTTTACTATTTGTAGCTTTTGCAGGAATGATTATATGGAGATATCTAGGCGTTTTATATTCAAAAAATATTGATAACGAATCTGTAATTGCAAAAACAATTAACTCAATAGCCTATGGAATGACAACAGCTATTGTATTTAAAATAGTTTTTTTTCCTGATAATGCTCTCAATTTAATACCTAATTCTGATAGAATAATTCCTTTTTTTATAGGAATTATTGTATTTTTGGTTTTTTCCAAAAATACAAGCTTTGGACTAATAACTGGGATTAGTAGTTTTTCGTTTTTAATACTATATAGGAATTATATAATCTAATTTATTCAACTAACTGCTTAGCTATGATTATCTTTTGCAATTCATTAGTACCTTCACCAATTGCTAACAAAGGCGCATCTCTATAATATCTTTCGATATTATATTCTGGCGAATATCCAAAACCTCCATGAATTCTCATAGCTTCAGTTGAATTAAATAAAGCTGTTTCTGTAGCATATAGTTTTGCCATTCCTGCTTGCAAGTCAGATCTTCGACCACTGTCATACGCTATAGCCGCCTGTTCTGTAAGCAATCTTGAAGCTTCAAGACGAGTTGCCATTTCTGCTAATTTAATTTGAATTGATTGATGATTAGATATTGGTTTTCCAAAGGTTTTTCTCGTTTTAGAATATTCTATTGAATCATCCAGTGCTGCCTTTGCAAGGCCAACCCCTCTTGCAGCAACATTAATTCTTCCTAACTCTAATCCTGATAAAATTTGCTGAAGACCTCTTCCTTCTTCAGTACCTATTAAATTTTCAAGTGGTATTTCAACATCTTTAAATTGAACTTCTCCTGTATCTATACCCCTATAACCTAGTTTCTTTAACTTTCTTGGGACATAGCCTTGATCCTTATGGACTAGTAGTAAACTCATTCCTTTATGTGGTGGTGAAATTTCATTATTTGTTTTTACTAAAACTGCTAAAACATCTCCTTGAACAGAATTTGTAATCCAAGTTTTTGTTCCATTAATTTTATAACTTGTATTATCTTTTGTTGCTTTGGTTTTAATTGATTGTA
>OCVP010000555.1_pt1 | contig 16835 bp, 22 predicted proteins | sample 1539171 | NCBI WGS metagenome assembly OCVP01 (sample SAMEA51879418, study PRJEB22527) | metagenome
ATGAAGAATCATTCGATTATGAATTTATTGATGTCAACCTTAAAACAAAATAGATATGCCAACTGATGAAGAATTTCTAGGTGCACTTAAAATTGTAACAGGTGAAGAAGTGCTATCTAAAGTGACATTTGTACCAGATGATAACGGAAACTACCTGATATTAGAGAATCCTATCATGGTAGAAGAGGTAACTATGGACTCCCGCGTGGGTGCAAAAGTATCTCCATGGATGAAGTTCTCCAAAGAGAGATCATTCATAGTGCCGATGGATAGAATCGTCACCTGTGTAGAGTGTGACGCTGAAGTTGAGGCATTCTATGAGATGTCTGTTAGTAAAATAGATCCAGAGTACACCAAAAAGACTGCTAAGGGCGAGGGCGACCTTGGTACTGTTGAGGAATCTAGAGCAATTCTAGAGTCTATCTTTAAAAAGAAAAATAAATGGTCCTAATATGTCTCTGAACCTGCTACACAGTTAGTGTACATGTTTTTGAGACCCTTGTCAAGCTTGACGTGGAAACGTTAACAATGTATACTAGGAGTAACCAAACCCATTGGTATGAAAAAGAAGTCAGAACATTACGTTAACAATAAAGAATTCCTTCTTGCTCTTGTAGATTTCAAGGCAGAGTGTAAGGTTGCTGAGGAGAATGGAGAACCCAGACCCCAGATCAGCAATTACATAGGAGAATGTTTTCTTAAAATAGCAACACACCTGTCATACAAACCAAACTTTGTAAACTATATGTTCAGAGAGGACATGATTTGCGATGGCATAGAAAATTGTGTACAATACATAGGTAACTTTGATCCAAGTAAGTCAAGTAACCCATTCGCATATTTTACTCAGATTATTTACTACGCTTTCCTCAGAAGAATTTCAAAAGAGAAGAGACAATTAGAGATAAAGAATAAAATTATTACTAAATCAGGGTACGATCAACTGTTCCACAGTGATGGTAACGATGATCACTCAGCGATGAACAGCATCAAAGAAAACGTACAGGTAAAATCAAATTGAACATAGCAATAATAACTGATCAGCACTTCGGTGCGAGGAAATCTAGTCGACATTTTCATGACTACTTCAAAGATTTCTATGACAACATCTTCTTTCCATACCTTGAAGAGAATAATATTAAAGTACTTCTAGATTTAGGTGATACATTTGATAATCGTAAGAATGTAGACATCTGGTCAGTAGATTGGGCAAGAAATAATTACTTCAATCGTCTACAAAAAATGGGGGTCGAGGTTCATTCACTCGTAGGGAACCATACTGCCTATTATAAGGACACAAACACTGTAAATACACTGGATAATTTCCTTGGTGAGTATGAAAACGTACACATATATTCTGAACCAACAGAAGTAACCATCGGTGGTCTAGATATTCTGTTCATTCCATGGATAAACAGTGAAAATCAAGAGAAAACATATAAAATGATAGAGGATACCAGTGCTACAGTAGCAATGGGACACCTAGAACTCAATGGGTTTGAAGCACACAAAGGATTTACTATGACACATGGCATAGATAAGAACCTTTTTGCTAAATTTGACCAAGTTTTCAGTGGTCACTACCACACTAAGAGTAGTCATGCTAACTGTCATTACCTTGGTAATCCATATCACATCTACTGGAACGATTGGGGTGACGAAAGAGGGTTCCATGAGTACAATACGACCACAAAAGAGAAGAAATTCATAGAAAATCCCTACCGTATCTTTGATAAGATCTTTTATGATGAGAGAAAGATGCCTGATGCTAGACAGTATAAGGATAGGATGGTCAAAGTTATAGTAGAAAACAAAAAAGACACTGCTAAGTTTGAATATTTTATCTCACAACTGTATGTTCATGGTGTATATGATATCAAAGTAGTAGAGGACTCATCTTATGACTCAGAATTTTCTGATGACATAGATATAGAGAAAGAAGATACCCTTACACTCCTAGACAACTATGTAAATGGTATGGAATACCATGATAAGGAGGGTATTAAGAGTATTTTGAAGTCCCTTTACATCGAAGCACTGGAGCTGGTCTAAATGTATATCATAGCACTCAAAGGAAAAGAAAATCAGGGTGCTTATTCAGTCGAAAGAGAGGGTCTTAAGACACTTTACCTCTTTGTTGACAAAGACGACGCAATACGCTATGCTAGGTTATTGGAAGCGAACGACTACCCACAAATGTGTGCGGTAGAAGTTGAAGAAAACGAGGCGATTGGTACTTGTAAGAAGTATAATCACCCATATTATGTGATCACACCAGATCAAATAGTGATACCTCCTGATTTTTAATTTGTCTATTTTTTATGATCGTATTTGAGAAAATTCGTTGGAAGAATTTCCTTTCCACAGGCAATGCTTTTAGCGAAGTTGACTTGATAGGTAGTCCTTCAACCCTAATTGTCGGTTCCAACGGGGCAGGAAAAAGCACGATGCTCGATGCCATCTGCTTTGTCCTGTTCAAGAAACCTTTCCGTAAAATATCTCAGGCACAACTGATCAATGCTGTCAATGAAAAGGAGATGTTGGTCTCTATTGAGTTCAAAATAGGGTCAACTCATTGGCAAGTGAACAGAGGAGTCAAACCAAATATATTTGAAATCTTCAGAGACGGTACAGCACTCAATCAGGAGTCAAATCAACGTGATCAGCAGACATGGTTGGAGCAATCTGTACTAAAATTAAACTATAAGTCATTCACACAGGTGGTCATCCTAGGGAGCAGCACCTTCATACCTTTCATGCAACTCACAGCACCCAACAGAAGGGAAGTTATAGAGGATTTGCTTGATATTAAGGTGTTTTCTACCATGAATGACATCCTCAAAGGCAGAGCAAAGGGTGTGCGTGATAGTATATCACAGGCAACGTATGACCTTGACCTAATTAAGGAGAAAGTAGAGATACAACAGCGATTTATAGAGGATATTAAGGCAAATCAGAAGAGACAGAGGGAAGCAAAGAGTACGGATATCTCTACTTTACAGACAGAGGTAGATGAACTAGAGGAGAACATCATAAATGCCTCAGAACAGGTAGATTTACTCCAAAAGGAGGCAGATTCTATAGGTGATGTGACAAATAAGTTGAATGAACTGAGGGTATACCAGTCTAAGTTCAATGACAAGAAGAAAACACTTAATAAGGAGATGAAATTCTATGAAGAAAACGATAGATGCCCAACTTGTAGCCAAACTATTACAGAATCAAGCAAGAAGAGCAACCAGAGAGGCATTACCGACCAACTCAATCAAATTGAGAGTGCCACAGTGGATCTTGAACAGAAACTTCAAGAGATCAGGGAGCAAGTATCACTAAAAGAGGGTAAAATTAAGGAAATTAGGGACATTCAGAGCAATATTTCTTCCAACACTAAGGAGATCAGGTGGAAGAAAAAATCTATGAAGAAGATACAAGAAGAGATCGACAAACCACAGACAGATAACCTAAAAAGAGAGCAAAATAACCTAAAAACACTGGTAAAAGAGGGTCTAGAGGGAGAGATAGCACTCAAGGAAACTAAAAAGGTCAAAGAGAACTATGATGTGTGTTCATCACTGCTCAAAGACACTGGAATCAAGTCTCAGATCATCAAAAAGTACCTTCCGATCATGAATCAACTGATTAATAAGTATCTTAACGAGTTAGATTTCTATGTGTCATTTGATCTTGATGAAAACTTCGAGGAGACTATAAAATCTAGATTCAGAGACGAATTTTCCTACGCATCCTTCTCAGAAGGAGAGAAAATGAGGATAGATTTGGCACTCTTGTTCACATGGAGAACCATAGCTAAGATGAAGAACAGTGCTAACACTAATTTACTGATACTTGACGAGATATTTGACAGTTCTCTGGATATAGCAGGGACATATGACTTTATGAAGATTCTGAGGTCATTTAACGACAGTACCAACGTGTTTATAATCTCACACAAACCTGATGTCTTACAGGATAAGTTTGATAGAATACTAAGAGTAGAAAAGAAGCAAAACTTCTCTGTAATTAATGAAGAAAGCGGTATTTAACGTCATAACACACCCCCTGACTGTCTGTAACCTACTGATAGTGGGGTTTTTCATCATTGTTGAGATATTCCACATAGGATACCACCAGAGGGGGTTGACACAATGCGAAGACCCTGTTAATATACAAGAGTCGGACGCGACATGGGAGTGACTGAATAAACTTACTGGCAACCGCTAGTTAAGGTGATGGGTCAGAGGTGGTGCTCGCTACCGCAGGGTAGAACTACTCAACCAAGTAGGACTCAGGCAACAACGTATTTACTTTCTGTAGTAATGCCCGTTGTTTGTTGGTACACAGGAATCCAACCTCCCTCTTTACTAAATATTGAGGCAAACACACTTTAGGAGGTCGTTATGCGAGTTCCAAACTGGCAGCATCATTCAAAGAAACCACAAAAGAGAACACTAAAGCCTCAGGCACTACGACAAGCACGTGCCAGACGCAACCAGTTGACAAAGTGTCTACTAAACCGTCCCAAGGGGCGGTTTTTTTATTATACTGTAGATATACAGACACAGGAAACCAAATGTTAGAAGTCAAAGGCACACTCGCTAAACTCCTCGCTCAGGAAGATCTAATCGTTGAGCACAGACAGGTAGAAACAGCACAATTTGATGTAGAGAAGCGTGTCTTGACTCTTCCAATGTGGGAGAAGGCAGAAGCATCTGTCATCGACATGCTCATTGCTCATGAGGTAGGTCACGCACTCTACACACCTAATGAGTTTGACTTCGTAGGTAAGGTTCCTCTTTCATACGTCAATGTTATTGAAGATGTACGTGTTGAGAAGTTAATGAAGCGTAGATACGCAGGACTTCCTAAGACATTCTACAATGGTTACAAAGATATCAACAAGAAAGACTTCTTCCAACTACAGTTCCGTGACCTAGAAGAGTTTGCTCTCATTGACCGCATCAATCTATTCTATAAGGTCGGAGCATTCTGGAACCTACCATTCAACAACGCTCAAGAGATCGCATTCAGAGACGAAGCAGCAACTGTTGAGACATTTGAAGAAGTTAAAGATTTAGCAGCACGTATCGCTAAATATCAGAAGGAACAGGTCTCGGACTCAACCTCCCAGACCGAAGCACAACAAGAGGGTACTCCTCTAGAGTTACCCCAACAAGGTAGTGGTGACAAGATCCAATCCTCACAGCAGGAACCAACAGAATCAAAAGAATCTAACGAGCAGGGAACAGAAGCACCTACCGCAGAACAAGAAGACGGTCAAAAGTCTGAGGAGTCTCAGGAAGATGCTCCCTCACCCGCAGCACCCGCAGGAAAAGGTGCTACAAGTGGTAAGACTTATGGCGATGACTTGGAAGCAGTTACAGATTCAATCCTAGAAGAATCAATCCAAAACCTTGTTGACACCGAGTCTGCTCCTATCACATATGTTACTCTTCCAGAGATCAATCTAGAGAAGACTATCGTTTCAGTTGACACATGGGTTGAGTGCCTTGAGTCTTACTGGAGAGAGCACGATCATTTTGAGTTCGCAGAGATAGACGCAGAGTGGAAGAAATATAAAACACAATCACTAAAGGAAGTAAACTATCTCGTCAAAGAGTTCGAGATGAAGAAGAGTGCTTCAGCATACGCACGTACATCAGTGTCTAAGACAGGTGTTCTTGACACATCTAAACTCTTCCAGTACAAGTACAACGATGACATCTTCAAGAAGATCGCAATCACACCTGACGGTAAGAATCATGGTCTAATCTTCAACCTAGATTGGTCTGGTTCAATGGCAAACGTACTCTTCAGCACCATGAAGCAGTTGCTAAACCTAGTCCAGTTCTGTAAGAAGACAGGCATTCCATTCGAGGTATATGCTTTCACTAATGAGTGGAATCGTAAGGATCCACAGAGAGTTGACTGCCCTGTTGAGGATGAAGTTATCATCGAAGGATTCAACATGCTCAACTTTGCTTCTAGTCAACTCAAGACTAAGGATCTTGACAAAGTTATGAAGTATATGTTCAGACTTGCTTTCAGCATGACATATAGACACTCACGTTTCAATGTACCTTACAAGTTATACCTATCAGGTACACCACTTAACGAAGCAATCATCTCAATGAGACAGATTCTTCCTCAGTTCATCAAGAAGAACAATGTAGAGAAGTCACACATCATTAACCTAACTGACGGAGAAGGTTCATACATCATGAGAAACAAGAAGTGGGGTCACTATGACTACGACAAACTTGTATCAGGTAACATCGCTGATTGTCAGTTACGTGACCGTAAGGTAGGTAGAATCTACAAGACATTCGGTTACGATTACTATGGTTCAAGTCACACAGACATCTTTGTTGAGAACCTAAAGGATAACTTCCCTAGCACTAACGTTATCTCTATCAGACTATGCTCTGGTCATGAGTTCAACAGAGTGACATGGGACATGGACTTCGATAAGAAGGAGAAGGTAAAGTCAGAGTGGAGAAAGCACAAGTCATTCATCGACCACGATTCTTCATACACCAGATCTCTCTATATACATACAACAACTCTAGACGAGTCTGACAATGAGTTCACTGTAAAAGAGGACGCACGTAAGCAGGACATCTCTAGAGCATTCAAGAAGTCACAGAAAGGCAAGACTTCATCTAAGAGAATATTGAATGAGTTCATCTCAGTTATAGCATGAGACCACAGGTACATAGTCTATTCCCTACCCCTGTCTTCCAGAGTGAGATACCTCTGAAGCAGGGGTGGTTGGATTTTGTAAAGACATTAGAATATGATAGAACATCCATGGACAATGGGTATATCTCTAGGTCTAGAGACATATTCAGCAACAAAGAATTACGTTCACTTAAGCATGAGATATCTGACGCAGTAAAATACTTTGCCCATCAACAATTAAAGGTATCACAATACATTTACATTGATGTGTGTAGAGCATGGGGTATCAAACATATGCCTAACGACTGGGCACAGAATCATTGTCATATGAATAGTATATTCTCAGGTATATACTACCTAGATGTGAGTGAGCATAGTGGAGATCTGGTCATAGAAAAAGGACAGCATTATACTAATTGTTTTATGCCTACCCTATCTCCTGACGTAGACTTCTTTAATCAATACACACAACAGAACTGGAGATTAAAACCTGAGAATGGTATGTTGGTAGTTTTTCCTAGTCAGGTTATACATAACGTAGAGAAAAACTTAACGGACAGAGAGAGATACGCAGTAGCATTCGACGTATTCATCCGTGGTAAGTTTGGCACCTATGGTGGATCAGATGTGACAATAAAATAAGTGTCCACAATAGCTTCACAAGTAGTACTAAAGGCTATATTATTATTACATAAGCAATTCACACAACATTATGTCTTCTAAGAACAGAGCACAAGAACTACAATCACGTTACGGTAACAACGTAACATCTACTCAAGTCAATGAGTACATCGCAGAGGTAGGTATCCGTTACTCTACTATCGCAAAGCAACTTAAGAAGTACAAAGTACCTAACACTAAAGGTCAGTGGAATCTTGCGTCTCTTGCTTCACAGAGACAGGCACTAGAGGACACATTTGTTGCGTCACCATCGACAACTCCAACAACTTCTGCTACACTAAAAACAGAGCAGAGTATTGTACAAAACTTAGTTCCAGTTAAGGATGCTGAGTTCGTACCATTCGGTAACTTCAACGATGTCAAGAAAGTCTTGAGATCTAATCAGTTTTACCCTATGTTCATCACTGGTCTATCTGGTAACGGTAAGACATACTCAGTTGAGCAAGCATGTGCTCAGTTGAATCGTGAGTTGATCCGTGTAAACATTACTATTGAAACTGATGAGGATGATCTTATTGGTGGTTTTCGTCTTGTTGATGGGGACACTGTTTGGCACAATGGTCCTGTCATAGAAGCACTTGAGAAGGGTGCTGTTCTATTACTGGACGAGGTTGACCTAGCATCTAACAAGGTACTATGCCTACAATCTATCTTAGAAGGCAAGGGTGTCTTCCTTAAGAAGATTGGTAGGTATGTGAAACCCGCAGCAGGATTTACAGTGATCGCTACTGCTAACACTAAAGGTAAGGGATCTGATGACGGAAGATTCGTAGGTACTAACGTATTGAACGAAGCATTCCTTGAGAGATTCCCTATCACATTCGAGCAGGAGTATCCCACACCTGTAACCGAAGCAAAGATTCTTGCCTTCCACTGTGAAGATAAGGGTTACATCAAGCACCTATGTGATTGGGCAGACATCATCCGTAGAACATTCAAGGATGGTGGTATTGATGAAGTCATCTCAACACGTAGACTTGTACACATTGCCAAGGCATATGCTATCTTCAAAGATAAGGCAAAAGCAATCTCTACTTGTATCAACAGATTCGATGACGAGACTAAGCAAGCATTCCAAGAGTTGTATGACAAAGTGGATGCTGACGTTGAGTTCAACCCTGACGTTGACAAAGTGGGAACAACAGTGTAGTATAGATTATGGACAAAGAATCAGCAACGCAAATGCTACGACAATCTATCGAAAGCATCGAAGAAAAAACAATGGGTATTGAAGACAATACCCTACGTTGTAAGTACAATGAGGATAAAGGACTCAAGGATGCTATGGATTATATCACTAGCACCTACAAGGGTCATTACACCTCAGACAAAACAAACGTACAGACTCTAGATCTTATCGAAGCAGTGGGTGATGCCCCTGCTTTCTGTCGTTCAAATGCTATTAAGTATTTGTCTCGATACGATAAGAAGGGATTCCCTAGCAGGGACATTCTTAAAGCAATTCATTATTGCGTACTCTTATATCATTTTACTGAAAAATCACGTGACAGCAACACAGAACCCTATGAAACTTTCTGATCGCACCATCAGGATCTTGACCAATATGTCAAAGATTAATAGGTCGATCCAATTCAAAGAAGGAAATGAAATTTCTTCTTTATCAATCCAAAAGAATGTTCTTGCTAAGACACCTATCGAAGAATCATTCCCACAGGACTTTGCCATCTATGATCTAGATGAATTCCTCAAGGTCATGAGTCTTACAGACAACCAAGGGGATCTTATCTTTGACAACGAAGCATACGTTACTGTTAAAACTGATAGGACACAGGCAAGATATTTCTTTGCTGATCCTTCTATCGTACAGCAACCTCCTGCTGAGTTCCCACAGTTACCTAGTATAGATTGTGAGTTTGATCTAGACACCTCTGACCTTAACAGGATCAGGAATGCTCTATCAATCTATGGACACTTAGAAGACATTGCTGTCATAGGTAAGAATGGTAGAGTCTCTATTGAGATTAGAGATAGAGAGAACCCATCATCTAACACATACTCTATTGGTGTTGGTACAACTGATGCTACATTCTCCTTTAACTTGAAGGCAGAGAACATCTACAAGTTAGAATATAGTAATGCTATCACAGGTTATAATGTAAGGATCAGTAAGTCTGGTGCTAGTCAGTGGGTATCCTCCGATGGAGTTGTTTACCTCATTGCTCTGGAACCTGATTCAACCTATGAGGAAAATTGATATAGCAGTATACGATGACTTCGTATCACCCACATATCTGAAAGCGATACAGGAGGCAACAGACCCTGCCAAAACTCCATGGTATTTTCAAGGATCACAATCTCTCACAGACTACGCAGATGAATTGATAGAGGACTTCGGTTTCTCTATCGGTATCCTACCTCCATGGCAACCAGATAAGTTTGATGACACTCCTCTCGCAACTCTAATCCGTCCTTTGATATATCGTATACAAGATATAGCGAAGGCAGATCATGTTCTAAGGTGTAGACTAGACATGACAGTTCTACATGATAAGTATATACATCCTCCTCACATTGATGTACCACAGAAACATATAGCATCTATAGTATATGTTAATGACAGTGATGGAGACACAGTGATCTATGATCACAAACAGGAGTGGGCGAAGTCCTACCCTCAGAGTATGCCTATCAGACAACGTATTGCTCCAAAGGCAGGACGTATGGTACTATTTGATGGGAGTTATGTTCATACAGGACACTCCCCATCCGAGCATCAAACTCGGATCTTAATTAACACAGTTTTAGCATGAGTGACTTCCTTTGGGTCGAGAAGTATCGACCCCAGAAGATTGAGGATTGTATCTTACCCAAACGTATTAAAGATACATTCCAAGAGATAGTAGATCAGGGCAACGTACCTAATCTATTACTGTCTGGTACAGCAGGGATCGGTAAGACCACTGTTGCCAAGGCATTATGTAAACAATTAGGAGTAGACTATTATGTTATTAACGGATCTGACGAAGGCAGGTTCCTTGATACCGTCAGGAGTCAAGCGAAAAACTTTGCATCAACTGTTTCCCTCTTGGGTGGATCCTCACGCAAGGTCATTATTATTGATGAGGCAGACAATACCACTCACGACGTACAACTTCTCCTCCGTGGATTCATTGAGGAATTTCATAAGACTTGTTCGTTCATATTCACTTGTAACTTCAAGAACAAGATAATCGAACCTATCCACTCACGGTGTAGTTGTATTGAGTTTGGTATACAGAAGAATGAGAAGCAACAGATCATGGCATCGTTCTTCAGTAGGTTGAATAATATATTGGATGAAGAAGGGGTAGCATATGATAAGAAGGTAGTAGCAGAACTTATACAAAGATACTTCCCAGATTGGAGACGTGTGCTCAATGAACTACAGAGATATTCTACCTCTGGAAGTATTGACACAGGTATATTATCTGCTATGATTGATACTAACATTGACAAGTTAGTTGATTTCCTACAGAGAAAAGATTATGCTGCTGTTAGACAGTGGGTTGTTGATAACTTAGACAACGATCCTAATATTATACTACGTAATCTATACGACTCATTGTATGCGAAGTTGGAATCACGTAGTATCCCTGCTGCTGTACTGATCATCGCAAAGTATCAGTATCAGATAGCATTCGTTGCTGATCAGGAGATCAATCTACTAGCAGCAATGACAGAAATTATGGTGGAGTGTAACTTTAAATGAACTCAGAACAATTCTGTAAAACAGAAGAGTGGATAGAATTTAGGGATGCTTTGTGGAAAAAGTTTTATCACATGGAAGCATCACTATATTTCATAGAAGATAAAAAAGAATGGGTAGAGATGGGATGCCCTAGAGGTCCTCATCCTATGGACTCTGGACATTATATCAAGTGTTCTTACTGTGGTTGGTATGGTCAACCTGACGGTAAGAATTTTTTATTGTTTGATCACATATTACCAGTATATAAGTACCCACATTTAAGATTGAATGAGAGTAACCTTACTATCTGTTGTGCTAAATGTAATAAGAAGAAGGGTGGTCATGTGAACGACCCTATAAGATTGACAGATGTAATGTTACAGTATCAGAAAGATGCTCAGAACAATCTTAAACTAGACTTCATGAATCCTTCTAAGTTTTATAGAAAGATGAAGAAGATAGACGGAGAGTATCATGAATACTTTGTACCGTTTAAAGGACTTAAGACACATCAGTTATACGTAGGGGCATGATAACACAATTACACAACCCACATACACAAACATATCGTAGGTTCAAGAGTGATGTCATGAGTAGTGCCTTCCCTTGGAATTATTTTCATGGTGATGGTGCTAGTCCTGCTTACTATAGTCATACTATACTAGCAAGACCTGGCTATGAGGAAGCACTCATGCCTACTCAACAATCTGATTGGTTGAACATTGCTAACAAGGTTCTCTTAGAGATCTTTATGGCAAATGATATCAAGGTTAAGAGTGTACTTAGGATGGTTGTTAACTGTACACATGAAACTGATGGACATACTACACCGTTACACATGGATCATAATTTTGAGACAAATAATATAGTAGTATATCTAAATCAATTTGAGTGTGGTGCTACAAATGTTGAAGGGGAGTCGCATAAACCACAAGAAGATGATATAATTATATTTGATGGGTTCCATAGTATTGAGCAACCCTGTAACGGAACAAGACGTGTCGTTTTAGTCGCAACTTACTTATGAAATCTTTGAAGACACCACTGCGTTATCCTGGCGGTAAGTCCAGAGCAGTACAAAAACTATTCCAGTTCCTACCAGAACATATCACAGAGTTTCGTGAACCTTTTCTGGGTGGCGGTAGTTTTGCTATTGCTATGACAAAACAATTTCCAGATCTACCTATCTGGGTCAACGATTGTTATGAACCTCTCTATAATTTCTGGGTACAACTACAACAGAATGGAGAAGACATGACATCAGATCTAAAAGATTTAAAAGAAGAATATGATAATCGTGATAAAGCAAGAGAATTATTTAATGACTATAGAGATAGTCTAAAGGATGGTACTGACCTTGAGAGAGCAATAAAGTTCTACGTGATTAACAAGTGTAGTTTCTCAGGTCTAACTGAGTCATCATCATTCTCTCCTCAAGCATCAGATAACAACTGGACTATGCGTGGTATAGAAAAACTTCCTGCCTATAGTGAACTGATACGTGAGTGGAAGATAACATGTGTAGACTATGCTGATCTAGTAGAAGATTGTCTAGGTAGAATAGGTTCACTGACATGTGATGACAATACATTCATCTATGCTGATCCTCCATACAGTATCAAAGATAATCTATATGGTGAGAAGGGTAAACTACATAAAGGATTCGATCATACACGATTTGCTGACACAATGGATGACACAATGGGCAATGTTATGATATCATATAATAACTCAAAGAAGATCGTTGATCGTTTTTGGGAATGGCATTCGTATGATTGGGATCATACTTATACTATGAGGTCTACTGGTGATTACATGAAGAATCAACAGGGACGACGTGAACTTTTACTTACAAACTATTCATGCCAGAAGGAAGCTTAGGAGTCAGAGTCAAGAACGGAATCTGTTCTCTATATCATACACGCAGAGGGGTACTAACCAACTTTGCTAGAGGTGCTACACAAGCACTCATCCAAGGTGACGAAGTACATGTCACTCTGGAGTCTGGATCTGTAGCGATCTATGAAATCAATCAACACCGAACAGGTGTCAACGGACCTAGAAGAATAATTACATGAAACCTATCAACATATCAGCACCTGTTGTATACAAAGACACCTTTAAGTTTAATACATCAGAGCAAATCAAAACTGCTGATGAGTTGTTTGACTTGGTTGACAAGTATGATATAGAATCAGCATTAGAAGAAGGTGGTAAGTCCACTGCTGATCTATTCAACATACTAGAACCTGATAATCATTTCCCACATAACTTGGAAGTGAATGCTAAGTATGTGGTATGGTTAAGACAGAAGATGCAGTACCTACGTACAGCATGGAGATATGATGGATACCCACACTACATATCTAACTCATGGTATAATGAACATTATCAGTGGGACTATACTGACGAGCATCATCATGGTGTAGGTCTCACATGTACAGCATACATCCTCAAACCAGAGAACTCTGGTGACTTGTGGATCTATGATCCTATGACAGCAGTAAGAGCAGCAGAACCTATCAGTGGTAACCATCCTTGGAGAAGGATAAGTGTTTCAGAAGGTGATGTTGTGTTCTTCCCCTCTTGGCTTCGTCACAAAACAGGTTATAATGATACTAACGAGAGACGTTTAACTCTCACTATGAATATCACACCTGACTACAAAGCATACGCTAAGAATCCTCCTATATTATGAACATCTTTGTTACCGATCCTGACCCTATCAAGTCAGCACAAGTATTACCTGACAAACATATTGTCAAGATGCCACTAGAGACATGTCAAATGTTATCTATCGTAGCATCTAAGAAGTGGGGTCATGGTTTCGGTGACTTACCTAAACTCAATGGTGAACCATACAAGACAGAGAAGGGTGCGTTCCGTAATCATCCATGTACTGTATGGGCACAGACTAACTATCGTTGGTTGATCAAGCATGGTCTTGCTCTGTGTGCTGAGTACACACATAGATACAACAAGGTACATAGTTGTCAACATACTATGCTTCATGCTAATATAATATTCCCTAACAACAATGATATCCCTACGAGCTATACCAGAGCAATGCCCGAACGGTTTAAATATGACACAAGCATTGACACTTTTACTGCTTACAAGAATTACATTGGCAGCAAACCTTGGGTTGCATCTAATTATCTTCGTGACCCATCCCGTAAACCGAATTGGTTATGAGTAGTGATCTTTCAGAAATTCTCGCGTCTATCAACAATACCAAAGAGCATTTGTATGTTGATGATCCTGACCGTGTTAAATCTTATCCTCCTTACATTGTCAACAGATGTCTCAGTGGACACCTTGATGCGATCCTATTTACTAATGAAGTAAATAAGCACCCCCTTCTAGACAAGCGTCTTCAATATGACTTCTTGCTAAATAGTTTGAGAAAACGTAAACGTTTCACACCTTGGTTGAAGAAAGAACAAGTCGAGGACTTGGATCTGGTCAAAACACACTATGGTTATAGTAATGAAAAAGCGAGGGTCGCATTAACTCTTCTTACCAAACCCCAAATTGAATACATTCGTAAAAAACATGAGAAGGGAGGAAGACAATGAGTACTTCATTCACTGAGCAGGAAGTCAAATGGACTCCTGACCAAATGGTAGAAGTAAACTTGAGTGAACCAGATGACTTTTTAAAGGTAAGAGAAACTCTAACGAGGATAGGAGTAGCTTCTAGGAAAGAGAAGAAGTTATACCAATCCTGTCACATACTTCATAAGCAAGGCAAGTATTATATCGTACACTTTAAAGAGTTGTTCGCACTGGATGGTAAGTCAGCAAACTTATCACTCAATGATGTACAGCGTCGCAATAGAATCATACAGTTACTAAGTGACTGGGGTTTGATTACTATCAAGCAACCAGATACTATTGTAGATGTAGCACCTCTTAGTCAGATCAAAGTCCTATCTTATAAGGACAAGGGTGGTTGGAACTTAGAGAGTAAATACAATATCGGTAAAAAGAAAACTTGAAGTTGAGTCCTATACCTAACCTTGAGGGTTATGGTGTTTTTGTTGATGACATAGATTTTAACCATCTCACACGAGACCAGTGGATGTCACTTGGTAAGTTACAGATGGAACAACTTGTCATGATCATTCGTAGGACAGGTATCAACATCAACCGCTTTCACCAAGTCATGAAGATGTGGGGTAAGTGTAGGCAGAACTATGCGGCTAAGGAGGAGACTGATACTGAGGTAGCAAAAGAGTATGCGAGGATAGGAGGACACGCAGCAACAGGACATATAGTCAGAGTAGCAGAGGAGAATGGACTCTTTGGTAGTGGTGATTTATTGTGGCATAGCAATGAGAGTGGTGACATAGCCTTTACACCTGGCGTGGCACTGCTTGGGGATCATGGTATGACTAAGAGTGCTACTGGATTCATGGTGACATCGCCCTATTACTATAGCCTTAGTGAGAGTATGCGTAGTGAACTGGATGAGATGGTGCTCGTGCATAACTTTCAGGAGGGTAAGATAAATGCCAATGATGAGAACAACGTAGTATATAAAAACATGTGTCCAGAACCAGATACTGAGATACCTCTGGTGATACAGTCTCCTGCGGGGATCAAGGGACTACACTTCCCATACAATACAACCACACGTATCAAAGACTATCCTATAGAGGAGTCAGTAAGATTATTAGAAGAGATAAAATTTAAACTCACACAATATTATTATGACTACTGGTGGGAGAATGACGATGACCTGCTGATATTTGATAACAGTATCGTCCAACATAGAAGGCTAGGTGACACTACAGATAGACTGTGCTACAGGTATCAGTTTGACTATAGCTATCTACAGTATAAGGTGACAGGTAAACCATACATGCCATACTTTCAAGAGCCATACATCAGTAGATACAAGGAGAAGATGGGAGAGATCTCAAAAGTCTTTCCAGTATTCGGATATCCACCCCCATAAAATTAAAAATTATGCTATAAATATTGGTGTACGCTTCGGGTACACAAACTAACGACGCTTAAGGAGGTCACCATGAACATTCAAAGATATAGTGCTGCCGATTTACCATCACTATTTGAAAAAATTTCTAAGAATAGTATAGGAATGGATGAGTACTTTGACTCATTCTGGAACGCAACACCAACAAACTATCCACCCTATAACTTAATCCACGAATCAAATGTACTATCCAGATTAGAGATAGCACTAGCAGGATTCAAGAAAGATGAAGTCAAAGTTTACACAGAGTATGGTAAACTGACAGTAGAGGCAGATAAAGAAGAGAAGACAGAGACAGGAACCTATGCTCACAAAGGCATAGCAGCTCGTTCCTTCTCAAGACAGTGGTCAATGAGTGATGACACCGAGGTAGGTGATGTCACATTTGAGGATGGACTACTTACAGTATCACTGAAGAAAGTAGTACCAGAACACCACGCAAGGAAGGATTACATCTAACCTACATAAGGGGGATTGACAAAAGTCAGTTCCCCTTTTATAATATATGCATACATGATCTTGCCATGATAGACGAAAGTAGAATTAAATTAGTGTTCACGAGAGATGGAGATAACATCATCTGTGACCTACAAGAAGCAGTAAATAAAGAGACTGGAGAGAGACAGGCATACATCCTAACCATACCATATAAGGTAAGGATTACTGAAGATCCTGACACACCTGTGAACATGGAAACATTTGAAGATCAGGAAGTTAAGATCAGATACACACCATGGAATCCATTCACCATTGATCAGAAGATTGCTATCGTACCTGACTATGTGAT
>OCVP010000557.1_pt1 | contig 16751 bp, 13 predicted proteins | sample 1539171 | NCBI WGS metagenome assembly OCVP01 (sample SAMEA51879418, study PRJEB22527) | metagenome
TTTGCCACGAGATATCTTGCATTCCGAAGCAATTCCGCCGTTTGGAGGGGACTCAATCGTCCTGCAAAGTTGATGATCTTGTCGCCGAACTCTTCTTCCAAAAGCTCAGGTTCAGGCTCATCCGGACCTCCTACCAGGACGATTTTCCAGCCGGATTGAATGAGCATTTCCGTCAGATGAGTGAAGTGAAGAAGGGGCCAGCACTTGAGCGGTTGCGAGGCAGAAGGTCCAATCGCAATAAATCCTCTTGGCAGCAGGTTATGCTCACTCATTAACGTTTCAATAAGATTGGTGTCTTCCTGATCCGGGAATAGTTCAGTTGAAGCATCAAGTCCATGAGGGGCATGCTGCTTGAGTGGAAGAAGCCATTGTTCCCTTTGGGAGAGTCCTTGCTGGAGACGGTTCCAGCCAAGGTGAATCAGCAACTTGCGGTTCAATGTGCGCTTGTCGATTTTCCAGACCGCAGGTTGTCTTTTCATACCGAAGGCCGTTAATCTGGACACAATCCATCGGCTTCTCATCGATCGGTGGGCATCATAAATCAGATCGAATTCTTCTGCTTGTAATTCCTCGATCAGTTGGTTCAGTTGCTCAAAATTTTCTTTTCGAGGATGCTTGATGATACGGTCCAGGTGAGGATTATTGTCCAGCACATCTCCGAAGCCGACAGAAGTCAGCAGATTCAGATTTGCACCAGGAAAGATCCTTCTCAATTCCCTGAAAATCGGGCTGGTCAGGATCAAATCTCCCAGTGAACTGAAACGGATGACTAGAATTTTATTTGGCTGTAGCACAAGAATGTTTCAAAATGATCGGTCTTTCACAGGATTTGCATTGCAACCGGTTTGGTTGAAATGAGCATTAAGGACCCTATCTCCAGGAGCAGCATGAGCGTTCAAGCCACAGGAATTCAAACTCCATCCTCCATAACGCAAACTTCATCAAAGATTGAATTCAAGACCAGTTCCTCAACATGGACCCTCGATCAGATCCGGGGAATGCGTCAGCAATTCGAACAGGAAACCTCAGCCATGGTGAAAAAGCTAGGAGATTCTGAACATCAAACGATGTTGGTGGCGATGTACGAAGGTACTGAAAAACTGTTAAACCGGAAAGTTTCTGATTTTGCCGTGATGCAATATTTTGAAGATCTCAAGTTTGCGGCAGAGGATTTGAGGAAGCAAGGGATGTCTGGAGAAAATTACCGCAATTCTCTTCTGCAGCATTCACAGAAAGCACTGAACCGAATGCTTGCCACCGGATAAAATCTTCCTGTTAACTGCCGCTGATATTCATCGAATCAATCCGAAATGCTGGTGTCAAAATGGTGCTGCGTTCATCAACCTCACTTCCTATCATGCTGATTCCTTTCAGCATTTCCGGAAAAGTACTGGCAATCGTGAATTCCGATACCGGTTCGGCCAGTTTTCCTTTACGAATCCAAAGCCCCTGAGCACCCCGGGAATAATCTCCGGTGGTCAGGTTGACTCCTTGTCCTGACATTCCTGTCAGATACAGTCCGTTATCAATGCTCGCAATCAGTTCTTCATCGGAATAATTACCCGGTTTGAGCATCAGGTTTGAAATTCCTCCCGCATGCCCCGTGCTTTGTCGGTCCAGCTTGTTGGCCGAATAAGTGGAACACATGAAACTGAGAAGTTTCCCCTGATCGATCAACATGAGCGGAGTGGCCTTTACCCCTTCATTGTCATAGTGCCGGCTTCCCAGTTTGCCCGGTAACAAAGGTTCATCGCTGAGTCTGATCTCAGGATTGGCAACGGTTTCTCCCAAAGAATCCTTGAGGAACGAGTGTTTACGGAAAACATTATCCCCCATCATTGCCGAGGCAAGGCTGCCGAGGAAACTCTGGGCCATTTCGGTGCTGAACACCACCGGGACTTCGCAGCTTTTAGGTTTGACCGAGCCCAATTTACGCAGGGTTCTTTCTCCGGCCTTGCGTGCCAAATCTTCGCGTGATTCCAGGTCTTTTCGGAATCGTGAACTGGAGTACCAGCCATCCGATTGTTTACGTCCGGTATTCAAGCTCTGAGATGATCCTTCAGTTTCTTCCCCTCCGTCTTCTGCAAACATAGAGACTCCTTGGCTGCAAAGGGTTTTACTGCAGCCCTCCAGGAAACCGTTACTGTCTCCGTGAACCATGTAGGAAATCGAATCTGAAAAAGAAATTTCTTCGGTTTGAAGCCGGGAATCTATGGAAAGTGCCTCTTTTTCCAAAAGCATCAGTTCGTTAATTTTTTCGTTAGAGGCCATTTTTTCAAAGTTCGGATCCCGGAATTGTAGGTCGATCTCCGCTTTCCCCTGAAGTTTTGGATCAGGAAGGGTATAAAAAGGATCCTCGCCCATCAAGGGGAGGGCTTCCAAGGTGGAACGGATTAGAGGTTCCAGGGTTTCAAGTCTGAAATCATTGGAAGAAAGAGTGGACCGCTTCTGGTTTTTTGCGAGGGTGACATGAATTCCGGAAGAACCCGCTTCTTTCAGGGCTTCAATGTTCTGGTTTCTGACTTCAAGCTGGAAGGAGGTGGCATTGGCCAGAGAAACAGAAACCTGTTCGGCCCCCTGTTTAAGCGATAAGTCTATAACCTCTCTGGCAATATTCAGATAGCGTTCGATCAAGCGGGTTTCCTTTTATTGTGTTTTTTTGCGAGGAAATTTTGATTTTTGCAGGGCTTTTTTCATCAGATTAAAAAAGCCTCAGCCTCTTACATTCCGCCAACGGTCATTTCCGAAATCAGCACCGTCGGGAGTCCCACTCCGACCGGGACACTTTGCCCGTCTTTTCCGCAGGTCCAAATGCCCTCACTGATGGCAAAATCATTACCGACCATACTGATTTTCGACATCGCATCAGGTCCGTTGCCGATGAGGGTGAAATTCTTGATCGGATGGCTGAAACGACCATCCTCTACAAGCCATGCAGTGGTTGGGACAAAAACAAAATCCCCGTTGGAAATGTCAACCTGACCGCCACTGAATGAAGCACAGTAAACTCCTTTTTTGACGGAACGGATGATGTCTTCAGGATCTGTATCGCCGTTAGCGAGGTACGTGGTGGTCATTCTTGGCAGGGGGTAATGCGCGTAAGATTCACGTCTGCCGTTGCCGGTAGGATTCAGTTTGTAATAATCCGCACTGATGCGGTCGTGCATGTAACCCCGGAGGGTGCCTCGTTCGATCAGTACATTTTCTCCGGTGAGGCTTCCCTCATCATCAAAATTGAGAGCGCCCCGATCATGATCCACCGTTCCCGCATCATAAATGGTGCAAAGTTCTGAGGCCACTTTTTCTCCCATCCTGCCACTGTATGCGGATGTCCCCTTGCGGTTAAAATCCGCTTCCAGAGGATGCCCAACCGCTTCATGTAGAAGAATTCCGGATTGGGCAGGGCCCAAGAGGACAGGCATTGGTCCGGATGGCGCCTGCTTGGCGCCGAGCAGCAGGATTGCTTCCTGCGCCGATTTGCTTCCGACTTCAATGGGATGGTCGGTGGATTCCAGAAAATCCAATCCGACGCGTCCTCCAACACCAGCCGTTCCGTTTTGAATCTGATCCCCTTCCTGGGCAATGGAGTGGACATTGAAGCGGAACATTGGACGGGTGTCGCGCAGGATAATACCTTCTGAAGTGACAACCTGGGTCAGATTGAGGGCATCAACAAATGCCACGGTGACACGACTGATGCGAGGATCATGGTTCCGTGCTGCTTCCTCGGCACGTTGAACCAATCCGATCTTGCTGGTCAATTCAAGGTCGCTGATGGTCTTCAGAACGGGATAGTGATTTTTGACGTTCTGTTGATTGAAGCGTCTTGCCTCGTTAAGTTTGACTTGTCCGGAGTGGGCTATGGCTGATGCAGTGCCGGCAGCATGGAGCATGGCATCATAATTCAGATCCTCGCTGTAGGCATAGCCGGTCTGATCTCCCTCAACCACCCTCACCCCAAGTCCGCTGATGATTGCCACCGCCGAATTTTTGATGATTCCTTCTTCCATCACCACCGAATGACGGAGACTGTATTCAAAAAAAAGATCGGCAAAATCTCCACCCTGATCAAGGGCCCGATTCAGCAATCGGTCCAGAACTCTTTCATCAATCCCCATTTGCTGCTCAAAAACCTTACCCACCGTTGCTTCCGTTGAACCATTGACTTGATCCAGGAAACTGCTTTGTTTCATTTTCAATTCCGGATTCGGCATCAGAAAAAATTGAATGGGCTGGATGATTTATGCGGGAATCAGGCTGGTTTGAGTTGATCCACAAGGATCTCTGCCGCACGTTGGTACGCGCCCGGTTCCCCCAAAAGACTTCGGATTTGTTTCAGATGACCAATCATCGTGGCACGGCGATCCTGATCCTTCAAGAGCAAGATGGCTTCCTCTGCAAGACGTTCAGGAGTGAAGTCCTGCTGCAGCAATTCCGGTACGATTTCATTTTCGGCAAGAATGTTGACCATGCCGATATGCTGTACTTTTGCCAGTTTTCGGGCAATCCAGTATGTCATGTTCGAGACCCGGTAGATGATAATACTGGGAGTCAATGCCAAGCCTGTCTGAAGCGAAGCCGTTCCCGAGGCAACTATCGCCAACTGGGAAACCCTCACCGAAACGGGGAACTGATTCTGAACCAATCTGATCTTCACGGGAGAGCTTGAAATCATGCTTTCAATGAGTCCGATTTCAATGGTTTCTGCAACCGGCATCAACACTTTCAGGTCATGAATTTCATTCTTTATGATAGCGAGACTTTGCAGAAATACCGGGAGGTGATTTTGGATTTCACTTGGTCTGCTTCCCGGGGCTAAGGTCAGAACGGTCTGTTCATCATCCAATTCATATTGCTCACGGAACTTGACGATTTCTTCGGTGGAGGGTTCCTGGTCCAGCAAAGGGTGGCCGACCCAACGGACCTTTACTCCCGCTTTTTGGTATATTCTTTCCTCAAAAGGGAAGAGTACGAGCATCAAGTCCACCATGCATTTGATCTTCTTGATTCTTCCACTTCTCCAAACCCAAATCTGGGGACTGCTGAAGAAGATAACAGGAATCCCCAGTTTCTTGGCTTGGGCTGCGAGTTTTAGGTTGAAACCCGGGTAATCAATGAGGACTAATGCATCAGGCTTTTCGGACTCTAAGGCTTCCTGCATCAAGCGAAGCGTTCGATAGAGCCTGGGAAGGTGGAATAGAAGTTCTGTGATCCCATGTGACTGCATCGTGTCGAGCATGAAGTATGGACGCAGTCCCATTTCCAACATGCCCTTGCCGCCGATTCCAAAGGTTTCGAGTTCGGGAATCAGGATATTCAACTCCTTCAACAGTTCTCGTCCATGAGCATCCCCGGAAGCTTCGCCGGCAACTAGCATCAATTTCATCAAAAACCTTAACTGCTGAGAGAAGATTCTCCCTGAAGAGAGAAATAGATTGGATCAGTCTTCCTGATTTCGGAAAACCAAGCCCACTCGCGGGAAACCCGCATTTTTGAAGAGGATCATCATTTCAATCAGAAAACCATATGGGACCCTTTCGTCCATTTGCAGATAGACGGGTCTGTCACGGTTTTTCCATTCTGCTCGAAGGGGGAGTTGGAGTTTCAAGGATTCAAGGCTGAATACTTCTTCGTCCAGGATGATGTTCTTCTTCCCGTCAATACTGACCCTGAGCACGTTTTCAAATTCAGGGGACCTTTGGTTGAGTTTACCGCTGGGGAGACGGATGGGAAGCGAATGGGTCAAAAGGGGTGCTGAGATGAGGAATGCAACCAGCAGAATCAGCAGGACATCCACAAAAGGAGTAACATTGATATCCGAGAGTAAATCCCCTTGCAGCCTCCGCGAATGCCTAAACTTTCTCATTGACTGATAAAAGGGAATGCTGCATGCGTCGAAGTAGTTGGAGGGCGAAATAATCCATGGTTTCGGTCATGCTGCGGATGAGGGCACGAAACAGGTTGTAACTCAAGGCTGCGGGTATTGCTGCAAAAAGTCCTGCTGCCGTGGCAATCAAGGCTTCGGCAATGCCCGGGCTGATGACAGCCAAATCGACCGAGTTCATTTCAGCAATGCTTTGGAAGGTGTCGATCACTCCGATCACCGTTCCAAACAAACCGAGAAACGGGGCAGTAACGGAGATAGTAGCAAGAAAAGCCTGGCCCCGTTGGAGTCCTTTTTCCGCCATTAGGATTTTTGCTTCCATGGTCCGTTCCAGCAATTCCATCAACTCGCCCCGACGATGATGCCCAGCCATCGGTGAACTTTTGAGAAAGTTGGATAACTCCTCATCACTGGTTTCAAAAAGATCCTTCAGAGGATTATCCGGCATGGCGGCAAAGCGCAGACGGAGTTCTTCCTGGCGTGGAATGCGTTCCAGCAGTTTGATTGCTTTTTTCTGAAGATACAGCCCGCGAATCAGGCTTAAGGTTTTTAGCAGAAAAACAATCCAGACACTGATTGAACTAAAAAACAACAGAGCCAGAACCGAAAAAGCCAGGGGGCCGAGGTCGGAGAGAACCAACTGAGCAATCGCATTCATTCAATACTATTGCGATTTTAATAGTATCGTAAAAACAACTCTTCTGTTTTTTGACCAGGCTTCACGGTTGGAACCCTGGACGGCAGGAAATTCTTCGCCGTAACTGATGGTTTGGATTCTTGAGGGATCGGTGACATAAACCTTGACCAGTCCGAGCACAGAATTAGCACGTCGGTGTCCTAGGGCGATGTTGTATTCGTCATTACCTCGTTCATCCGCGTGACCTTCCACCTGAACGATCAAATCCTCGTTCTTCTCGAGTTGCTCTAAAATACATGGTGTCTGATTCTGAAGCTGATCTTTGAAATCCGGTTTGATCAGGCTTTGGTCAAAATCAAAGTAGATGGTGGGAAAAAGTTCATCATTCCTGGAATCTCTCAGTCTGGGGTCGGGTAAAGCCTCCATTTCCATCAACTGTTTACGCATTTCCAGAATCAGGGAAGGAGCACGTTCGCACAGATCATCTGAGTCCTCCGGGTCACTCGTGGCTATGACCGAGTTATCAGGTTCTTCTTGGTCCGGAATGTCTTCACTTGCACTGACTTCAAAAAATCCCTTTACTTTAGACCAGGTTGAAGGGGTTTCCTCCTCCTGTTCAACCTCTTCATTGACTTCTGGATCTTCTGATTTTTCTTCTTCATCATCCGAACCGAATATCAACCCCAACAGAGAACTACCTTCAGTTGAATCTTCACTGGAGGATTCATTTTCGCTCGTTTCTTGTTCTATTGTATCAGTTTCGGTGGTGGGCTCTTCTGTTTGTGATTTTTCATCGGAAAGTTCTTCCTTTTCCACATCTTCAGAAGCGTCTTTTTCTGCAAGAATTTCCTCTATTTTATCTTCCTTTGCCTCTATTTCTTTTCGATATTCTTCATCTTTAAGGGTTTCGATTTCCTCGGCTTTAGCTTCCGAATTTTCTTGTGTATCTGAACCTGAGGAATCTGTAACAGCAGGTTCTTCTTTGGTAATTTCAGGTTCTGCTCCGCCAAACATTCCACAACTGTGAAGAAGCGGAAAGATGATCAGTAACCCAAAAATGATGAATGGTTTCATTCCAAAAATACGAGGAAGAAAAATTAATTTATATGCATTCTTAGCTTAACAAACTAAATAGTGCAAGTTCGGTTCCTTTGGTGTTTTGGTAGATTCTGCATCATTTGCCATTCTGACAATTGTTGATTCAGATATATCAGGCCGTTGAGCATACGGTTTCCATACCAGGAACACATTTCTCCGTCGATAAGACATACCCGAATTTCTGGAAAGCGTTTTTGAAATTCATTTCTGTGTTTTTCACGGAAAGGATAGGGTTCACTGGAAAGCAGTAGTAAATCTGCATTGGAATGCCGGATTGTTTCATCATCTACTTCGGGATATCGTTCCCATGTTGAGAAAACGTTTTGGATTCCAACGGTTTGTAACATGGAGTCAATAAAGGTGTTTCCTGCTGCAACCATCATGGGTTTGTTCCAGATCAAGTATGCAGCTGACAACTTTGGAGAGCTTATTTTCTTTGGAATGACTCTTTTTATTTTCTCCGTTATCCGCTGAGCCTCCTTTAATCGATTCACTAGAAGTCCTATTGAATGAATCATTGAGAAGGCATCTTTCAGGCTGTTGACTTTGCTGAGCCAGACTGGAAAGCTTTCCCTGATCCACTCAATATCCTCCTTGGTATTTTCCTCAAGGTTCCCAATGACAAGATCCGGTTTGACTTCCAACAGTCTTTCCCGGTTGATTTGCTTGGTCCCGCCTACGACAGGAATAGTCTGAATTTCATTGGGATGGACACAGAATTTGGTTCTTCCCACCAAATAATCCATTACGCCAAGGTTATGAAGCAACTCAGTCTGGGATGGAACAAGGGAGACGATTCTTTTTGGTGGTTCCTGGAGTGAGAGCCTCCATCCCGTTTGATCTAGGTCATTGAAAAACATTTATTTTTAAGCATTCTTTATGAGCATCTTGAATGGTAATTGATGAAGTTTTTTCTGCTTCTCAACCATAATTGAGTGAATTTCATTAGTCCCCCCTCATGGCTTGGTTGGCGTGTCGAAAACATGATTCAAAAGCGGGTTGACATTCAAGGGTGAGCTTAACGAATATGAGTTGAACTCATTATATTCAGGGCTTTTTAGATACGACCTATTAATTAGACAGCAAAATATCTTTGAAAATGGCAGAATATTTTTGAATTTATTTTTTGCATGCTTTTCAAGTAACTTCGGGCTTAAGAAATTCATCAAAACATCATGATTGTTGAAACCCTCTTTTTCTGAAAGTAAATTTTTAAAAATCAGTTACGTTTGCAGCATGATGTACCTTCTGTTTTTAAAAGGACTATTCGCCCATAGATAGATTCATGGATCAAAGTATGTCCGTTTTTCCGATTCTCGAAGTCAATATGGTTGGATGATGCATAGATTTAGTAGCCGTGCTCTAATCATCGTATTTATCTTCTCGTTCAGTTACTCCCTTGTAACTGCGGAATATCTGATTCGTAGCCGACCGGACCCGGAATTAAAAAACCAAATCCATGGAATCCTGCAGAAAGCCCTTCCTGAAGACTACCTTGATGTTTCTGTGATCCAACACTCTCTGCTGAGTAGCGAAGCGTTGCAGGAGGATTCAAACCTTGTTCCCGGTGTCAAGATCGCAACAAGTCAGTCGGAGAGTAATCTTGTTTTTCGTTACAGGACGGTGATCCTGACAGTCAACCAGGAAATCGACCTGGATCAGGTTGAAATGCGGGTCCGCGGAGAAGTCAATGCTTTGGAACCTCAGGATCGGTTTGAACAATCCGTGCTGACAGAAAAACTGAAAATCGAAAGGCAGGATTTTTCCCAGCGGCTGGTGGAATATCTTGATCTACTGGTCAGTGCCCGTGAGGACCTGCGAGAAGACCGAACCGATGCGGCAGGAGAGAAGTTAAAGAATGCGGCTGAAATCAGTACTGCGTTCCCTTCCGGATATGAAATGATCGGCATCGATCAATTGATTGAAAGGGATTTACTGGCTTCGGACTCCGGCATCGAGACCATCGAATGGTTGTTGATGGGACTCCTGATGCTTCTGCTTCTTGGCATGGGAGGAGTCTTCCTATTGGTTTCCAGAACAGGAAAAGCCGAAGAATCAGGAGATCACCCGCTACAGGGTTCATTAGACAAAGTTGCTTCCGCGATTGAAGGCATGGCTCCGGAAGAAAGCGACAGGCCTGAGGATCTGGGCCCTGCTGATACCATTGAAGATGTTACTTCCGAAACAGATGATGCAGAAAAAGTCGATTATTTTGGTTTCATTCGACGCCTTCCCCTGAACAAACAAGTTGCTTTGATGCAGAAAATCCCTCCTCAGTACCAGGCGATGGTCTTTACCCAGATGAACTCAGAGGATATTTCACAACTCATCCAGCAACTTCCCAAATTGGATGCATTGGCCGCAGTTCTTTCTTTGAAGGAGGTGGAAGCCTCTCCCAGTCAGTTGGAACAACTGAGTGAAAAACTCAAGGATGCATCCGCAAAACTGCCGGTAGATTTTGACGGAATGGATCGTATCGGGGAGATCTCAGGGCACCTTGATTCCAAAGTCTGGGATCAGATTCTTGATAGCAAAGACGGGCTTGCCACCCGGAATCCAGAATTGGCTGAAAAGGCTGAAAATTCTGTAAGGGAAATACGTGAGAGAAGTATATCTTTTGATAATCTCCATCATAGGGAGGATGTGAATACCGAGATGATCAGTCGGGTGATGGAGCGCTTCGAAAGGTCGAGGTTGAGCACCGGTGCCAGGGTCTCTGTGCCCTATATTTTATTGGATTGTGAAGATTCGATCCGGGAAAAAATTCTCCATGAATACACCGAAGACACCCGGAACTATTATCAGGAACAGTTGGAAAATCTTGAAAAACAACGTGAGGAAGAAGAGGAAAATCGTCAAAGAATTGAGAAAACCCGTGATCTCCATCGAGGACAATTCATGCGTTTTGTCCATCTCGAGGTCAGTAAGAATAGTGCCAGCAGTAAAATGTGGGAAAAACTGCAGGGTGGCTAGCATGCCACACTTATCTCTTTCATCAGTCACGATTTGAAATGAACTTTTTAAGATCCTTTCATGGAAAAAAGAAATACTGAAAAACTAGGCACCATCCTGGGTTTTATCTCCGGTACGGTGTTCATTTTGATGGGCATCCTCTGGCCGATTGAATGGTCCAATCTCGCTCTGATTTTGGGTGACTCCTATGAGTCGGACAATGCCGTCATGAACATCCTCCTCAAGATCACACGTTTTTTGGACCTTAAGTCCATATTTATTGTTTTTGGAGGAACGCTATCAGCTACTTTTATTGCGTATCCTTACCAAAAGACGCTTCGAAGTTTTGGCAGTGTGGGGAAGGTTTTTTCTGCGGATCATTCAGAAATGGAAGCGGAAGAAGTTTACGAACAGGCCCGGAAAATTGGAGAAAAACGTTTCAACGGCAAGCGTTTGACGAATGAAGACTTGAATAGCATCACCAATCCTTTCATGCGACGTTGGGTCGAAGGATTGATAATACGGGAGCAGGTACCGGAGGAGATGCTGGACAGCATTCTAAGATCAGAAATTGAAATGTATGAGCATCGTGCAGACGAAGAAATCGAGATCCTTGATTTCATGAGTACCGCCGCTCCGGCATTCGGAATGATGGGAACGATTGTTGGATTGGTCTTAATGCTTGCAGAAACCGGCAGTGTCCGCGCAGTCATGCAGTCGATGTCGATTGCAATGCTTACCACACTTTATGGTGTGATCATTTCCAATCTCATCATTCAGCCTTTGGCTTCGAAACGGAAACAACTCAAGGAATCGAACCGGGTGCTGATGGAAATGGTTCGTGAAAGTGTCCAGTGCATCGCACGCCGTGAGTCTCCCTACAACATGCTCCAGGAACTCTCTCTCTTCCTTCCCTCCAAAAGAGAGGACTTTGACCGGCAGTACGGCTAAATTCGTATCGAAATAGTTAAGATGCTGGGGAAGAAAAAAAAGAAAACCGGGGAGGTACGATGGTTAATTACCTTCGCGGACCTGATCACCCTTCTGTTCTGCTTTTTTGTCTACCTCTCACTTTTCAGTAAACCTGCTGTCAATCTGGATACTCAATTCAAGATTACCGAAAATGCATTGAGAATTCTTAGTGAGGTGATGCCACTCAGTGTCCTTTCATCGGTTCAGATACTCAAAGATCAAAAATTTTCCTCAGAAGCCCTTCTGGTTGAGCAGATTGAAAAACTCCTCGGGGATAAAAACGCTGCAGAATTCAAAAACCAAATCATTCTGGAAAGTGTTTCAGACATGATGGTCCAGGAAAGTGACAGAATCGCAAAAATCAGGGTACATCTCAGTGAGCCTTTACTCGAAGACCTTGAAGTTCCTCTTTTTTTTGCGGGTTCCGCCAGAAAGGGGCCTGTCAATCCTGCTCTCTGCAACGAGAAAGGTCTGACTCAACAGCAGGATGCATTGAACCGTTTTGATTATCTCCTTCCGAATGAAAGCATCATCATTCCTGAGGGTGAAAAATCTGGTTCGACCTACCTTTGCCTGGTGGATGATCAACTCTATGAATCGACTGAATCGATTCTGGTGCAAATCGGAAATGTAAGAGGAAATGTCGACCGGGGGGCAATCATCTCACAAAACGTGGTAATTGAGGATAACGAATTGCCTCCGGAGGCTGAGTTTTCTCTAAAGAGAAGGGAAATTTATGAGGGGAGGGTTTCCATTACGGCAAAGATGAACCGAATCAGCGGGCTCAAGAGTGAGATCCCCCTCAGGTTTCTTGGTTCTGCAAAAGAGGGAGTTGATTTCAGACTGATTGACCCACCAAAGATTACCATCTATCCCTTCACCGAAAAAGGGTCCGTTCTCTTGGATGTCATTCAGGAGGATGTTCCGCTTTATGCAACCCGGACCTTGATCGTGGAAATGGAGGAGAACCAACTGAGAAATGTCCAAGCTGGGAGTTTGAGGAGGCAGGTCAACACCATCATCGGAGCCCTTGAGATGAAGGACTGCAGTGGAATCAACCGTTTTTTGAGGGAAAATCGAGGTGTCTTTGCGTCCTTTGAATTAAACGCGAGCAAGTCCAGGTGCATTTTGAGTCTGCCTTCGGATTTTTTGTTTGAAAGCGGATCGGCGGATCTGAAGCAGAAACATCTCGAGAACCTGGGTCGTTTCTTGCTGGAAATCCGCACAAGATATGAACTAGAGGGGGATGTGATCAGGGTCGAAGGCCATACAGATGATGTTCCCATGGGCAAAAAGCTCAAGTATGCCAACAACTGGGAACTTTCGGTGGCCAGGGCGACCAATGTCGGCGTGTTCATGATCGAAAAAAATGGCTATGATCCGGATTTGATATCCATAACCGGACATGCCGATACAAGACCCCGCATCAGCTACACCAGCGAAACAGGACAGCGAAAACTAGGTAAGGTGCTGAAAGAGGCGAGGAAGGCCAATCGTAGAGTGGATCTGATTTTTGCCCGTCCCGCCGCATCAGAACAAATCCGCCGTTTTTTTCCTGAACAGGAATGACATCTGATGCAGAAATCCGATGGTTTTGAAATTCCTTGCTCCGGAACCCTCACGAAACATTCTTTCCTGTCTGAATCTTCAGAAGATCTTGAAAAGATTCCTCTTCCTGAAATGGTTTCTGTGTCTGGTCCTTTTGCAGACTGTTTCCGTCTGGGCGCAAATTAAGGACGAGGAAGATTCTTCTTCAAACAACCCTGTTCAGGAAAATCCCGCCATTTCAGAATCTCTGGAAGGACTCCAGGATCTTTCGACTCTCCAGCAGGAGGATGTCGATCCAGAGAAACTCAAGGAGATTCAAATCATTCGGTTGTCACCGGGAATTGTCAAAAAACCTGAAGGTCAGCTTCGTTTCCAGGTCAGTGCCTTCAGCCCGATTCTCGCTGTCAAAGTCAATGGATATGCCCAGATGATCCGTCCCGGTTTGGATTTCATGGAATACGAAGTGCCTTACCAGCTATTACCTGGGGATAACACTTTTGAAATCTTTGTTCAGACACGGGACGCAGAAATACGTCAACCAATTTTGCTCACTTACAACCCTCCCCAAATCATTCAACCGCGTGAACCTCTTCCGGTGGACCTGGTTCTCATCCTGGGACAGGTCCAAAGCGATAACATGTTGTTGGTACCAGAAAGTTCAACCAAGCGGAGTGCTTCAAAAAACGAACTTTTACTGTCCCTCAACTATCATTTTCCCTTAGGCAAAATCCAGAAGTTGTTTTTTAAGGGCCTATTGAAAATAGATCGACAGCAGGACCGTAGCCTGGCTTCCCAGGAAATCCTTTTCCGTCAGTTCGGCCTTGATTACCAGGATCGCGACCTCTGGGGGGTTTCCTTCATTACCGGGCTTGGACAGAATGTGATCAACAGCAAGAGTGACTCTGCTTCTTCCGGTTCTGAAGGATTTGTAAAAACCAGTGAAAGCCTCTTTCTGTTCGGTTCAACAGAGAATAAATTTGGGAAAAGTACTTCGCTTCATACGAAACTCCAGTTGGAAATGCAGAACAAAGTCACAACAGATTCTGAGGATGGGACACTCAACCATTTCTACCTCGATGGCAAAACCACCTTGTTCGGAATTCGTTTTAACGGAGGATTGCAAAACTCCAGCAGTGCCTTCAAGGAGACAGTAAAAAATTATCAGACTTCTGTTTTTAAAATGGGCATTCAATATCCCTGGGAGTCGTGGATTTTCGGATTCCAATTTCGTACATCGGATCAGAAATACAAAGAACTCGATCCTGCTTCACAAATTATCCCACAACACAAACAGGATCTCATCTCCCTTCAAAGCAAGTACTCTTTTACAAAAACCATGATCGGAGATTTAACTCTGAACCAGACTAAAAAGGCTTCCAATGATGCATCCAAGGCTTATCAGGAATCCCAGTTGGCATTGCAGTTGATAATGGTCTATTGATGTTTTCAACACTTCTGGCTTCAGTCTTTTCTCATGGATCTGTGCAAAAATTTTGTATGTTCTAAAAATACAGATGCCAATTTTTACCGCAAATGTGTTCGGGACAAATTTTAAATTAAATAATTTCTTTTAATTATATGATTTTATTATTAAAAATTATTTTAAATTATTTCATAATGTCCATCCTTTAATGTTGACAACCTTAGAAGCAAAAGTAGAATAGTAGGTTATCATCGTGTTATTTCGGAAAGCCCATGAATTGAAGCTGAGAAAGCATTCAATGAAATACCGAATGTTGAAAAAACCGTCTGTTTGGTTGTCTTTTTTAAAAACCCTTGTTTTTAAAAAATTGCCGGGCTTTCATTCCTTATCTTCTTCGTTTCTGATCTGTTTTTTCCTTCTCACTCCCATTTTGCTTCCAGCTCAATCTGCCGATCATCTGGAATTACATCAGGGTTCGGTCAAACTATTGCGTGAAGGGCGTAGCCATTATCTCTGGAAACAGGGACTCAAACTTAAGTTGCTGCCTGGAGACAGGCTCCATACCGGAAGTGGAACCCGGGTTTCCCTTAAATTCAAAGAGGGAACGGAAAACATCGAGCTCTTTTCCCATGCATTTTTTGCTGTTGAAGGAGTTTCCGAAGAACAGCGAAATGTTGCACTTTTGGTAGGAAAAGGGAATTTTGCCTTGCCTCCTGCACCCGAGCAGGAGGAAGTAGCTGAAACATCCGGCTTGGAAGAGCAGCCAATCTCGGAAGAGATGGAACTGAATAACAGCGCGAAATCATCGAGTGAAGCAGAAGAGCCCCAAAGTAAGGAAGTCCGGGAGATGAGTAAAACTTCAGAAATGGTGCTGCAATCCGACAAATCAAATTCGGATGAGGTGAAAAAGGCTTCACCCGCAAGAACTCAGAAAAAAATTGCCCGATCCAGTAAACGAAAGCGGGGAGGACTATTAGCCAGAAAAAAAAGATTCAAGGTTCGGACGGTTTCTGCGGTGGTAGGTGTGAGAGGAACCGAATTCGTGGTGGCTGCAACGGAAGATTCTACGAATGTCCTGACTGTGACCGGTGAAGTGACCCTGGCTTCTGCGGAACTGCCCGGATTCGAAGTGGTCCTTCCCAAAAGCAGTATTTCCCGTGTCAGCGAGGGCAGTGCCCCTTCCCGTCCTGTTGTTGTGCCCCCCTCGGAACAGCAACAGATTGTGGAATCAGGAAATGTTGATGGCTTTGAAGAAGTGGAATTTGGTCCAGCAGACTCTTTGGAAAAAGTGCAGGAGGGTGAAACGGGACCCGCCGGGGAAATTGAAGACGTGGCAGCAGATGAAGAGATTAATGTGCTGGAACAGTTGGATACTTTGGATGCGGTTCAGGAGTTGGTGGACAGTGCGGAAGATGCCATCAATTTAAGCGAAACCAGGGTCTTGATTCTCAAAACCAACATCTCACCCCGCTAAACCATGATTCGATCACTCGGATTGATTTTTTTGCTTTCTTCCTTACTGGCGGGATGTGCTGACATTGAAACAGAAACTCAGGGGACCGCCTTTGTCAGCATGCGCCTGGAACAGGACTCCTCCAATCAACGCTCTGCTGCCAAAGGGATCACGCCGGAAGAGGCCAAAACGATTCTGGTTGTTTTGAGGCCGCCCTCGCAATGTTCTTCAAATTACGGAAATTCAACTCAAGACATGGACCGTGCGCTTCTGGATCTCAGCACTCAGGAAGTGGAACTGATGGTCCCTTTGGAAACTCAGATGAAATTATGCCTGTACTTCTTTTCAGAAGATTATTACTGGGGCACCTTTTATTCAACACTGACCGCAAAAATCAGCAGTAAGAGCAGCGCAGGATTTATTATAGGGACTTCGGGAAGCTTTAAACTGAGCGATCTGACTGGGATTGCCTTGAAAGAAGACAACTTCACGATTGCTGACAATCAGGGGCATATCATCACCGTTGAAGAATTGGCCTATGTCTCTTCAACATCATACACCTATCAGGTGGAAATCGATGGTTTTTCCAATGAGGTCAATACTTTTGTCGTCAGTAATTCGGAAGAAACACTGGATATCAAGCTTACTCCAAATCCAGTGGATATTTCCTGGATCAGTTTTGAAAATCTTGACGTGACTCAAATCGGAACCACGGATGAGGCAAATGCCTCAGGAACCCTGGTGATTAAAGTGCCTTTTGCCCAGAGGGATGGGGTGAAACAGA
>OCVP010000562.1_pt1 | contig 16702 bp, 17 predicted proteins | sample 1539171 | NCBI WGS metagenome assembly OCVP01 (sample SAMEA51879418, study PRJEB22527) | metagenome
AGCATCTTCAATATTTGAGGGAATTTATTAATGTCTTGTTTGGTACAATGAGAAGCGACCCAATCCAGGAATTCTTTGATCACCCTTGCCGGTTCCGGAGATTGCTTCAGATTTTCAAGGATTTCGTCATTTGTATGCTGAGACGATTTTTCTGTGCTTCCTAAATTGTTTTTCAGATGCTTTTTGTTTCTGTTTTGAACATGAACACTGAGTTCCTTTAAGAGTGCTTCTTTACTTCCTAGTGCAGCAATTCCAGGGAAACACTTCGCAATCAATTCAGCAGGATTGGAGTCCATCAGAAAGGGATAAACCTGCTTGATTTCGCTGATGAATTGTGAAAATTCAGGATGTTCCCTGAGGCAGGACAGAATGGTTTGACGATACATGTCAATCCTCTGGTCTTCCGGAAGAGAATTGAATTGATTGTCAATTTTTCGTTCCAGGAGGTAGTGATAGGTTCCTGGAAAAACCGCATGAAGGACCTGAATTTCTTCCTCGCTCAAACCTTCGCTGCAGTTGGCTTGGAGTTCCTCTTTTGCAGATGATTCGAGATTTTTCCTATCTTCATTCTTTAGCAGATCTGAAAAATAATGCTTCCTAGTCTGTTTTTGGATCAAGAGCATCAAAGCAAGTAGGAAATCCCCATCGGTCCATCCCTGTTCAAATCCAGGATCGGTATTAACAATGACCTGTGCGTCCATGTCAGAATCGAATTTATGACCGATCCCTCCGAGACTCCCGATGGTCGTTAACGCGATGATGGGCTTGTTCTGATCCTTTTCATCCTGCTGATTGAGGTTTTTGAACTGTGGATATTCTTCATTGACAAAGGCTTCGGTTCCTCCGGTTCCTTCCAACATTTGTGGGGGAAGAAATCGCTCACGCTGAGCAATTCCATGAGCTGCATTGGATGGGAATACCTTAAAATCACTGGTTTCGATGATGGGTTTGCCCGCATCATCATACCCTGTGATTTTTTCCAGGTTCACGGAGTCGATTTCTTCAGGGTTGATGTCGAATAATAAAAGGGATTCATGCACCGCTTTTCTCAAACCAGGTTCTGCTAATTGGATTAGGCTGACCATTCTGGCTCGGTTGACACGATTCATACTCTCCAGTTCCGTGGTGATATGTTCACGGAAGGAACTTAATTCGGTCTCTGAAAAACAATCGGTTAAAAGATCTTTGAGATGATGACCGGAAAGCTGATCCAATACGGATTGGATGATTTCCAAATGTGATTCCTGGTCTTTAACAGGAATCGTGAGTGATAGATTTTTTAGAAGCAGAAGTTTATGATCCGTTTCTGCAGAGTGTTGAATGGAAGAGATTTGGGACTGAAGAACGGGAGGATTTTCCGGCATAAAAGGAGATCAACTTTGACCGATATGAATCAGGCCTTAACTCTTTCTACATACTCACCGCTTCGAGTGTCGATTTTTAGCATGTCCCCTTCATTGATAAAAAGAGGGACATTGACACTATATCCAGTGGAGAGCGTTGCGGGTTTGGTCGCACCGGTGACGGTATTTCCTTTTTCGCCGGGGGCGGTTTCTGTGACGGCAAGATTAACAAAATTCGGTAAGGTCAGTCCAATCGGTCGGCTTTTGTAAAAGCTGACCTGGATTTCCATATTTTCAGTAAGGTAGTTTTCATAATCTCCTACCACGTCCGAATCGAGGCTGATTTGTTCATAATTCTGGTTATCCATAAAGTGGAAACTGCCGTCATTATAAAGAAACTGCATTTCACGTTCTTCCGTGTCTGCAGGTGTGATCTTTTCTCCGGTTTTGAAAGTCCGGTCCAGTACCGATTGATTGATCAGGTTTCGGATTTTGGTTCGGGTAAAGGCATTCCCTTTGCCCGGTTTGACAAACTGAAAATCCACGATAGTGTAGGGTTCACCATCCAATTCGATTTTCAAACCCTTCCTGATATCCGAGGTTTCGTACACGGTGCTTACTCCGGCAAAAAAGTTAAAAGATTCTATGCAGATGGGAAATCAAATTAGCTATGATTGCTTAAAAAATCTAGGATTTTGTAGCGTACTCCAAGAGTAACAACCCAGAAAGGAATTGCATTCTCATCAAATAATCAGGAAGCCTTGGATACCCTCCATATTTCAAACAACCTAATATCATCACAAAGCATAGTTTCAAGACTGGCTCCGACTCCAAGCGGCTATCTTCACCTTGGCAATGCCTTTTCATTCATTCTGACCTGGTTGCTGGTTCGTAGGTTGGGTGGAAAGCTTCATCTCCGTATTGATGATTTGGACGCACCGAGATTAAACCAGGACTGTCTTGAAGATATTTTCATACAGTTGGAATGGCTGGGTCTGGATTATGATACCGGACCTCAGGGACCAGGTGATCATCTTCGACGTTTTTCTCAATCGTTAAGAATTGAGGAGTACATGTCTGCTCTTGAAGAGATTCGAGAATCGGGGCTGCTTTATGCCTGCAGTTGTTCCCGAAAACAATACCTTTCCAAGTCAAAAAACGGTCAATACCCGGGGACCTGCCGTGAAAAAAAACTCGATTTTAATCAACCTGGAATGGCGTGGCGTTTCCGCTCAGAAACTGAAATATCTCCTGAAAACATAGATCTGCTAAAAGGGTCACAGGAAGAAAATCAATTTCCTTTTCTGGGGGACGCAATCATGCGTCGTAAGGACGGTCTGCCTTCCTACCAGATCGCTTCATTAGTTGATGACCTGAAAAACCAATGCAGCCTGATCGTTCGCGGAATGGATCTCTTTCCTTCTACTCATTTCCAGATTTCTGTTGCAGAAAAAATGGCTTGGCAGGAATTTAAAGAAATTATGTTTGTTCATCATCCATTGCTCAAAGATTCCTTTGGGAAAAAGCTATCAAAAAGTGAAGCAGCCCTTTCATTAAAAACTCTAAGAAAGGAAAAATCTAAACCGGTTTTCATCTACCGCGGAGTTGCACGATCACTGGATTTGCCAGTTGATGAAATAGAGGATTTAAAATCGCTTCAACAGATTTTTGCATCCATTCCTTTAGAAAAATTGAATCACAGAAAACTGAAAGATTTAACGGTTTTATGATTTATCTAATTTTGACTTTCAAAATTTATTCTAAAGTCATTAAGGAAATCCCAATTGATTTAATTTGAACCAGCGCAGAAACGAAGCCGTAATTTCAATATCTTTCAGCATATTAGAAATTCAATGAAAAAATACTATTTAGAGTTGCAAGGACTCTACAAATCCTACTTTGACGGCTCCGGGGATCACCATATTTTAAAGGGTGCTGATCTTAAAATAGAAAAAGGTGAGACGGTTGCCATATTAGGAAGCAGCGGATCCGGGAAATCGACTTTGCTCAACCTGATTGCTGGTATCGATCTGCCTGATCAAGGTGAAGTTCGTATTGATGGAAAAAGTCTTGGACAAATGTCCGAAAAGAACAGGACTTTGTTGAGACGCAGAACTATGGGATTTGTTTTTCAATCCTTCAATTTGATCCCAACACTGAACGTTTATGAAAACTTAATGCTTCCTCTTGAGTTGAACCAAATATCAAAAAATTCTGGAATTGTTTCACAAATGCTTGAAGCTTTGGGTCTTAAAGGGCGTGAAGAAAGTCATCCGGATAGGCTTTCCGGAGGAGAACAGCAACGTGTTGCCATTGCACGAGCTTTGATGCATCAACCGTCGCTCCTCCTTGCCGATGAACCAACAGGCAATTTGGATGCGGAAACCAGCCAGGAAACGCTTAAACTCATCAATCATTTAGTCCATCGTTCAAGAACGACCATGATCATGGCAACTCATAGTCAGGAGGTTATTGAATGGGTGGACCGCGTTTTGGGCATTGAGGATGGGAAATTGATTGAACTTAAAACTTCTGAAGCGATCCAAAAACTCGCCTCATGAGTTTTAAGGTTGTCATCGCAATCGGGCTAAGTTACTGGAAAAAGCATCCTCTCCAACTTTGTCTCGCCCTTCTAGGTATCATGCTTGGGGTGGGAGTTGTGACAGCCATCGATCTTACCAACACAAGTGCCCTCAAGTCCTTTCAACATTCGGTCTCAACGATAAGCGGACAAGCGACTCATAGGCTTGTATCGGCATCGGGTTCAATTCCGGAAAATGATTATTTCTTCCTGAGAAGCCAATCAGGCTTCCAGAATTCTGCGCCAGTTATCGAAGGGTTTCTAAAGACCAATACCGATCCATCCCACCCATTCCGTGTATTAGGTATTGATCCTTTTGCAGAACGCCCCTTTCGTCAGTTTCTTCAGCAAACGTCAACACCCGGCATCATCAGCGCCCTTTTAACTCAGCCGAATACAATTCTCGTTTCCGAGCAGGGAGCTGAGATGCTGAATGTTGAAAAAGGCTCTGAGATTCCAATCCTTGTGGGCTCACGTAACGTGATGCTTAAAGTTGTGGGGATTTTCAATGCCACCAATGACTTTTCTGCCCAGGTGCTACGGCAAATGATGATTATGGACATCAGCACTGCACAGGACCTGTTCTCAATGCAGGGTAAACTGAGTCGGGTAGATTTGATTCAAAAAGAATCCTATCAGGAAATTTTCTCAGGGAATGAGTTTCTTCAGGGGCTTTCGCAAAATACAAAAATCCAGTCGGTCAATGAAAGTCTAGAAGCAGGAGAGAGATTGACACGGGCATTCCGTGTGAATCTGACAGCCTTGAGTCTGCTGACCCTGGTGGTGGGTATGTTTTTAATTTACAACACCATGACCTTTTCTGTGGTTCAACGCTTTGGTCTTTTAGGAAGGATGCGGGTGATTGGTATGACCCGCAAAGAGGTCTTTAATTGGATTCTGTTGGAAGCGTTGATCATCGGTTCCTTGGGAACGGTAATGGGTTTGTTCCTGGGAATGATTTTGGCAGAAAGTCTTCTGAATCAGGTGACCCAAACGATGAATGATTTGTATTTTGTTCAGACGGTCAGTTCGGTTCAATTCAGTCCAATCACGCTCAGCAAATCCATTCTGCTTGGAATTGGCGCCACACTTTTTTCTGCTTATCTTCCAGCACGTGAAGCTTCTTCCGTCAAGCCAGCACTGATTCTAAAAAATTCCCTGACAGAGGAAATTCAACAGAATCGGTTTACGATTCTCGGCGTTTTTGGAGTTTTTGGAATATTGACCGGGTTTGCCACCTTGATTTGGGGAAGTGACGGACTCTGGGTGAGTTACAGCGGAGTTTTTTTGTTGATCATCGGTAGCGCAATGATGGTACCGATGATGACTCGGATTTTCAGTCGAATCTTGAAACCGGTCTTTTCACTCATCTTTGGTGTTTTTGGAGGCATGACGCTGAGAGGGATAGAATCTCAACTTGGAAGAACCGGTATTGCTATTGCTGCACTCACCATTGCAGTAGCAGCAACCAACAGTTTGGACTTGATGGTCTCTAGTTTCAGAACCGCAGTCAGTAGCTGGCTGGAATCACAACTTCGTGCCGATATCTACATCTCTCCTCCAAGTCTATTGTCAAACCAGAACAGTCAGTTTATCGATTCCGAACTGATTAAAAAATATTCCTCATTGCCTGAAGTAGAATACGCCTCTTATTACCGTCGGTTTCAGACTGACAGTAAAGGTCTCAGAATAAATGTTCATGGTGTGAATCTTCCTGAACAAGGTGAAAAAGCTTTTCGTTTTAAAGAAAAAATTAAGGATTTTGATTGGAATGGTTTCAGAGAAAAGCCAATGGTGATCGTTTCAGAACCTCTCGCGGTTAAAAAGAATCTCATCGTTGGAGAAAATTTGGATTTGGAAACACCCGAGGGTTCAATCAATTTCAAAATTGCAGGAATTTTCCATGATTATGCCGCTGAACAGGGATTCGCGCTAATGAGCAGGAAAAATGTTAAAAGGTTTTGGAAGGATGACCAGATCAATTCAATGGCGTTATATCTCAAACCCGAAATACAAATTCAGGAAGTCGTTCAAAGAATCGAGAACGATTTGATAGAAAATTCCGGAAATCTCGGCTCTTCTTCTGAACTTCCTTTAAACGTCAGGTCGAATACCGAATTACGAAAAACAAGCCTTTCTATTTTTGACCGAACTTTTGCGATAACTGGAATTCTCAAATTGTTGCTTGGGGGGGTTGCCGTGATCGGAATCTTTAGTGCTTTGATGTCTGTTCAATTGGAGAGATCAAGGGAGTTCGCGGTACTTCGAGCCATCGGCATGACTCCCTTGGAAATTGGTAAGATGGTCTGTTCTCAATGCATGTTGATGGGTATTCTTGCAGGTTTGTTTGCATTACCAGTGGGGATCCTTCTAGCAAAAGTACTGATCCAGGTGATCAATCTTCGATCATTCGGGTGGTCTTTCCCGCTTCTCATAGAATCCTCCATTTTTTACAACAGTCTCATTACAGCCTTTTTGGCAGCACTTGCTGCGGGGATTTACCCATTGTTGAAGATGGCAAAAAGCTCACCTGCTTTAGCCCTGAAAGGAGAGTGAAAGTGTCGGAATCTTACAGCCGCTCTGGAATGAAATTAGGAAAATGGTATCTGATTCCTCTAGCCATCCTCTGCTTTCTGACGATTACAACCTGGATTCTTCTGGCACGAAATGAAGTTGGAATAGAAAAGAAAGATTCTGGACTGAAAGTTTCAGATTTGATGGGAGACGGCATTCAGGAAGGCTTTTCGATGGCAACTGGTCCAAGACCTTTTCATTTTCCTGAAGATCATGGTCCGCATCCTGATTTTCGAAACGAATGGTGGTATTACACCGGAAATCTGGAAGCTCCAAATGGCCGTCGTTTCGGATACCAGTTCACTTTATTCAGGAATGCTCTTTCACCGAAAAGTCCTGAAAAAACATCCAATTGGAGGACCAATCAAATCTACATGGGACATTTCGCGTTGACGGATGTCGAAGAAAACCGTTTTTTCTTTAGCGAAAGATTCAGTCGGGAAAATATCGAGCTGGCTGGTTCAATAACAAAGCCCTTCCGGGTCTGGCTTGAAAACTGGGAAGTCACAGGTGATTCCACAAAAGATCATTTTCCCCAGACTATTCGGGCAAAAACCGAAGAAGTAGAATTGGAACTGGAACTCACCAGCCTCAAACCTTTCGTTCTTCAAGGAAATCAGGGGCACAGTCAAAAAGGAAGCCGTCCCGGGAATGCATCTTATTATTATTCTTTTACCCGCATGAAAACCCAGGGAGTTCTGAAAATTCAGGGAACACCGTTTCAGGTCCAAGGTCACAGTTGGATGGATCGGGAATGGAGTACCAGTGCTTTGGAAAAAGGGCAGATAGGCTGGGATTGGTTCGCCCTTCAGCTTTCGGACGGAAGAGAAATCATGCTCTACCAGATAAGGCTCGAAAACGGCAAACCGGATTCCACCAGTAAAGGAGTGGTTGTAGATCAAAATGGTAAAACGACTCCACTGGATTGGAATGATCTGAAACTTGAAGTACTTGGAAACTGGACCAGTCCAGAAACAGGAGTCCAATATCCCTCAGGATGGAAGCTCTCGATTCCATCAGAAAATCTGAATTTTCAGATCAATCCCTTGATTGAAAATCAGGAACTTCGAACTTCCGTCAACTATTGGGAGGGTGCGGTGGAAGTCGTAACCCTTTTGGACCAGAGAAAGAAAGCTGGGAGGGGGTATGTGGAACTGACAGGTTATCGTTCAGAAAATTAGTTTTCTTTCCAAAGTCACTCCGTCTTGACAGGAAGTTTAAGCATTGAGAGGATTTACTTAAGTTCATCTTCTCAACCCTAATGATCTTACTGACATGGACATTTTTGCAGACACTGCGGATATCGAAGAAATTAAAAAACTGAATGATCTAGGAATCATTGATGGAGTGACCACCAACCCAACCCTGATCGCAAAATCAGGAAGGGATTTACGGGAGGTTCTTGGGGAAATCTGTGATGTCGTCCGTGGACCGGTATCAGGTGAAACCGTTTCTACTGATGCAGAGGGGATGATCCGTGAGGGACGTTGGTTGAGAGAAATTGATGATACCTACATGGTGGTCAAGGTTCCACTTACGGCTGAAGGAATCAAGGCCTGTTATCATTTGAGCCAAGAAGGTCATCCCGTTAATGTGACTCTTTGTTTTTCTGCAAACCAAGCATTGTTGGCGGCAAAAGCGGGTGCAACTTTTATCAGTCCCTTTGTGGGTAGACTCGATGACTTAAGTCTTGAAGGAATGCAGCTCATTGAAGACATTCGAATCATCTATGAAAATTATGAGTTCGACACCAGAATTCTAACCGCTTCTGCTCGTGGTCCGAAACATATCCTGGATGCTGCAAAAATTGGTTCAGATGTGGTGACGGCCCCACCCAAGGCAATTTGGCAGATGCTCCAGCATCCCCTGACAGATAAGGGTCTCAAAGCTTTTTTGGACGACTGGGAAAAGACCGGGCAGACTCTTGGGCAGGTTGGTTGAGGGGATTTCAGAATTTAATCATCAAAATCAAGATCATCATTCCAAAGCCATGCGGCTCCCCTCACCCCGCTTGAATCTCCATGTTTTGCAGGAGCAATGGGTGTACTGAACTCTTTACCAAAGGTCCATTCAGGAATCATATTCGGGAGGGTTTGATAAAGCCTTTCGATATTAGACATCCCTCCGCCTAAGACAAAAATATCAGGGTCCAGCAGATTGGCAACCATTGCCAATCCTCGTGACAGCCTTGATTCGTAGCGTTTGAGGACCCTTTCTGCCAGAGCATCCCCATTTTTTTGAAGTTCCATGATTTCAGGTCCAGTTTTATGAACTCCGGTTTGTTTTTGATACTCGAGTTCAAATCCGGTTCCTGAAACGAAAGTTTCGATGCATCCTTTTTGTCCGCAATAGCAATCCGGTCCTGGGTATTCATCCGCTTCGAGATAGTTCAGGGTATTATGTCCCCATTCCCCTGCGATGCCATGCTGCCCCGAGTGAACCTTCGCATTGATGGCAATTCCTGATCCGCTTCCGGTTCCGAGGATTACGGCAAATACCATTTGCTTTCCCTGACCTGCCCCGTCGACCGCTTCAGAAACCGCCAGGCAATTGGCGTCATTTGCAAAACGTACTTCCCTTGAAAGGGCCTGCATAACATCAAGGTTGAAGGGCTTCCCATTCAACCAGGTGGAATTGGCATTTTTCACCAACCCGGTTTTCGGAGAAAGAGTTCCCGGGATGCCGATTCCAACGGTTCCTTTCTCTCCAGTTTTTTCTTCAAGAAAAGTGACCAACTCCACAATCGTCTTGATCGTCCCCTGATAATCTCCCTTGGGAGTAGCAACTCTTTTTCTTTTCAGTTCCCGGCCGTGTTGATCCAGTGCTAGGGCTTCAATCTTGGTCCCTCCGAGATCCACTCCGATCCGTATCATCTGATTATCCCCATTCTGCCTGGCTGAAAATCCTGAAAGGCCTGTTGGATTGCTTCCTGGATCTTCATCATGAAGTGATCAAAGCGGATCACGGGTTTATGGAAGGCCATGCCTGATCCCAAAAGCATGTTCAGTTTTGAATTCCTAAAATTCTTTGAGAAAGACTTTATCACCATCGTGTTCATACAAGACCAACGGTTCTTCATTCGTTTTGGAGGCTTCGTTTCATCTCCAATTCCCACATGATTCTGATGTCATTCCTTCGATGATCAATTTCAGTTAAAGTGTGACTTCAAAAAACCAATCATCCTTTGTTTTTATCATCCAAGGTGATCAATGGATTCAAACTGCAAATTCAGCATTGGTGACATCATCCATCATCTTCGGTTTGACTACCGTGGAGTCATTTACGATGTGGATGCCACCTTTCAGGGAACTGAAGAATGGTACAATCAGATGGCCAAAAGCAAGCCGCCACGGGACCAACCATGGTATCATGTCCTCGTGGATCAGTCAGCCAGTATGACCTATGTCGCTGAAAGAAACCTGGAAGCCGATTCTTCTTCCACCCCCATCGAACATCCCCTGGTGGATCAGTACTTCAGTCAATTTAAAAACGGGAAATACATTCTCCAACTTAGCTGATGATCTCAATAGGGACGGTTTTGAGTCGAACTGAAAAGATTCAAAGAACGTAAATTGGAATGCCAAACTTACACTTCAGCCAAAATGACTTATGTTACTGAAAGTAAAAAAACGCGAATTAAAAACCTACGAATTTTTGTCTAAGCTCCCATTTTTTTTCATTTCGGGAGTTTTATTATTTGTATTCATTTTTCCCAATTTTCTTTGGGCAAAAGTCGATTTGGTACAGGTTGTTGAGAAACTTCAATATCCCTGGGCAATGGATTTTCTTCCGGGAAGCGAGGCTCTTGTCACAGAAAAACCCGGTCGTTTGCAAAAGGTCAATTTGGAAACGGGAGAGAAGACCGAAATCCAAAACCTTCCTGAAGTTCATGCTGTGGGGCAGGGAGGACTTTTGGATGTAATGGTTCATCCGGATTTCAAACAAAACCAAAAAATCTTTCTCACTTTTTCTGCACCGCTAAACGCTTCGGGGGATGCGACCACAACCCTCATCAGTGCAAGACTGGAAGGACAACAGTTGTCGGACAAGAAAATTCTCTTTCAGGCCGATCCAGCTCTTCCCGGAGGACATCACTTTGGCAGCCGGGTGAGGATGGCCCAAGACGGGATGTTGTATTTTTCCGTTGGAGAAAGAGGACGGATGAAAGAAGCCCAGGATCCCCAAAATCATTTGGGAACGGTGATCCGTCTCCAAGAAAACGGAAAGGTTCCACAAGACAATCCTTTTTTGAACAACCGAAAAGGAAGAGCTGAAATCTTCAGTTATGGGCACCGGAACCCTCAGGGAATGGCTCTTCACCCGAAAACAGGCAAGATATGGGTCCATGAACACGGTCCCCAAGGCGGGGATGAAATCAATATCCTCAAAGCAGGTGCAAATTATGGCTGGCCGAAAACTACATTCGGAGAACAGTATGGCGGAGGAAAAATTGGCATTGGTCCCAAGTCGCCCGGCATCGAGGAGCCTTTGTTACACTGGACACCATCCATTGCTCCTTCGGGTATGGATTTTTATCAAGGAGACATTTTCCCAAACTGGAACGGGGACCTTCTGGTTGGCTCGTTGAAATTCCGAATGTTGGTTCGGGTTGATCTCGAAGGAAGTTTGGTTCAGGGGCAGGAAGTGGTTTTTCAGGATCGGATCGGAAGGGTTCGTGATGTGCGAGTGAGTCCTGAGGGGAAGGTTTATCTGCTCAACGACGAATATCGAGGCGGCATCTTCCGTCTCGATCCTTTATGAACTCAAAATCTTAAGATCCTAATTTTTTGAGGTTGGAAGATTGACCAAAAAGATCCCCGGAAGAATCAAGGCAGCCCCCAGGTAATGATAAAACTGCAGCGGTTCTCCAAGAAAGATCCAGGCAAGCACTGCGACATACAACGGGTTCAGGTATAAAATCAATCCTCCTTTCGCGGCACCCAAAACCGCCTGGGCCTTTCCGTATGCCTGATAGGCTCCAAATCCCGCAATGAAGACCAGTAAGGCCACGGCGGTCATACTGTCCGAAGTGACGGGCATGGTTTCAAAGACCAAACTTTCCCAGATATAAAAAGGCAGCAGAACCAGGGTGCCATAGAGGCAGATGGCAGTAAAACGAGTGGTCATTGCCATTCCTGTGGAACGGTATTTGAGGATTACGACGTACACTGCCCAGGAACCCACCGCCGTGAGAATCCATAAATCTCCAACATTAAAATCCAGATTGATCAAGGTCTCAAAACTTCCTCGCATGACGATCCACAAAACACCACAGAGACAGATCAATCCTCCTAGAATCTGAAGCAGAGTCAGTCGCTCATTATAAAATTTCCAGGCCATCAGGGCGATCAGCACCGGAGATGAGGAATAGAGCAGGCCGATATTGGATGCTGCTGTGGTTTCTGCACCGATGTAGACGAAAGCTCCACAGATTCCCATTCCCAAAATTCCTAAAACCAGGAGGTCCTTCCATTCTCCCAAGACAAAATGCCGGTTCTGCCAAAGCTGATTTCCCCGCAGCATAAGCATCAGCAACAGAACTCCAAACCAGCGCCAAAATGCAAGAGCAACAGGAGGAGCCTCATTCGCCATCCAGCGGGCGACCAGCATATTGACGGCAAACATCCCCGGTGCAGTGAAAAGCATCAGATAGGCAATCTGGGTTTCGCCCATCATCATAAAACCTCCTGAGTTTTTACTCGGGGAGGGAGACTGAGATGAATTTGAATTCATCGTTTTCAATGGTTCTTGAATCAGAATGGATCAGGAATTTCTTCCTCTGGAAACGTACTTGGACCAGGTCTCGGAATCGATGTTGCTTCCACACAAGATAGCGGCAACGGATCGATTGTTTGTATCCTTTTGCAGAGGTCCGTTGAGGGCGGCTAGGACGGCAGCACCGGCGGGCTCTAAGGCAAGTTTGAGTTCATCCGCGGCCCAGGCCATTGCTTGACACATCTCGTTGTCGCTGACCAGGACCGTTCTATCGATCACTTGCTGACAGACACTGAAACTGATCGGTGCATGCATTGGCGCTCCAAGGCTGTCGGCGATGGTATTGACTTCCACTTTTTCCAGAGCTTCGCCTTTTTCCAGGCTGGTGGTCATACCCATCGCTCCTTCAGGTTCGACTCCGATGATTTCAACTCCAGGCTGGACTTGTTTGACCGCTGCTCCAACTCCGGAAATCAGTCCTCCTCCTCCAACGGCAACAAGCAAAACATCAATATCTTTTGATTGCTCAACGATTTCCAATCCCAGTGTAGCCGTTCCCTGCAGGGTGTTGTATCCCTCAAAAGGATGGATGATGGCCCGTCCTTCGGTTTCAGCAATGCGGAACATTTCCTCAAAAGCAGTATCGATTCTCTCGGAAATGACAACTTCCGCTCCGAAAGCCTTAGCTCGGCTGACCCGAAAAGGATTCGCGGTGCTCTGCATCACCACTTTCGCATTCACTTCCAGAGCGCTGCTGGCATAGGCAACTGCAAGGGCATGGTTACCCGCGCTGACGGCGGTTACTCCACCCTCACGTTGCTCAGAATTTAGCCGAAGAATGTTGTTGAGAGCCCCCCGGGCTTTAAAACTTCCGGAGCGTTGAAGAAATTCAAATTTGAGTTGCCAGTCCTTCCCATGTTCCGAATAGTGGAACATCGGGGTTCGATTGATGAAGGGCTGGATCCGTTCCGCCGTATCTCTGATCGATTCCGGAGAGAGTTCGGTAGGAAGGTTTATGTTTCTGCTCATCAGGATTATCAGAAGGAAGAACCCGGTTGCTTCAAAAACTCTGTTTCTTCAACTGTAGAAGGACGGCCCAGGATCGAGTTTCGGTGCGGGAATCGCCCGAACCTTTGAATCACCTCCCTGTGTTTGATTGCATAATCGAGGTTATTTTGATTCCCAAGATTTTCAAACAGGCGAACGGACTGGTCTTGAATCAGAAGAGACTCACTGTGCATAAAAGGCATATAGAGGAATGCTTTTTCTAGGGGTTCCAACTCATCATGGCCGCCTGCAACGGCTTCCTGGGCAAGAGTCAGGGCTTGTGGGTCTGCGATGAAGGATTCCGGAAGCCCCCGATAGATGTTCCGGGAGAATTGGTCGAGAACAATGATTTCCGCAAGACGTCCCTTCGGATTTTTCCTCCATTCAAAAAGCTCACATGCTCTTGCCTGAAACAGAGTTCTTTCAAAACGCGTTTTGATTTCATCATCAAGCTTTGGATCTTTAATCCAGTGCTGCTTTGGGTGTAATTCGACAAACCAGAAATCCAGGACGGTTTTGCTGTCAGTCAAATGCTCCAACTTCTTTTTTTATGGGAAATACGGATTTAGTGAAGCAAATCCGGTTCATTTTTCCATTCATAGTAATGTTGACGAAGCATCATGATTTTCCCGCGTGCTTTTTCAATCAAGGGTTCGGTAACCCGATACGCGTAGAATTCTGCTTTTCCGTCGGGCCTGCCAACGGTGCAAATCAGCACTTCCGGCCAGCAGCCATTGGCTTCATGAAAACATATGGCATGAAATGCCGTTTGCAGGATGGCTTTGGCAATTTTTTCAGGGTAGACCTTTTTCCAGTTTTTATGGTCGACGACAACGAGTTTTCCCTCCCATTCACAGATCAAGTCAACCTGTCCGGCAATTTGGAGTTCTTCGCTGAATTGCATCACCTCTGCCGCGTATAGTTTGTCGACATAATGGGTGAGATGTTTTTTGAGTCCCTGGTAGTAGGGGAGCCCTTGCCCTAAATCATCTTCGGGAACTTCCTGGTTCAGGACGAGTTTTTCAAGGGCTTCATGGACCTGAGTTCCAAGTTCCGAAGATTTTTTGGTGATTTCCTCAGCCTCTTGTTCTCCAATCCTCATCCTCCATGCCTGGAGTTTGTTCCGAGATTCCGGGTCCGCACCAAGGACACCAGTGATCGAAGGAAACTGAGGTTCTGGTTTGTCGAGGGGAGTGTAATAACGATCCCCCTCGGGAGGATTGAACTGCTGGGCCAGTTGGTAGCGGTAACGGGATAAATCGTGATTAAAGATCATTCCATTGATCCTGTTTGGTGTTGAAATCCATTTCGCCAGCAATCATATCGTAAATACTCACCAATTCCAATGGATCTTCAAAGAACCGTTTCTGGTAATTTAAATCATAACTGGATTCAGACTTTTCAGTTGCATGAACTTCCATTGGGGCAGAAAGCATTTTCTGTGATCAGTTTTTGACTCATAGGACGGACGTTATGAGAGTTAAAACGTCCAATCGCCTTGGCGTTTAAGGTGTCAAACACCACACAGCGTGCATGGGTTTTAACGGCTCCAGGCCAGCATTCGATTTCATAATTTCCCGCTGGGATGTCAAAAGATTTTGGAACTTCTTCGACGCTCCCGATGGTGAAAGTTTGTCCTGTCAGCATCAAAAAAATGATACAGCCCAGAAAACCGATGATCATACTTTTGAGGTCAATTTTTTTCATGAAATGATTTGAATTGGGGTTGGGGGAATTAAGGAACAGGTTCCTTCAAAGGCTTAACATCCGATCAGCAATACTGCAAATCTTTGGGAATCTTTTCACACTCCAGAGGAAGGATTCTATTTTTTAAAGAGTATGACGAAAGGAAGTTAATCATCCTCTATGGATTTTCCAAGGATCTTTGGGCTTCAAGATATTGGCAATAGTCTCCGGAAGGGATCAAAGGCAGGTGATCAATTTCCAGATTGTAATAATAGGCCTCTCCATTCAGTTTTTCATTGCCATTCACCATCAGCTCAACTTCTTGGCGGAGGTAATGGGACTCTGAAAGGTTTTCAGGATCAAATCCCTCAAGCAGATCGATCATTGACAATCCATCGGGTTCGACTTGGTAGACTTCACCATAAACTTGGCCTTCTCCTTCGATCATTCCGGGGTATCGTCCCACATCAAACAACTTCCCGGAAGTGGTTGCGAATCCGAGGAAGGGAGCATCGTCAAGAATCTTTCCGGTTTCCAAGAATGCATTCCGCCTGAAAGCAGGGATGTCAAAACGATCGGGGGTGATGCGTTGTCTTTCTTCACGTCGCAACGTCCCATAGACAAACAGATTCACAGAAGCGTCTTTTTTGCCCATCGATTCAAAAGCCAATCTTATTGAAAATCTGAAAAATCATGCTCTGCTGTTCAAGAATGAGTTCTCTTAGTTTATTCTTCACCGGAAATAAATTCCCAATCCAATCGCAATTGCAAGGGTCACAAGCCCTACCAGGATCAGCATCAAGACTTCCCGGACTGCATCCTTGCTTGCCGATTTACTGATTTCTTCAGTTGCTTCAGGATTATCAGGCTCCAATGGAGTTTCTTCTTCACTGGTGGAAGGGTTTGCTGAGTTAAAATCATTTTCAGTCGGATAGCTTTCTATGGCCGACCGGGGTTTTGCTGCAATGATCTGATGTTCCAATCCTGATTCATTTTCAAGGTCATCTTCATCATCATCGTAAAACTCGATCCATTCGATCAGTTCCGCTTTCTTGGCCCTGGAAATTTCAGTCCTGGTGGCATCCAGTATTCCTTCATCCAGAAGTTCCCTGCAACGTTGCCGCAATTCCTGGACAGTTTTTTTATTCAAATCAATGATCATTGCTTTTATGAAACCATGGTTGCTTCACTCAGATTTTCCAATTAAGCTTTGCCTACTTTCAAAAGGACAGGATTTATTTAAAGGAAGAAAATGCCGAAGATCAATGCAGAACGGCTTATTGGGGATTTGAAACGACTTCGTCAATTTGGTGCAAAACCTCCTGGTGTGGTCCGGCCGGCCTTTTCTGAGGCAGATATGGAAGCACGAAAATGGCTCAAAGATCAATACACTGAGGCGGGACTCGAAGCATCCATCGACGGCATCGGAAATGTCCTGGGCCGCTCAAAAAATCCAGGTCCTGCGTTATTGATCGGCTCCCATTCAGACAGTCAGCCGACCGGGGGTTGGCTGGATGGAGCAATGGGTGTGATCTACGGATTGGAAATCGTAAGGGCTTTGACGGAAGATTCAGATACCCGTCTGCTTGCAGTGGATGCTGTTTCGTGGCAGGACGAAGAATCTCGGTTTTTCAGTTCGATGGGAAGCCGTTCTTTCAGCGGACAACTTCCTCCCGGAACCCTTGATGGCCTCTGTGATAAAGAAGGTTATCCCCTGGAAAAGGCACTGGATTCAGCAGGATTGAATGGGGTTCCT
>OCVP010000568.1_pt1 | contig 16587 bp, 16 predicted proteins | sample 1539171 | NCBI WGS metagenome assembly OCVP01 (sample SAMEA51879418, study PRJEB22527) | metagenome
ATTTTTATTAACATTTTGATCCTGAATGTATAGGTTCGATTAATGGACAATCCCCATGACTGTCAGAGTGTGGGCTAGAACAAATTATCCTAGTGGCTGGAAAAAAACAAACTTTCGGTCTTTTAAAAAATCATCAATCAAGAAATTTCACTGGTGAAAAAAACGAGTGGCTTGCATCAATTCTGGTCCGATCTTATTTGGACTGGTCCAACTGCGTGCATGGAGCACTCTGGTGTTGTCGAGGATCAGGAGTGCTCCGGGGTTCAATCGGAATCTGACCTGGAATTCAGGGTTTTCAACCATTTCCATCAATCTTCGGTAGGCGCAAAAATATTCCTGAACTTTTTCGTATGGAACATCGGTCAGTGGAGCGGTTGATCGGTTGTTGAATCGGACACATGCCAATTCTCCATCCGGTTTCAGTTCAATGACAGGTCGTTTACTTTTTAGGAAGACTCCGTTTTTTCCTGTAAATTCAAAACGTGCACAATATTCACTGAGAAGTCTGAAAGCCTCCGGGTCTTCTTCTTTTAAAATCTGAACGATTTTAAATCCGTCGATGAGGATCGACTCACCGCCTTCAGCTTCATTTTCAAGACATGCCAGCAGTTGAAGGGTTGGAACCGGATCCCGGTAAGGATTGTCGGTGTGCCCCTGGAGTCCCTGATTGGTGTAAGCAAGATTGATCGGATTGGCTTCAGAGCGGACTTCAAACCAGCGTCCGTATTCGGTTTCCCGGACAAAACCGAAAAGCTTCACCAATTCTGTAACTGCACCATTGTGAAGAGGGACTCCTTCGGTCAGTGCGAAACCATAGTCGCGCACCATTCTGAGCCACGCTGCCTGAGATTGTGGTTCACTGCTGATTTTTGAATAAGGAATCAGGTTCGATGAAGCTTCGAACTGGCCATCCCACAACGTAATTGCCTCGTCACACCATCCCTTTTCCCTGATTTCTGATTGATCATAAACATGTTCCCTTAGCCATTTTCCTGGGAAAAGGGTTTCATGACCATCATGGGAAAAAACCAGACGAAGGCTTCCGTCCAGTTGAATCTCTTCTTCCTCCAAAAAAATATCCTGGGGGATATCCAGCAGGCTGATCAGTCTCTGTCCGTTATGCTGGGAGCGTGTCTCGGGATCAAGGGAATTGTAACGCAACCATTGGGCATGGAAGCGGGACTGAAATCCGTCTTCCCAATCGAGAGTAATGGAGGTTCCATCTTCTGTTTTTTCCGCTCTTTTCAATTTCATGAAGCGTTTTCTGAGATTTTGAAAAAGTTTGTAGAGATGGGGAACCTAACGAAGGTTGGTGTTAAGCAGGGAGCTATTCCATCAGTTCCAGGATTTTGGAATGGAGTTCCGGTTTCAATTCGATACCGATGCCGGGGGTATCATGAAGCCGTGTCCGCCCCTGGTTGACAGGGATGTTATCCGCAAAACCGCCAAAGGGGTGAAATACCCCCGGATAACTTTCAGACCCTCCCAACTGAAGTCCTGCGGCCGCATTCAAAGCCAGTTGGTGCCCGCCGTGAGGGATCAGTCTTCGGCGGGACCAGCCATGGTTTTCGAGTATTTCTATCACTTTTAGATACTCCGTCAAACCATAGGCCAGAGCCGGATCGAGCTGGATCCAGTCACGATCTGGTCTCAGTCCTCCGTGCCTTAACAGGTTCAGCAAACCATGCCTGGAAAAGAGATTTTCTCCAGTAGCAAGGGAGCCAGAGTAATTTTCGGCCAGGATAGAATGTCCCAGGAAATCTTCTGGATCGAGGGGTTCCTCATACCAGAAAAGTCCCAGGGATTCCATTTCACGTCCATATGCGAGCGCAGTTTCAAGATCGAATCGGGCATTGGCATCCACTGCCAGGAAGCCTGGTCCTTCCATAACGTCAATGGCCCCTTCGATGCGGCGCATATCGGTGGAGAGAACTTCTCCTCCGATTTTCATTTTAAGATAACGGTATCCCTGGTCGAGGTATCTTTTGAATTCTTCCTGAAGGCCGGAGATTTCTTTTCCCGGATAATAATAACCTCCCCCGGGATAAACGAGCACCTCCTCGTCCGACTGTCCCGCATTGAAACGTTCAGAAAGAAGCTGCCAAAGCGGTTTTTCTGCGAGTTTTGCAACTCCGTCCCAAACGGCCATGTCCAATGCTCCTGCTGCCACCGCCCGGTCTCCATGACCGCCCGGTTTTTCATTCTGCATGAAAGCATCCCAGATTTTGAGAGGATCAGGCAGTCCTGATTCGTCAAGCAGATGGTCTGGATTGGAGGCGAGGATTCTTGGGACAAAACGTTGTTCGATGATTTCATTCTGCGCGTATCGGCCATTGGAACAAAATCCATAACCATCCACGGTTTTCCCTCCATGGTCGAAACGGATTCGCACCACCGAAAGGGTCATTTCCGAAAAGGAAATGACAGCGTTACGGATTGAAGACTGAATTCCTGCTTTTCTGACGCGGATTTCTTCGATGCGCATAAGGAATTGTAACTATTTTTGAAAATTCAGCTGGAGCTGGAAGAAACAGGATTCAGGCTTGCTTCATCATCAAGACGCTGTCCGGATGCATCATAGCACTGAAAATGCTCCGGTACGACCGAAACGCTTTCACCTTCGGTCCAGATCCTCTTGGGGCTGGTACTGACCCGTAATTCTTCTCCGCTATCGAGGCGCACGGTGAGATTTTGAACCGGACCGGCAAATTCGATGGAAACGATGCTGCCTCCGGTCATGTCTTTATCAGGAGGAAGCAGGTGCAGTTCTTCAGGACGGATCATGACGGTTACCGCATTTTCCGGGGTTCCTTTTGCAAAGTTCAATATTCCGAGCGGGGTTCGGTTGTCTCCGTCCGTATGATTTACTTCAAGCAGATTGGCTTCACCCACAAAACGTGCAGCCCAGAGGGTTTTGGGATAACGGTAGATTTCCGAGGGGTTCCCGTTTTGTATCAGCATCCCCCCGTTCATCAGGAGCATTCTTTCCGAAAAAGTGATCGCTTCATTCTGATCGTGGGTGACCAACAGCGAAGCAACCCCCTGCTGACGGAGAAGGTCCCGGATATCACGACGCAACTGCACCCGAAGCTGGTAATCGAGGTTGCTGAAGGGTTCATCCAAAAGAATCAGCCTCGGTCGCGGAGCCAGTGAACGTGCCACCGCAACCCGTTGCTGTTCCCCCCCGCTGAGTTGGTGAGGCATCTGTCCAGCGAGGTGCGGGAGATTGATCAGTTCCAGTAGTTCTGCGACCCGGGACTGTTTTTCAGCTTTCGAGCCGCGTACACCGTATGCGATATTTGCGCTCACACTCATATGAGGAAAAAGGGCGAAATCCTGGAAAACCATGCCGAATCGGCGCTTTTCCGGAGGAAGCATCCGTCTTGGACTGCTGATTTCGGAACCAAAAAGCGAGACTGTGCCACGATCGGGGTTTTCCAATCCGGCAATCAGTCTGAGCAGAGTCGATTTTCCACAACCCGAAGGCCCTAAAATCGACGCCGATTCGGATTCTTCAAGTTCGAATCCCACCCCGGTGACGGCCTCGATGGATTCATAAGCCTTGCTTAACCCCTCGCAATGGATCAGGGGGGATTCGTTTTTTTTGGTCATGCGGGTTGCAGATGGGTTTCCGTTGAAACGGGCATCAAGCGGTGGGAGGTTTCCTGGGGAACAGCACTGGAGCGCAGTTTGCGATTAAGCAGGATCACGGGAAGCAACCCGGTGAGCACAATTGCCACGCACCATGGTGCAGCCTGTTTCAGCATTTCCTCGGATGCATAGGCAAACGCCCGAGTCGCGAGAGTGCTGACGTTAAAAGGCTGAAGCATCAGCGTCGCAGGCAGTTCCTTCATCACATCCACAGATACCAGCAGTGCCCCGGTCCAGAGACTTCCCTTCAGCATCGGAAGGTAAAGGTCACGCATGATTTTCCCCTGCGGGCTGCCAAGCATCCTCCCGGAATCCCCGATGGCCGGAGTGATGTTGGCCATTCCGCTTTCCACAGAGCCTAAAGCCAGCGCCAGGAAGCGGATCAGGTAGGCATAAATCAATATGAATATGGTCCCGCTCAGCCAATAGTTTGGGCTGTTTCCAGCATCAAAAAACAATTGGTTGAGTTGCTGATCGAACCATGACAATGGCATCAACACCCCCAATGCGATCACCGGTCCCGGAAAAGCGTATCCCAACCCCGCCAGCCGAAATGCGCCTTTTAAAAGTCTTTGCTTAGGCTGGCGTATGCCGAAATTGAGAAGCATGGCCAGGGCAAGTGCGAAAAAAGAGGTCACCCCTGCCAACAGCAGACTGTGGGAGGCATCGCTTAAAAAACGCATGGAGTCCCATCCAGGTAGACTCTGCCAACTCCATTGGAGCAGCATCCAGCCTGGAAGCAGGAATCCCAACAAAACAGGAATCACACAAAACGCCTGTGCCAAAAAAACATAATGCTGGGGCAGTGCCCTCCGTTTGGAACGTTTAAGAGATGAGGCATTTCCATGGGACCGTTGCTGTTTCCTGGAAAAACGTTCCAGGGCGATCAGCAATCCGACGAATCCGAGCAGAGAAAGAGAAAGCTGTGCGGCTGCCGGGGCATTGGCAGTACCGAACCAGAGGTGATAAATCCCGGTGGTGAAAGTAGGCACCGAAAAAAGCTGGACGGTGCCGAAATCAGCCAGGGTTTCCATCAATGCGAGGCTGACTCCCACGGCCACCGCAGGACGTGCCATCGGCAAGGCGATTTTCCAAAAACCGTAACGCGTCCGGTCCCCGAGGATACGGCCTGCTTCCGTGAACGCCGGTGACTGCTGCTGAAAAGCATTTCGGGAAAGCAGATAGACGTAGGGGTAGAGCACCAGACTGAGCATCAGGATCGCACCTCCAATGGAAGCAACTTCAGGGAACCAGTAATCGGAAGGAGTTTTCCAGCCAAAAAAATCTCGAAGTGCGGATTGCAGCGGTCCTGAATAATCAAGTAGTTCCAGGTAAACCATTGCCAAAATATAGGCTGGCATCGCCATCGGCAGCATCAGCATCCATTCCAGCCAGCGTCGGCCTGGAAATTCGAAAAGTGCCGTCAGGAAACCGCTTACTACTCCCAAAACCAGTGTCCCCATTCCAACACCCAGCAGCAGAATCAAACTGTTGCCCAGATAAACCGGAAGTACCGTTGAACTGAGATGCCCCCAGACTTCTGCTTCAGAATCGAGAGCCAGGGAAAAAAGACTGAAAGCAGGAATCGCAAAAACTCCCACCAGCAGCAGGGCAAAGAAATTCAACGAATTGATCCTCACAGGATGCGATCAGGATAAAAAACGGGAAGGAGAATTTAGCTAAAGCTAATGATTATTTTAATATATACTAAATTGCCTGCTTGCTGAAGAATTGTCAATCGCTCTTTAAACAAGAGCAGGGGAGGGAATGACGATGATTTTTTGAGCCACGTGCATCGGAAGCACCGATGGACCGTTTCCGTTGTCGAGGGTTATGGACTGCATCACTTCAGAGCGTTCCAGGATTGTGTGTTTGTGTCCTGGCATCATTTGCTGATTTTGCAGAACCCGCATCAGTTCCACGGAATCTTCAAGGTCTTCACCGATCATTGCGACCTCGATACTGCTTCCGGCTTGAGCCTGATCCAGGGTAAAGCTGTTTTCAGGAAGTGATTGTCCCGGCATCGGAGTCCCATGGGGACAGAACTCAGGTTTACCAAGAAATTCTGCGAGTTTTTCCACCACCAAAGGAGTCATCGCATGTTCCAGTTGGTGTGCATGTTTATGCACTTCAAACCAGGGGATGCCGAGGGTGTTGCAGAGAAAATCTTCAGCAAGGTTATGGCGGTAGGCGATGTTTTCCGCCATTTCAAACCCCAACTGGGTCAACTGGATTTCTTTGGAACGGTTGACTTTGATCAACCCATCCCGCTGCATCCGGCCCACAGTCGCGTGAACGGTCGGAGCGCTGGTATCAAGACTGTTGGCCAAAGTCACCGACTTGGCCTTTTCACCGTCACGCTGGAGTTTATAAAGCACCAGCAGATATTCCTCGATGACCTGAGAAGGACGTTCTTCCATATTCATGACCTTATAAATGCATAATGACCTTGATTTTAACACTTGGAAAAAGAGAGTACAACCGATGTCAGGGCAGATGAAAATCCAATCTGGGGCTTTTCCATTTCTCAGATTTCAGTAAAATGTTGGCTCATGCAACCATTTGCACCCCCTAACAACACAGAGAGATGAAAAGCAAAAAGAAAATTCGCTTCCCCAAACGTGAACTCAACAGTTGGCTTCGCAGTCACCATTCCTGGGGAGAGAGTGAGTGGCAGGAACTTCTCCAGGAACTGAACCATACCGGATTCGGAGAATGGGTCGGAAATCCTGAAGGACGTGACCAGGTCGGGCTTTATCTGGAAACCCATCGGCGCTGAATCCCTAAAGTTCATATGCTCAGTTACGAAAGCGGCAAGCAACTGATTCTTGAAAACGTTCAACCGCTTGAGATCGAAAATCGGCCGCTGAGTCAAAGCAGGGGTTATGCCCTGGCGGGGGATATCATCGCATCGCATCCGATGCCCCTGTTTAACAATTCGGCAGTGGACGGCTACGCGGTTCGTAGTGAGGATCTCGAGCAGTCTTCCGGTTCAGCCCGGACTCGGCTGAAGAATCTCGGTTACCTCTATGCCGGAGTTCCGGAACTGATCGAACTGGATCAAGGATGCTGTGTGCAGATCGCCACCGGCGCACCGGTTCCGGATTCAGCTGATGCAGTCGTGATGAAGGAAGATGTGGAATTGGATGGCGATGAGGTGATTTTTAAACAGCCTATTGCTCCACAGGAAAATGTCCGATTTCAGGGAGAAGACATCGCCGAGGGAAAAATGATGCTTCCTTCCGGGATTGAAATCGGTTCCGCACAACTGGCGTTACTGGCGACATTCGGACATGCCCAGGTTCCTGTCTTTCGGAAACCTTCGGTGAGCATCATTTCGACGGGCAACGAACTGGTGGATGTGGACCGTCAGCCTGAGCCGGGACAGATTAGGGAATCGAACCGTTTCATGTTGGAAGGCCTGGTTCGTGAGGCAGGCTGTGATGTGGACCGGGTGCTGATGGTGCCGGACGATCCCCTCAAACTCAAAGCAGAGTTTGAAGCAGCCATGGATTCGGATGTGATTCTCATTTCCGGAGGCATGTCGGTGGGGGATCATGATTTCGCTAAGCCTCTGCTCAAGGAACTCGGTGTTGAGGAAATTTTCTGGAAGGTCAGCGTCAAACCCGGGAAACCTCTTTTTTTCGGTAAGCTTGAGAAGTCTCTGATTTTCGGACTTCCCGGCAACCCGGCTTCCTCGTATGTCATCTTCATGGAATTCACTCTTCCCGCCCTGAGGCGGATGCGTGGATGCCGTCTGCTGGAAAAGGATTGGGTCGAAGCACGTCTCAGTGATGCGGTTCCTCCGGGAATCAGCCGTCTGCATCTGATGCGCGGCCAACTCAACGCCCAGGGCAAAGAATACCGGGTGCGTCCTCTTCCCTTCCAGGGTTCCCACAGCATTTCCTCGCTGGTCGAGGCAAATGCCCTGATTTGGATCGATCCTCATTCTCCTGCAATGCCCGCCGGAACCCCGGTCAAGGTCAGGCCCCTGGACAACGAAATCGTGATGGAGCCTTTTTGAAAAATCAAAAGCCAGGATTGACCCTCGAAGAGCTTGCGGCAAAACTCGGAGCTGAATTTCAGGGGCAGGCCGATTTGAAGCTGACCTGTTCATGCGGCCTGGACTCCCTTCAAAAAGGAGGACTCGCGTATGTCACCGGATCAGGAGGAATTGGCAATGTTCCGGTTCCAGCAGAACTGGACCGCAGCCTGAGAAAAGCTCCGGAAGAGAACGTCGGGAAGGAAACCGCACTGATTGTACCCCAAAACTACGAACCGAGAACGGGGAATTTGATTTTTGCCGAGGATCCCCTCGACATGCATGTCAAAGCGACCCGCCTGCTTCATCCTCCTCTGATCCCTGCAAGCGGCACCCATCCAAGTGCGATCATCGCAGATGACGCCGAACTGGCTGACGGGGTCAGCGTTGGTCCCAACGTTGTGATCGGAAACGGAGTCAAGATCGGGGAGCGAAGCCGGATTCATGCCGGGGTTGTCATTCTCGATCAGGCGAGCATTGGAAATGACTGTGAAATCTTTCCCAATGCGGTGATCCAGGACCGATGTCTGATCGGGAACCGGGTCATGATCCAGTCCAATGCGGTAATTGGTGCCGACGGTCATGGCTACTACCAGCGCGAGGGGATCAACCTTAAAATCCCTCAGATCGGCATTGTCGTGCTTGAAGATGATGTTGAAATCGGGGCAGGAACGACCATCGACCGTGCCCGTTTCACCAGAACGGTGATCGGACGAGGCAGCAAAATCGACAACCAGGTTCAGGTTGCCCACAACGTCACGATCGGTGAACAGGCATTGATTTCTGCGCAGACAGCGATCGGCGGAAGTGCCCAGGCCGGGGATCATCTGATCCTCGGGGGGCAAACCGGAGTCAGGGACAATGTCCGGGTCGGCTCCAACGTGACTCTTGCCGCAAGAGGGGTGATCACTGCCAACACCAAGGATCATGAACTGCTTGGCGGTATGCCATCACGCCCGCTCTCAGAGTGGCGCAAGATCCAGTCCCTGATCAACCGTCTCGGGGAACTCTTTGAGCGTGTCCGCAAGCTTGAGCAAAAAAAAGATCAGCCCTGATCAGCAAACATCTCCGCCACCGATTTAATTTTTCCCAAGATTTTCAGGCTGGGACTGCTTCCTGGACCACCAGTTGCCCGCATGCGCCTGCAATGTCCTGTCCTTTGGAAATTCTCAAGGTCGCCAGAACTCCCCGGTCCAGAAGGTATTGCTGGAAGGCATCGATGCTGGGCCATTCCGGACGTTGATAAGGACCCCCAGGAGTTTCGTTGAAGGGGATCAGGTTGACTTTGAACTTCACTCCGTGGAGCAGACGGATCAGCCCTTTTGCATCTTCCAGGGAGTCGGTCAGGTTCCGGATGAGGATGTACTCAAAAGTGATGCGTTTGCGGGATTCCAGGGGATATTCCCGGCAGGCCTGAACCAGTTTTTCAAGATTGTAGGCTTTATTCACCGGCATCAGGGCGGAACGGACTGAATCGTTCACCCCGTTGAGGGAGACGGCAAGGTTCGCTTTGATCTGTTCTTTGCCGAATCGTCGGATTTTCGGGATCAGCCCGGAAGTGGAGACGGTGATCCGGCGATGGGAATAATTGAATCCATGAACGTCCGTGAAAATCTCAAGAGCCCGCATCACATTCTGGTAGTTGTGAAAGGGTTCTCCCATCCCCATGAAGACGATGTTGCGCAGGTTGGCACCTTCCGGGAGATCCTGCCAGGCTTCCAGAACCTGGTTCACGATTTCTGAAACCTCGAGGTTGCGGATCAGCCCCATCTTCCCTGTCATGCAGAAATCACAGCCCATTCCGCAGCCGACCTGGGATGAAATGCAGACCGTGTGATGATCGGCATGGGGCATCAGAACCGTTTCAACGGCCTTGTCATCCTTCAGCATCAGCCGGTATTTGAGCGAACCGTCCCGTGAACGTTGAACCTGATCCCGCTTCAGAGTGCCGATGCGGAAATGCTTTTCCAGCACATTCCGGGTCGGTTTCCCGATGTTCGCCATTTCTGAAAAATCCTGTACCTTCCTGCGGTAAAGCCAGTAGAAAATCTGGTCAGCGCGGTAGGGTTGGATCTTCGAATCCTGTTCCGACTGCTTCTCGAGCCACTGGCGTAATTCGAGTCGGGTCCAGTTTCGGATCTCGGATTTGATGTGCGACTGCTGCATTATTTATTTTGGAAATGAAACCTTGTCATTCTAGGGTTTCAAAACCCTTCAGTCAACCAAACGGCCTTGCTTTCAAGGCCTCATTCCACTTGATTGTAGGAGGCTGCTTTTCTAGATTGTCTTAATCTTTTCCCACCTTGACGGTCTGAAATATTCCATGAAATGTCTTAAATGCGGTTCCTTCAATTCTGAAGCCGCGGTGTACTGCCAAAGCTGCGCGACCTACCTCGCAGAAAAACCCGGGATCGAGTACTTCGAAATCTTCAAAGCCCTGATTCTGGCACTGCTCTCCAGTGCAGTCTTCTACCTTATTTTCCCCATGCCGGTTACCCGGAGCGAATACCTGATCCAGCTTTTTTCAGGAAGGATTTCGGAACTGATCTTCACCCTCACCCTGTGGTCGCTATTTCTGATTTTTTTCAAATTCATCAGACACCGCCAGCAGCAACGGGCCTACACCTCTTTTCGTGACCATGAACTTCACGAATCGCTGAGCGAAGGCATCTACGTTCGGGATGTGGAAAAACGAATCATCGAAATCTCTCAGTTTCTTGAAGCGAAGAAAGTAAAAAAATTCCAGAACAGTGTCATCTTCCGCAGAATCCGGCGGATCCTCTACTACCTTAGGGCTGTTCCCAAGAAAGAGGAAATCAACACCATCCTCAACTATCAGGCGGAAATTGATCACAACCGGATGCAGACCGGATACACCCTGATCAATGTCTTCATCTGGGCAATTCCGATCCTCGGATTCATCGGTACCGTTTTTGGAATCGGGCAGTCGATCGGCGAGTTTTCCCAATTCATCCGAGGGGTGGAAACCTCGGAATTGAGCACCCAGATGCGATCCGCCCTGAGCGGAGTGACCCAGGGGCTTTCGGTGGCATTCAACACAACTTTTCTTGCTCTCGTCGGGGTGATTCCGGTGATGTTGCTCTCCTCAACCCTTCGAAAGGGTGAAGAAGACCTGTTGCTCAGCGTTGAGGAATATTGCCTGGAAGACCTGTTGCCGAACCTCCACGTCCGTCCCGGAGAGGAAACCATGGATGAGGCGGTCCATGAGCATTTGGGGAAGCTTGTTGAATTTTCAGAAAACTGGCGTAAGCAGGTTGCCCCGGTGATGTCCGAACTGGAAAAACAATCGGAAAGTTTGAAGCATCAGGTAGGCGGACTGCAGCCCCTGCTCAGGCATTACAGTGACCATGTCTTCCAGGTCAAGGATCGGGTCGAAGAGCAGAGAAACACTGCGGAAGCAAAAGAGGATGTTGGCGTAGAAGAGGATGCCTCTGATATTGCTTCGGTCAAATCGGAATCGACCGAGGAAAAACCTGACGATGCCGAATCCGGAGAAGAAACCTCTCTCAAGGAAGAGACGCCTTCAACCACGCTTGAGGAAAATGATGGGAACCCTGATCCTGTTTCAGAGAACACAGAAAGCAGGGAGCAGGAAAAACTGAAAGCTTCCGGGGACTGATGAGGCATCGGAGAATGGAACCCGGGGTGACGCTGTTTCCTTTTCTCAGTGTCCTCCTGAGTACGATGGGGGTGTTGGCTTTTCTGTCCATCAGCTTTCTCCTCATCACTCCTGAATTGACGGAGTTCCAGGACCGCAAGCAGATCGAGTTCCAGTGGGTGGGTGCTCCGGGTTATGTGGAGCCGATCTTCATCCGCTGTTTTGAAGATCGGATCGAGTATTTTGACCTTTTCAAAAATACCAACCGCAGCGTCGAACTCGATTCCTTGATTCAACAGGTCAAGGGTGGCGAGTCAGAATTGATCCGTTATCTTTTCAGTGTCCTGCATCTCAATAAACGCATCAAAAAACAGTTCGGAAAAACCGAATACTATCCGTTGTTACTGGTTTATCCGGAGGGTGTCTTGGCATCCGAAATGCTGCTCGAAATCATCAACCAGATCGAAGAGTTGAATGTCGGGCTGGAACCGATGCTGAGTCACTGGGATATTCCTTACCAGTAGAAAAGGCGCAGATGCCCCTGGGTATTTTCCTATTCATCTTTCCTTGAATCCGATGCAGCGATTCTTCCCGGTTTTCCTGATGCTTTTGCTGGTCCTTTCCTTTTCGGGATGCATAACCCAAAGCCCGGAAAGCATCCTTGAGGAGCGTCGCTTGAGGACGGCGGTCCGCATTCACCCAGAACACGAAATGGGATATTTGCGTTTGGCTCAGTTTCTGGAAAACCAGCGCCGTTATGCAGAAACCCTCTATGTTCTCAAACAGGGGCAGCAAAGGGTGCCGGACAGCCTTTTGATGGTCAGGCTCGAGGGATCTCTCTACCAGAGTCAGGATGACAAGGAAAAGGTCGAGACTTTCTATGAAAATATCTTCCTGCAGTATCCTGAAGAAACCGTCTTTCTGCTGGACCGAGCACGCTGGCATTGGAGCAAAGCCCGTCCAAATAAAGCACTTCAGGATCTTGAGACGCTATTCAAACTTGATCCGGAAAATTTCGAAGCCCATTACCTGGCAGGATTGATCCGGATCGGAATCGGTGAAGATGAAAAAGCCCTGGAAAATCTGATCAAGGCCGGAAGTCTCCAGGACGGCCATGCAGAAATCTGGTCTCATATTGCGAACCTCTGGAACCGTCTTGGAGAACCGGAAAAAGCGCTGGCTGCCATCCGCAAGGCACTGGAACTCGCTCCGGAATCCTATCCCTACCTCCAGCAATACGTGAACTACTTGGAAGCCCGACTGGACACTCACCAATCCGAGACCATTGCCGAACTTCGTGTAACCCTGAAGCAGTTGATGTGGCTGGAATCGGAAGATAGCTGGGTGCTGGCCCATTCCGGTTACCTTTCATGGCAGGAGGGTGAACTGGAGCAGGCTGAAGCCCAACTGACCCGGGCCCTGGAACTTCAACCGGACTATCCCTGGGCCCGTTTCAGGCTGGGTTCGGTCTACATGTCCCGCAAGCAATGGCAGTCCGCCATCGAAAGTTTCGAGGCAGGCTTGGAACTTCAGCCCGACCATCCGTGGGCCCTTCAACAACTGGCCTTTGCCTTTGAGATGAAGGGTGAAACGGAAAAAGCCATCCTCCGTTATGAAGCCTTACTGAAACAGACTCCGGATAACGTGCCGATGCTGCTTCGGTTGCTCAATCTCTACTGGCAGGAATTCCGCTTCGACCGGATCGAGCATATCCTTGTCAGCACACAAAAAAAGATTCCGGACAATCTGGAACTGGCCAACCTGCTGCTCAAATACCGGCTCTCCCGAGGCCAGCTTGAGGAAGCCCTTTCCCTGCTGAAATCCCTCAAGCAGCATCACTCCAACAGCGTCATTCTTTTACGGATCGGGCAGATGGAACAGCAGCGCGGAGATCTGGAGGAAGCCCGTCTCTGGTTCAACAAAACCCTGGAAGTCGATTCTGGGAACCTCGATGCCCGGATCCGCCTGATCCAACTCGATCTGAAACAGAAAGACTTTGAGTCCGCGGAACAAAAACTCGAACACCTGCTCCGTAAAAAACCGGACCTCGAATGGGCCCTGGCCCAGTCCGCAGGACTCAAACTGAAAGATGGGAGATTAACCGAATGCAGGGAACAACTCGAGCAGGCTCTCCGTTTCCACCCGGGTTCGGTTTCCCTGCTCAAAATCCAGGGATTACTGCTGGAGAAGGAGGAGCAATGGCAAGAAGCCCTGCATACCTTTCAGAAAATTGAAAGCCTTGATGCAGACAATTCGCTGATTCAAACCCATCTCGGTATGGTCCGCCATCTCCTGAATCAGGACGATGCGGCCCGGAAACATTTGGAAAAGGCCCTGCTTGCCTCGGAAAATAACTTATGGGCCTTTCTGCTTAGGGTTCAGTTGGAAAACGTACCGAATAAAAAACGCTGGTTGGGCAATGACCGGCAAGAGGTCGAACCCATTCTCGAGGAACTGCTCTACCGTCGTTTTGAACAGGGATGGGAAAAAATCAAAGCATCTCGCTTGGATCCTCTGAGCCGCAACGCCCTCAAGAATCTTTATTTTCTGCTTCAGGATTCCGGTGAACAACTGGCGCTCGATCCTGAAGATGTGGCTTCCCCTGCCGTCAGCCCCTGGATCCGTTACCTCTGGGGGCATCTCCATGAGCGTCAAGGAAATACCGGAAAAGCCCTGGAACACTACCTTTCCGTGCTTCAAGACCTTCCCCGGGATCCCTGGGTCCATCTCAGGACAGGCATCCTGCAGGAACAGCAGGGAGAGCAGGAGCAGGCTTTGTTTCATTACAAAATCGCATCCGAAGCCTATCCCGATTCATTCCGTATTCTGTTCCGCAGATCGATAGTCACCATGAATCTTCTCCAGGAGGAGGAGTCCATTCGCATCCATCAAAAAATGATCGAACTCCGTCCGGAACACGCCCTGAGTCTCAATAATCTCGCCTGGATGTACTTAACTGCGAAGGACCGAAGCCTGCGTCAACCGGAAAAAGCCTTGGAACTGGCACTGAAATCGGTGGAGTTGGAGGCGACCATCGATCATATTGATACCCTCGCCGAGGCCTATTTTCAAACAGGTCAGACCGGGAAGGCGATCGAGACCCTGAGAAAAGGAATCCGTGAGGCATCCTATCCCAAATCCCGGGAACGCTATCTGGAAGGGCAATACCGGCGGTTTCGAAAAGGAGATACCTCGGTCAGTCCCCCTCCGGTGAGTTGAACGATCATGGCGGGAAGATGATTTTGTTTTAAAAAAAAATAGCCAATCAGGAGGAGAACCTCTCTGGTCGTTGGAGTGGCACGGTCTTTTTGGCATAAATTATCAGCTTGCATAAATTATGAATATTTCTTACAAAATGTGTTTACTTTTGAAGATACAACTACTTGATCTTTCACCAGGCTTTTAAAACAAAGAGGTTTTGATGTTACAAGGAATGATGGCCCGTAAAATCGGTATGACCCAGATCTTTGAAGACGACGGAAGGGTCATCCCAGTTACTGTTTTGGAAGCCGGACCGGTGACGGTGGTGCAGAAAAAAACGATGGAGAAGGATGGGTGCGACCAGGTCCAGGTCGGTTATGAAGCCATTGAAGAACGGAAAGTCAACCGCCCGATGAAAGGTCATTTCCGTGAACAGGCGCCGACACGCTTCCTCCGAGAGTTCAAAGTCGAAGACATCAGCCAGGTCGAGGTCGGCCAGAGTTACGGTGTGGAACTTTTCAGCGAAGGAGAAATGGTCAAGGTCTCCGGGACCTCAAAAGGCAAAGGTTTTACCGGGGTCATGAAACGCCACGGATTTGGTGGTCAGCCTGCGTCCCATGGACACCGCGGGCATCGCGGAACCGGGAGTATCGGGCAATGTGCCACCCCGAGCCGCGTTTTTAAAGGTAAGAAAATGCACGGCCAACACGGTAACAAGAAAGTCACTACCAAGGGACTTCAGATCGTTAAAATCCTCTCCGAGCAAAAACTTGTCCTCATCAAGGGCGCGGTTCCCGGCGCCAACGGCGGGCTCGTTACCCTTCACAAAAACGCCCGTTAAATCAATTTAAATTTACCTCTGCTCCAGGTGAACTAACCGTTCACCTGTTTATATTTGGAACTTTAGTTTCCCTTCCTGCTTAAATCAACTTCCTGGATTATTTCGAAGTCCGATTCATTGGAATCGCATCATCCCTGAGAGGAAATTTCTCCAAACGATATGTCCATCTTGATACAAAACCTATCAAGGCTTTGTGGAGTGAATGAATGGTTATCCTTACCAGATTTTATGCTTACTTATTGTCGATAAGACTTCTTGACTCTCAAGATCCACTCCGGCTTCTTTTCTCATATTGATGACGTCTGGTTCACTTAACATTTTCATTGCCATGTCAGGGTCGTTTGCCTCACCTAAATCATATACAACCGTTTCGTCATCATTGGTTGATGCGAACAGCATCTTATAACCATATTTTTCCATGTATGGTTGTAAATCGTCAATAAGCTGTAACCATCGGTCAAAACCTTTGCTGATTTTAAAAGTTGTTAAAAATTTCATAAGTGATCCTTTGATTGATGTTGATGGAAAATAGATTCTTGTCAGATTCTTGATCCAAGGACAAGGGGCTATACGAGTGGTTTCAGCTTAAACTAAGGAAATAAATCTTACCCACATCCAAACCATCGTAGCTGTAGACGGGATCCACAAAAGAGATCTTATCGGGAAACCTCCTTTGATGATTAATTGGTTGAAGAAAATATGATATATGGAATGAGCTACTCTAAAATAAAAAAACCAGTATGCCAAAGTAATAAAATAAGCATCTACTTTTCCCGTAACAAAAATAGAGATGCAAACAATGTAGAACAGAATCGGGAATTCAAGTAAATTTGCTAAATTCCTCTGCGAGTTTTTAAGCAGTCTACTTCCTTCATCAAAAGGGGGGTGTCTATGTGCTTCACCTTCTACGGTTTTGTTCACATAGATTTCTTTAAGTCTTACTGTAATGGAAAATAATAAAACGGTTACAGTGAGTAGCATCAAATAATACATGGGTAAAAAGATTTCAGATTCCATGAAATAACCTTTGAAAGGGTTTGAAGGGATGCCTATTCTTGGCAGATTCTGGATCTAAGGTCAATGGCCTCAAGCAGCCGTTTCACCATAGGAGTGTTTACTATCAACTACTTTAGGTTCTACTAGATGTTGGAAGGGATAAACTGAAGAAATGGAATGGAGAGAGTTGCAGATGGTTTCTTCCTAGTAGTTCTACGTCGCTTAAATTGATTGGCC
>OCVP010000580.1_pt1 | contig 16317 bp, 16 predicted proteins | sample 1539171 | NCBI WGS metagenome assembly OCVP01 (sample SAMEA51879418, study PRJEB22527) | metagenome
GGCTTGCCTTGTTTAGTTTGCAGCTTATAAAGTTCTTCTTTTGGCAATGCTTCCATTTCTTTAGTTTTAATATTAGCCGTAGCTAAAGGACTTGTTTCTGTCATTCCCCAGCCTTGAACCACGTTTACTCCATGTTCTTCATCAAATTGTTTTATCATTGCATATGGAACTGCTGAACCCCCAATTACAGTTTGTTTGACTGTGTTTAAAGTAATAGCATTCTCCTTACAATAATTCAAAAGCCCCAGCCAAATGGTAGGCACGCCAAAAGCAAGAGTAACTTTTTCTTTTTCAATAAGCTCGACAAGAGCAGCACCGTCCATGCCCATACCAGGCAAAACTAACTTAATTCCGTTCATTGCACCAATATAAGGTAAGCCCCAACCCATTACATGAAACATTGGGACAACCATAAGTATTGAATCGTCTTTGTCTAATCCAAGTCCATTAGCAGATGAACCTGCCCATGCATGCAATAACGTAGACTTATGAGAATACAAAACTCCTTTTGGATTGCCTGTAGTTCCTGATGTGTAGCACAGCCCACAGGGCGCATCTTCTTCAAGTTCTGGCCACTCATATGATTCGTCACCATCATCAATAAATTCCTCATACGAAATTGCATCTTTTAGCGTTGTTTCAGGCATTTCCTCTTTTGAACAAAGCAGTACATATTTCTCTACTGTTGGGCAGTTTGCTTGAATTGCTTCAAGCAATGGAGCAAAAACAGTCTCCAAAAAAATTATTCTGTTTTCAGCATGATTGATGATATAAACAACTTGTTCTGGGTGTAATCTAAAATTTATTGTGTGCATAACGGCACCCATACCGGATATGCCATAATACATCTCCATATTTCTGTAAGTATTTAAAGCTAGTGACCCAACATTTTGTCCATGTTTAATCCCATATGCTTCAAGAGAAGATCCTAATTTTTTAGCTCTTTTAGCAACTTGCCCATAGTTTGATTTAACTATTTCTCCAGATAAAGCTCTAGAAACGATTTCTACTTCTGGAAAAATTCTTTCTGCATAATTAATTATGCTTCCGACATTTTGTTTCCAAGATTGCATGTTGCTCATAAATTTTCCCCTTTTTTTAAGTTGTGTAGATAAGGATACCATTCATTTTTGAGTGGGTGAAACCATGAAAACATAATTTCGTGAATTTTATGTTTATCCTTATCATGCAGTTTGTTCTTGGAATTAGGATTCAGTAGATGCATTAAGTCTAAAAATCTTTCATCGACCCCATGTCTTAGCAGTATTTTTTCGAAACAATCTTTCTCTCCCTGTTTAAAAGAACCGAATAATTCAACTATTAATTTATCTGTTCTAGGCATTCCAGTTAGATTTATTAAATAACATTTTTTCGAACCTAAAAATTCAAAACTTAAATGATCGCAAAAAGATAAATTGATATTTTTTGGACAAGAATCAGTCGTAAAATAGTTATCCCAAATAAATATATTTTCATTATTAAAATCACATAAAGAAGATTGGCTATCTTTATTCATTTCAAGACTAATTACTTTATCGCCTGTCCAAAAAAAATTGCTTGATTTAGGAAAATGACTGACAAAGTCATTGAAATAATCATTATGTTTTCTATCTTTATTGATAAGTTCAGTGGAATATACAGTAGGACAGAAATCAAAAGAAATTTCTGCAAAACTAGTTTTGACATCATTAAAAATCTCTAATTGTTTTTCGAAGCAAAAGCCTTCCTCAATGTCATCAAAAAGAATAGAAAAAGAGCCTATACCTTGTTCTTGGAATACTTTAATTTTTTCTTTCAGGTCAGCAGTATCTGCTGTTTTAACTGGCGCAAGTCCGACACCAACATTAACTGAATGGTCTTTCGAAAAATCAACAAAATCGCGAAAAGCTGTGAGCCATTCTTTTGTATATTCAATATCTATGTGAGATCGTAGAAAAGGATCTTCTTTTGGTGCATAAAGATAAAAATTTAAATCATGTCTATTTAAGCTTTCTATAATTTTTTTTCGATCATCAAAATTTGATGATTTTCCGTAGTAGCCCTCAACAACTCCAATTTTTTTCATTTTTTATCCGTATCCAATGATGAAACGATTTATATCTTTTAAGTCTTTTATTAATTCTATCTTTTTAAATCCTTCTTTGATCATTTTTTGTTGTAAATAATCTTCCTGCCCTATTCCATGCTCAAGCATAAGTGCACCATTTTCATGCAAATATTTTCTAGAACCAATAATAATTTTTGATAAATCAGCTAAACCATTATTTTTTGAATACAAAGCGATCTGAGGTTCAAATTTAAGACTTTCATCTAAATTTGAATCTTTTGAAATGTAAGGAGGGTTGGAAATAATTAAATCAAATTTTTCATTTACATCAGTGAACCAATTTGAAGTGAAGAATTTAACGGGGTTTTCTGTCTGAAAGTTGTTTTTTTTTGCTAGCTCTATAGCTTCTATAGATATATCTACAGCACTTATCCTGGCGGTTGGTAATTTTTTTGAAAGCTCAATTGCAATACAGCCTGAACCTGTTCCAAGATCTAAAATTCTTTTTTTATCGTTTAATTTTGAAATTACGTAATCTACAAGTATTTCAGTTTCTGGCCGAGGAATTAAAACATTTTCATTTAAAAAGTATTCTCCCTGATAAAATGACCATTTTTTTAGGATATATTGAATTGGAATTTTTTTTAGTATTTTGTCTATTACATCATCAAGGCTGTCTACAGGAAAATCTAGGCCTTTGATTAAGAATCTTAGACCCTCATCATAGGTATTTTGATAAACAGAGTGCCAAGTATCCTGAAGGAGTCTTATTTGTGAATCACTCGTCTTGGATTTCAAGAAGTTTCTCTGCATTGCTTTGTGCTTTTAAAGAATCAAGCATCTCATCTATATCACCATCTAAAAAATTTTCGATGTTATATAAAGTTAATTTTAACCTATGGTCAGTTACTCTACCTTGAGGAAAATTATATGTTCTAATTTTTTCACTTCTATCGCCGGTACCAACTAATGATTTTCTTTCACTAGCTTTTTCCTGCTCAATTTTTTGTTTTTCAACGTCATATATTTTTGCAGAAAGCAGAGCAAGAGCTTTAGCCTTATTTTTATGCTGGCTTCTATCATCTTGGCACTCAACTACAATTCCTGAAGGGATATGAGTTAATCGCACCGCTGAATCTGTTTTATTAACATGCTGACCTCCTGCTCCTGAGGCTCTATAAGTATCCACTCTTATTTCAGACATATCTAAATCTTTTTCTTGAATATCATCCATTTCAGGCATAACAGCCACAGTTGCTGTAGAAGTATGAATCCTACCTTGAGATTCGGTAAGTGGTACTCTTTGAACTCTGTGAACTCCAGATTCAAATTTTAATTTTCCATATGAATCATTACCAATTATTTTAATGACAACTTCTTTAAAGCCTCCAGGACCTGAGACTACTTCTTTAATTTGTTCTGTTTTCCAATTGCTTCGTTCAGCATATCTAGAAAACATTCTATACAAATCTCCAACAAATATTGCGGCCTCATCTCCACCTGCACCAGCCCTAAGCTCTAAAAATGAATTCCGAGAATCGTCTTTATCTTTGGGTAAAAGTTGAATCATTATTTCAGATTCAAGTTGCAATAACCTTTCTTCACAACTCAACTTCTCCTCTGTTGCCATATCTTTCATTTCGTCATCATTTAAAAGGTTTTCTAAGTCTGTCAAAGTTTTTTCGGTATTTTGATATTCTGACCAATTTTCAACAACATCTTTTATTTCAGCAAATTCTTTATTTAGATTAGTTAATTTTGAGATATCTGAAGTAATAGAAGGATCTGAAAGCTTATTACTTAATGAATTTGCTTTTTCTTGTAGGCTCTCTAAGGAGCTTCTAATACTATCTTTCATAATTTTTAATTGTCTCTATTTTTAGAGAAAATGGATTTATCTAAAATTTTAGAAACATGAAATGCATTCTTTGAGGCAATCTCTTCAGCAAGGCCTTCAATAATATCTTCAAGCTTTGCACCATCTTTTAATTTCTTCAATGCATTTTCTACAGCAATATCTTTTATTTGGCTTTGTTCTTGATGAAACTTTTTCTGTACATTATTTATATTTTTTCTATTTTTGAGTTTACTAAACTCGCTATCAGCATTTGTGGTAATTAAATCTTCTGCTAATTTGACCGCTTCTTCCCTTCCTTTAAGATTCGCTTTCACCATTTCACTAATTTCATCAAGAGTTAAGATACTTATTCCCATGCTATTCTTTTGTTCTTCAGATATATTCCTTGGTATAGCAAGGTCAAAAATAACAGCATCATCACTCAAATTATCTAAATCAAATAAAGGTGAGTCTGCTGACGCAGCAATTACAATTATTTGAAAATCAGAAATATTTGAGTCTAATTCCTTCAAAGGATTTGATTTGATATTCTCAATTGTAATTTCTGATCTATTGAATAGCTTTAGTTGATAATTTCTCTCATTCAATCTTTTTATCAGTGCTCTCCCAACATCTCCTCCACCAATAATTAATATTGGCTTTTTTTCAAGTTCTAAGATCTTGCTCTCAACAAGTGAAGCAATTGATAAAGGATTTTTTGATAATTCTGTTTCAGATCTAATATCTTTTGATAAATTTATAGCTCTATTGAAAATAATTTCCAATTCAGAACCTAAATAAAGAAATTCTTTAGAATTTTGAAAGGATTTTTTAACTTGTCCAAAAATATCTGGCTCTCCAACTATCATAGAATCGATGCCTGTCATAACTCTTAGTAAATGTTTAAAAGCGTCATTATTTGAAAATAAATATTGGTCATTCTTTCTAAGATTTATATTTCTACCTGTTAAGTTCTCGAGATACTGATCAAATACTTTAATGTCCGTTCTTTTGCAAAAAGAATAGAACTCTGTTCTATTACATGTTGACAAAAATATGCCATTATCAAAGGGTGTTAGGCTCTTCAAATTTGCAATAATTTCATCAATCTTCTCTTTATTAAAAGCAAATTTTTCTCTAACCTCTAATGAGGTAGATTTATGACTTATTCCCCAACAATGAAATTCCATGGTTTTATTTCAAAATTATTTTTTTATCCTTTTTTTTTAATGTTTATTTTATCAAGCTGTGCAAGTTTAAATACATCTGTTCAAACATACAATCTTGAAGGAAAATTATCTTATGTATCAGATGAAATTTCAGCAATTTTTTCAATAAAAATTTTTGGTTACGAAGAAAACTTACAAATCTTACTATTCGATCCAATTAATGGGGATTTAATCGAGAATTTACAAGGTTCTGGAAAATATTGGAACAAAATAAATATGAAAAATGTAGATATTATGGATTCCTTGCCTGAGCCCTTACAAATTAAGAGCTTTTTACTTAATCAATGCTTAAAAACACCAAGTTGTGAATTAAACTTTGTCGATAACGAGAAGGATATAAGAATTAAAATGATCTTAAGAAATGTTTAGATATAAAAGTTGCGGAAAAATTAATAGTTTTTTAAATGTTTTACGCAAATTGCCAAGTGGCTATCACCAAATCACTACTCATTACCAGTTAATTGATATTTTTGATGAGATTGAATATGAGGAAAATCCTGTAGACGAAATTGAAACAAATGCAAACTTGGGACTTAAAAATAACTCAATATTTGAAGCTATAGATTGGTTTAATCATAAATTCAATAAAAACCAAAGGTTTAAGGTTAAGCTTAAGAAAAATATACCAATTGGGGCTGGCTTAGGTGGTGGAAGTTCAAATTGCGCAACTACACTAAAATTTTTATGCAAATATCATGGTGAGAATCTTAATTCTTTAAATTTTGAAGACATCTGTTTTAGCTTAGGAGCTGACGTTCCAGTTTTCTTGAAAGGTTTAAGCTCTTATGCCGAAGGGTGTGGAGAGATCTTGAAAGATGAATACTCATCAACCTCAACTTATTTGCTCTTAATTCCAAATATTTTTGTCTCTACCGCAAAAATTTTTAATTCTAAACACCTTTCCTTTGATAAAAAGGTCGATAAATCAAAGAATAGTTTACTCAGTGCTTTACTGCTAGAAGATGAGATGTTTAAAAAACATTATTTTGGCCTTGAATCTTTATTAGGCGCACATACTTTTCAAAAGATAAAACTTAGCGGTTCTGGCTCTGCAATGTTTATTCAAGATCCAGACAAAGAAGAGATTGATATTATATCTAACAAAATTGAAAATAATTTTAGAGTTTTTCAAGTTAAAGCATTAGAATACTATCACTAGAACATTGGGGTGTCGCCAAGTGGTAAGGCAGAGGCTTTTGATGCCTCCATGCGTAGGTTCGAATCCTACCACCCCAGCCAATATATAATGGATAATAAAGTAATATTTACAGGTGGTTCCAATCCACAGCTTGCAACCAAAGTTGCTGAAAATCTAAATGCAAACTTAGGTGCGATAAAAGTAGGCACTTTCAGTGATGGTGAAATAAATGTTGAAATTGCTGAAAATGTTAGAGGAAAGGATACATTTGTAATTCAATCTACTAATTTTCCTGCTGAAAAAAACTTGATGGAGTTAATACTCATCATCGATGCACTAAAAAGAGCATCAGTTAGATCAATCACAGCAGTTATTCCGTACTTTGGTTACTCAAGACAAGATAGAAGAATTAGGTCCGCCAGAGTTCCAATAAGCGCGAAAGTTGTAGCCGATATGCTTTCTAATGCAGGTGTAACGCGAATTATTACATTAGATATTCATTCTGAGCAGATTCAAGGCTTCTTCTCTTTTCCAATGGACAATATTTACACTGCAAATTTAATGGTTCAAGACTTATTAGATAATCATAATGTAGAGGATCTACAAGTTGTTTCACCAGATACAGGTGGGGTAATCAGAGCTCGGTCAGTAGCCAAGACTCTTGGAGTGAAGGATCTTGCAATTATTGATAAAAGAAGAGAGAAAGCAAACGAATCTGAGGTTATAAACTTAATTGGAGATGTTGAGAATAAAATTTGCATAGTGCCTGATGATTTAATTGATACTGCAGGCACACTCAGTAACGCGAGTCATGCACTTAAAGAAAGGGGTGCAAAAGAGATTATTGCTTATATTACACATCCAGTTTTATCTGGAAATGCTGTAGAAAATTTAAATAATTCAGCAATTGATAAGTTGGTAGTATCAAACTCTATAGATATTGGTGACAAATCTAAAAAATGTCCTAAAATAGACGTCTTTGATATATCGCCAATACTGTCACAGGCAATAACAAGACTTATGACAGGCGAGTCAATCAGTGAATTATTTAGTTAAAGATGGAAAATTTAAAACTTAAAGCTGAAAAAAGAGAAAAAGTTGGAGGATTAAGCTCCAAAACTGCTGTATACAAGGAAAATAAGATTCCAGGCATAATATATGGTGGAAAAGATGAACCACTACCAATCTTGGTAAATAACAATGAGCTTCTGAAAATTATAAACAATGAAGGTCTTTTTAATACAGTCGTAGAAGTGGAGCTAGATAAAAAAACCGAAAATGTTGTTTTCAAAGAAGTTCAAAAACATCCATCTAAAAATATATTTACCCACATTGATTTACAAAGAGTAGTTGAGGGCACCAAGGTTAACGTTGTCGTACCTGTGCTACTTAAAAATCAAGATAAATGCTTCGGAGTGAAGATTGAGGGCGGAGTAATAAATCATGTACTCAAAGAAATCTCAGTTTTAGCAAACCCGGAGTCGATACCTGAATCAATTGAAGTAGATATGGAAGAGATTAAATCAAAGGAAAAAGTGAGGTTAAGTTCTCTATCAGAAAATAGTGACTATGATTTTCCTTCAACTTTGAAGAATCAAGATCCTGTTTTAGTTTCAGTTCTAACAGCTAGAGGCGGAGGTCTTGATTTTGAAGATGAAGAAGTCGATGATGTTGATGAGGGTGCTGAAGCAGAGAGCACTGAAGCTAGCGATGAAAAATCTTCTGAAGAAACTAACTCAGATAATTCTGAGGAAAAATCCGAATAACTTGTTAGATCTTTGTATTATTGGTCTTGGGAATCCAGGCGATAAACACTCCAAAACTAGACATAATGCAGGATATGATTATCTTGAAAAACTTTGTAATGATCTCGGTGTTGTTTTAACTCCAAATAAAAAACTTGATGGCCATTATGGAGAAACTGTTATTAATTATCTAAAGATTGGCTTTCTTAAACCTAATGAATACATAAATAATAGTGGCAAATCTGTTCTTCTGGTTAAGAAATATCATGTAAAAAATTTATCAGACATATTAGTGATCCATGATGATATGGATCTTGAGCCTGGAGAGGTCAAACTTAAAGAAGGTGGTGGTCATGGCGGGCACAATGGACTTAAAGATATCATTGGAAGAGCTGGTAAAGATTTTGTTCGCTTAAGATTTGGTATCGGCCACCCTCCTACCAAAAAAGAAACTAACGCATGGGTGATAAAAAAACCAAATCCACAAGAAAAAAAAGGTTTAGAAGAATCCTTTGCAAAAGCAGATTGTGCCAGAGATTCTATTCTTGAAAAAAAATGGCTAATTGCCATGAATGAACTTCATAAAAAATGAGTATTAAGTGTGGCATAGTTGGATTACCCAACGTAGGCAAATCTACGTTATTCAATGCATTAACCTCACAGAAAATTGATGCTGAGAATTTTCCATTCTGCACTATTGAACCAAATATAGCTCGTGTAAACATACCTGATGCTAGATTGGATCAACTCGCAGCACTAGTAAATCCTGAGAAAGTTATTCCGTCATTTATGGAATTTGTTGATATTGCTGGTTTAGTTAAAGGAGCTCACTCTGGTGAAGGTCTTGGTAACAAATTTTTATCACATATTAGAGAAACTCAATGTTTTGCACATGTAATCAGATGTTTTGATGATGAAAATGTAATTCATGTGGAGGGAAAAGTGTCTCCACTAGAGGATCTTGAAACAATTGATACAGAACTCATACTGGCAGACCTCGAAGTAATTATTAAACGCAAAGAGCGTATTGGTAAACAGTTAAGAAATGGAGATAAGGCAACGCAATTTGAATTTGATTTATTGGAAAAGATTGAAAACCATCTAAATGAGACGAAACCTATTAGGGATTTATCTTTTGAGCCAAATGAAAATGAAATATTAAAACAAATACAACTAGTAACTGCTAAACCATTTTTTTTCATTGCTAATATGCATGAGGATGAAGGCAAAAATACACACTATTCAGCACTAGAGGACTATGCTACTAAGTCTGATCTTCCAGTTATAAAGGTATTTGCCAAAGCTGAGGGAGAATTGGTTGATTTAGAACCTAATGAAAAAATAGAATATCTTGAGATGCTTGGTTTTCAAGAACCAGCACTAAACGCTGTAATTAGAAAAGGGTATGAGATGCTTAATCTATTCTCTTACTTTACTGCCGGCCCGAAAGAAGTGAGAGCGTGGTCGGTTAAAAAAGGATCGACTGCCCCTCAAGCTGCTGGGAAAATTCATACGGATTTTGAAAAAGGATTTATCAAGGCAGAAGTTATTGGTTTTGATGATTACATGTCCTGCGGTGGTGAGCTTAAAGCAAAAGAACAAGGCAAATTAAGAATTGAAGGCAAAGATTACATCGTTAAAGATGGTGATGTTATTCACTTTAGATTTAATGTGTAAATTGATGTAATTAAAAATTAATTATTTATAATTACCTTCTGCAATGGCTATGTAGCTCAGCTGGTTAGAGCGCAGCATTCATAATGCTGAGGTCCTTGGTTCAAGTCCAAGCATAGCCACCAATAAAGTGTTATTTTTTTACTTTTTTAAGATTGCAAAAATTATTGCAACAGACACTAGAGCTATTACACCATCCTGTCCAATGCTATTTAGAATAGTTGCAAAGTTTTCGTAAACAGAGCCTATAAAAGCTGTATCAGGCCCAAATAAAACTCCTAAAAGGAGAGATACTGCAACCACTAAAAGTAGAACCTCGGTGAGCTTCTCTAAGAATCCTTTAATTTTAGGAAAGTCAAAATCTAAAAATTTCATAATTAAAAGCATGAGGGTTTTACCCCTCATGCAAAATTATACTCTATTTGATGTTTAGTACACCCATAATTATGAGTAATACGATTAGACCTGCAAGTCCTGAATCACCCAACATACCGACATACATAACGAGGTTATCTATAACATCGCCAACAAAGAATAAATTATCAGCACCGACGGCAATTGAACCAACGATACCTAAGCCAATAACGGCTACCAGAATACCTGTAAGACCATTAACGAATCCTACAATAGTTTTCATCATACTATCCATAATTCCCCCATGTAATAGTTACGAATATGGTACAAAATAGATGGTAATTCACAAATTATTTTACATTCGTGTTTTTACAGTTTTTATAAGGAAATGGGCGGATATAAATTTGGCTTATATTGTGTTGATTCTGTGAAAAAACACTAGATATAGTATTTTCAAGGATTTTAATTATTCAAAAAAAACTTTTGGACTCAATATATTCTTTGGATCCATTGATTTTTTAAGGGTTTGAAGCAATTTATACTTGTCCTGATAATCTTCAAATTTAGTCCAAATTTCTTTTTTTCTTTGCCCAATGCCATGTTCTGCACTAGGAGAACCATGATGTATTTTTAGAAGACCGTAGACCTCATCTATAAGTTTGTCTTTATTGCTTTCTGAAACAATATTGATATGTATATTTCCATCGCCTAAATGACCGAACGAAAATATTTCGTTTGTACTGAGTTGTTTAATTTCATCTAAAAAATTTTCTAAAGTTTCCAATGGTAGTGATATATCCATTTTATAAGCGCCTTTACTTGCCAAATTTACTGGCAAGTCTTCTCTTTTAGCCCAAACCTCATCAGATTGTTTTGAGTTTAATAATGCAATATTTATATTTTTTTCTGCTAAGGTTTCTAAGCATAGATCTATCTCATCTTTAGAACTTGAAGAAAGCTCTACAACAACAAAATAAGTTGACTCAGGAGAATCTCCTAAAAGCTTCTGACAATTTTCATCCCAATATTCAATGGATGAGATAATGTTTTTTACTTCCGGGGCCAGAATATGCTGTCTTAAAGAGTTTAGTTCACTAGATCTTATCAATATATTTTCAATAAACTTTGGTTGTTCACATGTATTAAAAGTAACTTCATAAATAATCCCAAGTACGCCTTCAGAACCAAAAAATAATTCCATGAGATTGGGTCCAGTTGCATCTTTTTTTATCTCCTTTTGCAAAGTAAGCATTTCTCCATTAGCGAGCATTACTTTAATCTTAGCTATGTGATCTTTGGTAGAGCCATACTTTATAAATTTGGAGCCAGCTGCGTTTGTTGCAACATTGCCTCCAATTGAACTTGAGGATGAAGAAGCTAAAGAAATCGGTAGCAATCGATCATGTTCAGCTACAAAGTTTTTTACGTTATCTGTGATTGCACCAGCTTGGCATACAACTTGATTTTTTTTTGGAATCCAATTCATATCATTCATCTTTTCGAGTGATACTACTATCTCTTTATTTGCAGCAGTCGCTCCGCCGCATAAACCAGTTCTGCCCCCTGAAATAACTAATTTTTGATCTTCTTTTTCTGCAAATAAAACTATTTCTTGGAGGTCATTTTCATTATGAGGAAAAACAATAGCTGTTGGATCGGGTTTTATTTCCTTGTACCAATCTATTCCATATTTTTCTAAATAGTCCTTAGAAAACTTTACTTTTTTCTCACCAAGTAAATTAATGAGCTTCTTAATTATTTCGGTCATCATTAAATACTATGAAATTCCTGTAAATGAATACAGTTGTGAAGCTAAATACGGAAGCAATGATTTTTTGGACAAGGATGTTATTAACATTTATTGCAGCAAGTAAAATAAATGCCACAGCAGTAATAATTGCTCCAATAATGCCTCCTAAAAAATATGCTGAAAACTCTAGTGCCGGCCTATCTGCTAACCAGCCCCTACCAAAAACAAAGTTTTTTGCCAAAACAAAACTTACACAAGTTCCAAGTAAGTAACAAAAAAAGGCAATATAGGAACGATTGAAATCTGTAAAAGTATCTAATAAAACTAGAACAATGAAATCAGCTACAAATGCAACTCCATTTGTGCCTGCATATTTAATTATTTTTATGATCATTTAGAAATGGCTCTAACTAGTTATCTTGGAGAACACTGCATTAATTTTTTCTATTCCCCAATCAAGCTCTTCTTTTGTTATAACCAATGGAGGAGCATACCTGATGGTTGTTTCATGTGTCTCTTTACATAAAATACCTGCTTCTAAACACATTTTTGATAACTCCTTTCCAGAAACATAATTAGGATCAATTTCTACACCTAGCCATAAACCTTTACCTCTAATTTCTTTAATGATTTTAGAATTCATACTAAGCAAACATTCCTTGAAGTAATCGCCCATCGCTCTGCTATTTTCAATTAAATCTTCTTCAACAAGCAATTCTAATGATCTTTTTGCTAGTGCTGCTGCGAGCGGATTACCGCCAAAAGTTGAGCCATGTGAACCGGGATCCATCCACTGCATTACTTCTTTTGATGTTAGAAAGCATGATACTGGCATAAAGCCTCCACCTAGAGCCTTTCCTAGTATCAGACCATCTGGTTTAGATTCTCTTGGTTGATCTTCATTACAGCCTATATCGCAATTACAATCACCGCACGAGTGTTGATATGCAAATAATTTTCCTGTTCTTCCTAAACCAGATTGAATTTCATCTAAAAGCATCAAAACATTATGTTTTGTACAAATTTCTCTAACTTCATTTAAATAATTATCGGGTGGCACTATTATTCCACCTTCTCCTTGAATAGGCTCTATTAAAACTGCAGCAGTATTTTTATTAATTGCAGTTTCAATTGATTTTGAACATCCATATTTAACAGTAATAAAACCTGGTGTATGAGGTCCAAAATCATCTTTAGAATTTTCATCGCTTGAAAAACTAATTATGGTTGTTGTCCTTCCGTGAAAATTTCCTTCAGCCACTATTATTTCGGCTTTACCAGGCTCAACTCCTTTTGTTCGATAAGCCCATCTTCTCGAAGATTTTATAGCTGTTTCAACTGCTTCAGCACCTGAATTCATAGGTAAGCACATTTCAAAACCACTCATCTTAGTTATTGTTTCAAGGTATGGTCCTAAAGTATCTGTATAGAATGCTCTGGAAGTAAGCGATAATTTACTAGATTGTTCATGAAAAACCCTCAGTAGCTCTGGATGTGCATGTCCATGACTTACTGCAGAGTATCCAGACATCATATCAAGATATTTTTTTTCATTTACATCCCAAGCCCAAACTCCTTTTGCTTTCGATAAAACAACAGGTAAAGGTTTGTAATTATCTGGCCCAAAAATTGACTCTTTTTTTATTAAGTTATTTTGAATATCATTTACCACTGGAGTTATTCTAATAGCAAAAAAATTGTACTGCCAGTTATAAAATGCAAGACAAACAATCCACAAATAAAATTTTCATGGTTGAGCCTGAAGTATTTTTCATGAATCCTCAAACTGCATCAAGCAATCATTACCAAGTTGATGATGACTCAATCAGCACTGATGAAATTTTGAAACAAGCTAAAGAAGAATTTAATACTTTTAAAAATGCTCTTACTAAAAATGGAGTATCTGTTTTATCAATGAAAGGTTCTAAAGAATGTCCTGATCACATTTTTCCAAATTGGTTCATAACCTTCGAAAATAAAACATTTCAAATTTTTAGTATGCTTGCAGAGAATCGTAGAAAGGAAAAAACACCTAAGATGATTGAAAAACTTTCAGAAGAATATAAGCTGACTTGCGATCTTAGCTCTCATGAAAGTAGAAATATATTTTTAGAATCAACGAGCAGTATGGTTTTTGATCGAGTTAATAGAATTGTATATTTAACGATATCTCCCAGAGCAAATGCTGGATTAGCAAATGAATGGTGTAATGAAAATAATTATGAATTAGTAATGTTTGAAACAGAAAGCCATACTGGAAGTCCGATCTATCATACAGATGTTTTAATGTATGTAGGCACAACTGCTATAGGAATATGCTATGAAGTCATTAAGCCTGAATATAGAGATCTCGTAAAAGAAAGAGTTGAGAGATTCCATGATGTAATTGAAATTAAGAAAGAACAATTATTAAATTTTTGTGGAAACTGCTTGGAAATACCTGATAAAGATGGAAATTTGTTATTAGCTATGTCAACTGCAGCTTTCAATGCTTACACAGAACTTCAAAAGGAAAAGATTGAAAAACATTTTAAAAAGATCGTACACTCTGATATCTCAACCATAGAAAAATATGGAGGAGGCTCAGCAAGATGTATGCTTGCTGAACTATTCTGAGTCTGAAAACTCGAGTTTAATTTTTCCGTCTCTTCTTATTTCAGTTACTTTTACTCTTATCTTATCGCCTTCATTTATGACGTCAGTTAACTGATCAAAATCTTCTTTAAATTGAGATATATGAAGCAGGCCGTCTTTGCCAGGCATGAATGTAACGAAGGCACCAAACTCCATAATCTTAGCTACAACTGCATCATAATCTTTTCCAACTTCAGGTTCTGCACAGAGTAATTCAATTTTTTCTTTAGCAGCTTCGGCAACTTCTTTATTTTCGCCAAATACATTTACTTCACCTGTATCTTGAAGTTCGATAGTAACACCAAACTCTTCTTGCAATCCTTTAATTGTTGAACCGCCTTTACCGATCACAACTTTAACTTTATCTTTGTGAACTTTAAATTTACAGAAATAAGGTGCTAAACCTGTCAATTCATTTGGCTTGGCAAGAACTTTATCCATTTCTCCCAGAATATGCATTCTTGCTTCTTTTGCCTGCATTAACGCTTTTTCAAGGATCTCCTCATTTATGCCTTCAATTTTAATATCCATTTGAAGACCTGAGACACCATTCTTTGTTCCTGCGACTTTAAAATCCATATCACCTAAATGATCCTCATCACCGAGAATATCCGTCAAAACTTCATAACGACTATCATCTTTGACTAGCCCCATTGCAACACCAGCTATGTTCTCTTTAATTGGTACGCCAGCTGCCATCATAGCTAAACTTCCACCACAAACAGATGCCATTGAGCTTGAACCATTAGATTCTGTAATTTCACTAACAACTCTTATTGCATATGGAAATTCCTCTACGCTTGGAACAGCAAATTGTAACGATCTCTTTGCAAGTGCTCCATGACCAATTTCCCTTCTTTTAGGGCCCATTGGAAAACCTAATTCACCCACACTATAGCTTGGAAAATTATAGTGAAGCATAAAATTATCTTTGATTTCACCTGCTAGAGCATCAACGGTTTGAATATCTCTGCCTGAGCCAAGAGTTGCTGTAACAATTGCTTGAGTTTCCCCCCTGGTAAATAATGCGGAACCATGTACTGATGGTAAGAAATTAGTTTCGACACTTATATTTCTGACTTCTGTAAGATCTCTTCCATCAATTCTTTTTTGCGCACCCAAAATATTTTCTCTAACGATATGTTTTTCAACTTCTTTAAATTGTTTCAAATAAGAATTATGAAGTTCTTCATCAAGTCCATCCAATAGAGCCTCTTTTACTGATGAAATTTTTTCACCCCTTTCTTTTTTGTCAGTTGTTGTAAAAGCTTCGCTAAGACCAGCTGTACATTGTTTACTTACTTCACTAAAGATTTTCTTTTCTTCTTCTTCATTTGGATTTGTAAAGTCTGATTTTTCTGGAAGAACTTCTTTTGCAAATTCATCTATTTGCTTAATAACTGGTTTCATTTCTTGATGGCCATAAAGAATTGCTCCAATCATTAAGTCTTCACTTAATTCATTTGCATCTGATTCAACCATTAAAACAGCACTTTCAGAACCAGCTACTACCATATCAAGATCTGATTCATCCATTTCAGCGAATGACGGATTTAGAACATACTCATCGTTTACAAATCCTACCCTTGCTGCAGCCATCGGTCCTTTAAACGGTACGTCAGCTATGGACATAGCAGCAGAGGCAGCCATAAGAGCAACTACATCTGGTGGGTTATCTTTATCTAATGATAAAAGCATGCAGTTTACTTGGACTTCGTCTACATAAAAATTCGGGAATAATGGTCTTAAAGGTCTATCGATTAATCTTGATGTTAAAGTTTCTATTTCAGTTGGTTTGCCTTCGCGTTTGAAATATCCGCCTGGTATCTTTCCAGCGGCATAAGTTTTTTCCATGTAGTGTACACTCAAGGGAAAGAAATCTCGTCCTTCCGCACTAGGTTTTGTGACA
>OCVP010000592.1_pt1 | contig 16207 bp, 10 predicted proteins | sample 1539171 | NCBI WGS metagenome assembly OCVP01 (sample SAMEA51879418, study PRJEB22527) | metagenome
ATTTCAATACCCTCAGTAGTTGTTTTGACTGCTTTCTTTTTATCACTTTGGGGAGGATCTATACGCTTTAACACGCCAATGTTGTTTGCTCTATCCTTTCTTCCGATGTTTGGTATTGGAGGTTTGACAGGTCTTCCACTTGGAGTTGCAGCTTCTGATATTTTTCTACATGACACCTATTATGTCATAGGACATTTCCACTATGTAGTCGCTCCTGGAACACTTTTTGCACTGTTTGCAGGTATTTATTATTGGTTTCCAAAGATTACAGGAAAGAGAATGAGCGAGTCGCTTGGGAAGCTACACTTTTGGCCATCACTCATTTTTATGAATGGTATTTTCATGCCCATGTTTATTCAAGGCCTTGCTGGTCTCTCAAGAAGAATGTATGATGGTGGTCAGTCTTATGCACATGCCTCAGACATCCTTCAGTGGAATGAGTTTATGACTATTTCTGCTTTTTGTTTGGGATTTGCTCAAATACCATTTGTTTTGAATATCATCATTTCATTGTCAGGTAAGTTAACTGGTGAAAGAAATCCTTGGGACTCTACCACGATTGAATGGACTGCTCCCTCTCCACCACTGCCGCACGTGAACTTTGATTCTGACATTGAGGTATACCATGGTCCATATGAGTATTCTGTTCCTGGAAAAGAAGAAGATTTTAGCCCACAAACTAGTCAATGAGTAGCATACCATATATCTTAGAAGAGCGCCCAGATACTGGGATGAATAACAGTAAGCTAGGAATCTGGATATTCATTGCTTCTGAAATAATGTTATTTGGTGGTTTGTTTTCTGCTTACGTATTCTTGAGGATCGCAGCTCCTGAGGGTGATTTTGATTATTGGGGATCAAAACTAAGTGTTCCAATGGCAACCTTTAACACTCTTCTGCTTATCACTTCGAGTGTTACCATGGTAATGTGCTGGGCATCCTTAAAAATGCAGCAGTTTGATAAATACAAGATGTATCTTGGAATAACTATTCTCTGTGGTCTAGGGTTTCTTGTAGTTAAATACTTTGAATACACTGGAAAGTTTCATCATGGTATCTATCCATCATCAAGCACGTATATGGGTATCTATTTCACGCTTACAGGCCTTCATGTGTTGCACATTATAGGAGGTCTTTTTGCTCTTGTATTTTTCTTCACTAAGCAGGCTGATAAAATGTGGGAACAAAATCAAGACTTACTAGCTAATAGGATAGAAATAACTGGCTTGTACTGGCATTTCGTTGACCTTGTTTGGATATTTCTTTTCCCAATTTTATACCTACTTTAATTAATAATGAGTTCTGTTAAAGAAAATAAAAACGATCATATGGAAGACATTCAGCACCATGTAAAAGTTTATATAAATGTGTTTATCGCCCTTGCGATTTTAACCGTTGTTACAGTTGCTGTAAGTTTCCTTGATGTCTCATTCATAGAAGCATTTTTCATTGCAATAACTGTTGCAACTATCAAGGGCAGTCTTGTGCTAAGCTATTTTATGCATCTCCTTGAAGAAAAGCCTGCAGTCATTTGGATACTCGTAACAACCATGGTTACATTTTTGATATTGATGTTTATACCGTTGATTTCGCTTACAGATCAGGCTAACGCGTGGTGATAATATGAGTTTAAAAGTTACCCACTCAGTCGTCATAATTTTGTCAATTCTTTTGACTGCCTATTTCTCTTTTGCAATGTCAAATAGCAGCATAGAATATGCTCTGGTCTTCTCTCTACTAAGCGCTGCTCTATCGATTGCCCTAATTATTTACTTAGTTTCAATAATAAAAAAGTTTCGAGTGATATAATTCATGAAAAGATTTCAGTATTTTTTTGCATTTGCTCTGATGTTTGTTTTTGACTATCTCAGTGCATGTTCTACTTGCTATGGTGACCCAAATAGCAATGCTGGTAAAGGAATGGACATGGCAATTTTTACACTGTTAGGAGTAATCGGTCCATTGTTATTTGCAATTCTAGTTGGAATTGTATCTATCGGTCTAAAATCAAAGAAAATGAACCAAATAAAATAATATGATTGAGCTCTTAAGATATTTTGGGCTCCCTGTTGGGATTTCTTCTGTTAGCGGACGAATAGACGAGATTATTGTCATTGTGCATTACCTGATGCTTGTTCTTTTCATTGGATGGGGCATATTTTTCATTGTAAGTCTGGTAAAATTTCGGTCCTCAAAAAACAAGAAGGCAAATTACAAAGGGGTTGAATCGCACTACTCTTCTGTACTAGAAGCGACAGTTGCCGTAATTGAGATTGTAATTTTATTTGGATTCGCATTTCCTATATGGGCTGAGCGTGTTAATGATGTACCAGACACGAGAGACGCTGAAACTGTAAGAGTCATCGCACAACAGTATGCCTGGAACATACACTATCCTGGACCAGATGGTAGATTTGGAGCAACTAGGATCGATCTTGTTGATGAACAAGACAACCCAATTGGACTAGACAGAAGTAGCGAGTTTGCTGAAGATGATTTTACCACCATAAATCAGCTTCATATCCCCGTTAATAGAAAAATTAGAGTTGATCTTAGTTCGAAAGATGTGATACACAATTTTAAACTTCCAGAGCTTAGAGTATCTCAAGATGCAATACCGGGAATGGTAATACCAGTTCATTTTACAGCAACAAGTACCTCTGAAGAATTTTTAAAAACTGCTGTAGGAACAAAAAGAGAAGGTAAAGGATTAGAGATTGCCTGCGCACAATTATGCGGACTAGGTCATTACAGGATGAAGGGATACGTTACTATTCATGAAGAGGATGACTATCAGGCATGGCTAGATGAGCAGGCTTCGTACCTTGAAGAGGAAGATGGTGACGACTGGGGCGATGACGACTGGTAATCGTCGTTTCTAAGTAAATAGTCGACCCCGTTTCTAACGGGGTTTTTTATTTATGGATGGGTAATTACCTGTATTTGGGTCATATTGTTGCGACTTATTATGATCTCTAGTTACATCAAAATCATTGTGATGATTGAGCCATTGTAAAATATCGTTTAGACAATCATTTGGTATTGTATGACCCGATTCATATTCATTATAATGAAGGTTTATGCCAATTGAATTAAGATAATTCCGAGAAGCCTGAGCTATTGGCAAAGTTACGATCTGATCTAATGTACCGTTACCCATAAAAAATTCAATATTTCTTTCTATGGTATTATCAATACCCTGTCTAATATTATCTTCTGGTACGTACCCACATAAGGCTACAACTGTTTTAAATGTTTCAGAGCTTTTCAGTCCACAATAGATACTAAGCGATGCCCCTTGACTAAACCCGAGCAGATTGATTTTTTCTTTATCTAATTCCAATTCATCAATAGTTTGCTCTATAGACTTAGAGATCATATCAAAGTGTAGTGCTATTTGTTCTGGTTTGGGCAATCTCCTAATGTTCATAGGGTCAAGCTCTGCCCAGCCCCACCCATCATACTGTATCTGTATGCTTGCTTGAAGACTGATGCAGTTCCAACCTTTACCAAAAAAGGGTGCTAATCCAAATAGGTCTTTCATATTACTTCCAAATCCATGTAACAGAAAGATACTAGGCTTCTCCTTATAGTCATTTTCAGCTAAATGAACCAAGTTTTTGAGTGGTAGTCCTAATTGGGTAATATTTGCTCGATCCATTATTTAATCTCTACTGATTGGCGTATTTTTCTTTTTTCTTTTGAGATGCACGTTTGTTCTGATCGAGTTCCATTTTTCTTAATCTTAAATTTTCTGGAGTTACCTCGACAAGTTCATCCTCTGCTATGAATTCAATAAACTGATCTAAAGATAATTGTCTAGGGGGTCTGAGCGTGACAGTATTATCTGAACCTGATGCACGCATGTTGGTTAACTTTTTTTCTCTAGTAATATTCAGATTCAAATCTCCATCCCGGTTTCTTTCACCAATAATCATTCCGTCATAGACATCAGTACCTACGCTAACAAATAGTTCTCCTCTGTCAACCATTCCAATGCAGGCATAGGTAGTGACCTTACCATTTCTATCTGAAACAAGGGCTCCAGAATTTCTTTGCGGGATTGGACCAAACCAGGGTTGATATCCATCAAATAGTTTGTTCATAATACCAGCTCCCTGGGTATCGGTCATAAACTGTGATCTGAAACCAATTAGGCCCCTTGAGGGAATCGAAAATTCTAGATTTACTCTTCCTGTACCATGATTCTGAAGGTTTGTCATTTTTCCTTTACGTCCTGATAATTTCTCGGTAATAATTCCTACTTTATCTTCAGGGACATCTAAAAATACCTTTTCCATGGGCTCGAGAACTTTATCATTTTCGCTTTTTGTAATGACTTGAGGCTTAGATACCATGAACTCGTACCCTTCTCTTCTCATTGTTTCTATGAGAATGGCCATCTGTAACTCTCCTCTACCTCTGACCTCAAATACATTTGGTCTATCCGTAGCAGTAACCTGCAGAGATACATTGCTTAGTGTTTCTCTATTTAATCTCTCTGAGATATGCCTTGTAGTTAGAAACTTTCCATCCTGTCCAGCAAAAGGACTATCGTTTACGTAAAATAGCATGGATACTGTTGGCTCATCAACCTGAATTCGTGGCAATGGATCTGGAGATTCATTGTCCGACATAGTATCTCCTATTGAAATATCATCAACGCCAGCAAATGCAATAATATCTCCAGACTCTACCTCATCTACAGGAACCTTTTTTAATCCTTGAAAGGTATATAGCGCAGAAAATTTTTGATTAGGCCTGACCTCATCTACCTTGCAGAGTGAATAAGACCCGTTCATATTTAATTTACCATTATTTAATCTACCCACCGCAATCTGCCCAACGTAAGAGTCATAGTCTAGACTGGTTATGAGAAACTGTGTTACGTGGTCATCATCAGCCTTTGGGCCGCTAACAGTACTTAGTATTGTTTTAAATAATGGAGTAAGATCCGATGAATCGCTTTCAAGTTCTATATGAGCAACACCAAGCTTTGCATTTGTATAAATAATAGGAAATTCTATTTGATCTTCGGATGCATCAAGATCGATAAAAAGATCATAAACCTCATTAACCACCTCAGTAATTCTAGCATCAGAACGATCAATCTTATTGATAACTAATATAATTGGTAGTTCCTTCTCCAATGCTTTCTTGAGTACAAACCTTGTTTGAGGAAGAGGACCCTCGCTCGCATCAACAAGAAGCAAAGCACCATCAACAAGATTTAAGCTCCTCTCTACCTCACCGCCGAAGTCTGCGTGACCAGGGGTATCCAATATATTGATCTTTATATCCTCATAAAAAACTGCAGTATTCTTCGCAGTAATTGTGATACCTCTTTCTTTTTCTAGATCCATCGAGTCCATAACACGATCTTCAATATCCTGATGAGCCTTGAACGTCCCGCTCTGTTTTAATAGTCCGTCGACGAGAGTGGTTTTCCCATGATCAACGTGTGCGATAATGGCAATATTTCTAATGGATTCTTTTCTCATTTAACTTCCTCAATTATTTTCCAAAAAAAAACCCCGCTACAAAGCGGGGTTTTTAATTATGGATAGATTACTCTCCAGCAACCGATGCTTTACGATAATCAGTGACAAGTTTTTTAACTTCGCCAATTGCTTTACGAGCGCGAGAACCAGCAGCTTTATTTCCAGCCATGTTTTTTGCGTGTTCTGCTTCAAATGTATCAAGATGACCTTTGATCTGGTCATATAGTTTGCTTGTTTTAGACATTATGTCTCCTTTTTTTATATTACTTAAAAATTTTAGGGCGTGATTTTAATAATGGAATGTGGATTATTTATGAATTAATTGAGAATCTTTTTGAAACTTTTGTCTTAGGAAGAGTTCAAGCGCAAGACACAAACTAAGTCGAAATGGTGTGGCAATTATAAACGTAACCATTAGAAGTAGGCATAAGGCGATCAAACCTTCAGGCCTCATGTTAAAATAATATCCAACAATAATTGGAAAAATAAACAAACCCCTATCGATAAACAGTAGAAAGAACCAATTATCACCATTTTGCTCTAAAAACCATATATTGCAGTTCGAACACTTATCTTTCATGCGAGACCATGAGGAGAACAGCTCATCCTCTCCACAACTCGGACAATGTCCACTAGCTGCATGTTTAAGATATGTGAAAAACAGGAGAAACCTTTCCTGATTATTTCAAAAGTATCATTTTCTTGGTCATAGAAAATGATGGTGTATAGAGTTGATAAAAATAGACACCTGCACTTGCAACAGTACCATTTTGGTTTTTCCCGTTCCACCTGATTACATGATGCCCAGGCTCAGCACTCTTCACAGTCGTCATTCTCACCTTTCTACCCATCATGTCATATATTGCTAAGGTAACATCCTGCTGAATAGGAAGACTAAAACGTATGCTTGTCTCTGGATTGAATGGGTTTGGATGGTTTTGATATAGCTCAAAATCATTTGGCACAATCTCTTGGCTTATTCCAACCGTTGACTCACTTACGGTAAGATGTATGTGTATGGTATCTTCCTCCACTGTCTGAATATTCTCAATAACAACTGAACCCTGATAGGTTCCTAGTTCCAAACCTGATGTATTAATTGAGAAGTTGAGATTCTCACTGTCCATATAATTCAGATAGCCAGAAGCATTGGAAGAAATCCAAGAAGGTGTAACTCCTAGTGAAATATTATCTAGTGCTACACCCGAGGCCCATTGACCGTTGTCATCAGATTTCATTCCTAGCTCTACAGTCTGTCCTGCATAGTCCCCTAGATTCACTGTTTCTCTGACCCACGATTCATTTCCATCTAAATATCCCAATCCAAATATCTCGGTTGAGGTTTGCCATGAATCTGAGCTAATAAGAAGGTGAAAGGTGTGTCCGAAACCTGTTCTAAAGAATCTATCAAACGATAGCTCTACCATTCCATCCGGTAATGAGATTTGACCAGTGTAAAGAATATCATTAGATCCATCACTGTTACATGCATCATCATTGGTAGCAATGTAAAGACCATCCCCAAGTGGGATATCAAAATATGAGCTTGATGCATCTTCTGATATAAACCAGCCAGGATTTTCACATCCCGTAGCGTTAGTTGTATCGTACCAGCCAGAAGGAAGGTCACCATCTTCAAACATTTCATGAAACACGAATTCCATGCCCACTCTGGATCTATAATTGAGTACAGATCCCTCTTCTCCATCATTTACGATTTCAAGAGAACGATTTTCCAGTGTGTCCTGCTCCATATCTATCTCAAACTGATTCTGAGATAGGCTTACCTGAGGGATATTATTATTTAGAATGGTAATAGTACCATTATTGATATCAAAAAACACATTATCAACTGCACGAATCATAAGCCTCGCTGAATTAGATGGAGGTAAAGACGGAGTCGTAAACGTATAAGATCCATTATTTGGAATCGAGCTAGCAAGCAGGAAATCAAAGCCTGGGCCTCCATCAAGGGAAAGATATATATCAACCGCCTGGCAGTTTACACTGTCTGGATCATTAGTATTCGCTACATCCCATGATATAGTTTGCTCAGACCCCACAGACCATACAGTAGAATCATTTTGACTTAAGACTCTAAAGGGTCCTGATGTTCCTGCCACGAAAAATTGTACGTTCCTGTGATTGAATGATCCCGCGTATGGATCATTTGTTCTTACCAATAAACGCATGTTCAACTCTCTGGATGCAAAGGGTAATTTCTCAACGGTAAGCATGGTGCCATAGTCATTAATCTCGGTCTCATAATTATTTTCTAAGATCGACTCCATTGCAGGAAATGATCTTCTGTAACCATCAGGTGTAGGACCAACGGTAGAAAATAACGGACCCCTGTCAGGAAGGAAAAATGGTAACTGCTGATCAGTTGGGTTCATTGAAAAACTTTCATCAGACGCGTCATTTTGTTCCCATGAGAAGGTATATGAAGGTTCGTATGGTGAACTCGTACCCTCCAAAACAAAGGGTGTCTCTTTTGGTATGATGAACCCTGACTCAGGAACAATGAGGTCAGGTATGATATTTCCAGTTTCTTCTTCCTGCGAACCGGTAACATAATTTCCTGCCCAAATTCCCAAGTTTTGATAGATCATTTGATCGTTTCTGTAGTTCATTGCGAGCTCAATAGTGTGTGATGAATATTGATCACCGCTTGAACCATTGAGTGTTCTTACCCTTGATCCCATTATGGTTCCGCCAATAGAACATCTCCATCCATTCTCAATGGTTATGTTATGACTAGAGCCTAGGTTATGGCCAATTTCATGATTAAAAACTTCATAGTTAGCATTATTTGTTGATGTAGAACCAGGTGCATAAGCAACACCACCATTATAACGAGTATCAAAGTGTGCTCCATACTCCCATGTTCGCTCATTCTGCGGAGTACTATCGCCTCCAGGACCTATGACAGATTCTAGATATGGTTTCACCTCTCCTAGCTCACAGTATTTAGGGTCTCCAGAGGAATGACAAGAGGGATCTTGCTGGAATACATCTGGGGCAGGATTGTCGTTTGTAAAGATTAGTTGATCGCTTCCATCAACCATAACAAGTTTAAACCCAAGCTCCCTTACCCAAAGAAGATTGATTTGATTTACCATGGAAACCATCCAAGCCAAACCGCCTTCAACCGTTCCATCGGCAGCATCATTATTTGCTCTCTCGGACATTATACCAGCAAAACGATAGGTAGTCAGTGTGCTACCTACAGGATAGCAAGGGCTGTCTGAGCCAACGCAGTCCCAAAATATATCATTATTAAGGTCCCTAGTTTGATATAGTTCCTGACTAATTTCACAGTTATGATGATCATCTGAAAAGTCTTCACTGCTATGTAGGGTCAACTCACTATCTAAAACCTTTAAGTGAGACCTGCCTTCATTATTAATCACCAAACCAAAAATACCACTGCTGTGAATGACAATACTAGAACGATGAGATGGGTTATTAATTCCTACACCCATATAACTCTTAATATTTGGAAATCTTTTTGATAGGGACTCCTGCATGACTTCGGTTTCATAGAACCGGAATACTTCATGACTGCCACCAAAGGTAGGAACTTCTAAAAGAATATCAGATTGCAGACGGTCAACCACATTTGGTGATTGATCTAACATAGATCTTAATTCGATTTGGTTATTGGTCCAAATATTTGCCTGATGTACTGACATCAAAGATTCTGACTTTGCAAAACTTGTATTTACTGTTACAAATAAAGTCAGTGCCAATGTAACTGTTTGATTTAATTTTTTCACGTTCTGATATGTTCCTATTAGTTATTGTAATTTTAAAAAGTAATAAATAAAACTTTGATTTTCTCCCTTAATTCACATTTCCGAGGGAATCTGTTTTTACCATCCAGTTGACACGATCACTACCATGAGAATATGATCTGCCAACTACGGTAAATCCGTTATCGAATGATTCAACAATGCCAAATGCCTTGTCCTCTTGATTACCACCGTAAATCTTACTCCACATGATTTGACCAGAGGTTGCATCAACACCCCATATTCTATACTTAAACGGGCTACCAGAGCTGGATCTAGTATACCCAACAATGGCAACCATTTCTTCATTTTGGGATAGTGTAATTCCAGTAGCCGTGTCATTGTTACCACCTCCATGATTGTTTTGCCATAATATTTGACCGCTGGAAGATACTCGCATTACTTTCATATTCAAGTTTGTTGATGACAAAGATGTCTTTCCAGTAACAATGTAACTATCATCTGACAGTTTCACAATATCTTGAGCTTCATCCCACAGGTTTCCTCCAGATTCGATTGACCATTCCTCGTCCCCATAAGCGTCTGTCTTCATCACCCAAAAGTGGTCATAGAACTCAAAATTTCTATCCTGTAGTTTCTCTCCTGCAAGAACAAAGCCACCATCATCAGCCTCTACGACGCCCCAAAAGGTGTTGTTCGGTGTATCAATTATCCCGTAACGTTTTATCCATTGGACACCACCACCCTCAGACATCCTTAGAATAAATGCTTTCCCCTGTACAGCATGTCCTCCCAGTGGATCACCTCCTGCGCCTCCAACGACGATGTAGTCTCCATCAGAGGTTTGTATCACATCTTCAACATAATGATGAACTGAATAAGAAAGCTTTTGATGCCACTCCTCCACACCTACAGAGTCTGTTTTTATGATGGTATTTTGAGCGGCTCCAATAATGTAGCCCCCGTCACTTGTTTCCTTAACTGAATTTCCCCAGTGGCTGCCACTGATTCCACCATAGGTGCCGCTCCAGATCTCATTTCCATATCTATCAATCTTCATCAGGATGGTCTTTCCAGTAGATCCTGAGATAACATAACCACAATCCGAGGATTTAATAATGTCATAACCAGCAGTACCGGGCAAGATCTTGGAAAATGTGGTATCACTTCCAATTTCTGAACATTCATCCACAATCGTGTTTTCTATATCAGAGACTGATGATGGATCACTACATCCCGAATAAATAAAAGCTAAAATAGAAAGTAAAAAAAAATAACACCAACGGATCATTCTATAAAAACACCCTTTGCCTCTCCATCCATCCAGCGTTCTATTTCATTAGGCACATCGTATTGATCTACTAAGAAATGCAGCTCACCATTCAACCAATAGCACGGAGATGTGTAGCTTCCCTCAGGCGTTGCGGGATCAGGTGACTCCACTGTAGCTATTCCAACAACCACAACATTTCCATCTGCTACTCTAACATCATAGGCCGTCCCCGTACCCCATGAATTCAACGGACCACCTGGCAGGTCAATGATCTTATTATTTTTCCAATACTGGGGCCAGGATCCTCCGGATGGTTCAACATCCCACTGTCCATACCAGTCGGTATTTCCAGCAATGTATACATCTGACCCATCTGTACAAACTCCATATCCAGTGGCACCATAAATGTCCCATTTTGATCCCCCTAATGGGAGGTCTGTTCTTTTTGAATTACGCCAATGTGTTGCCCTTGGAACATATCCCGCAAAGTTATCAGGCTTCATGGCAAAACCTGCAAAATATCGAACATTCCCATTCATTAGGGCTATGTCATTTACCTCACCGTCGCCTCCGCTTGGTACAGATAAAGTAGTCCTACTGGAATTTTTCCAAAAACAAGGGAGAACATAGTGATGATTATTCATAAACCATCCGCCTGTATATACATCACCGTTGTTTTTTACAGCGATACCAAATGCTTGTGAATCTCTGTTGGTTGTAAGATTTGTTTTTACTCCGTTTTTCCAGTAACAGGACCCTACATTAAATCCTCCAGTAGTAAAATGACCTGCAACATAAATATCTCCATTGTGAACGGATATGGCCTCTGCCTCTCCCCAGTTTCCAGGAAGGTCATACCGTGTCTGATCGATCCAATAACAGGCATCAGAACCCTCTCCTGTTCCAGATGTATAAACGGTTCCGTTTTCAACGAAAATATCCGTTGCCCAGGCACCACCAGGAAGCTCATATCGTACTCCATCCTTCCAGTAGCAGGCGGTGTAGTTACCATTACTATCGTAAGATGCTCCAGCGATGTATACTGTTTTTCCCGGTATGATGTAGGAATTACAGGTTCCATCTCCATCATCATCTGGACCATCATTATAGGGATTAAATCTTCCTGAAGAGCAATCATCACAACCATCATTATCACTGTCAGCGCAAACCGTGTTGTCAAAAGGATCGGAGTCTTCATCATCTGTTACATTATCGTTATCGTCATCCTCATCTTCATCATCGCAGACTCCATCAAGGTCATGATCGTTGCCCAATATTTCTCCACCTACACAGGTATCACAGGGATCATCAACATACTCACAGGTACGATTTTCAATGGTAGCTGATGGATCATAATTACATGCGGTCTCATCTGTACAGCCACATTCTTCACATGTCATCCACGTTGCCATTTCAATGGAACCCAGGTTTCCATTTCCACTGGCATCGGAGATGGAAACACCTTCCCCCTCATTTAGTTTCCAGTAGCCAGTAAGATTACTCGATGAGGAATAGCTACCTCTGTTATCAGTAGCATCCATATCATTGATCATGCTTGCAAGTTCTTCTATCTCAGAATCACTTAGCGCCTTGTCCCATATGGCAACCTCATCAATAAAACCATACCATACATTTCCACCACCAAACCTTCCTATATAAGTTGTGTGACTATCTTCAGGCGGTTCAATGCCTGTTGCCTCATCCACCATGACCCCTGACTTATATAATTTCATGGTACCGCCCTCTACACTAGGGTCATAGGTAACAGCCACAAATGTCCACACTGCTTCTGGAATAGAGTCGGGATCTTGAACTGTATTGTAGTTGCCATTGTGTCCAGAGGACAATCTTCCACCCTGACTAAATGGAGCATAAAGAACATGACCTGTGTTACCACTTACAATGTTATTCTTAACGTTGTAGCCATAATTTCTAAATACCCATGCGGCCTTCGTGTAGGCCCCCTGATCAATCATATCACCAACGGCAACGCTTGAATTGGATCCATTAAACTCTAGATAGTAGTCGCCATTATCAACGAATGTCTGGCAGGAACCATCGTCATGCGTGGCATTACTGTCATAGTTATATGCGGTACTATCTGTGCAACCACATACCGCCTCCCCATTAGAATTTCCTGCACAATCTTGTGATTGAGGTCCAGACTGAGATGGATCATCTTTCGTACAGGAAAGTAAAGTGAAAAGCAGAATCAATAATAGTTTATTGGTATTCATAGTTTAATTTATCAACCTCTGTTACTATTTGACTATCATCATTTTCTTTGTACCACTGAACACTTCCTTTTTATTCATTGGTTCTTTGATGGTCAAATTATAAAAATAGATACCTGAAGAAAGTTTCTGCCCTATCTGGTCAGTGCCGTAAAACTGAAACGAATGTTGCCCTGGTGGTTTTATTGTTTCTCCAATACTCAAAACATTACGACCCAATAGATCATAGATATCAATTTTTACGAGAGACCATTGTTTTAGGTCATATGAGATAGTGGTGGAGGGATTAAATGGATTGGGGAAATTATCATACAGTTTAAATTTATCGGGTACTGCCCCCTCAAAATCGGATTCATTTATAGAAGTACTAAAGCGATTTGATGTAATCGCCTGCATCTCACCATTTCCCATGTTACCCGTCACGGTCCATACGAACAACCCTTGGGGGAGGTTGACTCCCATGAGCATGCTCAAGAGGTCACTCTTACTGACCTTGGCCTGGTTGTCTTGGGTATATAACTCTATGTAGGATGTATCCATATTATTTGTTTCTGTTGCATATGGAAGACCAATGACCAAATGATATTCTTGGATATCCACATTTACTCCATGAGAAAAGTTCCACTCAAATTGGATACTGTCATCTGAAGAGACATTCATGGCGATCGTGGTGTCATTCACAGGCGTGGTCAATACGATGTCAATCGAGTCTACACTTGGTGCAAAGGAGAGACTCGGATAATAAATGGGATATGGGGTGAACTTCGAGAAATTGTTTGCCTCATTGCTATAAAAACTCACATGGTCGCTGGTATCTATCACACCAAGTGCAAAAGAATATTCTCCAGGACCAGTGATGACATCATCCATATCGATCAATACGCTTGAAGTAGGATCCAAGGAGAAAAGTGTGTCCAGTGCGGTGCCCAGGACGTGATCGAGCATACCAATATTCATCTCATTGTTGCTCTCACCCCAGCCCTCTTGATCATAATTGTAGATGATAATTCCACTTTCAAGGCGGTATACTTCCGCTACATAAAGATTCAGGCCAATGTCCCACTCCCCCTTGACTGATGGTGGCACCTCGAACCTGATGAATGCAACCTGGTTGTGTTTCACATCTAAAAATTGTTGCTTTGTGGGCAGGATCATACCCTGAGCAGTGGTATCAACTGATCTATCATTCAAAGGATAGATATCATTGTCTACTTGAAACGTCCACATGCCACCACTCTTTCCATCGACCATCACAGACCAGGTGTAGTTTCCACTTGGTTGGAATGACTGAAAACATACATTGTTTGGATAATCAAATAATTCGGTTCTATTGACACCAGGACCATTGATGGTAACGGTCGCTGTTGTCCCGATATAATCCTTCTTATATGGATAATTCCATACGACACTATAATCTGGGATTACATCCACGGCATTATTTCGAGGGATAGGAAAACTAGGATGGGGATAGCGATATCCAGGTATCCAATAAACCGAGTCTCCATACTCATAGGCACCAATATCTGGTGCCTCACCCACGTACTTTCTATTCTGTCCGGAAAAAGATGGAGGATAATTAAACTGTAGATCCTGGCCATCATTTAATCCAGGAATTACCTTACCTCCATCAATTAAACTTGAGCCCTTTCGAGGCCTAAAATCATAGTCCTGCAAGCGGTTAGTGGGATGAATGTCACTTGATTCATCATTATAAAGATTCAAGTACCATGGATCTGCCATTTCTCGATGAACCGAGCTATGGTCTAGTGCCCTACCAAACCAGATCCCTAGATCGAATAAAAGAGGAATATCGTTTGGCTGGTTTATACCAGTTTCTGATTCAGGATATGCCCAACAGTCTGGCGAAGGACAGGTAAAGGAAGCCTCAATAAAAGAATTACTAATTTCGGTATTAATATTTCCAGGTGTATAGTTTAGGTGAAAACCTTGATTAAGTTCATCTGGCTCACCGTATTTGCCTACAAAGAGATCGACATCCAACATTCTATTATCGTAGGCAGTAATATGATGGACATCATGAAAATCACCCTTAAGTCTCATGCCACGATTGTTCCCAATGGTAATAATATGATGGATGTCACCTCTTCTATTTCCTGCCCCATTTGCTCCACCATCAATCCTTATACCATTGGCACCTGGACCATTAATGATCCAGTTATATCGGGTCATTGATCTCGGAGCGCCATGTGCTCCTCTGTTTATGCCACTGCAATCACAAGGATCTTTGAAGTCCTCAATCCTACAATATTCCATTAGATGACTTCCACCTAGGCCACCAACCTTACTATTTTCGAAGGTGACATACCTCGCTATGTTACCTAATTCAGCAGCGCCTCCACCAGGGTTTGCCCACCAGTCCATATTTGTAAAGTGACAATTCTCAACCCGGCTCTTTATTCCTCTAATTTTCACATTATAGACGTAGGGAATCTCACTAAATCTGCAGTTAACAAACTCTGCATTCCAGGTGTAGATCCCGGTGCATAGATCGCCACGATTCATGTGGGCAGGGAGTGTAATATCATGAAGCTGCTTAAATTCACAATCCTCAAATAGAATATTGACGCCTTCCACTTTTATGGCCCCCCCGAAGAATTCAAGATTTTTGAATTCAAGATTAACAACCCTTCTCATGTGTATCATCCTGTGCAATACCCTTATCCTAACATTGGTAGAAGTGGGAATGAACCTAGGGTCAGCATAGATAAATAGCTCCTCACTTTCAGGGTCATATGCCCACTCTTCCAGTGTGTCTAAAAGGTTAAGTCTCGCTAAACCTTGTTCTCGGTCAACATTCCAATCTTGGATTTCTGACTGTACTATATCATTTTCCCAGTGTGTTCCTGAAACCTGATCATTAGGACCTCCGTAGGACGGATCGGTTGGGTTTTTAATATTAGGCGTTACGGATGGAATCTGATATCTGCCATCGATCCAAACACCATAAACATCCCTAAAGGGTCTCTGGATCTGATCAGCAATCGCAGATGAATCAAGAGTCGCTTTGTATACAAGATGCCCATTATGGATGGTAGGTCTCCAGTCCACATCTATTGATATCGTACCATCAATGACGACCTTCTCATTAGGGTATGGCTCTATGGTAATGGTATTTGTACGCGGACCACCAAAATCAGGGTCTAATTGTCCCCAAACAATTCCAGTGTCATCATTGAGTCCATCCCTCATAATAAACTCTGTATATCTACCCTGCCTAAGAAGAATACGATCCCATGGCTTAACATGATCCAATGCAAGTTCAAGTGTTGGATATGGACAACTCATGCTTCCATCAGGCTCCGGACAGTCACTAGAAAAGTAACGTGACCTTAGAATAGGGCCAATCATGACACCATGGTTATTGTTACCGCTTCGATCTAACAGAACCTGGTTGTGTATTTCCATGGGAAAATAAGCAGCAAG
>OCVP010000597.1_pt1 | contig 16169 bp, 14 predicted proteins | sample 1539171 | NCBI WGS metagenome assembly OCVP01 (sample SAMEA51879418, study PRJEB22527) | metagenome
CTTTTCCTCCATAGTTCCTCCGTCAAGACCGCCCCAGACAAAGGAGCAGTCTTGACCTCCTCAAGTTGGTGAAGGATACTGATCCTTCTGACAATTTTTTTCTGAATTCGAAAAAAGGCTGAATCGTTGTCGTTTTTCAAACGCCATCCCATGGTCACGGGGAGTGCCGTATTCATAGGGCTTTCACTGATACTGGTGATTTTGATCCAATGGACGGACCAGGGATCCTTCGGCATGGGACACAGGCAAATTGGACTGATCGAGGTCAACGGGATGATTCTCGACCCCCTTCCGGTGGTGGAACAGATTCAAACCATGGAGCAGTTGGATCATGTGTTGGGTGTAATTCTCCGTATTGAAAGTCCCGGGGGAAGCGTTGCTGCCTCCCAGGAGATCCATGAAGCCCTGAATCAATTACGCAGGAACAAACCGGTTTATGCCTCTCTAGGAAGCGTTGCTGCCTCAGGAGGATATTACATCGCCTGTGGAACGGACAGGATCATCGCCAGCGCCGGTACTTTGACCGGAAGTATCGGGGTCTTGCTCGAATGGGCAAACCTGGAGGAACTGGGTAAGAATGCAGGGGTCAAAATGTACCGCATCAAAAGCGGGAAGTACAAAAATGTTCCTTCCCTATTCGAAGAAATCCAGGAAAACGAACGGGATCTGCTTACCGAAGTCGTAGACGACACCCATGAACAATTCGTACAGGCGGTTCTCGAAGGCCGCCCCGGCCTGGAAGAATCCCGCGTCCGTGGACTGGCAGATGGACGGGGTCTCGTTCAGGCGGTTCTCGAAGGCCGCCCCGGCCTGGAAGAATCCCGTGTCCGTGAACTGGCAGATGGACGGGTTTTCAGCGGGAAGCAGGCCTTTGAAGCAGGTTTAGTGGATGAACTCGGAGGTTATGCCTCGGTAGTCCGCCGACTCTCTGAACAACTCGGACTTTCTCCCAACGAGGAGGTGTTCCAACTCGATCTTGAAGATTCGGGCATTTCCGGACTATTGGGACTGGCCTCACTGGAACAATGGATGAAACAGCCGTTCAGTGGTTTTCGACTCAATTATCTGATGCATTAAATTCCGATGCGTTATCTCTGGCCTGTTCTGATCGTCCTGTTTGTTTTGTTCAGCATCGATTTCGCAACCCAGAATCCTGAGGTTGTCGTGGTTAAATACTCTCTGGATTGGCTGAATTACGGTATCCGTTCGGAACGCCCCCTGTTTGTAACATTGTATCTGACCCTGGCGCTTGGAATCCTTTTCAGTGTTCTTTATTTCCTGGTTTATCACACGAAGCTTTTAGCACAAATGCGAAAACTTCGGGGAGAAATCAAAAAGCTGCAAAAACAACTCGAAGAGGAAAAGGAGAAAAATAAGATTCCGGAACCCGGGTCGACTTCCCTAACTGCTTCCGATACTCCCTCACTCCCGGAGACGAGTGACCCAACCCCCGGATTGATCGATCAAAGGGAGAAGGATGAATTTGAATCTACAGATAAAAAAATATGAACCCACTGAAAAATCTCGGCATTGATGACCTCCATTCAGGTGTCAGCACAGGGGCTGATTGGCTCGAGGGTGATGGTCCTTTAAACGAATCAGTAAGCCCCATCGACGGGAAACCGATTGCAAAAATCCGGACTGCCAGCAAAACCGATTACGAAATAGCCGTTCAGGCGGCACAAAAAGCATTTCCTATATGGCGTGAGGTACCTGCACCCAAAAGAGGAGAAATTGTGCGTCAAATCGGAAATGCGGTTCGTGAGAGGAAAGAAGATCTAGGCCGTCTGGTTTCAATGGAAATGGGGAAAATCTTTCAGGAAGGCCTGGGGGAAGTCCAGGAAATGATCGATATCTGCGACTTTGCCGTCGGGCAGTCGCGTCAGCTTTACGGCTTCACCATGGCCTCAGAGCGTCCCGGACACCGGATGTATGACCAGTATCATCCGTTGGGACTGGTCGGGCTGATCACCGCGTTTAATTTTCCTGTCGCAGTTTGGTCCTGGAACGCGATGATTGCCGCCATATGCGGCAACGTCAGCCTCTGGAAACCGAGTCCCAAGACCCCGCTCTGCTCCATTGCCCTTCAACGAATCGTCGGAAGGGTTCTAAAGGAAAACGGGATGCCGGAAGGAGTGATGAATCTTGTCATCGGCAGCAACGAGGAGATCGGAGAAACCCTCATCGCCGATCGTCGCTTTCCCCTGATTTCTGCAACTGGATCGACCCGGATGGGCAGATACGTTGCTGAGCGGGTTGCCTCCCGACTGGGCAAAACCATCCTGGAATTGGGAGGGAATAATGCCATCATCGTCACGCCCAGTGCGGATCTCCAAATAGCAATTCCTGGGATTGTTTTCGGTTCGGTGGGAACCTGCGGCCAGCGCTGCACGACGACCCGGAGATTGATCATCCATGAGTCGATTTATGACCAAGTCAAAACTCAACTGGTCCGGGCTTATCAACAACTCGACTCCCGGATCGGGAACCCTCTTTCTGAAGGAATCCTCATCGGCCCCATGATCGATGCGGAGGCAGTGAAGACTTTCCAGAACGCTTTGGAACAGATCAAAAAGCAGGGTGGAGCAATCCTGACAGGGGGTGAGTCGGTCCAGAATGGTCCGTCAGGACTCTATGTCCGACCGGTTCTGGCTGAAGCAGAGAATCACTGGGAAATCGTCCAGGAAGAAACCTTCGGTCCATTGCTCTATCTGATCCGATATCAAAATTTTGACGATGCATTAAAACTTCAGAACGATGTTCCTCAGGGACTTTCATCCGCCATTTTCACCAATGATCTGAAGGAATCCGAAAGATTTCTTTCCCACGCGGGTTCCGATTGCGGATTGGCTAATGTCAATATCGGCACTTCCGGAGCGGAAATCGGCGGGGCATTTGGAGGAGAAAAAGATACCGGAGGCGGAAGGGAGTCCGGATCCGATGCCTGGAAGGCGTACATGCGTCGCCAGACCAATACCATCAATTATTCCCCGGAACTTCCCCTGGCCCAGGGAATCACCTTTGATTTAGGCTGATCCTCCCGAGAGGATGAAAGTCTCCCGATTTGAGTTCATGTTGGGGGATGACTGGAGGCCCCCTCCTTGAGACGATCCATCACGGTATTAGATAAAAGTCTCCCGATTTGAGTTCATGCTGGGGGATGACTGGAAGCCCACTCCTTGAGACGATCCATCACGTTATTATGGTCTTCGCTGACAACTTCAGCGTCGATTAGTCCATCATCACCAAAATAAGGATGAGTTGAACTATCAACGCCGCAATGGCTCATTACTTTGACCAATAGATTTTCTTCGACATCATCGACAAAGCCATCGGTGACCGCGACCTGAGATAAGAGTTCGACCAGAGTCTTCTTCGAATCCTCTTCCTTAACCCGGTGAACCATCTCACTCAGTGAACCGGAGATGTTTTTGATTTGAGCCTTCTCTTTATCAGAAACATTGATGTTTTTACAAAGTTCATGAAGAAGATGTTTCTCATCCTGACTGAATTCCAAATCAACTCGTGCCATGCAAACACAGATTCCAACGATATTTAAAACTTCTTCCCGGGTCATAAGCAGTAGATATTGTAGTTTTTTGTAAATCAAATTTTTGTAAAGTCGAAATCTTCTGACAATCTTATCTTTGTTGCAAACTATTCTTCCTGAATCGGATAAAACCTGTGGAAAAAAGTTTGGAATGATTGGGAGTAAGTTCGAACTGCTTTCTGGAAAAGTCTATATTTCCAGGGCTACACGGCGTGCTTCCGAGATAACAAAGGGCGCCTGGCGCGGTCCTGCGCTGTCTCCAATATTAAGGAACTTTAATCCGGAGTCTTCCAACTCCCTAAAAGATTGGAATGTTTGGGAGTAGGTTCGAAGTGCTTTCTGGAAGAATTCTATATTTCCAGGGCTACACGGCGAGCTTCCGAAATAACAAAGGGGGCCTGGCGCGGTCCTGCGCTGTCTCCAATATTAAGGAATTTTAATCCGGAGTCTTCCAACTCCCTGGCGAGGGTATCCTCAGCAAGATTGGGCGTGGCGAAAACAAGGGAATCGGCTTCCACAAAAGAGGTGCTTCCATCCAGGAATGACAAGATCTCGGCACCTTGTGGAGTCCAGCGGGTGATTGCCGATTCTAGGATGAAGTTAACCCCCAACTGAGCCAATTTCTGTCGAAGAGGATAGTCGGCGGCGGTCCGTTGAAGTTCCTTGCCCACCAAAGGATCAGGCGTGATCAAAACCACCTGATGCCCCTCCTCTGCCATTTTGAGCGCGGTTCCGCATCCTTTCCAGTTTCCGCCTTCGTCCAAAATCAACACACGTTTTCCCAGCCTGGCACGGCGGGCCATTACGTCTTCTGCGGAAAAGAAACCTCCATCCTCAATTCCCGGAAGTTGTTCTATATGGGGAATGGCTTTCTGAAAACCGGTATCAGGAGGATAGGATCCGGTGGCAAGCAGGATGAGGTCTGCTGAAAAAGACGAAATCTCTGCCGCTTCCATAAAAGTGTTCAACCTGACTTCAACCCCAAGCTGCTCCAACTGGCGGGCATACCAGTCGAGAAGATCCAGGATTTGCCCCCGTCTGGGCTGCATCCCTGCGAGCCTGAACTGTCCACCTAGCCGGTCTGATGCCTCGGTCAACGTCACTTTGTGTCCCTGTTCCGCAGCCACACGGGCAGCTTCAAGGCCTGCAGGGCCTCCTCCGACCACAAGAACTTTTTGGGGAGATGTTGTTTTCTCAAAACGGTCTCCCCCCCATTCAAATTCACGTCCGGTGGATGGATTGACCAGGCAGGAGATCCAGTAGTCACGGTAACGCCTTCCCCAGCACATCTGGTTGCAGGAAAGGCAGGGCCGAATATCTTCAGGCCGTCCCTCCTTTGCCTTATTGGCGAGGTGAGGGTCGGCTATTTGTCCGCGGACGATGGAAACCAGATCAGCCTGATCGGCTGAAAGCACCGCTTCCGCGTTTTCAGGGGTACGGACATGGCTTTCCATGGTCACCAGGGCATGACTAACAGCACTTTTCAGGGTCTGTGACAACTCGGTGGCCAGTCTTTCCGGGTAAAGGAAAGTCGGCATCAGCTTGTAGAAATCAAAATAACTTCCGGTTCCGCAACTGACATAATCGATGAGTTGATCACGGTCATGGAGGGCGATGAGCTCTGCCAGGGATTCCCGCTGCAGAGCAACTTCAAAATCAGGTTCATCGCTGACGGAAATACCGATGATGAAATCGTCTCCGCAAAGCTTTCGGATACGGGTGATGATTTCCCTTGAAAAACGGGTCCGATTTTCCAGCGTACCTCCCCACTGGTCGTCCCGCCGATTGGACCAGGGGGTCCAGAATTGGTCTACAATTCCGTGATAGGCGGCCCAGACTTCGACCCCGTCGAATCCGGATTCCCAGCATCGCCGTGCTGCTTGAACAAATCCCTCAATGGTTTCCTCAATTTCTGCCTCAGTCATGGAGTGACTCCCGTCAGAATCATGATAACTCGGCATTCCCGAGGGAGACCAATTCGGATGATAGGAATTGTCCGCATCTCCATCCTCAGTCATTGGTGACTCCCGTCGGAATCATGATAACTCGGCATTCCCGAGGGGGACCAATTCGGATGATAGGAATTGTCCGCATCTCCATGCTGACCCACATGATACAATTGCTGTAGGATCAGTGCCCCCTCCTCATGAACCGCATCTGTGATTTTTCTGAAATGGGGAATCACCTCGTCGGAGCTATGCTTGAAATTACCACGTGTCAGCACTGCGGCCGCATGAACCGGTACCGGTTCGATGACCAACATTGCCGCTCCGCCCATCGCCCTTTCGCGGTAATAACCCAAATGCCGTTCTCCGGGAATCCCCTGATCAGCCATGTTGGCTGTATGGGCTCCGAAAACGATACGGTTGCGGAGGGTTTTCCCTCTTAGATCAACCGGTGAAAAAAGGCGTGAAAAGGTTGAAGTTGAATTCATAAAGTCATGCAGAGTCTCAGAGCATCATAAATCGCAGCATGGATATTTCTTGAAGAGACCGCGTCACCGATGCGGAAGAGCCGAAAGGCGCCTTCAGGATTAGTCCTGAGTTCCTGAGGTTTTCCATCAATAAGAGCAGCATAATCCACTTCTCCCAGATTGAGGCTTTCGGGTTTCAGTTCAAAATAAAGATCATCCAAGGGCAGGGTGCCATGTTCCACAACGACCTGATCGACTCGCCTCTCTTCGATCCTTGAAGAAAAGTCCGAACCGATATGCGCTACTAATTCAGATCCGTCCCGTCGAACCGCCTTCAATCTTTTACTGATGGTAATTTTAACACCGCAGCGGTCGAACACTTCCGCATAAGCAACATGATTGAGACCGCCAATGTCCGCCCCGAAAAAACGTTCTGGGGTGATGATTTCCAATTCAGCCCCGGAATCCGCAATCCATTCCGCAGCGGCCAGGCCAGGATGAGCGGCATTGTCATCATAAAGAAGGACCTTTTCTGCAGGTTTGATGCTCCCTCCCAAAAGGTCCCACGTGTTTTGGACTAAGTCCGCTCCCTCGAGGATGTCCGTATTCGGAAGACCTCCTGTTGCAATGATCACGATTTCCGGATTTTCCGAAAGAACATCCTGTTTTTCCGCAAAGCGGTTGAAGCGGATTTCCACTCCCGCTTTTTCACACATGGAAACACGCCAATCGATGATACCGGACAATTCATTACGTCGGGGAACCCGTGATGCGAGCCGGACTTGCCCCCCTGGCTCATCCGATGCTTCAAAAAGAACCACCTCATGCCCTCGCTCTCCCAGCACTCGGGCTGCTTCAAGACCGGCAGGTCCTGCTCCGACAATAACTGCTTTGTAGGATTGTTGTGCCTTGCTCGTGATCACTTGAGGCATTGTTTTTTCCCGCCCTGTCGCCGGGTTGTGGATGCAGAGTGCCTCATGTCCTTCGTAGATTCGATCCAGGCAATAGGTGGCACCGACACAGGGTCGGATTTCATCCTCACGTTTTTCGATGATTTTACGAACGATGTGAGGATCGGCGATATGAGCACGGGTCATTCCGACCATGTCCAGTTTACCTTCCGCAATCGCATGCCTCGCAGTAGCGACATCCTGGATCCGGGCTGCGTGTAGGATCGGGATCTTCACTTCACTGCGAACTTCGCCACAGAAATCAAGATGGGGTGAAGCAGCCATGCCCTGAATCGGAATCACCTTGGAAAGGACTGAGTCCGTTTCAATATGTCCTCGAATGAGATTGAGAAAATCCACCTTTCCGCTTTGCACCAGCCTGCGGGCAATTTCGACTCCTTCTTCCCGGGAAAGACCAAGTTTCCAGTCTTCATCGGCAACCATACGCAAGCCGACGATGAAATCAGGCCCGACCCGTTCACGGATGGATTCCAAGACCCTCCAGGTGAATCGTAGGCGATTGTCAAGAGAGCCGCCCCATTCATCCTCACGCTGGTTGGTGGCAGGGGACCAGAAACTGTCGAAGAGATGACCGTAAGCCTCAATCTCGATCCCATCAAGCCCCCCTGCCTGCATCCTTTCGGCAGCAGAGCCGTAATCACGGATGATGCGTTCCAGATCCCAATCCTCAGCCTCCTTCAAGCCCGCCGGCCTGCATCCGTTCGGCAGCAGAGCCGTAATCACGGATGATGCGTTCCAAATCCCAATCCTCAGCCTCCTTGGGAAAAGAACGGTGAGCAGGCTCACGGACCGGAGAGGCGGATAGCACAGGAAGCCAGTGCTCCTTGTTCCAGTTCGTTCTTCGTCCGAGGTGGGTGATCTGCATCATCACTGCCGCCCCCTCTTGATGAACCGCATCGGACAATTCCTGAAGCCAAGGGACGATTTCGTCCCGGAATGCATGGAGGTTCCCGAAAGCTTCCGGACTGTCAGCAGAAACCACCGCTGATCCTGCGGTCATCGTCAGCGCCAGTCCGCCTTTGGCTTTTTCCGCGTGGTAAAGCCGATAACGTTCCTTGGGCAACCCATCCTCGGAATACGCCGGTTCATGGGCGGTGGACATGATCCGGTTGCGTAACTCAAGGTGCTTGATGCGGTATGGCTGAAGCAGCGGATCTGAGCTCATTGAAAATTCTGATTCTTAAGAAACCGGAATAAGTAGGTTTAATAGGTAGAGCGTCCACCACTGAGATCGAAAACCCCGCCGGTGGTGAATGAATTCTCTGCTGAACAGAGCCAGGTCACCATCGACGCCGCCTCCTCGACTTTGAGAAAACGATTACGCGGAATCTTGCTCAACATGTAATCGATGTGTTGCTGACTGATTTGATCAAAAATCCTTGTTTTTGCAGCAGCAGGAGTGATGCAGTTCACCGCGATGTCATAGGACGCCAATTCCTTTCCCAATGATTTGGTCAGGGCGATGACTCCTGCTTTGGCGGCACTATAAGGTGCAGCATTGGGATTCCCATCTTTTCCGGCAACCGAGGCGACATTGACGATCCTGCCGTAGTTTTGCTCGATCATTACGGGGGATACAGTATGCAGGCAATGGAAAACCCCGGTCAGGTCGATGTCAATCACCTGTTGCCATTCTTCCGGAGGATATTCCCAGACTTTGACAGTGGGACCGGCAATTCCGGCATTGCAGACCAAAATATCAATCGATCCCATAGAAGTTTTTGTTTTTTCGGTAGCCGACTTAACCGAATCCAAGTCGGTAACATCAACCACAACCGCTTCTGCCTTGCCCCTTGATTCAAGTGAGCGGGCTGTTTCCTCAACCAGTTTTTGGTCACGGTCCCAGAGGGAAACCGAAGCTCCGGAATCGAGCATTCTTTCCGCAATTGCCAGGCCGATTCCCTGGGCGCCTCCTGTGATTACAGCAACCTTTTCATTCAGATCAATTTGATTCATTTGTGTTCCTCAATTTTTCAAAATTAAAGTGAAATCATTCCATTCAGATTTTTTGAATGAATTTGGACCAATCAACTCCCTGTTCTATTTTACCTGTTCTTTGGCTTTCCCGGTTTTCAAACCATAATCCGACATTTTAAGCCGAACCCTTTCTATTTCATCCCCGGAAAGTAGCTTTGCTTCTCTTCCCGTGGACAGAATCAGCAAATACTGTTTGGCCAGGGTTTCCACCTCCCCTGCAAGCCAAAGGGCCTTCCCAAGGCTCGCCCCCGTGGCAATCACTCCATGATGGGCAAGCAGACAGCATTTCCGGTTTTCCAGGGCTTTCAAAGCATGCTGGGATAATTCTTCAGTTCCAAAAGTAGCATAGGGCGCACAACGGATGTTCGGCCCCCCTCCGGCTGCCACCATGTAGTGGATGGCAGGGATTTCCATTTCCTGGATGGCCAATGCGGTTGCATGATTGGAGTGGGTATGAACGACAGCATTAACATCCTTACGGTTTTTCTGGATAGCCAAATGAAATCTCCATTCGCTCGAAATTTCCAACTTCCCTTCTACCTTTCCATTCCAACTTTGGTGACAAATATCCTCCGGTTGAAGTTCCTCATAAGGGATCCCCGTTGGAGTCAGGAGAATCCCCTCTTTCCATCTTACACTGATATTTCCTGAGGTTCCCTGGTTGATATCCAACTCATTCATCCTGATTCCGGTACGAATGATTTCCTCACGAATATTTAGTTCAGTTTCATCCATGATCTATGATTTAGAAGTAAATGCATCAAAAAATTTAAATGAAGAATTTCTAGAAAGCCTGGATAATTTCAATTCAGAACACCTCAATCATCTAAAGTATGAGAGGTCATTCCAAGTCGGATCATCTCATGTCATGGTACGTTTTCATCGTTCCAATGATCACCTCGTTATATTTTTCAAATTGTTCATTCCAGATTCCTCCCTGATTTGGCTCAAAGTATTCCAGGTCCGCTGAATCTGCGATGATCTTCCTGGCTTGCTCGTGATTTCCTATCTCGCCGAGAGCCATCAATTGGACCATGGCATTACCGATGGAGGTCGCCTCGGCAGGACCTGCGACAACTGGAATCTGCATGGCATTGGAGCAGAACTGATTGAGCAAACGGTTCTTTGATCCGCCTCCGAGCACATGCAGGGTTTTTACTTCCACCCCGGAGACCTTGATCAAAATTTCAAGAAAATAGCGGTACTTCAGAGCCAGGCTCTCATAAATGACACGAAGTATTTCTTCCCTGCTTTCCGGAACATACTGCCCTGATTGACGGGAGAATTCTCTTATCCTCAAAGGCATATCTCCCGGAGGATGAAACTCTGGAAGGTCAGGATCAATGAAGGCTTTGAAGGAACATACTGTCCTGATTGACGGCAGAATTCTCTTATCCTCAAAGGCATATCTCCCGGGGGATGAAACTCTGGAAGGTCAGGATCAATGAAGGCTTTGAAAGGAGCTGCGGATTCCGCCATGAAAACGGTTTGCTCGTAACTCACTGGGTTCCCCTCTTCGGCCCAGGTTTTTACCGATTGCTGTACAAGCCACAATCCAGCGATGTTTTGCAGGAAACGATTGGTCCCTCCGTAACCTCCCTCGTTAGTGAGGTTCGCTTCAAGAGCCTGATCATTGAGAATCAGTTCATCCAGTTCGATCCCAAGCAGACTCCAGGTTCCGCTAGAGAGGAATGCAGAATCCCGTGTGTTCGATGGCACCGAAACTACTGCACTAGCCGTGTCATGACAGGCAGGAAGGATTACGGGAATCTTTTGGTAATTCCCGATTTTTGTTCCAGGCTTCAAGACATCCGGGAAAATTTTATTGGGAATTCCGATAGCTTCCATGGTTTCAAAATCCCAATCCTGCTTGTTCGGATTGTAAAGCTGTTGCGTCGTAACATGGGTATATTCGCAGGATTTGTTTCCAGTCAACCAGTAATTGAAAAGGTCGGCAATTGTCAAAAAAGTATCGCAGGCCTCTAAAACCGGACTCTTCATCTTTGCCAGGTATGCAAGCCGGTAGAGGCCATTGAGTAAAATGGATTGGTTCCCAGTTCTTGCAAAAAGTGTTTTTCTGGAGACACGTTGAAAAACCCATTCCATCATTCCTTCTGAGCATTTATCACGGTAGTGAAGCGGATTACTAAGCAGCTTTCCATGACAGTCGAGCAAGGCAAAATCCACCCCCCAACTGTCGACCCCAAGAGAATTGACAGAATTCGATTTCGCAATCCCCGATTGGATCTCACGCCATAGAGAAAGCACATCCCAATAGGTGGTGCCTGATGCTTCGACAGGAAGATTGGGGAAACGGTGAATTTCTTCCAGGTAAAATTTAACCCCATCGAAATCCATTTTTATGACCCGCCCGGATTCTCCTCCTAAATCGATTGCCAGGACCGAAATTTTCTTCACTTTACCACTCTTTGTAAGATTTTATTTTTTACCAAATATTTTTTACTTTTTTTCCACTTTATTTACTTCATCAATCATTTTTTTCTTTAATAAAATCAAAGACAATTGATTTGTATTAACTGGAATCGATATTTCATAAATTTGTTATAACCATAAATTAATCGGCATTAATTTTTCCAATACAATCTTTTTCATTCTCAAATGGCTTTAAAGAAAATTTGATTTTCTATTCTAGATCATATATCAAACTTATATATAAGATTTTAATTGTTTGGAGTAAGTTTATGGAAGAAATCAATCGACCACAATCTTTGAAAGAAATTGCAGCAGAGCGAATCCGCGAGGCTATTGTTGAAGGCCGTCTTAAAATGGGGGAGTCTTTGTCCGAAAATTTTCTGGCGCAGAATCTCCAGGTCAGCAAGACCCCCATCCGGGAGGCCCTTTCACTTCTCAACATGGAGGGACTGGTCAACATCGTACCCCAGAAAGGGACTTTTGTCTTTTCCATGGAAAAGCCGGAGATCATTGAACTATGCGAACTGCGTTTTGCCTTGGAATCACTTGCCTTGAGATATTCTCATGAGAGAAACAGAGAACCCTTCCTCAAGGATCTGGAAAGACTATTCAAATTGATGAGAAAAAACCAAAAAAAAGAAAATCAGATGAAATACCTGGAATTGGATGATCAATTCCACAAGTCGTTTTTCAATCACTGCGAAAACCGTTATATGAAAGACACCTACCGGATGATCAATGCGCGGGTCGCGGCTTTGAGGAACTACATTTCCGGAGAAGTCGAGACACAACCTCAACAATCACATGAACAGCATGAAAGCATTCTGGAAGCTCTTAAAAAAGATAATATTGATGAATGCATGAAAATTCTTGAAAACCACATCATCAACTGGCTGAAAAAGGTAGACATTCATCCAGCTTACGCAGATAAGAATAACTAAGTTATCTTTTTTGAATGTCTGCTTTCAAGCAGACAGGAGAGGAAAAAGGAGGGATAAAGGCTGGCTGAAGCCAGCCTCTTCAATCTGATTAACGCTTCATGTTGATCAGGTCAGAAATCATCTCATCTGAGGTGCTGACCGTTTTGGCGTTCGCCTGGAAGGCACGCTGCGATTCAATCATCTTCACAAATTCCTGGGAAAGATCGACATTCGACTGTTCAAGGCTCATGCTCCGGACTTCCCCAAAACCGGCGGTTCCCGGTTCGCCTGTAACTTTTTTACCTGAACCCAGGGTTTCCTGGAGAAGGTTGTCGCCGATTTGGGCCAATTTTCCAGAATTGTCAAATTTGGTAAGAACAATTCTACCAATCGGCCGGGTGTAACCAGAATCAAAAACACCGGTCACTGTTCCATCACTCTCAACATAGATGTTGTCCAGAGAACCTGAGGGGTTTCCATCCGCGGAAGTACGCAATACATTGTAGCGACCTGCAAACTGCGTGATGCCGTCAAGTCCAGTTCGAGGATCGGTAGGATCATCCGGGTTGAAACCGTCTCCCAGATGGACTCCTAAGATAATCGGTTCTTCACCGTTGAACGGAACTGCAAACTGAGGCACACCACTGGCCGGATCAACTGGTTGTGGAACAAGCCTGGGAGGTCCCGCAGGAAGTGGTTGACCATCTGGCCCAGTTCCTCCTGGTTGAGCTTCAAAACTTCCGCTGGTAGCAGCAATGAGTTTTCCATCATCGGTGAATTGCAGGAATCCGCCTCCAACCGCAATTTGGGTTCCCGGAACCTGTCCTAAGGAAGCGCCATCTAACATCATGTAATATTCCCACTGGTTTCGGACACCTGTTCCAGGGATAGGCAGTCCTGTCGCAGCATCTACCTGCTCTGGCAGGTCAGGACGTTTGCGGAAAGCAATGGTCGCGGTGTGCGTATTTCCGTAGGGATCATAAACGGTGGTCGAGGTTGCAAAATTGTACATCGTGTCAAGCATGTTGGTCGGATCGACCGGCACATCTTTGACACTTGCATTTGCATCCAGGTTTGCTGCAACCCGGACACCTGTTCCATTCGCACCATTTCCAGAAGCACTTGGCGGATCTACCAATCCCAGAACTTTCAAGGAACCAGGCAAGCCTTTACTTTCACCGGTATTGCGGTCCACTTCAAGTGCCTGGACCCGCATTCCCCGAGCGGTTGAAAGGAATCCTTCAACATCATAGGAAAACTGTCCGTTACGGGTATAGGCTTCGGCACCAGTAGCTGGATCGATAACGGTGAAAAAGCCACCGCCTCCAATCGCCATATCGGTCGCAAGCGCGGTGGTCTCAAATGCACCTTGAGAAAATTCCATCTCCACACTGCCGATCTTAACCCCGTTACTGACCTGGGTGAAAGATCCACCTTGGGGATACTGATTCCCCATCAGATCTTCAAACGCAACATTATTGCGCTTAAAGCCGAAGGTGTTGACGTTGGCAATGTTGTTACCGATGACCTGCATCGATTTGCCCTGGGTTTTAACACCGCTGGCTCCTGTAGCCAATGATCCAAGTAACGCCATTCGTGATTCTCCGTGATATTAAATAAAGTTTATTTTCAGTTGATTCTAAAAATCCCTTTTCCAGAAAAAATCTGAATCGTATGAATTAAATAATTGATCGTTGCTGATCATAAAAACACAGACTAATCCAGTTGGACCGGCTTAACCTGATCCAACATTTCAAAATTAGGCTTTCTGCTATCCAATTCCTGACGTATCGGTAATGGCAATGCATTCCCATAACGACTGGAAGAAAGATCATCAATTCCTAAGATGTCATTGCCGGGCAACCATTCACCGTTGACCTCAACCATCGGTTTAGCTCCTTCAAAGCGAATTCTTCCGACTTGCCCGGTCTTGGAATACGAGACACTGATATCTTCACCACTTTCGGTTTTGGCATACACATTATAGTGGTAACTGCCATCCGGCATTAAGTCACCATCGTTATCACGTCCGTCCCAAACAAATGAGTGTGATCCCTGTGCAAGATTTTCAATGTTGTATTTGCGTATGACCTCACCTTGAGCGTCATGAACCATCACCTGCACCCGGTTGGCATCTCCACTGAGTCTGTAAGCTGCGGGAGAAATTTTGCCTTCCGTGATGCCAAGAGACTGGGACCCGATCTCAACGTCTTTACCAAGTAGGTTTGCTGAAGTGGCTCGGGAAATATCCTGTTGCAGCGCCATCAACTGTGCTGTCTGGTTATTGAGATTCTGGAGCTGTTCAACAGTGCCCATCGCCGCCAGTTGTTGCATCATATTTTCGGACTTCATCGGGTCCAAAGGATCCTGATTCGCCATCTGTGTCATCAGCAGGTTCAGGAAATCCTGTTTGCCAAGCTCTTTACCACCCATACTGTTGGTGGCTGAAGCATTCCTCAACCCGGTTTTATTGATTTGGATGGCTTGATTAACAGAGCTTGGAGTCATGAAAACCTTTTTCAGACGTAAATGTTTAGAGCACTATCGTTATTAACGATTGGCCTTGAATTCATCGGATCAGGAATTGTTTCCTGCTCCGTTTCTCCGCGTGACCGCGATGCATTTTCCTCACCAAATCCAGAATTTTGCTGATCTCGATCGTATTGAGACGCCGAACGCTGATCGACCTCGATGTTGAGAGAAAGCTGATCATAGGCAAGTTCCTGATCTAGAAATCGGGACTTCAGTGTATCGAAACCAGCTTCGATGATCTGTTTTGCCATCATGTTGTCCACTCGCATATCAACCTGAAGCTCACCACCCGTCTGCCGGACTTTCATGGTGACCTGACCAAGATGGTCCGGTTGCAGCCTCAAAGTGATTTGCTGGGAGTCGTTCTCACGCAATACCCTGACCCTCCCCATCACCTGTTCCACATCAAATGGAAGTTCAGGAGCCTGGACATTGTTTTGGGTCTGTTGTGCCCCTTCAACTTTTGAAATGAGTTGGGATTGGAAATTGCTGCTTGCTGTTACAGGTTCCAGTCCTGGAACAGGCTCCAAGCCTGATTTCAGGCTGAACGCGCTTTCCGTCTGCTCTGAGCCGATGCGTATTCTGCTTTCAATCGGAACCCTTGTGGCTGCAGCCTGAACTTGTTCTCCGGGTTTGATCAGTCCTGCATTGAGGATCTGTTCCTGCTGAGTTTCTGCTTGAACATCATCAATATTTTCTGCCCGGAACTGTTGTTTTAAAACCGCCTGCATCTGATCCAACTTGTCTCCGACCTCAGCCACTGGTTCAGTTTTCTGAAAAACATCCTTCATGTTGGTAAAAGGATGTGCTGATGAAGATTCGTCAAGATTGACTTTTGAAACAGATTTTGATTCAGAAATAAGTTCTGCAAAAGGCCGTTCCACTTCCTGGGAATTCTGCAGATTTGCAAGAATGTTTTTATCTGGTGCCTTGTTATCAACCCTTTGTTCAGGAACCAACAAAAACTCTTCACTCAGTTGTTTGCCCTGCTGAAGGACTTCAAGTCTGGACAGGCCTGACTGCTGATGGATCGATTCTCCATTTTGGGTTTGAGTTCTAGTCTGAGAATCTGGAACAAATTCAGGAGCCATGGGAACTGCAAGAGCAATCTGGTTTTCATCATCCGTCAAGGTTTCAAGGATATTTTCCTCAACAAGAATTGCTTCTTCTCCAAGCCCTTGCTCAGCCATAAGTTGACCCTCCTCAAGTTCACCCAGTAAAAGATCCTCTGCTTCAAATTCCGTCATGGAATCTTCAAGCAACTCATCAAGAGTATTGGAAAAAGGAATCTCAGGATCTGCAACTGCTTCATCAGAAACAGTGCCTTGGGTTACTTTCGGTGTAAGTGTCTGATTTACTGCAATCATGGTGGT
>OCVP010000602.1_pt1 | contig 16092 bp, 14 predicted proteins | sample 1539171 | NCBI WGS metagenome assembly OCVP01 (sample SAMEA51879418, study PRJEB22527) | metagenome
CATAAAGATATTGACATGATATCATTTACTGGATCAACAAGAGCAGGAAAACTTATTTCTAAAAACGCAGCAGATACTATTAAAAGAGTTTGTTTAGAATTAGGAGGTAAGGGGGGTAATATTGTTTTTAGTGATTCACATCCAGAAGCAGTAAGAGAAGGTGTTAGGAATATTATGAGTAATTCTGGTCAATCTTGTGATGCACCAACAAGAATGCTAGTTGAAAAATCAATCTATAAAAGAGCAATAGAAGAGGCGGCTGATGAAGCAAATAAAATCAAAGTTGATATTGCTTCTAAGAATGGAAATCATATCGGTCCAGTTATTTCTAAAACACAATATGATAAAATTATTGATCTAATTAATAGTGGTATAAATGAGGGTGCTACACTCGTGGCTGGAGGTCCTGAAAAACCAAATGGTCTAGAAAAGGGTTATTTTGTTAAGCCAACAATTTTCACAGATGTAACTAATAATATGAGAATTGCAAAAGAAGAGATTTTTGGACCTGTATTATCTATAATTCCATTTGAAGATGAAGATGAAGCTATATCAATTGTTAACGATACATCCTATGGTCTAGGAAACTACGTTCAAACTCAAGATAAAGAAAAAGCGAAAAGAGTTGCAAGAAAATTTAGATCAGGAGGTGTTTATATAAATGGAAATAGCGCTGATCCAGGAACTCCCTTTGGCGGTTATAGACAATCTGGTAATGGAAGAGAGGGAGGTGATTGGGGTCTAGAAGAATATTTAGAAATTAAAACTATCTGCGGATGGGAATGATCTAAACTTTAATATTATTAAAATAATTTAATCTTCCTATTATTTCATCTCTTTCAATATAATATCCTTGAAGATGTCTATTTCCAGAGTTTGGATCAAATTCAGTCCTCCCATGTAATACTCTTCTATTGTTAAAACAAAATATATCACCTGCCTCTAATCTAAAATCAATTTTAAATTTTTTGTTTTGAAGCAATGATGCAAAATATTGGTAGGCATCATAAAATTTTTTCATTTTTTTTGGATCAACATCAACTGCTCCCATTGCAGCCATACTAAATCTAATATCATTGAAATCATTATCTTTTGTAAGTGTTATTATTGGTGAATGAAGAATTCTGACAGCTTTTTGAGTATAATCAGTATCTTTGAATTTAACGTGAGTTTTTGTTAAAATATTAAAAACATCTTTTTCATTTTTTTTTAAATAATTTGCAACTGCAAAACCATCTACAACAGATGATAATCCACCATTAGCTTCATTTACTAAACAATGAAGAAACTGATAACCAGGAGCATATTCAAAATAAGGTAAGTCGGTATGATTTCTTAATGCATCTGCCGTATAAGCAGTGTTATTTGGCTTTGGAATGTTAATTACTTCAAATGGTGTACCAAAAAATGTTTCTCTATGATGGCTTATTCTATTTAATATTTTGAATGCTGATTTTTTGCTAGTTGGTGCATTTTTGATTAATGCAAAACCATAAGTATGAAGTAAATTTAGCCATTTACTTAAATGTTTGTCATTTTTTATTACACTATTATGATCAACAATAATTTTCTTTAAATTTTTTTTTAATTTACCATCCCAAAAAACATAAGGTGATTTATATTTTCGATTATTTATTTCGGTATAACAATGATCTCTTAACCATTTTAAATTGAATTTGCTACTATGATCACCTTCACTCCAATCAATATTGAGTTTATTTTTTTCAATTTTATAATTTTTAGGAAATATATTTTTACTAACAGTTAAAATATTAAAGACTCGCATATTTGCAGTAGGATGTATTGCTGTTGGACAATTATCTCTTAACCACATAAAATGGAATTTACTTTCAAAATTATCTTTCCACAAAATACTTAAATGGTCATTCTTTTTTTCTAATTTTTTTACATGATATTTACTACTCATTTTGAAATATTTATATCTGAATAAATTATCTTAGTATATTTAACAAATTAATGAAATCGAAAAATAATAATCTCTTGGGAATTTCTTTCATGTTATTGTCCATGTTTTGTCTAAGTATAAATGATATCACGTATAAATATTTAAGCTTTCATTTTCCTGTATGGGAATCAATATTCTTCAGAGCACTAAGTGGAAGTATCATTGCAACTTTTTTAGCAATGTATTTTGGATTTGATAAGTTAAAAACTAAAAAACCAGTTGGACATGCTATCCGAGCTCTTTCTGCTTCTGCTTGTGTTGTATTCTATATTTACGGAATTAATCATTTAATGTTATCTGAAAATATTGCTATTGCACATTCTGCTCCCATTATTGCTGCTTTTCTTGCTGTACCAATACTTGGCGAGAGAATTGGGATTTTTAGAACAACTGCAATATTAATTGGTTTTATCGGTGTGTTAATTATTGTTAAGCCCGGTACTGACTTGTTCAAATTAGAAACACTCTATCCTTTAATATCTGCAGCTTTTATGGCTTCTGTTTATTTATCAACTAGATCAGTAATGAGTACTGATTCTAGTGTTGCAATTGTTTTTTATTACTCTTTTGCATTATTAATTACGTCAATAATATTTTTTCCTGATAATTTTATTATGCCAAATGGAATTCAATTAATTTTTGCTATGAGTTTAGGTGTGATGGGATCACTAGGACATTTATTTATGTCTCAAGCAGCTAAATACGCAGATGTTGCAATTACTTCACCCTTTGAATACTCATCTTTTATATTTGTAGGAATAATGGGATATTTAATTTATTCTGAGGTTCCAACTTTAAGTATTTATTTAGGGGGAACAATAATTATTAGTACTGGAATATTTATAGCTTACAGAGAAAGAAAAAATAGCTAAATTAAAAAATTATTTCTTTTAAATTTTTCTTCTTATATTTTTGATTTCTTATTTTATTTAAAATATTTTTTTTACCTCCACACATTAAAAATTTATTATTAATATCTTCGTCTCTTAAGGGGTTTTTTTTCCCTCCTTTAATATGTGATATTTTTTCAATCAATATACTTCCATCATTCATTATTACTTTAATTATATCAGGATACTTAGGATCATAATCTTCAAAATTATTTGGCACTTTGTACGTGACTAGTTTAATTTTTTTAACCATATTTAAACTTTTTTTATTTTTGGAAATATTTAAGCTTTTTAAATCAAATTTACCATTAATGAGAGCAGTTGCTAAACAATAACTCAATGAAAATCTAGCTTCAGTAGAATTTTTAGGTATATGAAATTTTGATACTCTGAACCAAGGTTCTGGAAACTCAATTGTAATAGATTTAATATTTTTTTTTATAAAAATTTTTTTATTTAAAATTAATCCTCCTTGTATTACTCTTTGTGAATAACTACAAACTGGCCAAAACTTAATGAAATTTGGAAATTTAATTATTGCATTTCCTAAATCTGATTTTTTAAAATTATTATTTAATTTTTTAGAAAATTTACTACCATACAATTCAATAAATCCTCTCTCAATATTCCAAATATCTTGATTAGCTGTCCCTCCATTTTTTGCAAGTAAAGCTGACTGTACACCTGCTTGAGAAGCAAACCCTATATGAAAAGCTTTTGTATCTTTTCCGAATTGTTGTTTTAAACCAGATGAAAAACTTGTTGCAATAGAAATTGCATTTGCCATTTGATCTGCATTTAATTTTAACACTTTAGATACTGCTGCAGCAGTTCCAATCACGCCTATTGTATTTGCTGAATGCCATCCTTTATAATAATGATCATAGCTAAGTGCTTGTCCTAATTTTATTATTAATTCATATCCTACTAACCACCCCTGATATATTTCCTCAATTGAGATGTTTTTCATTTGAGCAATAGATATAAGAGCTGAAAAAATTGGCGCACTAGGATGAGATCCTGCAACGTATTCGTAATCATCAAAGTCTATAGACGCTGATCTGACTCCATGTAAAAAACATGCTGCAGAAATAGATAATTTTTTTCCTCCTCCAAATATCTTAATGTTTTTTGAATTATTATTTTCTAAACAGTATTTTAAGGCAACCTTTGATTGTTTTTCTTTAACACCTGATAATATACAAGCTAGGGTATCTATGAATGCATTTTCTGCTCTTTTATAAGTTACCTTATTGATATTAATTTTTTTTTGTGATGCCCAATTACAAAATTTTTTATGAAAACTCATTTTTTATATTTTGCAATCATTGTAATTTCTTGTTTTTCATTAAGAATTCTTCCAATAATTTCATCATCTTGATTTTCACCAATTTCTACAAAGAAATTATTGTTATATACAAGAGGCGCTGTAGCTTTATATTCAAAAGAATTGAACTCAATCTCGTTTTTTCTTGCAAGATTTAAAAGATAAGTTGCTTGAAGAGGCGCATGGACTAATAATCCCATATGGCCCTCATAATTTTTTGTATAATCATTATCATAATGAATCTTATGTCCATTAAAAGTTAAAGCAGAATATCTAAATAGCAAAGTTGATGAACTAAAAATTTCTACTTTATCAATTAATTTTAATTCGTCTTTTATTTTAGGAGTAATGGAGTTTTTATTTATTTTTTCTCTATAAACAGCAGTTTGATCTTCTGATATTATTAATTTATTTTTATTTAAATATTCATGATTAATATTAACAAAACATAGATTGCCTGATCTACCTTCTTTAAATTCAATACTTGAAATTGTTGAATTTTTTTTAATTTCAGATCCAATTTCAAATTCATCAAATATTTTTATTTTACCACCAGCCCACATTCTAATTTTATAAGGTAACTCAGGTAAGAAAATTCCTAATTTTGTATTTCCATCTTTGTCTAGATCATTTATTGAAGCTACATCTGGGCATAAACATAAAAAAATTCCCTCAGGCACAGTTTGATCACTTAAACAGTTTTGATCAATTGTTTTTTTTAAATGATCAACTAATCGAGGAGTAATAATATCGCTTCTTGAAATTTTCTTTCCAATCCAATCTTTGTAATTATTCATATTTAATTTACTCGAGTTTACTTATAAATTAATAATTAGTATAATTTATATTTTTAAAAAATGAAAAAAACATTTGACTATATAATAGCAGGAGGAGGTTCTGCTGGCTGTACATTAGCCTCAAGATTATCTGAAAATAAAGATATAAAGGTATTACTAATAGAAGCAGGGGGGTCAGGAAAAAGTTTATTCACTCAAATGCCCGGTGGTAACGGATACATTTTTGGAAACCCTAAATTTGATTGGGGTTTTGAGTCAATACCTCAACCTTCTTTAAATAATAGAAAAATTTTATACCCTAGAGGTAAAGGACTAGGAGGATCCTCTCTTTTAAACGGTATGATTTACATGAGAGGCGCTCCAGGTGATTTTAATAGGTGGAGACAAAAGGGCTTAGAGGGTTGGTCATATAATGATGTATTACCATATTTCAAAAGATCTGCCTCAGCTTTTCATAGAGAAAAAAATGAATATCACTCACATTCAGGTCCTTTAAAACTTACACCAGCTGGTAATTACAATTCTATCGATAAAGCATTTATTGATGCATGTGTTGAAGCTGGGGCAGAAATTAATAATGATTTTTATAATGGCAATCTAAATGGAGTAGGCCGATATGATGTTAAAGTATGGAATGGAAAAAGACAATCATCTGCAGAAGCTTATTTGAAATTTAAACCTAGCAACTTAACAATTTATAAAAATACATCTGTAATAAAAATTTTAATTGAGAAAAATAAAGCTAAAGGATTACTTTTATCAAATGGTGAAGTTTATGCATCATCAGAGGTAATATTATCTTTAGGAGCATTCGGTAGTCCCAAATGTTTAATGTTGTCAGGAATTGGTCCAGAAGAACATTTAAAAGAAAAAAATATAGAATTATTAATTAACTTACCTGGAGTAGGTGAAAACCTTCACGATCATCCTGTTATGCCAATGAATTGGGCTTTTCAAAACAACAATTTAAGTTTCTCTAAATATCAAAGGATCGATAGAGCTATTATTGTGGGATTAAAATATATTTTATTTAAACAAGGATTAGCCGCAGCTCCTTTTTGGTCAACAAATCTATTTCATGCAATAAGAGAAAAAGATATGCCTGAAATACAAGTGTTCATGACACCTATGTGTTTTAAAGAAGAAAAAGATAACTGGTCTATGAGTTTAGATAATTTATTAAATTTTGGTTCATTATTTTTTTCTAGAGGTAAAAAAGCTTTTCCAGGATTACACTTTCAAATTAATTTATTAAGACCAAAGAGCACAGGAAGTGTAAAACTTAAAAGCTCAAATCCTAATGATGAACTTAATATAAATCCAAATTGGTTCATCGATCCATCTGATATGGAAGATATGATAGAAGGGATGAAGCATACAAGAGAAGTATTGTCAAAACCCAGTTTAGCTAAAATTGTTTCAGAAGAATTACTTCCAGGAAAAAAAATCAAAAGTGACCAAGATTTAAAAGAGTCAGTTCGAAATCATGTACAAACAGGTCATCATCCTGCATCTACTTGTGCAATGGGTTCAAGTAATAACAAAATGGCTGTACTTGATAATCAGCTTAAAGTTAGAGGAATAGACAATCTGAGAGTAGTAGATGCTTCTTCTTTCCCAGATATGATAAGTGGAAATATAAATGCATCTGTAATTATGTTAGCAGAAAAAGCATCAGATATGATATTAAAAAATTAATTAATCACAAATAAGTTGACCAATGAAAATATTTAAGTTTAAATAAATTATGTCTGAAATTCAAACCTACAAATTTTATGCAGGAAATAAATGGCATGACCCTTCTTCTGAAAAATATTTTGAAAGTGAGGATCCATCTATAGGTAAAGTATGGGCAAAGGTCCCTGACTGTAATGAAAAAGATATTAATCTTGCAGTATCATCTGCTAAACGTGCTTATTATGATGGTCCTTATGGTAAAATGCATCCAGCAGAAAGAGGGAGAACATTAACAAGAATTGGAGATATTATTGCTAAAAATGCAGAACGTATTGGGCAAATAGAAACTAAAGACAACGGCAAACTTCCAAAAAATATCACTCCTTCTTTAACCAGCTGGCAGACTGAGAGTTTTTATTATTATGCAGGCATGTGTGACAAGTATGAAGGTAGATTGATACCTTCAGAGGTTCCAAATATGCATAATTATTTAAAATGGGAACCATTTGGAGTTGTTGCACTTATTCTTCCTTGGAACTCACCAATTGGAACATTAATCTGGAAATTAGCACCAGCAATAGCAGCAGGCAATACTGTTGTAATTAAACCTTCAGAAAGAGCATCATGCTCTACATTAGAGTTAATGAAAATTTTAGAAGAAGCTGATCTTCCAGAAGGTTTGATAAATGTTGTTACTGGTTTTGGCCTTACCACTGGTGCACCTCTTATTGAACACCAAGATGTTAGAATGATAAGTTTTACAGGTGGAACAAAAGGGGGGAGTGCAGCAAGTTTAAGTGCATCCAAAAATGTTAAACCTATTATTATGGAGCTAGGAGGAAAATCACCACAAATTATATTTAAAGATGCTGATTTAACTTTATCAGTTAATGGAGTTGTATCAGGAATCTTTCCAGTTTCAGGTCATAGCTGTATTTCAGGATCAAGAATATTAGTGCATAAAGATATAAAAGATAAATTTACTCATAATTTATTAGAAGTTGTTAAAAAGGCTAAAGTTGGTCACCCAAATGATGTTGCAACACAAATAGGACCTATAGCAAATAAAGAGCAATATGAATTTATTTTATCTAAGATAGAAGCAGCTGAAAAAAGAGGTTTAAAATTATTAATTGATGGAAGAAAAGAACAAAAGTCTGAAGGATACTATATTGGACCAACTATTTTTGATAATGTTCCAAATGAAGATGATTTAGCTCAAAATGAAGTATTTGGACCTGTCGCCTCAATACAATCTTGGGATAATGAAGATGAAGTAATTAAAATTGCAAACGATACTATTTATGGACTTGCAGCAGGTATTTGGACTAAGGATACTAATAAAGCTATACGTTTAGCAGATAAGATAGAGGCTGGAACTGTTTATATAAATAATTATTTTAATGCTTCTACTCAATCTCCAGTTGGAGGTTTCAAGCAATCAGGATACGGTCGTGAAAATGGATGGGAGGGAATGCAAAGTTACATGCAGACTAAATCTACTTGGCTAGCTACCAATCCATCTCAACCAAACCCATTTTAAGAAGTAATTATTCTTTCCAGTTTGGCTCTCTTTTTTCTAAAAAAGCTTCAATACCTTCCTTGGAATCATCATGTAACATATTTTCCGTCATTACATTTGAAGTAAAAGTATATGCGTCTTCTAAATTCATATCTTTTTGTTTGTAAAAAGCTTCTTTACCAATTTTAATAGTATTAGAAGATTTAGAAGATATTTTTTTAGCAATTTGAAATACATTTTCTTTTAAACTATCTTCTTCAAAGACATCATTTATTAAACCAATCCTTAATGCTTTATTTGCATCTATAAGATCTCCAGTGAGAAGCATTTCCATAGCTTGCTTTTTACCTACAGTTCTTGATAATGGAACCATTGGTGTAGAACAAAATAATCCAATATTAACACCAGGAGTTGCATATTTTGCTCTGCTACTTGAGTAAGCTAAATCACAGCTAGAAATTAACTGACAGCCTGCTGCAGTAGCAATACCATCAACCATAGCTATAACTGGTTTATTATTTTTATTAATTTTCAGCATAAGTTGAGAGCACATTTGAAATATTTTTTTAAAATAGCTTTCACCTTTGTCATTTTGCAATCTTTGTGAATTTAAATCTTTTAAATTATGTCCTGCACAAAAAATATTACCTTTTGATGATAAAATAATTACTTTTACTTCATTATCTTTATCAGCAATATCTAGTGCTGATGTTAATTCATTGATCATGTTTTCGCTTAAAGTATTTTGGTTTTTCTGGTCATTAAGAATAATATTAAAAATATTATTATTTTTTTCTGTTAAAATTAGATTAAAATTCATTTAATTGATTTGAATTTCAACATCTTTAGATAGTGAATTAGCGATAAAACAATACTTATGTGATCTCTCTTTCATCTTTTTCATTTCTTCATCAGAAATATTAAAATTATCTTCAAATACTATAGCTGGATTTAGCTCTATTTTGTTGACGTACATTCTTCCCTCTGCATTTTTTCCTAAATACGAAATTGCTTTATCTTTGTAATTAATAACTGGCCATTTCATTTTTGCAGCTAAAGCTAAAAACGTCATCATAAAACAACTACTTACAGCTGCAGCTAGTTTTTGCTCTGGATTAATATTAGTTTCGCTTCCTCCATAATCTGGAGATGATCCTGCATCAATAGATACATTTTCGTTAAGCATTACTGTGTGATCAGTTAAGTATTTTCCAAATTCGAGTTTTTGATCTCCTAATTCCCACTTTAATTCGATTGAATGACTCATTTTAAGAATAATTAAAAGGTAGTGAGCACACTTTACCTTTTCTCTCAATATTGTCTGGTGTTAATACGATAACATCCTGCCCATCATTCCAATAATCTCTATCAACCATTGATAGCCCAATATTGGTTTTTAAAAATGGTGAATAAATACCAGAGGTGATATTACCAATTTGAAATCTATTTTTTGAGTATACAGGAAAAGGTATTGTGCAGGGAGGAGTCGGGGACCCATCAAAAGTAATTCCTTTTATTTTTTTTTCTATTCCATTTTTTAATATTTTTTTTAGTGCATTTTTTCCAATGAAATCATGAGATAAATTGTTACAATAATTATCAAATCCACATTCAATTGGATTATTTTCTAAAGTAAATTCATTACCATAGGATAATAAACCACCTTCTATTCTATCAATTAAATTTGGACATCCAGGTGAAATATTAAAATCTTTTCCTGCTTCCCAAATAGTTTCCCAAAGTTTTTTTCCTAAACTAAAACCTTTAAGATAAATCTCAAAACCATCTTGTTTGCTATATCCTGATCTTGCAATTATCTGTTTTGTTCCTTCAAATTCAAAAAAAGAAAAATGAAAGAATTTTAATTTTTTAATTTTTTCTCCAAATATTGATGACATTAATTCTTCAGATTTTGGACCTTGAATTGCTAGGGGGTAAATATCTGGCTCTATAATATCAACTTTAAAATTTCTTCCTACAGCCAATCCTTTTGCCCAAAGAAGAACATCTGAGTCTGCAACTGATAGCCAATATTTATTTTCACTTAATTTTAAAAGTACAGGATCATTTATCATCCCTGCATTTTCATCAATCATTGGATAATAGTAACATTTACCAATAGGCATATCTTTTATTGATCTTGGAGACATGAGTTGTATTAATTTTGTAGCATCTTCTCCTATTATTTGAACCTGTCGTTGACATGAAACATCCCAAATTTGAGTATTTTTAGATAAGTGCCAATAATCTTCTTCTACTGTTGCTTTATATGATTTTGGAAGAAGCATATGATTAACTACAGTAAAACCACTTACACCAGCCTCAATTACTTTCTCGGTATAGGGAGTCCTCCTAATACGTCTAGACATGTTTAATCCTGAATTACTCATTTTATTTAGACCACCATATTGAGTATCCATTTGGAGAAACAATTAAAGGTATGTGATATTTTTTAAGAGGATCTTTCATTTTAAATTTAACACTTATTGAATTAATTATTTCACTAGTATTTCTAAAATATTTACCAGAATTAATTATCATTTCATAATCACTTTCACAATCTTCTTTCGTTAATTCAAATTCTTTAAGCATTCTTCCAGAGCTATCTGTTTTATCTTCTAGAAATACAACTTTGTTATTATTATTTACTTTATAAATAACAATTTCTACATCACTTGCATGCGTACCATCTATTGAGTTTAGTAAATGTGTAGAAAAAATTGCCATAACCTACTCTATAGACGCTTTATCTCTTTTATCACTAACTGCAGCAACTATTGGACTTATAACACCTTTAGCCTTAACATTTACACATGCAGTTTTACCACTTTCTAACGCTCTTTTTAAAGCGGGGCCTAAATCTTCTCTTTTAGTAACTAATTCTCCATGTCCTCCAAAACCCTCAAAAATTGAATGAAATGGAATATCTCTAAAATCAGTTGCAAAGTGTTTCCCACTTTCAAATAACCTTTCTTGTTGTTGAGAAATACAGTCAAGACCTCCATTGTTATCGATAACTACAACAATAGGTTTTTTTTCTTGAAATGCAGCTTCAATTGATAATCCGCCAGATAAAAATGCACCATCTCCACTTATTAAAACAACATTAGATTTAGGATTAAGATTTTTCGCTGATACTGCAAAAGGAACTCCAACACCTAACATACTAAAAGTGCCTGGATGTAATATTCCTCCAAGTTTTTTACCTTTTGATCCAGCAATATTAATTGCAATCTCAGACCAGAAATGTGTGTTTCCACCATCAATAACTAACCAATCATTTTCAGTTAATACTTCTTGAACATCTAAAGCTAATTGAAGAGGATGAATTTTTCCACCTTCTTTTTTAGCCTCTTCAGTTTCTTTATTTAAATCATCTAATGTTTTATCAATCCAATTTTTTTTCTCTTTTTTATTCTTATCAAACCATTCATTATTTAATTTCCATTTACTATTTTTCTTTAATTCTAAGAATTTATCCAAAAAGACTCCAGGATCACAAAGTAAATTAATATCTGCAGCTCTATTTAATTCTATTTCTTCATGTGATCCATTAATACAAACAAGCTTTGTGCTTTTTGGAAAAAGTGGAGGATTACCAAAATTCATTTGATTATCAAGACGTGCACCAATCATAAGAACCAAATCTGATTCATTGAGAGCCATTTTTGATGGAGGGTATTGATGAATATCTGCAAGACCCATATATGTATCTGCCTCTTCACCTAAAAGTTTTTGGTGGTATGGTATATTAAATATTGGAATATTTAATTCAAACCCAGCTTGCTCTAATTTTTTTTCTGCACTAGACCACCAAACTCCATGCCCTCCAATAAAAACAGGTTTTTGTGCACTAATTGCTAGATCAAATATTTCATTTAAACTCTCAGGATCGGGCCAAGCTTTTGCTAAAGGTTTCTTTTGATGAGTAAAAGGTCTTTCTTCTAAACCTGCATCATCTGCAAATGATGAAAACATTATATCTACTGGTACACTTAAATGTACTGCACCAGGATAGCCATTTGTTGCAATTCTATATGCTTTATCTACAAACTCTCTAATTCTGTTGCCATCTGTTATACTTGCACTGTATTTTGTTAACGGTGCTGCAATAGATACATCATCTATTTCCTTAAAACCGCCTGCTCCTTGTCTTTTTAAGCTACTAGATCCAGTTATAAAAATAACAGGAGATCTTTCACCCCATGCTTCCATCATTGATGGTACTGCATTTGCAAAACCTTCTGGCCCGACAATACAAACGGATGGTTTTCTTGATATTCTAGTATGACCATCAGCTAAATGACCAGCAATTTGTTCATGAGGACAATTAATTACATTAATTTGACACTCCATAAATCCTTCAAGTGCTGGATTACAAAAACCTCCAGAAAGTGTAAAAACATTATCAATACCTTTGTCTCTAAGAGCTCTTGCAACTAATGCCCCACCTCTAATTTTTTTATCCCCCATCTTAATACTTTATATCCTTAAAAAATTTCTCTGCTATAATTTTTTTATCAACTTCATTTATATCGGTTAATCCCACTAAGCCAAGATTTGTACTTAACTCTTCTTTAATTAGGTTAATGATTCTTCTAAGACCTCTTGCACCATCTGCTCCAATAGCATACATTAAAGGTCTGCCAAACATAACAAAGTTAGCTCCCAGAGCTAATGCTCGTAAAATATCACTACCACTTCTAATGCCACTATCAAAAAGTATTGGAAAATCGTCTCCCAAAGCTTTTCGTATTAATGGTAAAGCATTAATAGAAGCAGTAGCACTATCTAATTGCCTTCCACCATGATTTGATACTTGAATTGCATCAGCACCAGCCTCTTTAATTTTCAAAGCATCTTCAGAATTCATTACTCCTTTGATTATTAATTTTCCTTTCCAAGCGTCTCGAACTCTTTTTAGAGTATTCCAATCAGTTGCTCCTCTACTTTCTTTTCGTCTAAAAATTTGATCACCACTTTTAGAGGTAACATAATTCATTGGTTGTGGAGCACCTTTAAACAAAGTTGTTAAGCTCCATTGAGGATGTAGTGCAAAATCTAAAAATTGTTTTGGGCCAATTTTAAATGGATAACCAAAGCCATTTCTATCATCTCTGGCTCTTCTTGAAAGAATTGGAACATCAACAGTGAGGATCAAAACCTTGTATCCAATGCTTTCTGCTCTTTTTAATAATTCCATAATAAATTCTTCACTTTGAAAAATATATATTTGCATCCACGAATGACCTTCTGAAAAAGTAAACATATCTTCAAGCGTAGTACTAGAAGCCATTGAAACACATGTTGGAATATTATTATACGCACTTTCTTTTGCTATCATTTTATCTGCTTCAGGCCATGAAAGATTTGTCATTCCCATTGGAGCAAATCCAAATGGATAATCAAAATGAAAATCAAATATTTTTTTACTTAAATTTCTATTCTCAACATTTCTAAAAACCTTAGGTTCAAGTCTAATTTGATCTAATGCAGTACTATTAATTTCAGCAAGTTTATCATCTCCTGATGCTCCATCAATAAAATCAAAGACTAATTTTGGTAATCTTTTTTTAGATAATCTTATTGCATCATCTATTGTATGGATTTTAGTGCTAGGTTTAATGAGATCATTCATTTTAATATTTGTATTCTAATATAATTTATAATTCTATTACAAAATATATTAGTTTTTTGAAATACCCTTCCAAGGTATTGGACTAGATGGAATATCTTCTTTTAAACCTCTTTGTATTTCACCTTTCTCATCATACATTGGTAAAGTACAGATTTCACCTTTTTGCACACTACCATCATCACAACTAACATCTACTATTGTGTCTGGTCCAAATTCTGCATTATCCATATGAACTATAGCAACACCACAAACTTGAAATGGCGACCATGTACTTGAAGTTACAATTCCAACTTTTTTATTATAAATAGAAATTTCAGAATCAACCAATGCAAAACTATTTTCCACTCTCATACCCCATGTTAAACAATCTTTGCTTGCATTTAGTAAATAATCTCTTCCAATAAAATCTCCTTTATTAAAATCTATAAATTTTCCTAATCCAACAGCAAATGGAGATCTGTCTCTTGTAAAATCTCTCCCTGCAGATAAGAGACCTGCCTCAATTCTTCTACATCTAAATCCTGGAGAGGCTGTAAGGATCATTCCCATTTCTTCACCCTTACTGAGTATTAAGTCTCCAATTTTTTTTGAATCATTTTCTGGCCTTAAATAAATCTCCCAGCCAAGTTCATTTGTAAAACCTGTTCTGCTTATAATTACTTTTTCTGAAGCAATTGAAGTTTCAACCCAATCAAAATAATTAAAATTATTTTTTAATGGTTGATCAACTAGTTTTTCTAAAAGTTTTAGAGATTTAGGGCCTTGTATTTGACTTACCCAAACGTTTGGATCTTTAATTTCAACATCTAAATTTTTCGAATGAGCTTTGTACCAACTATATAAATGTCCATCACCTTGAGCAAACCAAAATTTATTTTTTTCTAATCTTAATAATAATCCATCTGAAATCATTCCTCCATCATGGTAACAAGCAAATTGATAAGAACATCGTCCTATTTTTACTTTTGAAATATCTCTAGGAAATATTTGTTGAAGTAAATTTTCAGCATCCGGACCAGAGATTTCGTATGGATGCTCGCCCGTATGACGTAAAATTATTTCTTGTCTAGCTTTCCAATACATTTCATCTGCTGTAGCATGAGATAATTTTTCAAGGGTAAATCTACCATCGGCGTAGTTAGTATATTCTGGGTTAAGTGGTAACTCCTGATATGTAAGAGGATGTATTTTCATGGGTCTGGCTAAATCTAAAGATCTACCAGCTTCTTTAATAACTGGCTTTACAACAAATCTGTAATTACTAACTAAATCTCCCATAAAATTTATTCAACTTATCACAAAATAATGAAAAAAAAATTTTAAAATAAATTCTTAATAGCTTCAATATGTCGTGGCTTTACTTCACAGCATCCACCAACTAGAGTAACACCTTCATTTAAAGAATTTAAAACAAACTTTTTATATTTTTCTTCTCCAAATTCTTCATTTCGAGTCCCAAGTAACTCAACGGGATCAATATAATCATAATGTCCTTCAAAACCTTCTGAATTAAATTTTTCTTCATTACTAGTAGGCAGTTCTTTAAATAAATTCATTTTATAACCAAAAGGAAGCTTTTGTTTATTAAACATAGGAATACTCAAATTAACAATTTCAGGAGATACGCAGGCTGATACTATGCCGCAACAATTAAATTTTTGTATAGTTTCAAAAAGTTCATCAAGACTTTCTCCAGATGGTAATTTTCCATCATAACGTAAGTGCACACCTACAAGAACTTGTTTATTAAATTCTTTTGAAGCTTCTAAAGCAATTTTTATTTCTTTGATGGAACACAAAACATCTAAGTAAAATATATCGACGTAATCTTTTAATATCTTTGCAATTTCATGAAAATAGTTAAACATGGTTTCATCAGTTTCAAAATGTATTGGGGAATATGTAACACCTTGATTTGGCAATGAGCCTGCAACAATAACTTTTTTATCACTTTCATTTTTTGCTTTTAATGCAAGTGCTCCAGCAGATCGTATTCCAAATTCAAATTTATCAAGTAAATTGTAATTTTTTAACAGTCTTCTTCTAACACTAAAATTTGAGGTAACTATTAATTGTGATCCTGCATTTATAAAATTCTTATGCATATCTACAACCATTTGGTGATTATTTTCATTTAATAAAGCTTGTGCAGACCAAAGATCACCTTTTGTTTCTAAACCCATTTCCATTAAAGTTTGACCTGAACCTCCATCAAAGAGATATTTCTTATTTTTTAAAAACATTTTTTTGGAAGATTAGTAGAAATAGTGTGGCG
>OCVP010000606.1_pt1 | contig 16045 bp, 17 predicted proteins | sample 1539171 | NCBI WGS metagenome assembly OCVP01 (sample SAMEA51879418, study PRJEB22527) | metagenome
TGCAGAACGGCGTGGTCGCTGAAGAAGAAACGATCTTCGAAGAGGACGAGATTGCAGCTGAAGAAACGCCGCTTCAACGAAGCTTTCCGGCGGCTCCTGTGCCTGCCCCGCCGATCAGCACGCCCCGTTCGCTGCGGCGTTGGCTTCCCCGCCGGGAGGATGGCGGTTTCCCCAAGGCGTGCTGTAAAGCATGATTTCCCACCCTGAATCCCTGGATCAGGGCCTGATCGTTTCGGTGCAGGCCCCCCAGGGTTCGCCGATGCGCGATCCCGATGTGATCGCAGCCATGGCGGATGCAGCCCTGCGCAATGGGGCTGTGGGTGTGCGCTTGGAAAGCCCTGAACACATCGGTGCTGTGCGTCGGCGCTGTCCGGATGCCTTGATCATCGGCCTCTGGAAATGCACGTTCCCGGACAGCTCGGTGTACATCACCCCGGGCTGGAAAGAAATTCAGGCGGTGTGGTCTGCGGGGGCCGATGTGATCGCGATTGATGCCACAGCCCGTCCGCGGCCTGCAGGGCAGGACCTGGCCGCGTTGATCCAGCGCAGCCGTGATGAGCTGAGGGCCCCGCTGATGGCTGATGTGGATTCGCTCGAGAACGGTCTGCGTGCAGCCGAGCTGGGCTGTGACTGGATTGGGACCACGCTCTACGGCTACACCGAAGACACGGCACAGCAGCGCCCCCCTGCGTTTGATCTGCTTCCCCAACTTCGCGCTGAACTTCCCAGCTCGGTTCGTCTGATCTGTGAGGGGGGAATCGCCTCTCCAGCGGATGCACGGTTGGCACTACAGCGCGGAGCCGACACCGTTGTGGTGGGGACGGCGATCACCGGAGTGGACCTCCAGGTGATCGCCTATCGCCAGGGAATGATCAGCTGATCACATCATCCCGGGCATGCCCATGCCGCCCATTCCGGGCATGCCCATGCCACCCATTCCGCCCATGCCACCCATGGGGTCTCCGTCTCCGGCGGGAGCCGGTGCAGGAGGTTCCGGCTTGTCGGCAATCACAACTTCGGTGGTGATCAAGAGAGAAGCGATCGAAATTGAATCCTGCACGGCCAAGCGCACCACCTTGGCGGCATCAACGATGCCAGCAGCCATCAGGTCCTCGTAGGCACCACTGAGGGCATTGAATCCCTGGCCGCTGCTGCGCATGCCCGCGATCACAACGTCACCGTTCTGACCGGCATTGGTGGCGATCTGATGAATCGGCGCCGTCAGTGCCCGCTGCACGATCTCCACGCCGGTGCGCTGGTCGCCGTTCAGGGATGAAGCCAGGGCGTCCAGGCTGTCGGAGAGTTGCAGCAACGTGCTGCCGCCTCCGGCAACGATGCCCTCCTCGACGGCGGCACGGGTGGCATTCAGGGCATCCTCGATCCGCAGTTTGCGGTTCTTCAGTTCCGTTTCCGTCGGTGCACCGACCTTGATCACAGCCACGCCGCCGGCCAGCTTGGCGATCCGCTCCTGGAGCTTTTCGCGGTCGTATTCGGATTCGGTGGCCTCCAGTTCACGTCGGATCGCGCCGACGCGCTCGCTCACCGCCTGGCGATGGTCGTCGTTGGCGACGATCGTGGTGCTCTCCTTGCTGATGGTGACGCGGCGCGCCTTGCCGAGATCCTCGAGGGTCACTTTGTCGAGGGTCATCGCCTTGTCTTCGCTGATCAGCGTTCCGCCCGTGAGGATGGCGATATCGGCGAGGGCTGCCTTGCGGCGTTCGCCAAAGGAGGGTGCCCGAACAGCGGCCACCTGCAGAACCCCACGGCTCTTGTTCATCACCAGGGTGGCGAGGGCTTCGCCTTCCACTTCCTCAGACAGGATGAGCAGGGGGGAACCGCTCTTCTGAACGGTTTCCAGAACGGGGACCAGATCCGTGATCGTGCTGATCTTGCGATCCGTCAGCAGGATCAGGGGGTTTTCAAATTCACAGACCTGACGGTCGGCATCCGTCACGAAGTAGGGGGAGCTGTAGCCCCGGTCGAAGGCCATGCCCTCGGTGATTTCCAGTTCCGTTGCCAGAGACTTCGATTCCTCAACCGTGATCACCCCATCGGTGCTCACCTTGTCCATCGCCTCCGCGATCATCCGACCGACTTCGTCGTCACCCCCGGAGCTCACCGTGGCCACCTGACGAATGGCATCGCCGGCGACGGCCTGGCTCCGCTCGCCCAGTCCAGCCACGACCTGTGCAGCGGCCTTCTCCATGCCTCGGCGGAGTTCCACAGGGCTTGCGCCAGCAGCGGTGTTGCGCAGACCTTCCCGCACCATGGCCTGAGCCAACACAGTTGCGGTCGTGGTGCCGTCACCGGCCTTGTCCTTGGTCTTTGAGGACACCTGCTGCATCAGCTTGGCGCCAAGGTTTTCGAACGGGTCGTCCAGTTCGATTTCACGGGCGATTGAGTCGCCGTCGTTGACGATGTCGGGTGCGCCGAATTTCTTCTCGAGCACAACGTTGCGACCGCGGGGGCCGATCGTGACGCGCACCGCATCGGCGAGTGCATCAACACCCCGCTCAAGGGCGCTGCGGGATTCGTCAGAGAAGGAAAGGAGTTTGGCCATAGTCGCGGGCACGCCGTTGGTCACTGTCCCACAGCGATGTGGCCCTCGTGGAGAGGCGTTGTGGTGGGGAAAGCCGAATGGTTGGGGGCTGCCCGGATGCCGCTGTCAAATGAACTGATTAGGGTCCGGTCATGGCTGAATCCGGAGCGCTGTTTTTTGTTCTGATGGCGGGGCTGGCCGGTTCGATGGCCCTGGTTTACGTGCCCTTGCGCATCTTTCTCACCGCTACAGCCCGCAGTCGACGGTTACGCCTGCTCCAGCGCATCCGCCGCCTGCGGGATGAGTTGGCCCAACCCCTTGATTCCTGATCCTGAGGGTCAGGCCATCACCATGCCGCCATCCACCTGCAGCACCTGGCCTGTGATGTAGGCCGCGGCCGGGTCGGCGGCAAGGAAGCGCACGGCACCGGCCACCTGCTCCTGGGTGCCAAAGGTTCCCAGGGGGATGTCTTTGAGGATGGCCTCCGCATCGAGGTCCTTGGTCATGTCTGTGGCAATGAAACCCGGAGCCACAGCGTTCACGGTGATGCCACGGCTGGCGAGCTCTTTGGCGGTGCTGCGGGTGAGACCGATGACGCCCGCTTTGGCGGCGGCGTAGTTGGCCTGTCCTGCGTTGCCCATCAGCCCCACAACGGAGGTGATGTTGATGATCCGACCGCTCTTCTGTTTGAGCATCGGGCGTGCCACGGCTCGCGTGCAGAGGAACACTCCACTGAGGTTGAGGTCGATCACCGATTGCCAATCGTCGGTTTTCATCCGCATCAGCAGGCCGTCCCGCGTGATGCCGGCGTTGTTCACCAACACATCCAAACGGCCGCTGCGCTCCAGCACCGTCTTGATCAGGCCATCCACCTCGGCCTCAACCGACACGTTGGCTTGCAGGGCATAGGCCTTGCCCCCAGCTGTGGTGATGGCAGCGACAACTTCATCGGCGGCGGCGGCGGAACTGGAGTAGTTCACAACCACCTCTGCACCGGCTTCGCCCAGGGCCAGGGCGATGGCCCGGCCGATGCCGCGACCTCCTCCCGTCACCAGGGCGGTCTGTCCGGCAAGAGAAGCGCTGGGAGACATGGAGGCACCGTTGATCGGAGGATCGTACGGAGCCGTCGTCATCCAGCTCAACCCGGCATGGTTTCAATCGTGTCGACGGCCTCCCCAAGCAACGACTGAAAGGTGGCGAGCTGGGTTTTGCTTCCCAGCACGATCAGGAGTTGCCCCGGTGCCATCTGGGTGTCGCCGCCTGGATTGGCGATCAGCTTTCCGTTCTCCCGGATCGCCAGCACCATGGCCCCGCTGCGACGGCCCAGCTCCAGCTCCGCCAGGCTCCTCCCGCGGATCTCCATCAGGTGCTGAGGGTCGTGACTCAGCTGGAATTCCTCGATTTCATAGTCGGAGCCCGCCAACAGCTCCATGAAGTTGAGGGCCAGCGGTCGCAGCGCCGAAGCGGCCATCACCCGGCCACCAGCCACATAGGGACTGACCACCACAGTGGCGCCCGCCAGCCGCAGCTTTGAGGCGGCTTCATCGCTGTTGGCGCGGGCAATCAAGCGGCAATCCGGTCGTAGGTCCTTGGCGCTGAGGATCACGTACAGATTGGAGGCATCGCTGGGTAGGGCTGCCACGAGGCTGCAGCAGCGTTCCAGACCTGCGTCCAGCAGGGTTTCATCGAGGGTTGCATCGGCCTGAAGCACCCAGAGGCCATTCTCGTCTGCCACGGCCTTTCGCTCTGGATCGGTTTCGATCACCACGAGGGGCACCGCGTCCCGTTGCAGTTGGGCTGCAATCTCCTGTCCGATCCGGCCGTAGCCGCAAAGAATCACGTGGTCGTGAAGGCCTTCCAGCATGCGGAGAAAGCGGAACTCCCGCAGTCTGCGGAAATATCCCGACTCCTTCAGCCCGAGAACGCGTTGGATGGCCAGTTGCACAACCACCAAGCCACCCACCACGATCAAGACGGTGACCAGGCGGCCTGGAGGTGAAAGCGGGGCGACTTCTCCAAAACCGATGGTGCTGATGGTGATCAGCACCATCCAGAGGCAATCGCCCCAGTCCCATCCCTCCGTGATCCGATAACCGAGGGCACCCGCGAAGATCACAGCACTGAGGGCACTGATGGGCCCCCGCCATGGAGCCGTGATCAGCTTCAGCTGTCCCCTGGCTCGGCGCCGCCTCATCGGACGTCTCCTCAGAAACCGAGGGCCGTCAGCACATCACTGCTCTGCAGCGTGGCGAGCTCCTGCGGGCGGCTGAGGCAGCGGATCTCCTGGCGCTCGGGAAGGTCTGCGGCCTCGGCTCCAAGGGCAACCAGGGGGGTTCCGCAATAGGTCGCCAGGCGCTGGGACACTGGGCAGCTGCTGAGCACGACATCGGCACTGGCCACCAAAGCCGCCCGTTTGGTCAGGCTGAGCTCGGCTGGCAGCACCATGCTGCGCAGCGCCGGTAGGCGGCTTTTGATCGTCTCAGGCAGCTGGTGCCATTCCGCTGCAGGCCAGTCATTCCCCTGGCCGGATGGCGACAGCAGCAGCAGGGGGCCGTCACCGCTGGGCAGTGCTTCACGGGCTTCCTCAAGAGCCTCTGCCGCCAGGGGCAGGCGGAACTGATCGGCCTTGAGATCAAGGCCCAGGGCTTGAAGAAAGGGGTTGAGACGCTGCGCCGTCCAGCCGGGACCGACGCTGACCTGGTCGGTGCAGGCAAATCCCTCAACCGCCAACCGTTTGGGGATATGGCTCATCGACAGCATCAGGTTCACCTGCTGCCCTTCAGCGAAGTTGATGCAGATCTGAAAGTCGGGTTCGCGCACACAACCGAGCAGGTTGGCCCAGTCCGCAAGGGTGGGGTTGGCCTCGAAGCTGAACGGCAACAGCTTGTCCAGGCACGGCAGAAGCTTCCATGGAGCTGCCTGCTGGGGGTCACAGGCCACCTGCAGGCTGGCGTTGAGCTTCTGGCAGATGTCGGCCAGAGCCGGTAGACGGTCCAGCTGGTCTTCGAGCGAACCCGGGCTCAGGGCAAGAACTCGCATGCAGCGCCGCCATCCATGGTGCGAGCTGATTGTATGGAGGTCGTTTACGCCTGTCTGGGGCAGGAGTCGATTGTGCATCTGTTGATTGCTGCGGCGGGAAGCGGTCGGCGCATGGGTGCGGATCGCAACAAGCTGCTGCTGCCGTTGGCCGGACGCCCCGTCATTGCCTGGACCCTGGAGGCGGCCCTGCGTTCCGAGCGGATCGAATGGATCGGGATCGTCGGCCAGGAGGTCGATCGAGAGGCCATCCTTGCGGTGCTGGATGCACCCAGCAAGCCGGTGCACTGGATCCAGGGCGGCAGCACGCGGCAGGAGTCGGTGCTTTGTGGTCTGGCGGGGTTGCCGGAGCAGGCTCGGCACGTCTTGATTCATGACGGCGCCCGCTGTTTGGCTGAACCGGAGTTGTTTGATCGCTGTGCAGCTGTAGTGGAGGCCGGCACGGCGCTGATTGCTGCAACGCCGGTGAGCGACACGATCAAGCGCGTGGGATCTGATGGTGTGATTTGTGAGACGCCGGATCGATCGGAGCTTTGGGCTGCGCAGACGCCGCAGGGCTTTGCCGTTGATCAGCTGCGTCGCGGCCACGCTGAGGCGGTTGCCCAGGGCTGGACGGTCACCGACGATGCGTCGTTGTATGAGCGTCTGGGGTGGCCTGTGCAGGTCTTGGATGCCGGCCCGGCCAACATCAAGGTCACCACACCGTTTGACCTCACCGTGGCGGAGGCCGTGCTCGCCCTCAGGTCAGCAGGCTGAGCCGGCCGTTTTCGCCGTCCAGGCGTGCCATCGCCCCCATGGGCAGGGCTGCGTTTCCGGATCGGTGACCAACGGGCAGGTCCATCACTCTGGGAATGCCGAGATCGGCCGTGCGTTCCTCAAGAACCTGCTCAAGGTTGAAGCTTTCGGAGGCGTCTCTGGTTTCATCGGCGCACCCTTCGAAATTGCCAAATGCCAGACCCGCCAGGCCCTGCAAGCTGCCATTCAGCCTCCACTGAGTCAGCATCCGATCAATGCGGTAAGGCGCTTCACCCACGTCCTCCAGCACCAGAACGGCTCCCTTGAGGGGGGGCACGAAACGGGTTCCCAACAGGTGGGTGGCCACGGTCAGATTGGCCACGAGCAGGGGACCGCTTCCCACCCCGCCGCCGCCACCCCGACCTTGCAGGTCAGGAACGGTGTTGCCGAAGAGCAGGTTGCGCAAGCGGTCTCGGCTCCATTGCGGCTCCTCCGCAAGTGTTGTGAGCAAGGGGCCATGGATGCCCCCTGCAAACCCTGCTGCCTGGCGGGCCCAGAGCAGAGCTGTCACGTCGGAAAAGCCCAACAGCCAGCCGCTCTGCCAGCGGATGGGCTGCTCCAGCAGCCGAGCAGCCCCCCATCCACCGCGGGCACAGGCGAGCAGCGCTGCCGGTTCTGCCGGATGCAGATCGGCATGGCGCGTGTCATCGCGCCCTGCGAAGTAGCCCCAACGTCGGCTGGCCAAGGTCTGGGGTTGAACATCGAGGCCCCAGCTCTGCAGGACCGCAATGCCCTCCTGCAGCTTGATGTCGTCCTGCAGGGCTGAACTGGCGGCCACACAGGCCACACGGTCTCCAGTGCGGAGCGGAGGAGCCGGGGTGATGCGCATCAGGCTCCCCATCCCCTGGCCAGAACCAGGCCGAGCCAGAGCAGCGTCCCTGCCTGCACCTGCTGGGCAAAGTGCTTCCCGTAGGTGCCCATGGAGGCATCCTGTTTGTTCAAGGGGTTGCAGCTGAGCTGCATGAAGACGGCGGCAAGCAACCAGAGAGGCCAGAACGGTGCTGGGATCTGAGCCGACCATGCCGCTATGGCAAGGGTGATGGCTGTCACGAGGTAGCAGCCCCGAACCACAGGAACCACGCGGGATCCGAGGCTCAGGGCGCTGCTGCGCAGGCCGAGGCTGGCATCGTCACGTCGGTCGGCCATGGCATAGACCGTGTCGAAGCCGAAGGTCCAGACCACGGTTGCCAGCCAACTGCACACCAGGGCAGGACTCCAGCTCAAGGAGGCCGTTGCTGCGGCCCAGGGGATCAGCACCGCGAAGCCCCAGCACAGCGCCAAGACCGCCTGGGGGAAGGCGAACCACCGCTTTGCCGATGGATAGCCGAGGATCGGCAGCACGGCCGTGCAGGCCAAGGCGAGACAGAGCCCGAGGCTGGCGGCCGGCAGACTCAGCACAACAGCCAGGCTGAGGCCCAGCAAGATCAGCAGCAGAGCGAAGGCTGGCCCTCGCTGCAGCGCACCTCTGGCCAGAGGCCGATGTTGTGTGCGTTCCACCTGGCCGTCGAAGCGCTGGTCCCAGAGGTCATTGGCGATGCAGCCTGCTCCGCTCACCGCCAGGCCCCCCAGAAGGATCTGCAGGATCAGCACAACACTGGGGGGAGCGCTTGGATTCAGCCAGAGGGCCCAGCCTGCTGGGATCAGCAGAATCAGCCGGCCGGTGGGTTTGTTCCAGCGGAGCAGTTCGATCCAGGGCTGAAGACGGGCAGAGCTGCTGATCACAATCAACGGGATTTGAAGAACCCTAGTCAGGGTCTGATGGCCCCGGCCGTCAGTGGCAGAGTGGATTTCATTGCCGCTCTGACGTTGATGCTGGATGCCAAGGCCCCAGCCCAGCCAACGGAACAGAACAACGGCGCGTCGCAGGCAGTGAACGCTGATCAGCGTCGGATCGCCGCCATCGATATCGGGACCAATTCCTTTCATCTTCTGGTGGCAGCCGTTGATCCGAAGCTGCGCACGTTTCGGATCATCCAGGCCGAAAAGGCCACCACGCGTCTGGGGGAGCGTGATCCCGAGACCGGTGAGCTGACCGAGGCGGCGATGCAACGGGGGCTGGAAACCCTTCGCCAGTTCAGAGATCTCGCCGCCAGTCACCGGGTTGAGCAGATCGTCACAGCGGCGACGAGTGCCGTTCGAGAAGCACCCAATGGTCGCGATTTCCTCCAGACCATCCTCGACGATCTGGGGATGGAGGTGGATTTGGTCAGCGGCCCCGAGGAGGCACGGTTGATCTATCTGGGCGTCCTCTCAGGAATGCCGTTTGGAGACCGTCCGCATCTTCTGCTCGATATCGGCGGTGGCTCCACTGGACTGATCCTTGCCGGTGGGCGTGGTGCCCGCGCCCCCACCCGCACCCCTGTGGGGGCTGGGCGACCCCCGCGGGACTTTGTTCGGGATGATCCGATGCCCCCTCAACGGCGGTCATTCCTGCAGGCCTTCATTCAGGGGTCGCTTGAACCTGCGGTCGACAAAGTGCGTCGCAGGATCAAACCCGGTGAAACCCCTGTTTTGGTGGCCACCAGCGGCACGGCGATGGCGATTGGCTCCCTTGCGGCGAGTGAAGAGGAGCGCCCACCCCGCAAATTGCATGGGTACCGCGTCACCCGGCAGAGCCTGAATCAGGTGGTTGATCGTTTGATCACGATGACTCCTGCGCAGCGACGGGAGTTGGCTCCCATCAACGATCGTCGGGCCGAAATCATCGTTCCCGGTGCGCTGATCCTGCAAACCACCATGAAGATGCTGGGTGTGGAGGAGTTCGTGCTCAGTGAGCGGGCGCTCAGGGAAGGTTTGATCGTTGATTGGATGCTTCGCCAGGGTCTTCTGGAAGACCGCTTCAGCTTTCAGAGCAGCATTCGGCAGCGCACTGTGCTCCATCAGGTGCAGCGCTTTGCGGTGAACCAGAGCAGGGCTGAACGGGTTGCCAGCCATGCCCTAAGCCTCTACGACGCCACGCGAGGCGTGATGCATGACGACAGTGGCGAAGGGCGTGAACTGCTTTGGGCTGCCGCCATGCTTCATACCTGTGGCCAGCACATCAACATCAGCGCTTACCACAAGCACACCTGGTACTTGATTCGTCATGGTGAGCTGCTGGGTTATTCCGAGGCGGAGCATCTGATGGTGGCGGCGATTGCTCGCTATCACCGCCGCAGCCTGCCGAAGAAACGCCATGAGTCCTGGCAGCTTGTGGCCACCCGAGACAACCGTCGTTGTGTTCATCAGATGGCCCTGCTGCTGCGCTTGGCCGCGGCTCTGGATCGCAGGCCTGAGCCGGTGATCTCAGCACTCCGCATTCATGCGGTGAAGGGAAGTCTGGATCTGGAGATCGTCCCTGAGCGGGTCAACCAGAACGTCAGCCTTGAACAGTGGAGCTTGGAGGGCTGCGCTGAGGTGGTGAAGGAGGCGGTTGGCGTGAATCTGCGCGTCAGGGTGCAGGGCTGAGCGGGATCCAGCGGATGTCATCCACAGCGCCAAGGGTGCGTGTCTCGGCGTCGGGAGAACTGAGCTGCACCAGATCAGGCCGGCCGGCGTAGATCTCCACCAGGTCGGGATTGTCAATCCTGCGCTCACCGTTCAGCAGCCCTTCGAATTCCACAACTCCCTCACGCCGTAGGGCGATCCAGCTGGGTTCGCTGCTGCTGATCGTGAGGCCCAGGTCTCCGGTTGGTGGCGCTGGAACGATGAGGGCATCGCGCTCATCTGCAACCTTGGTCACCTCCAGATCGGTTTCGCTTGGCTCAAGGGTTGGATTGGCAGGCTTCAACCCCTGGGCGAAGCGCGTCAACTCGGAGGCGTTGCTCCACACAACAAAGCCAAGGCCAGCAAGCCCGGCGAGGGCCACGAGGGGAAGTGGATTGAATGTTCTCGAGTTCTGAGGAGCGATGCCCAGCGGTGTTGCCCCGGGAGTCGCCCGTTTGGGCGGCCTGGTGGTGAGGGGGCCGAGGGTTTGAACCGTGGCATCAGCATCCAAACCCAGATGCGAACTGATCCGGCGCACCATGGCCTTGATGAACACGGGTTCAGGCAGTTCGGTTTGATCGCCCCGTTCCAGTGCTGCCAGTTGCTCCTCGCCCATGTGCAGCTGGCTGGCGAGCTGGTTCTGGCTCAGGCCCGCAACAGCCCGCGCCTCGGCCAACTGTCGCCCTGCTTCAACCAGGCCCGTGGCTTTGCCCTGGTCGTCCGCAAGACTCCGCTCGTTCATCAATGGGTCGATCGACCTCGTTCAAAGCTGAACTTAGGCCGATCCAACAGTGCAGTCAGCACCAAAAGGATTAAATCCCACCAAAAAATATGGGCGATACTGGATTCGAACCAGTGACCCCTTCCGTGTGAAGGAAGTGCGCTACCACTGTGCTAATCGCCCGCACAAATCGATCTTAAACCACCGCCTATTGGGGTTTCGGACGGAACAGGTGGTCGTGGTCAGGCGAGTAAAGCCGTGAGCGCTGGGGACCACCGGCAAGGGCCGGACTCACCACATAAAGCGTTGTGCGAATCAGATTGCGTTCCCGACTCACCGCAGCCATCTCCCTGAGAGGGACAACGGTGAGCATCTGATCAGGCCAGCTCACCCGATGTCCGATGGCCACGGGCGTGTCGGCGGGGTAGTGCTCCAGAAGGGTGGTTTGCACCTCTTCAACGTGTCGTGCACTCAAATAGATGCAAAGGCTGGCGCGCAGGGCGGCCAGCCGATCCAGCTGTTCCCGTTCCGGCACGCCGGTGCGACCCCCAGCGCGACTGAGAACAATGGTTTGCACCACGCCTGGGAGGGTGAGTTCGCTGGCGAGTCCGGCGGCTGCCGCTTGGTAGGCGCTGATCCCGGGAATCACTTCCACAGGGATTTCGGCGTCGCTTAGGGCGCAGATCTGTTCATTGATCGCGCTGTAGAGCGCCGTATCTCCATCGTGGAGCCGCACCACCCGTTTGCCCTGGCGCTGCCGGTCGATGAGCAGTGGGATCAGCTCTTCAAGCGTGGTCGTGCTGGTGCGGATGCGTTCGCAATCCGCCGGCGCCAGATCGGCGATGGCTGGACAGACCAGGGAATCCGTCCAGATCAGCACGTCGGCCTTGTTCAGACGGTCAGCCGCGCGAAGGGTGAGCAGGTCTGGAGCACCGGGGCCTGCGCCGACGAAACTGACAACGTGACTCAACTGCGTTGGCCTGATGGATCAGGCAGGGGTCGCTTCCGTTGATATAGCCACCAAAGCCCCAGGACGCCGAGTGCGACCAGGGTGCAACTCATCAATTGGGCGATCCGGATTCCCCCGTCGCAAGCCGGTGGAAGCGAACCGATGCAGAGAGGATCAATGCGCAGACCTTCGATCCAGACACGGCCAAGGCTGTATCCCACCAAATACACACAACTCATGGCGCCCGATGGGAGCATCCCAGGAGCTTTGAGTCCGCGGCGAAAGAGCAGCATCAACAGTCCGAAGAGCAGCAGGTTCCAGATCGATTCGTAGAGGAACGTCGGGTGGAAAAATTCCGACGTGCTGTACATCACAGGGCGGCTCTGCGCCGGGATGAACAGCTTCCACGGCAGGTCAGTTGGAACCCCGAAGGCCTCGGAATTGAAGAAATTCCCCCAGCGACCGATGGCCTGTCCCAAGGCCACGGAGGGAACCAACACATCCAGCACATCCCAGAAGGGTTGCCGGCGCCAGCGGCAGAACAGGATCAGCGTGATTGTTCCCGCCAGCAAAGCACCGTGGATGGCAATCCCTCCTTCCCAGATGGCCAGGGCCTTGAGCGGGTTGGAGGCGTAGTTGTGCCACTCGAAGGCCACGTAGTAAATCCGTGCTCCGATCACGGCAAACAGCACGAGCACGGGCAGCAGATCGCTGACCAGGCCGTTCTCCAGCTGTCGAAGCTTGGCCAGTCGGCTGGAGAGGTTCAGTCCAATCAAGACGGCTGTTGCAATCAGCAGCCCGTACCAACGCAGCGGAAGGAACCAGTTCTGGGTGTGAGGCAAAAATTCCCCTGGCGACTGGAAGGTCGCCAGGGGAAACAGGGCTTCAACAGCCATAGCGATCAGAAGTTGCCTTCAGCGGCCTGAACCTTTTCGATCTGCTTCTTCTTCAGCACCAGCATGATCTGAGCCAGAGCCACCGCCGCGAAGAAGGCGAGCAGGCCGTAGATCCGAACGGGGTTCTGCAGAACAATCTCTGCGTCCACCTGGCCGAAGCCGCCCACGTTGGGGTCGTTGGTCAGGGCAGCACCGGCTTCGATGCTGTCACCAACGCTGACCAGAACTTCAGGACCAACCGGAATGGTCTCGCTCACGCTGCTGCCGTCAGCAGCCTTGATGCTGACCACGCTGGCGCCGTTGTCGCCGGGTTCGATGGAGGCAATGGTGCCGCTGGCAGGAGCCGTGTAGACGGTGTTGTTGCTCTTCTCACCGGTGGGATACACCTGGCCACGGCCGCGGTTGCCACCCACGTGGATCTGGTACTTGCCGAAGTGGATGTTGCTGTCGGTGGCGGGATCAGGGGACAGCACAGGGAAGACGATCTCTTGGTGCTCATCACCAGGAATCGGTCCCACCAGCAGGATGTTGGGCTGGTCGTCGCTGTACTGGGTGAAATAGACGCCTTCTGTTTCTTCCTTGATCTCGTCGGTCCAGCGGTCCTGAGGAGCCAGGGTGAAGCCATCAGGAAGCATCACAACGGCGCCCACCTGCAGGCCCACATCGCTGCCGTCAGCACCGATTTCCTGCAGGTCCTTTTCGTAAGGAACCTTGACACTGGCGGTGAAGACGCTGTCGGGGAGGACTGATTGGGGCACTTCAGCTTGGGTCAGCTTTTTGGCCAGGTGGCAATTGGCGCAAACAATCTTGCCGGTGGCTTCCCTGGGGCTGTCGTAATTCTGTTGAGCCCAGAAGGGATACGCCCAGCTGGCAGACGGAGCGATCAGCAGAGCCAGTCCGATGACCAGCGATCCAAGGAAAAGCGAGAGGTGACGACGCATGGGACGGTGAGGGGATGCAGGCGTAGGGAAGGGAAAAATCAGGCCCACCAGGGCTTATCACCAGTTCGGAAGTCGGTCTCGGTCCACTGGCTCACGAACACGTTGTCGTTCTCCACGCTGACGTTCGCCAGGGCCAGGGAGAGAGGGGCAGGGCCACGGACCACTTTGCCGGTGGCGTCGTACTGACTGCCGTGACAGGGGCACATGAACTTGTTGGCGCCGCTGTTCCAGGGAACAACGCAACCGAGGTGGGTGCAGATGGCGTTGATGCCGTAGCTGCCGATGGCGTCTTCGCCTTCAACGATCAAATAGGTGGGATCGCCTTTGAGGCCCTGCACCAGGCTGCGATCGCCCTCGGGGTGGCTGGAGAGCCAGCCGCTGGCTGTGATCGGGTTGCCCAGCTCATCCTTGGCGCTGGTGCCACCGCCACTGCCTGCGGCCTTGGGGGGGATGAAGTAATTCGCCACTGGGTAGAGGGCTCCCAGGGCCACACCGGTGACGGAGCCGAACGTCAGCAGATTCATGAACTGCCGACGACCCATTCCGGGCACATCGCTCGAGGAAAGTTGGGTCATGGCGGACGTTCATCCAGCTCGGAATGGCGTTCATTATGGATGCTTAAGTGCCTGTCAAGCTTTGCAACGACTGGTGTCTTCCTGTCCCTGCCTCTTCTGCTTCTGTGCTTGAAATCGCCAAGCCCGTGCCCGAGCCGCCGCTCAGTGTCGATGAGGTGATGGCCTGTCTACGCCAGCGCTGGCGGGCGACTTACGACCTTCAGCTGGTGGTTCGACGCCGTCGTTTGTACCTCCAGGTGATGTGGGCCTATCTCGAGCAACAGTCGTTTCCGATGGACCTTGAGGCCTATCGGCAGCATCTCGGTGAGGTGCTGGATGTTGTGAATCGTCTTGGTTTGGCGGGTGAGGTGCGCCAATGGCTCGGTTCCACCCGCGACAAACCCCGTCTTGGTAAGGCGTTGAGTCTTCCGCTGGAGGCGACAGGGCCGGAAGCGGAAACGCTGATCAAGGAGTTTCTGGTCTGAAGGATTCGGTCAGGGCCACCAGGCCGACGCCGATCAGGAACAGTGCCGTGATCGCTCCAGCCAGCAGCAGCATCGTGATCGGATCGGTGGATGGCGTCAGCACAGCTCCAGCCAGGGCTGAACCCAGCACAACCCAGCGCCAGGCCCCAAGCATCGGCCTCCAGCGCACCAGCCCCAGGGCCCCGAGGAGCAGTTGCAGAACAGGGAGCTGAAACGCCAGCCCGGTGGCCAGCATCAGCAGCAGAACAAAATCCAGATAACGCTCGATCGACCAGAGCGGCTCCACCACATCGGCGCCGTAGCTCACCAGAAAACGAAGGGCGGCTGGCACCAGGGCCCACCAGGCAAAGGCCAGGCCCGCCATGAACAAAACCGCGGAGCCGGCGACGGCAGGGGCGATCAGGCGTCGTTCGCGGATCGTCAGGCCCGGCAGCACAAAGGCCAGGATCTGAAACAGCACATAGGGCAGGGCCAGGGTGAGGCCGGCGTAGCCGGCCACCTTCAGCGAGACGAATAAAAACTCGCCCGGTGCCAGTTGAAGGAAATGAATTCCGCTGGCTGGCGCTTCCAGCAGGCGCACCAGAGGTTTAACCCCCAGCAGGCAGGTCAGCGCTGCAACAACAACGGCCAGCAAGCTGCGCAGAACCCGTTGACGCAGTTCCTCAAGGTGATCCACCAGAGGCATCTCCACCTCATTGGGCAGATCTGCATCGCCAGGTGCCCTCCCAATGCGAATGGGCGGTGGTGGCTGCAGAGCTGGGGGACCTTCGGGGCGCTCAGACACGGACGCAGGACGGGCGGCGCAACAGGTCAGCCCGAATGTGGGCTCAGGCTAGGGGCAAGCAGCCGCTCTTCCGCGCCCTGGGGATCCCCCCAGCGGATTTCAGCTTGTCCATGGCGCACGGTGCCCGGGCCGGCACCGGGAATGCGCTGCAGCTGATCGGTGGGCACCATCACCACCGCCACCCGCGTGTTGCCCCGAGCGCGGCTGAAATAGGCCGCCAGATCCGTTGCCATCGCCAGGTCGGATTCCTCGGCCAGCCCGTTGGAGCTCTTCAACACCACGTGACTGCCTGGGCATTCCTGGGCGTGAAACCAGAGGTCACCACTGCGGGCCTGGCGCAGCGAGATCCAGTCGTTCTGGCGGTGATTCCGCCCCACCTGCACCTTGAGACCTCCCGGAGTGGTCAGTTCCAGCGGCTTGGGCTGGTCCCGTTGACGCTGCTGTCGTGTGGAGCGGCGGCGTTCCTTGGGCTGCAACAGCTCATCGAGTTCCTCCCGCAGATCATTCAGGGCGGCGAGGCGCGCCGGGCCGTCCTGCCAGGTGGCACTCAGTTGATCTTCGATGAAGGTTTCGCTCGCGCTGATCAGCTCAAGCCGTTGCTGATGGTGCTCCAGCCGCTGCTCAAGGATCGGGCGCGATCTCCGCAGTTTTTTGGCCCTGCGATAGAGCGACTGGGCTTCATCGACCTGGTCGCGGCTTGGGTTTCCGAGGCAGAGGAGAGCGTCCGCCTGGCGTTGAAGAGCCTCGTGCCCGTCGGTGGCCTTCAGGCGATGGTGTTGGTCCTGTTGGGCTGCCTGTTCTTTGCTGCGCCAACGCTCCAGGCGTTGACGCAGATCTTGGCTGACCCGTGCCAGGACCCGTTGCTCTTGGGATTGCTGGT
>OCVP010000614.1_pt1 | contig 15964 bp, 22 predicted proteins | sample 1539171 | NCBI WGS metagenome assembly OCVP01 (sample SAMEA51879418, study PRJEB22527) | metagenome
GTGTAGAGAAGTATGACTTGGCAATGGCATCTAAACAGGTAGATCTTTTTGATTATTATTATGATCTATACAAAGAAAACTTTGTTAGTATGATGCAAGCGGAGGGTAGAGTTGCACCTAACATGTGGACAGATCCTGCTGAAAAAGCAAAGAAACCTAAGAAAAAACGATGACAGTATATAAAAACTTTAAAAATCCATCTCAAATGACAGAGAAGGAACAACAAGAACTAGGTGGTAAAGCAGTTGGTGCTGTTATTACATTCTTTCTTAAACCTTTTATTGTAAGATGGTTATGGAACTGGGTCATGCCACCCCTGTTTGGATTAACAGTAATCACATATTGGCAAGCACTAGCACTAGGTCTATTAGTATCATTATTATTCAAAAATTATGAAAGTAACTAAGGTATCTGTTACACCAGACGCTGAAAAGTTAATTGGATATATTGCTCGTGTGAGCAATCCTAAGAATCAGGAGAACCCTGAGGTAGCAGGACTACTACGGTATTGTATCAAGCATGGTCACTGGTCTATCTTTGAGCAAGCAAGTATGACAGTAGAGATTGAAACTACTCGTGGTATTGCAGCACAGATACTTAGACATAGATCATTTACATTCCAAGAGTTCTCTCAGAGATATGCTGATACTAATCTATTAGCGGATGAGATACCTATGTTTGATCTCCGACATCAAGATACAAAGAATAGACAGAACAGCACAGATGACGTACCCTACAACAAGAAGAAAGACCTTGAGTACAAGATTGCAGAACACTTCGTTGAAGCGATGGATCTCTACAATGAACTCCTCGGTAATGGCATTGCGAAGGAGTGTGCGAGATTTGTTCTCCCTCTAGCAACACCTACAAGATTGTATATGACAGGGACAGTTCGTTCTTGGATACATTATATACAACTAAGAGGTGGACATGGCACACAGAAAGAGCATATGGATATTGCTCATGCCATTGAAGACATCTTCATCAAAGAATTTCCTATCACATCTGAAGCATTGGAGTTTTAACATGCCTATTTACCCAGTAATAAATAAAAATACCCAAGAGAAACAAGAACTCCATATGAGTTTAAAAGATTATGAGCAGTGGCGAAAGGACAACCCAGAGTGGGATAAAGACTGGTCTGAAGGAACTGGTGGTGTCACCTATGGCACCCCTAGAATGGAGGATGGATTCAAAGAAGTGATGTCTAAGGTTCAAGAGAATCATCCTACTGCTAATCTTTCGAGGTTTACATAATGCCAAGAGCAAGAAAGAAAATGAATGGAAATGGTCAGAACGGAGGACCAATCCAACCCATGTCTAAGAAGATGATGAAACGTAAGAAACCCATCGACAAATCTTACATGACACCCATCGAACCGATAACTGATAATCAGAAGTTAGCGTTCGAGGCATATGCTAATGGCAAAAATTTATTACTACATGGAGCAGCAGGAACAGGTAAGACATTTATTTCATTATATCTCGCACTCCAAGAGGTACTTGACGAATCCACACAATATGATAAAATAGTAATCGTAAGGTCATTAGTTCCTACTAGAGAAATTGGTTTCCTACCTGGTGACCATGAGGATAAATCCTATCTCTATCAGATACCATACAAAAATATGGTAAGGTATATGTTTAGTATGCCTGATGACAATTCATTTGAGATGCTATATGACAATCTCAGATCACAAGACACTATAGATTTCTGGTCTACCAGTTTCATTCGTGGTGTCACTCTTGATAACACTATCGTTATTGTGGATGAGTTCAGTAATCTAAACTTTCATGAACTCGACTCTATGATTACAAGGATAGGTGAAGATTCTAAGATTGTTTTCTGTGGAGACATAGCACAGTCTGACCTCACAAAAGATTATGAGAAGTCAGGCATCTCAGATTTTATTAGAATAATTAACGAGATGAAAGAGTTTAGTGCCATCGAATTTGATATCGGTGACATCGTTCGCTCTGGATTAGTTAAGTCTTATCTAATTGCGAAATATAATCTCGGTTTTAATTAATGACTTTTAAATTTGTTGATGTAGAACTCGAACCTCTAGAGGTCGAACCTGTGAACAAAGATGGTGTTAGGTTTTATAAACTACCTAAAACTGATAAATATTACCCAAGCGTAACCTCAATCACATCGTTTAAGAACGCTAAGTTCTTCAAAGAATGGAGAACCAAAATTGGTGAGGACGAGGCGAATCGTATTACTGCAAGGGCAACACAGAGAGGAACTGCGTTCCATAGTATCGCAGAAGATTACATCAATGGTGAACTGGATCTTGACAAATACTTGGATAATAATCCATTATCTGTTAGAATGTTTCAGTCCGCAAAAGATACTCTTAATCGAATAAACAACATACATTGTTTAGAATCATTTCTTTACTCACACTATCTTGGTTTAGCAGGTCGTGTTGATTGTATAGCAGAGTTCGATGGTGAGTTGGCAGTAATTGATTTTAAAACGTCCACTAAAGAAAAGAAAGAGGACTACATTGAACATTACTTTGTTCAAGAAACTGCATACGCAGCAATGTTCCTCGAACGTACTGGAATTGAGGTCAAGAAAATTGTCACACTTATCGCAACAGAAGAGGGATCTATACAAGTATTTCAGAAGCACAATCTTGATGACTATTTACAACTACTTAAATCCTACATTGAGGAATTTGTTAGGGGAAAAGTCAATGCCTAAAGATGCTAAGAAAGGTCAAGATGATAACTTCCTGACACCAACTAAATTTTCTCAGGAGATTGAACGGTTGGTAAAAGCAAGTAATGGATTGATCACTTACATTGAAGCCATTGTCACCTACTGCCAAGAGAATGAGGTTGAATTAGAAACTGTACCTAAGTTAGTTTCTAAACCATTAAAAGAACGTCTCCGTCATGAAGCACAGAGATTAAACTACATGAAAAAATCTTCTAAGGGAGTTCTACCACTGTGACAGGATTTGAAGTGTATAAAATGTATCTCGCATTGAAACAACACTTCACTAAAGAAAAGTATGATTACCACAAGTATCGTGGTAAAGTTCGTGCAAGTGAAGATGCTTTTGAACAAAGACATGATCGTTATTTCTTCAAGAAATTAGCAACCAAGTATTCAGATCAAGAAATTGTAGATTACTTCGTTGCTAATTTTGTCTCTGACCCTAAAGGTTATATAAAATCATTTAATGATGATGTCTATAAGACTTGGAAGATAAACCAAGAGTCTTTCTCTTATAAATTTAAGGAAGATGTCTACGCATTATTAGATGAGTATGATTATCCTTATCAAGATTACTTTGATAGAGTTTTTTCTATCAAGCAAGGTAGTCACCCTAAACTATTAAAATTTTATCTTGCAGGAGAAATTTCATTAGAAACTCTTGTAGTATTTGAATCTTGTTTAGGATTTGTAAAAGATTTTGATAGAGTTTTAACTGATCCTATATGGAAAGAAGTTAAAATGAAGATCATTAAATACCAACCTTTCATAGCATTAGATTGTAATGTCTATAAAGGAACAATATTAGACACAATAGCAGACAAAGTATGACAGAATTTTTCCAATCAGAACAAGTACAAGATGATCTAAGAGACATATTCACAACTTATCAGAATCTTGCATCTATGACTGCGAGGATACAGTTTGAACCTAAAGAAACTCGTGTAGCACATATTGATAAGTGTAATGATCTAATTGATAAACAAAGAACATTCTATACACGGTTGTGTTTGTCTGCACCAGAGGATAGTGAAGCAGCAGACATGAAAGAAAGAATTAATTTAATGTCGAAAGCATTTGGATTTGAAAACTTATATGAGTGTTTGGACAAATTAACAGAGACATTAGACGCTGCTAGAAAGAAAGAACTTGACAGGTCATAAATAGTATGGTACGATTACACAGTACAATACACACAATATAACAATACGGAGAATACGATTATGTCTTTTGCATCACTTAAGAAAGCATCCTCAACAGGAAACACTCTTAGCAAACTGACACAAGAGATTGAGAAAATCAATCAACCTCAACAGAACAATAGTACTGATGAGAGATTTTGGAAACCAGAGCTAGACAAGTCTGGCAATGGATTCGCAGTAATACGATTCCTTCCTGCACCTGAGGGTGAGGAAATGCCTTGGGCAAAGGTATGGAGTCACGCATTCAAAGGTCCTGGTGGACAATGGTACATTGAAAATAGTTTAACAACTATTGGAAAGGATGATCCAGTTGGCGAGTACAATCGTGAACTTTGGAACAGTGGAAAAGAGTCCGACAAAAACATTGCTCGTGCTCAAAAGAGAAAGTTATCTTACTATTCTAATATCTACGTTGTGTCAGATCCCGCACACCCAGAGAACGAAGGTAAGGTTTTCTTGTATAAGTATGGTAAAAAGATCTTTGATAAACTCGTTGAAGCAATGCAACCTGCATTTGCAGACGAGACACCACTAGATCCTTTCAACTTTTGGAAGGGTGCTGACTTCAAATTGAAGATCAGAAAGTTAGATGGTTATTGGAACTATGATAAGTCAGAGTTCGCAGCAACATCAACACTCGGTGGATTCGATGACTCTAAGTTAGAGTCTATCTGGAAAGAGGGATACTCTTTAACAGAATTTGAAAGTGCAAAGAACTTTAAAGACTACGATGCTTTGAAGAAACGTCTTGACCTTGTATTAGGTTTGACAATACCTCATCCAACTACAGAAGATGAGTCACTTGAGGACTTATCAGAAGGTAAAACACCTTCATCATGGGGACAAGAGGTATCAGACTTCAGAGAGAAAGCAGTTGCTTCTTCTCCAGTACAAGATGAAGAGGATACTTTATCATACTTCTCTAGATTAGCAGAAGAAGATTAGGTTCACTTTATAAACTGGCACAAGGGGAGTTTACAACGCTCCCCTTTTTGCTATAATATAAACATAGTAATAAAACAAATGAAAGTATTTCTTGCCACAGTAATTGCACTAACTCCTGTTTCTGCTATTGCTAATGAATATCAAAAAGGATATTCACTTACTAGGACATGCACGAGGACAGAGTACAAAGAAGAGTATGTACCTGGTACAATGGATAGTCCTGGTTATGTAAAGAGTTGGACAGACACAGTAGAAGTCCCTTGTGACCCCACTACAAGAGTCTACAGAGAACCTGTAAGAGTTGAAGAAACTGTTTACTATCATGATGATAATGATTGCTCTGATGGTTCAGCAATCGGTGCACTTCTAGGTGGTGGACTAGCAGGTTATGGATCACAAGGTAAAGGTAGATGGTGGGCGATTCCTGCAGGTATTATAGGAGGAGCAACAATCGGATGTGCACTTGACGGAGGATGATATGGTAGATATGATAGTAAAGAACTTCCCTCTTACTGAAGTTGTTAGACTCCCTATGAGTAAAGAAACATACACAAAAGCAGAAGTAGATGATCTTATCAGGTATGCTATTGAGGAAGCAAGAAAAATTGATGCTGAGTCAATGGCAAAGCACAATAGAGACGCAACAGTTATCTCTATGATCTTAGGATTTACTGCTCTTGCATTGTTTGTGGATGGTTTATTGAGGTTGTTAGGTATCATACCACCATTCATGGAAATAGATATAGATCTACTTGATCAGATTGTAGATAGGGTAGAAGATGATGTATTAGATAAACTTAAACAAGTACCAATCCAAAAATTACTAAGACGTTAATGAAGGAATTTGATTATGATCTCGATTATAAGAGACTTGATTTTACAGACGAGGAAACTCGTAAACTTTATCGTATTGGAAGGGGAGAGCAAGGAGTTCTACTGGTTCGCCCTTATACTAACGATATATGTGCTCATTGGAGATTTAAGACACCAGAGATTGCAATGATGTCTGCACATACTATCTTCGATATGTATCTAGATTACCTAGAACAGGAAGATTTTATAGGCATGGATATGTGTCGTAAGTTTTTAGAGATGGGTCACACCAGATCAAGACGCTATGCTAATCATAACACAGGAAAGAAATATGATGATGAAGGTAATGTAAGACCCCAAGAACCAGATCATGCTACCAGTAAGTATGCTAAGTCTGCTAGAATATTTAAACGTGTTAGGGATATGGTTGCAAAAAACGATATCTATGTTAGAATGAGAAAAGAATGGAGATCACAAGAATGATTTTTTTATCATGCCCACCAGTTTATACTTTACCAGGTACATGGACTAAGTGTAATGCTATTATACCTCACTATAATGCTGATCCAAATCAAACATTTGGTATATCAATCCTAGTAATTCTGGTATTACTATCAGGGTTTGGAATTTACAGAGCATTCTTTAACAACAAAGGTCTAACCGATCAATGGGATGACCACGAGGATTAATTATGAAACTTACACAAGAAATTATTGACAAGATACAAGAAGCAATGCTTCATACCAATTTAAAAGGTGAAATAAATTGGAAAGATACTGATGAGATTGAAGTACAATTAGCAGGAACTTTTGCCAAGGATAGATTTATTGTCATCAAAAATAAAACTAAAGATCCTGTTGTAAGTGCTGAACCACATCCTTACTTTGATTATGATAAAAAAGTCTTTACTAAAGATGGTAGAGAGGAATATATGAAAGAACAAAAGATAAATAAAGATAAAGATAAACTAAAGAAATGAACGACATCACAGTTTTTATATACCTCATGGGGTTAGCAGCAGTATTTGGTATGACTTGTGTGTACATGTTCATGATGATGAGATCTACCTTAGCAACTTTCAATAAAACACCAGTAAAATCATACGGTGATGCTATGAAAGCATACAAAGTACCTGCACCTCATCCAGAAATGGAAGGTGTAAAATATGGTGAAGAGTTATTAGTTTTTAGTGCTGAAGAAGAAGATGATGATGACGATGGAGATATACCTGTCTACGTAGGGGAAAACATATAATAATTACCAAAATATCGCAAAAAAAATCCCGCCAAAAAATGCCCTCTTAAGGGTTTTTTAGTATCCTCCGTAGTATCCTCCACCAGAACTTGATGAGGAACTAGATGAACTAGAGGAACTAGAACTTGATGATGAAGAACTACTGCTACTTGATGAAGAACTAGAAGAAGAACTGCTACTGCTACTTGAATATGTACTGCTGCTCGATGATGTGTTAGTCTCTGCTGCCTGAGTTCCTGTGCCTACTGGTGTGGTAGTTGTAGTAGTATCTGTTGTAGTAGTAGAAGTTACGACTCCGACATTAGCACTTGTTGTAGTAGGACCATTATCAAATGAGGTGACAGTTCCCATACTTGTTGCTAGGTTGACACTACCAGTGACATAACCAGAACTTTCTAAGAATCTTGCTGCAGCACTCAATTCTGTTTTCTTATTACCTTCTTTATCTAATTCTTTATGTGGTTCATATGAGATTAACTCTTCAAACTCAGATAAAATGAATTGAACAACAGCATTGGTAGGTATTTTAAGCACTGCTTTCTTATCATTAAGATATCTTTCATGTTCATAATTTGAGACAGGATATATTGATTGCTCCTCTCCTAGTGTAGTCCCATCGGGTAATACAGTTCTCCAATCACCGTTAACTGTTATACCTTCATTCAATACTATCACACCATTATATTTTGCTTCTACAGTTTCATAATGATGTACATCATCTGGTAAATCATATTTGTTCTGTACATAATCAAGTAATCTCTCTTCACTTCTTGGCCACTGTTCATACACATCAGTTATTTCATTTACCATTAAAAGAATCCAATCTAAGTATGGACTACCCAAAGCTTGTAATGATACCTCTTCTGGTCTCATTCCATCAGGGATAATTCTTGTTTCTAGTAGTGTAATGTATTGATCTAAGTCTTGTCTAACCTTTGTACGTCTAAAAAGATTTTTAACCAGACGATATCTATAGGGTTCATCATCTGTGATGCCCTCGCCAACAAATACATTTGGAAGTAAAGAAAAGTATTGCATTAGTACCCCACTGCTACGTCATTTTCTGTGAGAAGTCTTGTCTCAGTAAAACTAAGTTGTAAAACTACTGAAGGAACTGAGATTCCATCGTCTATCGGTTGCTTGAAAGCAACGTATTGATTATCTGGTGTGTAGTTTACAGATATACCAGTACAAACTGAGGGATAAATCTTGAACATCAAATCTCTTCTTGTACTTTCACCTAGATTGTTCATTCCTCCTGTAGCGTTTGCACCAAAACGGACAAATCTCAATTGAAATCTATCAGGTATCTCAAAAAATCTATTGTTCTTAGCATAACCCTCATTATATTTCTTAAAGAAATTATCTTGCCATAAATTTCTATAATTTTTTTCCTTCTTTCTTGTCACAGCAGTCACTTTATCATTACCATCAATCTTAAATGTTGATTGGTTATTAGTATATTTTTTACCCATATTACCAGAACGAAGTCTTGGTAATGATCCAATCTTTATATAATCTATGATATCTTGTATAGTTTTTGATTCTTGTGCATCACGAGCAAAGAATTTGAATGCAAAGTTATGTGTTCTAAAACTCATACCTTGAAATATTTGCTCACTATATGGGTTGAATATTCTACCTTGTTGTAGATTTTCAATAGCATTAAGATCCAAATTACCTTGTAGTCCTACAAAGTTATTGAATCCGTTTACCATTTGTAATACCATGTTGGTAGAAAACTCAGGTAGTGCAGCACCTGCTGCCTCTTGTAATGTTTTTGCTAAGTCTGTAAAATCTGATTTACCTCCATTCAACATACCTGTTGCTGTCACACCTGCAACACCAATGTCTGCTCTTCTATATGCAGGACCATAAGATGTCTGAATGCCAGGTGGTATCGCAATATAACATCTATCTGGATGTTGTACTACAGTTGCTCTATTACCAGGTATTTCTCTATTATAAAATGCAGGTACATTTGTAGCATCATAGTCAAATCTTTCTCTACGCAGCATAAGGTAGTCAATGGCACCAGTTTCAGCGTCTGCTAAACCGTAACCCTGATCTTGTGCGGGAGGTTTTTCTGGATATCTAAAAATGCTCAAGTTTTTGCCTAAATAATATTACTTGTATCATATGTATTTATGAGGTTTAGACAAGGAAAGTACATTCCACGCAATCCAAATAAGTATAAAGGCGATCCTCGCAACATTGTTTACCGTTCATCTTGGGAGCATAAGTTTATGCTTTGGTGTGACCAACAGAATTCTTCCGTACAAGAATGGGGTAGTGAAGAGATCGTTATTCCTTATGTAAGTCCTGTTGATGGTAAAAGGCACAAGTATTATCCAGACTTCTATGTCAAAATCAAAGGTAAAAAGTATATGGTTGAGGTAAAACCATTTAAACAAACCAAAGAACCTAAGACTCAAAAGAAAATCACTAAAAGATATGTTAGTGAAGTTCTAACTTGGGCTGTCAACAAAGCTAAATGGAACGCAGCTGAAGAAGTTTGTCAAGATAATGGATATAAGTTCATGATCATTACAGAAAAGGAGTTGGGAGTATAATGTTAGGATCAATAATATCAGTATTAACAGATATTTTCCAGTACGTAGGTTCTACGCAGATGACTGGGATACCTGGTGCAGGAGATGTATCTTCAAGTAAATTGCAAGAGTTTATGGCTTTTAGTAGGAAGAAAGGAGGAGACTTCTCTCTTACTAACATATACACAGTGCAATTTGCTACTCCTCCTATGCTTACTGATAAATTTGAGAGTGGTGACGATAAATTATTATTAGATTACTATGTTGATAGTGTAACTTTACCCAGTAAACAGATAACTACAGCTCAGATCATGAATGTGGGATCTGCATATAAGTATGCTACTGGTAATGCATTTAGTCAGATTAATATGACATTCAAGATGCCAAAAACTCAAAGAACTAGAGTAATCTTTGAAAGATGGGCTTCATTGATGAACAATGATGCTAATCAATACACACACTTTTACAACATGTATTGCTGTCCAAGAGTAAGAATATACAAATTTGAGAGAGGTGGTGGTCCTAAAGTTGAGAATTTCCTGAATAAAAATGACACTGTGAAAAAAATAGCTGGTATTCTTAATGGTTCTGGTATATTTGGTGGTAGTAGTAGCACTATAGCGGACAATAATCTTTTAAATTACCTGAAAAGTGATCCTGCAATTAAACAATCAGCTCTAGATTACATTGCAAACCAAGCAAAGTATTACGGTTGTACTGGTATGTGGGAGTTAAGAAATGTATATCCAACTAACATTGGATCAGTACAGTTAAACAATAATGAAGCAAGAGTCATGTCAATGACTGTATCATTTAACTTTGAGAGATATAGATTCTATGCTAAACCACTTTATAATGGTGGTAGCAATAAGGAATTTATTGTTGAGAACCCTGCATTAAGAAACAACGTAGATATTGGTAATAATCAACATGGTGCACATGTATCAACAGGAGATGCAAATGGATTTGGATTTAGCAAAGGGGCTATCAATAATGACAATTACTGGTAGATCGCATATATAATTTAGACTTTTTTTACCAAAATACCCCGAAAAAAATTCGTCCCAAAAAATGACCCTTTAGGGTTTTCAACTAAATAATTACAACTGAAAATATATTATTATGGCACTTCCCGTATTAAATACTCCGAAGTTTAAACTTAAACTTCCTTCTGATAACAGAGTAGTGAATTTTAGACCTTTTCTTGTAAAAGAAGAGAAAATACTACTAATTGCAACTGAAACTGGTGAACAAGCAGAATTAATCACTGCTATTAAGAATATTATTAAAGCATGCACCGATATTAAGGATGTTGAGCATTTATCAACCTTTGATATTGAATACGTTTTCTTACAGATCAGAACCAAGTCTGTTGGTGAATCTGTAGAAGTAAATGTGACATGCCCTGATGATGGCGAAACACAAGTTCCTGTTTCTATTCCTTTAGACCAAATTAAAATCGTTAAGACTAAAGGTCATAAAAAGGAAATTAAATTATCTGAAGAAATTGTTCTTACCATGAAATATCCAAGTTTGGATGTTTTTGTAGAAATGAATTTCCAAGAAAATGAAGGTGGAGTTGATCAAGTCTTTAAAATGGCAGCTGGGTGTATCGAATCTATTGCAGATACAGAACAGGTATATGAGTGTAAAGACTTACCAAAAGAGGAGCTTAATGCATTTCTAGATCAAATGACTTCTGATCAGTTTAAGAAAGTGCAAGATTTCTTTGAAAGTATGCCAAAACTACAGCATACATTGAAAGTGACTAATCCTAACACAAAAGTTGAGAGTGAGGTAAAACTTGAAGGACTAGCGAGTTTTTTCGCATAGCCCTGATGCACGCTGATTTGCGTGGTTACTATGAAACTAATTTTGCATTAATTCATCATCATAAGTGGCAAATTGAGCATATTGAAAATTTGCTGCCTTGGGAAAAAGAGATCTACATGAATTTGTTAGTACAATTTCTCGAAGAAGAGAATCAACGAATGAAGGATCAACAGTCTAAGTCTAGTGGCTAAAATTTCAATGTACAAGTTCATTAATCCAGGTAGTGCTGCCTCGACAGCAACTGCCTCGAATGAAGCAGCTCGTACAACACTTTTAGCAACTAATAGACTAGGTGGTTCAGTATCTGGACTTACAAAAACTGTTAATAACCTTGAAAAGATATACAAAGCAAGTGCAAAGAACGAAAAACTTGTAGAAATAGCAGAACGAAGAAGAAAGAAAAGAGAGCAAGATAGACTTAGAGAGGAAGAGATAGAAAGTCAAAAATTAATGGATGGTAAGGATCTTGAGAAACAGGCAAAAGACGCAAATAGTACAAAAGGAAAATTTGGTAGTAAATTAAAAGATACACTTTTAGGTGGTTTTCAGAGGATATTAACATCTATTATTGCTTTCTTGATGAAACTGTTTGCATTAACAGAGTTAAAAAATCTAGAAGCATGGTTTAATGATAAAGCTGCACAGGAAAGAAGAAAAGAATTTGTAGAAAATTTTAAATATGTCTTTTCGACATTTCTTAAATGGGGAAAAAGATTAGTCGTTGATGGTATAGCTAAACCTTTTAATCAATTAGTAAATGGAAAGACTTTTGGAGACAAATTAGCAGGACTAGGTAAACTTGTACTAGGTTTAGCAGGTTTAACTGTATTATTAAATCCATTTGGGACTATGGATGCTATTCTCAGTCTTTTGGGAATGGACTTTTATCGTGACAAGACTCAAAGAGATAAAGGTAAAGGAAAGGACAATAAAGGTAGAACTTCTCCAAATAAAAATAAACTTAAAAATAAAAGAATAAACGCAAGAAAAGATCTACTTACTAAACAATTTGGAAAAAATGGTAGAACTGCATATGATGGATTTAGAGCACAAGGTGATACTCATGCAGAGGCACTAAAAAAAGTTGAGAGATTAAAACGTCAAAGACCAGATAAATTTAAACCTAAAGTTCAACCTAAGACATCAGGTTTAAGTCCTTCGGGAGCAAAAACAGGTAATATTACTAAGTTTGGATTAAAAAGAGGTTTTGGTCGTGGTGCTTTAAAATTTCTTGGAAAAAATAATGTAAAACTTCTTGGTAAGGCATTTAATAAAACTTTTGGTAGGATACCTGTTTTTGGAACTCTACTAACAGCAGTATTTTCAAGATTACAGGGAGATCCTTGGGGAGCAACGATATTTAAGACTGCGGGTGCAGCAGTCGGTGGTGGACTAGGAACATGGTTATTACCAGGTATTGGTAGTTGGATTGGTACTATGGTTGGTGAATACGTAGGTAATTTGCTATACATGGGATTCCAAGGTAAGGGATGGAAAGAAGCTGGTAAAAAATTAAAAGAAGATGCTGCTGCGTTTATAGGACAAGTGAAGAATATATTGGGCTGGATGAAGGAGAGAGTCACCAGATTTTATAAAGGTATACCAAAGATAAAAATACCAGATTTTCCTAAAGAACCTCCTAATTGGATTCCAAAATTTGTACCAGGGAGAAAATCGATATACGGTGGTGCCAAACTTGCTATAAAAGCAATGCTTGGTCCTATAGGACTCTTGATGGGTAAAGAAGTCCCGAACATTGCTTGGTTAATGGATGGTTTCGGATTTAAGAATACTCTACCATTACTTCACAAATCCTTCTTTAAATCTGATCCAGTTGGTTCAGGAGGAACGACCGAAGGAACACCAATGAAAGGTGTAAAAGGTGAAGAAGATGAAGGAGCAGGTGACAGTACATCAGGACAGACTGTTGGTAATCGTAAACCTATCAAAAATAAAAGAGGTAGGATTATTGGATATACCGATGAAGGAGTTGGTTCAAGTGGTAGTGACGTAGATAATCTAAAAGATCTGTACGATAAAAAAGCAAGAAGAAAAGCTTTGGGTATGGATACATCTGGTCTTGATAAAAAAATAGATTTTAAAAAGAGAAAAATTGATTTAAAAGGTGGTGACCCAAATCAAGTAGTTTACTCTGACTCAGGATATTTTGTACCAAACAAGTATTACAAAGGTGTAGAAACTGATAATGAAAGATATGGTGATACAATGCCAGAAGGTTCTTTTAGTATCACGAAGAAAAAGAAAAGTCCATATGAGAGAAAATTTGGTAAGAAGCATAATCCATTAGAAACTGTAAAAGATAAAGGATTGTTCTATGAGACAATGCCTTTTATACCTGACAACAAGTATAAAGGTATAGAGTCTGATAAAGACAGATATGGTGATACAGTGCCAGATGGAGGTTTTGGCATAGGTTCTAAATCTACCGATGTAGTAAGTAGACACGCTACTGGTCATTCCTCAAAGCAAAATAAAAAACCTTGGTGGAAGTTTGGATTTGAAGAGGGTGGATATAGACCACCAGAATACCTTTTTGGATTTGTTAAAAAGATATTTAAAGGTGTCACTAATGTTGTAAAAGGTGTTGTTAATACTGTAAGTAGCGTTGTAGGTACTGTAGCGAAAGTTGCTATGCCTATCTTAAGTGTAGCAGCACCATTTATCCCTGCATTAGCACCAATTATGCCATTCATGCAAGCAGCGAATGCTGTATCTGCATTTGCGTCTGGTGATATCATGGGAGGTATCACTGGTGGTCTAGGTGCATTAGGTGGATTCTTCCCTAAAACTTTTGGTGCTGATTCTGCCTTTGGTAATTTCATGTCTAATAATCCATTTGGTAAAGCAATAGGTGGATTTATGACTGGTGGTATATCTGGTGCTCTAGGTAGTCTTACCAGTTTCTTACCTCAAGGTTTCCAAGACTTCTTAGGTGGTATTGGTGGATTTATGAATAAATTCCCTGCGATAGGAGGTTTAATAAATGGAATACCTGGTTTAGGTGGTATATTGGGATCATTCGGAGTGACAGGTGTAGATGGTGCGGGATTCTCTCCAATGAGTTTGTTCCAAGGTATAGCAGAGCAAACTGGATTCGGTGGTCTATTTAATGTGGTGCAAGGTATTATAGGAGGTGGTGGACCTAATGCTATCATGGAAGGTCTAAGAGGTATGGCACCTGAGTTGGGTGTCAATCCTGAGGCATTAGGTATATTTACTAATAGAGGTACAAACTCACGTAGTAATCAATTAGATAGTAAATCAAATTCTATGTCAAAAGCATACGCAATGCAATCTCAGTTAGAGTTTATTCCTATGCCTGTAATTATTGAGAAATTAACTCCTATTCATAAGGCAGTTCCTGTTGGAGGGCAATAAATACTAAGTATGAACGTTTCACCAACCAAAATTAATCTTTACAAGTTTGTCTCTACAACAGGGATAGCTGCGGCTAGTGATGCAAAGAAAGAAGAAAAGGCAACTATAGGTATACAAACAAAACAAGTTGAAGCAATAAACCAACTTGGTGGAGTAGTTAATGGTATAGCAGGGAGTCTTCTTAAGATAGAAGCGATAGAAATAGCACGTGCAAAAGCATTAGCAAAGAAAGCAACAGAATTTGAACCAGAATATACAGAAGTCAAAAAACAAAAATTTACATTTGTAGGAAAATTATTAGAAGCATTTAAAGCACCTAATTTCTTAAAAGGTTTGTTGCAGATGCTTGGTGCTCTCTTCAAAATGTTAATTGGAGTACCTGTCTTGAAATGGTTGGCAGATGAGAAAAATCAAAAGACGATAATAAACACATTTAAGATAATATATGGAGTATTCAAAGCGATCAGTAGCTTTATTGCTAGTGCCTTTGTCATAGGTATCAATAGTCTTGCAAAAGCATTGAGGGGTGGTGAAAATATGAGCACTTGGCAAAGAGTGCTTGCGTTTGCCAAGGGTATAGTAGCGTTTGGTGCCATAGTTGTAGGACTTAAGTGGTTAAATCCTCTTAGGATAGGTAAAACTATGAAGGAGATCGGTATGATCTTCAAAGGTTTTAATAATGCACTGTTTAATTTTAGAAACGCACTAAGAGCAAGAAGAGGTTTAAAAGCACTTAAACATGGGGGAGGACTAGGAGGTTCAAAATTCTTACGCAGAGCACCAGGATTTACAAAAGGTGCATTAATCACTGGTGGTATACTCACTGTAGGTTCTATGGTGATGGGTGGTGATGCTGAGGCAGCAGAAGGAGAAGAAGGAGGAGAAGAAGTCCCAGAAAGAAAAATGGGAGGACCTATAGGTAAGGCAAATATAGGAAGAATTGTACCACAGCAGGGTGGTCTGATTAGAGGTCCTGATACTGGTTATCCAGTTTCAATGGATGGAGGTAAAAGTACATCATTCATTGGTCATGGTACTGAAAAAGTCGTAGGTGACAAAAAGGGTGGTGGATATGTAATACCTATCAATAATGCTGCAACAAGAGCAAATCCATATTTAACAGCTTATAATGAAGCAGCAGCTGCAGGTTTGGGTATGGAAGGTGCAATGCCTCCTGAGATGTTCATAGGTGGTTTATTTAAAGGTGCAGGTAATCTATTAAAAGGTAGAACTTG
>OCVP010000616.1_pt1 | contig 15958 bp, 17 predicted proteins | sample 1539171 | NCBI WGS metagenome assembly OCVP01 (sample SAMEA51879418, study PRJEB22527) | metagenome
GATATCTGTAATCAATTAAAGTGTTTAAGTTTTCTTCTGATTTTAAAATGATAGAGCCACCCCTGCCTCCATCACCTCCATCAGGTCCTCCAAACTCAACATACTTTTCTCTTCTAAAACTTGGTGAACCGTCACCGCCGTTTCCAGCCTTAATATAAATTTTAACTTGATCGAGAAATTTCATAATACAACATTTTCTTGGTTGTACTATTAATTGGGTTTTACTGAAACGTAAGTTCTATCTAATTTAGATTTTTTGAATACAACTTTACCTTTAATAACAGAAAAAATTGAATGATCTTTTCCCATTCCAACATTTTCGCCAGGAAAAATTTTTGTTCCTCTTTGTCTAACAATTATATTTCCAGGTATTACAGTTTCTCCACCGTATTTTTTAACACCAAGTCTTCGACCGGCACTATCTCGTCCGTTTCTCGATGATCCACCTGCTTTTTTTGTTGCCATAATTTACCTAATAATTATTTACTTGCAGCTTCTTTAACTTCCTCTTTTTTGGAAGCTGGTTTAATTTTTTCAGCTTCAGATAATACTTTACCATCTTTTGAAAAAATTTTGTTAATTCTTATCAAAGAAAATTGTTGTCTATGTCCATTTTTTCTTCTTGAATTTTGTCTTCTTCTTTTTTTGAAAATTAGAATTGTTCTATTTTTACTATTTTTAATTAAATCTGCCTCTACCTTAGCACCGTCAATATTAGGAGTTCCAACTTCAATATTTTTATCATCTCCGTATGCTAGGATTTCATTAAATTCTATCTTAGTTTCAGGCTTTGAGTCTGGTAGTTTTTCAATTTTTAATATTTCACCAGATTTAACTTTGTACTGTTTACCACCTGTTTTTATTACTGCGTATGACATAGTATGAATTTTAAATTTAAGTTACCGCAATATAGTTACCGGAAGCCTATAGTCAAGCTGAATTAGTTAGAAATTATCCTTTAAATCCCTTAATTTTGAAAAGGTTTTTAAGTCATTTGCTCTTAAAAAAATATTACAATCAATTTCATCTTGTAAGGTTGATGGAATAGTAGGCAAATTATTATTTCTTTGTTTTTTTATAAATTCTATTTTCTTTAATAAAGAAGAATTTTCAGAGTCATGTTCCAAGCAGAATTTTGAATTGTTTAGAGTATATTCATGACCACAATAGATTTTTGTTTCTTTAGGTAAGGATTTTAATTTATTTAAAGAGTCATACATTTGTTCATATGTACCCTCAAAAATTCTACCACACCCAAGTGAAAAGAGCGTATCTCCAGTAAATAGTAAGTTTTCGTCGAAAAAATAAAAACAAATATGTCCCGTAGTGTGTCCTGGGATATGAATAATTTTAGCTTTAAAATTTCCACTATTCCAAATTTCATTATCTTTTAATAAGATATCAATCTCTGGTATCCTTTTTGCATCTCCATTAAATCCCAAAACAACAGATCCAAATTTTTTTTTTAATTCAGTGTTACCTCCAATATGATCGTAATGATGATGAGTATTTAAAATATATTTTAAATTAATATTTTTACCGCTTAAGTAATCAATTATTGGTTTAGCTTCACTTGGATCAACAACACAAGCTTCGAGTTTATCTTCATCAATAATTAAATAACTATAATTATCTTGTAGGCAGGGTATAATTTCTACTTTCATTTATTTTTCTATTAAAAATATTCCAAGATCAGCAAATAAATTTTTAGTTCCTAAATTATTATTTGTTATATTTGAAACATTATTATTATTTAAAGCTAAAGTTTTTATCATTTTGATTTCTTTAGATTTTATAAAATTTACAAAATCTTTAATTGTACACATATGCAAATTAGGCGTGCTGTGCCATTGTTCTGGTAATGATTTTGTTATTGGCATTGTGCCCTTAAATAATAGATGCAATCTAACTTTCCAATTACCAAAATTTGGTATCGTTACAATTGCTTTTTTTCCAACTCTTAAAAGTTCATCTAAAACAAGTTCAGGGCTTAAAAATGCTTGGAGTGTTTGACTCAACACAACATAATCAAATGATTTATCAGGAAATTGTTTTAAGTCTTTTTCTGCATTACCTTCTATTACAGTTAATCCTTTAGCAATACATTCTTGTACTTTTTCCTTAGATATTTCTAGTCCTCTTACATTTATATTTTTATTTTCTTTTAAAAATTGCATCAAAGTTCCATCTGCACAACCTACATCTAGAACTTTTTTATTATCTTCAATTAAATCTGATATTACTTTAAATTCATTTTTCATTTTCTAATTCTATATAAGATTTGTCTAAGAAATTTTTTAGTGCGTTTAAAAAATCAGGCACATCTAATAAAAAAGAGTCGTGACCTTTATCAGATACAATCTCTACAAAACCAACATCTGCTCCAATAGAATTTAAAGCTATAACAATATCTTTGTTTTCTTGGGTTGGATAAAGCCAATCAGAAGTAAAAGAAATTACAAAAAATTTAGCTTTTGTATTTTTAAATGCATCAGACAAATTCCCATTAAATTGTTTAACTAAATCAAAATAATCCATAGCTCTTGTTATGTAGAGGTAGCTGTTTGCATCAAATCTATCTACAAATACAGATCCTTGGTATCTCAAATAACTCTCAATTTGAAAATCTGCATCAAAACCAAATTTCAAATCTTCTCTTTCTTGCAATTTTCTTCCAAACTTTTCCTGCAAACCTTTTTTTGAGAGATAAGTTATATGAGCTGCCATTCTCGCAACAGCAAGCCCTTTGCCTGGGTTTGCATTATTAGCTTCATAATTTCCATCTTTCCAATTGCTGTCAGCAGTGATTGCCTGTCTCCCTAGTTCATTGAAAGCAATATTCTGTGCTGAATGACTTGAAGTTGTAGCAATGGGTATAACAGTTTTAGCTTTATCAGGAAAGTTGGTGATAAATTGAAGAACTTGCATACCTCCCATAGAACCTCCAGTAATTGCAAATAGTTTATCAATTCCAAAGTGTTCAAGTAAATTATATTGAGCATTTACCATGTCATTAATTGTAATAACTGGAAAATCAGTCCCAAAAGTTTTTTGTGTTTCAGGATCTTTATGGCTTGGTCCATAAGATCCCATACATCCACCAATTACATTTGAACAAATAACAAAATATTTATTGGTATCTATTGCTTTGTCTGGACCTACAGCAAAACTCCACCAACCATCTTTTTTAGTAATAGGGTTTAAACCAGTTACAAATTGATCTCCAGTTAGTGCATGAAATACTAATATAGCATTGTCTTTATTCTCATTTAAAGACCCATAAGTTTCGAATGCAACTGGAAAATTGTTTATAGTTTTACCACAATCTAATTTAAGAGGTTTTTTTACAATTAATGTCTTAATATTTTTTTCTGTGTTCATTTTAAAGCCTTTAGATGAATTGTGAGAAAAAAAACTATTTTAGCGGTTTTTTTTAAGCGCTCGCAATTCAGTTAAATCAGCGCATAAATTTTGTACAAGAACTTGTAATTTATGTCAATTTTTTAAAATAAGATCATATTCTCTATAAATATTTGTTTTTTTATCTATAAAGAGCTCATAAAAATAAAAAAAATGAGCACACCTAAATTTAAAAAATTTAACATAGAAGCTTATAAGCCTGGCAAATCTAAAATTAACAAAATTAAAAAGGTCATTAAATTGTCAGCTAACGAGTCTGCTCTAGGGATGAGCCCGTTAGCAAAAAAAGCAATATCTAAAAAAAATTTATTATTAGATAAATATCCAGATGGAAAATCTACAAATCTTAAAATGGCAATATCCAAAGCATATAAATGCAATTTTGATAAAATAATATGTGGAGCAGGTTCTGACGAAGTAATTCAAATGTTATGTCAATTGTATCTAAATCCAAAAGATGAAGTGATTGTTCCTCAATATAGTTTTTTAATGTACAGGATTTATGCAAAAATAGTTGGTGCAAAAGTTGTGTTTGCAAAAGAAAATAAATTCAAAGTTTCAATTGAAGAAATATTGAAAAAAGTATCTAAGAAAACCAAAATAGTTTTTATTGCAAATCCAAATAATCCAACAGGAACATATTTAACTAAAAAAGAGACATTAGAACTTAGAAGAAAGTTGAATAAAAATATATTATTAGTAATTGATGATGCGTACTCAGAATATATGAAAAATGATGATTACAGCTCTGGTTTAGAATTATTTAAAAATAAAGACAACGTATTTATATTGAGAACATTTTCTAAAATGTTTGGTTTAGCCTCATTAAGAATTGGCTGGGGATATGGATCGAAACAAATAATTAGAGCGTTAAATGTTATTAAACCACCTTTCAATGTAAATGGCTTGGCTCAAGTTGCGGCTGCAGAGTCTTTGAAGGATAAGCAATTCATTCAAAAGTCCATTAAACATAATTTAAATTATGCAAATAGATTAAAAAAATTTCTCGAAAAATATAATATTTTTTCAAATGCTGTATCAGCAAATTTTTTACTATTAAATTTTGATGAGTGTAAATATTCAGCAAATTTTCTATACCAAAAATTAAAAAACAAAGGAATTATATTAAGATCTACTGAAGATGGTTATCATATTAAAAACAAATTGAGATTAACTATTGGCTCATCTAGAGAAAATTTAATATTCATGAATGCAGTGAGAAAGATTTTTAATTAAATGAAAAATATTTTAATCATAGGGTGTGGTTTACTTGGATCTTCAGTTTTAAGATCTATACATAAAAATAAATTGGCAAATAAAATATTTATTTACGAAAGGTCAAAAAAAAATATATCTACACTCAAAAAGCTCAAACTACCTGGAAAAGTAGTTAGTTCATTAAAAGAGGCTGTAACAAAATCTAATTTTATTATTTTTTGTACACCAATGAGTGAATACAAAAATATAATTACAAAAATCAATAATTATATTTTACCCAACACATTAATTACTGATGTTGGTTCATCAAAAATTGAATCATCAAAAATAATAAAAAAATATTTGAAAAAAGGAATTGCTTGGACTTCCAGTCATCCAATTGCTGGTTCTGAAGTAAGTGGACCACAGCACGGAAAGAGCAATATGTTCGAGGGTAGATGGTGTATTCTAATTAAAGAAAAAAATACAATTAAAAAAAATTTGAATTTCCTGAAAAAATTTTGGGAGAAAATTGGATCAAAAGTAACAATCATGTCACCAGAAAAACATGATAAAATTTTTTCAATAACTAGTCATTTACCTCACTTAATTGCATATAATTTGGTTAAGTCAGCTCAAGATTTTGAGAAAAAACAAAGCTATGATTTAATTAAATTTAGCGCAGGAGGACTAAGAGATTTTTCAAGAATAGCAGCTTCTAATGAAATTATGTGGCGAGATATTTTTTTCAACAATAATAAAAATATTTCAAATGCTATTGATTTATTTATTAAAAATTTGAAATCATTTAAATCTGATATTAATTCAAAAAATAATAAATCGATTATTAACAAGCTTATTCAAACTAAAAAAGTTAGATCAAAAATAATTAAACTTAAACAAGATATTAATAAGCCAGATTTTGGAAGAAGCTAAATTTTAATTTTAGCTATTTTTTTAACTTTAAGTTTTGCTGTATTTTCAATTCTTTTAATTGTCTTAAGTATAGGCATAATCAATACTTTTTTTTCAGGTCCATATGCATGTATCAGTTGTTTTGAATTTATACAGATTGCTACATGCCCTTTCCAAAAAATGATATTTCCCTTTTGATAATTTGTTTTTAAGTTTCCTTTTAAATATTTAATTTGATCCTTAGTATCTCGAGGAAAAAACTTATTATTGTAATAGTAAAATATTTGTAATAAGGCTGAACAATCTATTCCTCTATAACTTTTTCCACCCCAGATATATTTTATATTCAAAAATTTTTTAAATATTTTAATGAAGTTTTTTTCTTTGTAATTTATGTTTTTTATATCTTTTTTTTTAACCCATTTATTTTTATCAATTCTGGCATAATTTTTGTTAGTTTCTTTAACTGACAACTTTGATCCAAGAGATAGAAAAATATTAGTTTTTAAGTTTGGTTTTTTATAGATGATTGCTTTTAAGCTACTTACTTTATAATTAGCCCTAAATTCTTTTGAATAATTTTTATTTTGAATGTACCCAGTATAATTATCAAAATCGGATTTTATTTTTATCCAACTTTTATTTTTAGATAAAATTTTAAATTTTTCTCCATATAATATTTGTGAAGTTACTTCTGAAAATTTAGAAGATTTTTTGTAAATATTGGAAAAACTACCTTTGAAATAAAATCTATTTTGCACCAATCTTAACTTTATTTTTAATCATCCAAAGGCATATTAGTGAAGGAATAACCATAATAGTTGTTAAGACAAAAAATGTTCCCCAATCTCCGTTTAACCAATCTACCAAAGCTCCTGATGATGATGCTAAAGTTGTTCTTCCAGCAGTTCCTATAGAAGCAAGTAATGCGTATTGTGTTGCTGTATATGTTCGATCAACCAGTAAAGATATAAATGCTACAAATGCAACAGTTGCAAAAGCTGCAGTAATATCGTCAGCAATAACTGCTATTGCAAATAATAATTCAGATTTACCAGTCCATGCTAAGACAGCAAATAATAGATTTGTAATCGCCATTAATCCTCCTGCGAAGAACATTGTTTTAATAGTTCCAGCTCTCATGGCCATTACCCCACCAATTAAAGTAAACACAACAGTTGTGATCCAACCCAAACCTTTTGAATAGATTGCTATTTGTCCTTTTGAAAAGCCTATTTCTTTATAAAATACAATCGACATTCTACCCATGAATGCTTCTCCAATTTTAAACAAAAAGACAAACCCTAAAATTCCTGCAGCTATGGCAAAACCATTTTTTTTAAAGAAGCTAATAATGGGCCCACCAATTGTTCCAGTTATATATGCAACAAAAGTTGTAATAATATTGCTAGATCCTAGTTTACCTTTAATTAGATTATCAGTCTCCTTTTGTTTTGATTGTCTGTCAGTTTCTATTGGTTCATGAACAAACATTAGGGCAATATTCATTAAGATAATCAGAACACCCAATATTAAAAAAGTTACTTGCCAATAATCCTGGATACCAAGATTTTCAAAGAACTCTGCAGTAAATAAAGCAACTACACCACCTAATTTGTAGCCTGTCCACCAACCAACTACAGCCATAGCAGCACCTGCTGCCATTGATTTTCCTTCATTTTCATTAATTTGTTCAATTCTTAATGCATCTACTGTTATATCTTGAGTCGCTGATGCTATAGCAATGATTAATCCAACTGTAATTATTAATGCTAAATTTTCTGTAGGATTTATAATACTCCAAACAAGTAAACTTAATAGAATTACTAATTGCATTAAAACGATCCATCCTCTTCGGTGACCTAATTTTTTAGTTAGGAAAGGAATTTGAATTCTATCTATAATTGGTGCCCAAAGATAATTAAAAGCATAAACTCCAAATATAAGTCCTGCCCATCCAATTGTTGATCTACTTAATCCCTCTTCTTTTAACCAAAGACTTAAACTACTAGCAATTAAAACCCAAGGAAATCCACTGATAGCACCAAGTAACAAAATCCTTAGCATTCGAATATCTTTGTAAACTGAAATGGATTCTAACCAGGATGTTTTTTTTATTTCAGACATAATTAGTTTTTCCAAAATGATGGTAAAAACAATACTAATATTGCAAATAGCTCAAGTCTACCTAAAATCATACCAACTGTTAAAATCCATTTAGAAAGGTCTGGTAATGAAGAAAAATCTCCATTTGGGCCAATTATTGGACCAAGACCAGGTCCAACATTTGAAATAGACGTAGCGGCACCTGAGATAGCAGTAATAAAATCTAAACCAGTTAAAGATAGCAATGCAGTTAGAATAAAAAATATTACGATATAAAAATAAATAAATGAAATAATTGAAGCTATAAACTTTTCATCAACTGCACTTTGATCATACTTAATTACAAAAACTCCTTTAGGATAAATTATTTTTTTTAATTGGTTTAGAATAAATAGATAAAGAATTTGAATTCTAAATATTTTTACACCACAAGCTGTAGATCCTGCACATCCACCAATAAACATTAGCGCAAGAAACAAGGTTATAGGAAAACTGCCCCAGCTATCAAATTCTGCATTTACATAACCAGTACCACTCAAGATTGATATAGTATTAAAAAATATTGATCTTAAACTAAAGTTTTCATGGTTAGAAAATAATAAGTAAATAGATAAAATAATAACAGTGAATATTATTATTTTTAAAAAAGTTTTGATTTGAATATCATTTAAAAAAATTTTTTTGTTTCCACTTATAAATTTAATGTAAGCAATAAATGGAATACTTCCTAATATAATAAAAAACATTGATGAAACTTCAATTGGCAAACTATTAAAGTAACCAATAGACTCGTTGTAGTTAGAGAACCCTCCAGTAGCGATTGTAGTCATTGAGTGGGTTAAACTATCAAATTTACCCATACCAAATATCCAATAAGTGATTGCACAAAGCCCTGTTAATCCTGAGTAAATGTAAATTAATCTAAGTGCTATTTCTTTAGACTTAGGAAGTATTTTTTCTGAAGAGTCATTACTTGAAATTTTAAATAATTGCATACCTCCAACATTCATTATTGGCATTAAAGTAATCGCCATTACAATTATTCCAATTCCACCTAGCCATTGTAAAATGGCTCTCCATAAAAGAAGACCCTTTGGTGCATTCTCTAAATCTGAGATTATTGTAGATCCAGTTGTAGTAATTCCTGACATGCTCTCAAAAAAAGAGTCTGTAATTGAAAGTTCAATACTAGAGAATACAAACGGTAAAGATCCAAATATTGCAATACTAATCCAAGATAGGGCAGTTAATAAGAAAGCTTGTTGTAGATTAAGTTTTTTATCATGATCTAAATTAGATAAAAAAAATAAAGTTCCAAAGATTATAGTTACAATAGATGAACCAAAGAAAGATGAGTCTATCTCTGAGTAAAAGAATTGCACTATAATTGGGATGAACATTGATACACCCAATATTATTTGTAGAATTCCCAGTGTAAAAAAAACAGTTTTGTAATTAGACATTTTGAAAGAACAATATTTTATGGTAAATAAATTTCAACTCTATAAGAATTAATATAATCACTAGTTTAAGGTTAAAAAGAGCAATTCATGATTAAAAAAGATGTCCTAGAAAAGACAAGTGCTTGGCCTTTTGTTGAAGCTAAAAAAATGCTTCGTGAAAGAAAAGCTTTTATAGAAAAAAAAGGTAAGATTACTCTCCAAACTGGATATGGTCCAAGTGGATTGCCTCATATAGGAACTTTTGGAGAGGTTGCGCGAACTTCAATGATGGTTAATGCACTTAATCAACTCACAGATTTACCAACAGAAATTATTACATTTTCAGATGACATGGATGGCTTGAGAAAAGTTCCAGATAATGTTCCTAATCAAGAATTGTTGCAACAAAATCTTCACAAACCTTTAACACAAGTACCTGATCCTTTTCAAAAATTTAATAGTTTTGGAGAACATAATAATGAAATGTTGAAGGATTTTTTAAACAGTTTTAATTTTAAATATAATTTTAAAAGTTCTACATCTTTGTACAAGGCAGGATTTTTTAATCCTACTTTGAAAATCATTTTAGAAAATTATGAAGGAATAATGAATATAATTTTACCCACACTTGGGAAAGAAAGACAAAAAACATACAGTCCTTTTTTACCTGTATGCCCTGACACTGGTCATGTTTTGGAGATACCTGTTATAGAAATTGATCAATCTAATTCTAAAATAATATTCGATAATAAAGGTAAAAAATTAGAGAGTAGTATTTTGGACGGCAATTGTAAATTACAGTGGAAAGTAGATTGGGCAATGAGATGGTTTGCTTTAGATATTGATTTTGAAATGTATGGTAAGGATTTGATTGAAAGTGCAATTTTATCTACAAAAATTATTAATTTATTGGGTAAAAAGAGTCCATCAGGATTTGCATATGAACTTTTTCTAGATGAAAAGGGTGAGAAAATTTCAAAATCTAAAGGCAATGGAATAACTATTGATCAATGGTTGAAGTATGCTTCACCAGAAAGTTTATCTTTATATATGTATCAAAATCCAAAAAGAGCAAAAAAACTTTATAAAGAAATAGTTCCAAAAGCAGTAGATGAATATTTAGACAACATTGAAAAATCTAAAAAGCAGACTGAGCAACAATTAGTAATGAATCCAGTATGGCATGTTCACAATGGAAATGTTCCAAAAGAAGATATGATTATGAGTTTTTCAATGTTATTGAATTTAGTAGAAACTAGTAATGCAGATAGTAAAGATCTGTTATGGAAATTTGTAAAGAAATACAAATCTAATATTCAAGAAACTAATTTTCCTATTTTTGATGGATTAGTAAGCTACGCAATTAAATATTTTAATGATGTAATTAAGTCTCAAAAAAAATACAAAACACCTTCTGAAAGTGAAAAAAAAGCTCTTGAAGCTTTAATTAAAACTTTAGAAAAATGCAATGATCAAATGCCACCAGAGGAAATTCAAACTTTGATTTATTCAACTGGAAAAGAAAATGGTTATGCTGAAAATTTAAGGGATTGGTTTAAACTTATTTACGAAGTAGTTTTTGGCGATGAAAATGGACCAAGAATGGGATTTTTTATAAGTTTTTTTGGTGTTAATGAAACAAAAGACCTTATAATGAGTAAACTCAAATAATGTATTCAAATTTAAGATCTTTAATTTTCAAATTAGATCCAGAAAAAGCCCATACTTTAGCAATTCAATCTTTAAAATTTAATTTAGTATCAAACGTATTTGATGAAAATAAAAATGATCCAATTTTTAAAACACAAATATTTGGGAAAGATTTAAGCAATCCTATAGGAATAGCAGCTGGTTTTGACAAAAATGCAGAAGTTTATAATCCTTTGTTTAAATTGGGATTTGGTTTTGTTGAAGTTGGAACTGTTACTCCTTTGAAACAATATGGTAATGAAAAGCCAAGAGTATTTAGATTAGTAGAAGATCAAGCATTAATTAATAGATTGGGTTTCAATAATCAAGGATCCGAAACTATTTTAAATAGAATAAAATCAAATAAAAAAATTGGAATACTTGGAGTAAATGTTGGACCAAATAAAGACTCTGATAATCGATTGAATGATTATTTAATTGGATTAGAAAAATTTTATGAAGTTGCTGATTATATTACAATTAATATTTCTTCTCCAAATACTGAAAATTTAAGAAATTTTCATGATGAAAATAAATTAAAAGAATTATTAAAATCAATTAAAGATAAGAAAAATGAACTGAAAACTAATATTCCAATTGTAGTTAAAATTTCTCCAGATATTGATTTAAAGCAAATTGAATTAATATCTGAGATCCTTTTAGAAAATGAAATATCTGCAATAATTATTTCTAATACATCAGAAAGCACTAGAGATGATTTAAAAAATATCCAACGACACCAAAAAGGAGGCTTGTCAGGAAAGCCAATTGAGCAAAAATCAAATTTACTTATTAATCAATTCTTTAAATTGTTAAATGGTAGAATTAAAATAATTGGGGTAGGAGGTATTGACTCAGGAAAGTCTGCACATGATAAATTTTTGTCAGGGGCAGATTATATTCAGTTATATACCGGGATGGTATTTCAAGGACCCAACATTGCTGCAAACATTAAAAAAGACCTAAAAGAATTACTTCTTAGAGATGGAGTGAAAAATATTTCAGAAATCGTTGGAAATAAAACTCTTTCTTAATTTTAATAAACTTGACGCCTTTAATATCTCCCCTTATATAGGCAGTGAAATTATGTCAAAAAAATGCGAACTAACTGGTAAAATTCCTATGAAAGGTCATAATGTTAGTCATGCTAACAATAAGACTAAAAGAAGATTTTTACCTAATTTAAAAAAAGTAAAATTTACAAGTGAGCTTGCTGGAAGAAGTTTGAAACTAACAGTTAGCAATTCAGGAGTAAGATCAGTTGATAAAAAAGGAAGTTTTGACGAGTTCTTAAAAACTGTAAAAAATAAAAATATATCTCCAAGATTAAAAAAACTTAAAAAAGTTATTTTATTAAAATCACCATATAAAAAAAAGCCAGTAGCTAAATCTGCTTAATGAATAAATTTTTTATAAGCCTATCTTTAATGATGGGTGTGGTTGTTTTATCCTCAAACTATCTTGTTCAATTTCCAATAAATTATTATGGATTAAATGAAATTCTTACTTATGGAGCTTTTAGTTATCCTGTAGCTTTTTTGATAACCGATTTAGCAAATAGATCTTATGGAAAAATAATCGCAAGAAAAATAGTTTATTTTGGTTTTTTTATAGGAATTATTTTTACTCTATTTTTCTCAACAAACTTCGAAGATTTAATTTCTATAAGAATTGCAGTTGGATCTGGAATTGCTTTCCTTACAGCCCAATTGCTAGATATTCAAATATTTGATCGTTTAAGAAAAAAACAGTGGTTTGTTGCACCTCTAACTTCATCATTAATTGGTTCAACTATTGATACTTTTTTATTTTTCTCAATATCATTTTATGGAACAGGAGTTCCTTGGGTAACTTTATCTTTAGGTGATTTAGGAGTTAAAATACTAGTAGCATTAATAATGTTAATACCATTTAGAATGTTATTAAAAATATTTAAACCAATTAAAGTTTAATATAAAAATTTATAAGATAAAATTTTATAAGCTAATTTAGCAACAAGAAAATTATAGGAATTAAATCCTTTAATTGGAGAAAGTTCATTAATGTCAGCTCCAACTATATTTGAATTTTTTGCAGCAATTCTAATTATTTCTAATGTTTCATCCCACAATAATCCACCCGGTTCAGGCGTTCCCGTTGCTGGCATAATACTTGAATCTAATCCGTCTACATCAAACGTTAAGTAAACAGTCTTATTTTTTATTAATTTTTTAAATTTATTTAAATTCCATTTTTTTTTATCTTTTGCCCAGAAGATATCTATTCTATTTGAATTTTTTTTCAAAAATGGAATTTCACTTTCTGATATATTTCTTATTCCAAAAGAAATTAAAGATACATTTTTATAATCTAAACATCTTCTTATTGCTGATGCATGTGAAAATTTTTCACCATTATAACTTTGACGTAAATCTGCGTGAGCATCAAAATGTAAAAGACAAATATTCTTAAATTTTTTTGTAAAAGGAACAATGCATCCTGGTGTGATTGAGTGCTCACCACCAAAAGTCATTGGAAATAGTTTTTTATCTAAAATTTCACTATTGATTTTAGAAACTTTATTTAATGCTACTTTGATATTTTTATCAATTTTAAATGGTTTTAATGTCTTGATACCTATTTTTTTGTAAGGTTCACAATTTAGTTCCTCATCATAAAGTTCAACTTGGTGAGAAGCTTTGATAATTTCTTTTGGTCCATTTTTTGTTCCACCACCATAACTAACTGTTTTTTCAAGTCCAAATGGAACGACTACTACTTTTTCTTTGAAGTTGAATTTATTATCAATTCCTAAGAAACCATGTTTGTTTGATAAATATTTCAATTTTATATAAATATTTTTGAGAAGTTTTTTCGTTCTCTATTTTTCCACTCACCTTTATGGTAAGCATCACTAGCTATTAGCGGTAATACGCTTGTCGCTTCAGCAAATACCATTTGTTCTTTAGTAATATCCACCTTACCCCAAGAACTTGCTTCTTTTAATGTAGAGCTACTACACGCACCATCTCTACTATCAGCAACTGTAATTTGTACTGCATACTTATGCATATCTACATTTTTACCAAGAAGCTCAGCACAGATAACGGTATCTTGAATAAAATTTTTAGGAACTCCCCCACCAATCATAAATAAACCAGAACCTTTTGATTTAATTTTAATTTCTGTAAGTTCTCTAAATTCTCTAACAGAGTCTATGGTCATATGTTTTTTAGGATTTTTTTCTTGATGCATTACAAGACCAAAGCCTGCACTTGAGTCTGTGAAAGCAGGACAAAATATAGGAACATTATTATCGTAGGCTGTTTCAATTAAAGAGTCCTTCTTTTTTGAATTTTTCTTTAAATATTTCCCCATTTCAAAAATAAATTCTCTTGATGTATAACTTCGTGGTTCTAAAGTATCCGCTATCTCACAAATAATTTTATCACACATTTGAAGCTCTTCTTCATCAATATAAGTGTCATAAATTCTATCTATATAATTATCTCTTAATTCAGTATCATCTTGAAATTGAGATCCCTGATAATGTTTAAATCCAAGTGCTTCAAAAAAATCCATATCCACAATTGATGCTCCTGTTGCTACAATTGCATCAACCATATTGTATTTAACAAGATCTTTATAAATATTCATACACCCTGCTGCAGATGTTGATCCTGCTAAAGTAAGAAAGATTGTGCATTCCTTATCTTTAAGCATTTCGTTGTAAATGTTTGCTGCATTTGCAGTTTCTCTAGATACAAATGACATTTTTTCCATTGAGGAAATAATTGTTCTAGAGTCAAATGAAGTAATATCTATATGTTCAACAGGATTTTTTAAAAAATCTCTTTTACTATTATGTCCTGGATTTTTTTGGTCTGACATTAAGCAACCATATGAGCGCTGTTAACGTCTTTTTCATACATTGACATTATTGGTTTATCTTCAACTTCATAAATTTCATCTGAATAGTAACCATTGAATTGTGTTCTAAAAGTTAATCCATATGCTCCAAGTTGACCAAGCTCTATGTAATCATTTTCCTTAATATTATTTGGTAATAAAAAAGGTCCTTTCATATAATCCATGCTATCGCAAGTAGGACCAAAGAAATCAAAAGCAGTCAATTTTTTTGATATTATTTTATTTGAATTTTCTTTAATCATTTTAGATGGATAAACTATGTTAGGTGTTCCTGCATCAAATAGGGTTCCATATGTTCCATCGTTTATATAAAGTTTTTGTTTTTTTCTTAGATTAACTTTAACAATTGTTGAGCCACTTTCTGCAACTAATGCTCTTCCTGGTTCACAAATTATCTCTGGCAGCTTCTCTAATTTTAAATTAGATAAACTTTTTTTAATTTCATTGAAGTATTCATCTAATGATTGAGGAATTAAATCTGGATAAATTGTAGGAAATCCCCCACCAACATTTATTGTATCAGGTATTATTTTTGTTTTTTTAATTATATTTCCAATTTCATTTATGCCTTTGGCGTATGAAATTGGATGCATACACTGAGATCCAACATGAAAACTTAATCCAATTTTTTTTGCATATTGTTTTACTAATCTTAGTAATCCTACAGCTTCAGATGTTAGTGCTCCAAATTTTTTAGATAAATCAATTTCAGCATGCTCATTTGAAACAGCAACTCTTACAAATAATTCTAAATCTTTTGCATTATTTGTACTTTCAATAATTTTAATTAACTCTTCTTTTGTATCTAATGAGAAAGTTTTTACACCATAATTAAAATAGGCCTCCTTTATACTTTCTCTACTTTTTACAGTATGCATGTAAGAACATTTTGCATTTTGAGTTATTTTTCTTATAGCCTTAACTTCCTCAATTGATGCAACATCAAATTGGTTTACACCAGTTTTTAAAATGGTTTTGATAACTTCAGGATACGGGTTTGTTTTGACTGCATATAATATTTTTCCAGGAAACTTATCTAAGAAAAATTTAACTGAAGACTCTATGGATTTCTTCCTAATACAATAAACAGGCTTTTCAGGTTTCAGTTGATTTATAAGTTCTTCAACTGACTTAAATTTTTGCATTTCATATGCCTCCAAAAAAAATTTAATAAAAAAAAGTTTTTAATAAAACTTTAATAATTTGAGCCATATAATGTAAACACAGGCAATGTAAAGCAAATAATTCAAGGCTGATTTGTGTAATTTTCATATATTGTA
>OCVP010000618.1_pt1 | contig 15915 bp, 16 predicted proteins | sample 1539171 | NCBI WGS metagenome assembly OCVP01 (sample SAMEA51879418, study PRJEB22527) | metagenome
TTTGAGCCATTCAATATACCTTCAGGATCAATGAAACCAAATCTTCTTGTGGGTGATTTTATTTTTGTTTCAAAATATTCATATGGCTTTTCTAAACATTCCCTTCCATTTTCAATACCTTTGATACCTGGAAAAATTTTTTCAAATATACCTGAAAGAGGTGATGTGGTAGTTTTTAAAACTCCTGAAAATAATAGAACTGATTATATTAAAAGAGTAATTGGTCTACCTGGTGATAAAATAGAAATTAAAAATGGTATTATTTTTATTAATGGATCAGAAATCTTAAGAAAAAAATTAAATGATTTTATAGATACGGATAATAAGACAACTAATAAAAGAGTCAGGATGTATAATGAATATTTTTTTAATAAAGAGATCAATGTACTTGATATAACAGATAATGGTATAGCAGATAATACTCAGTTATTTAATGTCCCAGAAAATCATTTCTTTGTAATGGGTGATAATAGAGATAATTCACAAGATAGTAGATTTATAAGTACAGTTGGATTCATTCCTTATGAAAATTTAGTTGGTAAAGCCCAGTTTATTTTCTTTTCTTTAGAAAATGCAAGATTTTTACAGATATGGAAATGGCCAAACTCAATTAGATATGAAAGAATTTTTCAAAAAATTCAATGATAGATAGTAAAAAGCTCAAACTATTTGAAAAAAAGATAAATTATAAATTTAAAAATAATAAATTGTTAATTCAATCTCTAACACATCCAAGTTTTTATTTAGAAAATGAAAAAAAAATTAAAATCAATGAATTTGAAAGATTTGAATTTTTAGGTGATCGAGTACTAGGATTAATAATAGCAAATTTATTATTTTCAAAATATAAAAAGTTTAATGAAGGTGATTTATCTAAAAAATATTCTTATTTAGTTCAAAAAAAATTTTTGTTTAAAATTTCTCAAGAATTGCAAATAGAAGATGTGCTTCAATATAATTTTAAGAAAAAAAATAATAAAATGTTAAATTCAATTTTTTCAGATTCAGTAGAGTCATTAATTGGAGCAATCTTTCTAGATGGTGGATATAATTCTTCATTTGATTTTATAAGTAAATTTTGGTCAAAACATCTAGATATTGAAGTTTCTAAAACCTTAGATCCAAAAACTTTATTACAAGAAATATCACAACAACTTTATAAAAAACTTCCTGAATATAAATTAATCAAAAAAGAAGGACCACCTCATTCACCCACATTCACTGTTTCAGTTAAAGTGGTAAATTTAAATAAGATCAATTCAAAAGGTTCTTCAATAAGAGAGGCAGAGAGAAATGCTGCAGAAATTGCATTAAAAAAAATTAATGAAAAGAAAAATATTAAAAATTAGTCTTGTCGGTAAGACTAATGCAGGTAAATCAACTCTATTAAATAATCTTGTTGGAGAAAAAATTTCAATAACAAATAAAAAAATTAATACCACTGAAGACTTTGTAATTGGTATTGTTAATATTAAAAATACTCAACTAGTTCTATATGATACACCTGGTATTAGCTTTCTTAGAGATAATAAATCACAAAAAACTAAATTGAAGAAAAATTTATGGGAAGGCTTAAATCAATCAGATATTATTTTGTATTTAATTGATTCTAAAAAAATTGAATTAAATGATTTAAAAAATGACTTTCCTAAACTTTATGAATTAAAAAAAAATATTTCAATTATTTTTAATAAAACCGATTTGATAAAAGCAGAAAATTTACTTAAGCATATAAAATTAATTACAGAAAAATATAAAATTGAAAAATTTTTTAATATATCAGCTAAAAAAAAATTAGGTTTTGAAAATTTAATTGATTATCTTTTACAAAAATCAAAATATGGAAAGTGGCTATATAAGGATGATGAAATCACAGACAAAGATGATATTTTTATCACCAATGAATGCACAAGAAATGAAATACTATCATTAATTCATAAAGAAATTCCATATAATATAGAAGTAACTAATAAAACTTTTAAATATTTGAAAAATGGACAGCTAAAAATAAAGCAAGATATTATTATTAAAAATGACAGATACAAAAAAATATTATTGGGTAGAAAAGGATCTAAAATAAAAGATATTAGAATAAAAAGTCAAAAAGAAATTTCTAATATTTTAGATGTAAAAACTCATCTTTATATTAATATTATTTCATCAGATGCAAAAAAAATTTAACGGTATACTTATACATTCAAAAGTTTTCAAAGATAATGATCTATTAATTAAATTTTTATCAGATACGGATGAAGTATTCTCAGGAATTGTATATGGGGGACTTTCAAAAAATAAGAAAAATATAATGCAACTTGGTTTTTTTTTAAATTTGGATGTTACATACATTGGCAATCGTCCACCATCAATAAAAGCTGAATTATCAAAACCTTATTTATCAAGTGTTATTAATGATAAATATAAACTAAGCTGCCTACTTTCTGTTGTGTCTTTAATCAATGCTTCAGTAATTGAAGGGCAGAAAATAAACCAAATATATAAAATTTCTAAAGAGTTTTTAGAAATTATGATTAATAAAAAAAAATGGTTAAATTTCTTTTGTATCTACTTATTTGATTTACTTAAATATATTGGATACGAATTAGATTATGTTAACAATAATAGATTTAAATATTTTGATACAGATACTTTAGAATTTAAAGAAAATTACTCAAACTATACTATTGATTTTCCTCATCATCTTTTTGTGAGTAATTCAAATATTACATTCGATTATAATTCTTTAAATAATTTTTTTAAAATTTTTGAAATTATTTTTATTAAAAATCATTTATCAAATTTAAATCATAAATTGCCAAATCAGTATATTTTATTTAAGAAAAATATAATCAGTTTTTTAGAAAAAAATGAACAAAATTATTGAATCCAATTTAGATACTATTCTTAGTGAAAAATATCTTTCTTATGCAATATCAACTATCGTTTCAAGGTCGTTACCTGATGTAAGAGATGGATTAAAACCTGTTCACCGCAGAATAATTTATTCAATGTATCAACTAAAACTTTTCAAAAGTTCAAGTTATAAAAAATGTGCTAGAATTGTTGGTGATGTAATGGGTAAATATCATCCTCATGGAGATCAAGCTATTTATGATAGTTTGGTAAGGATGGCTCAGGATTTTTCTACAAGAATTACATTAGTAGATGGCCAGGGTAATTTTGGAAATATTGATGGAGATAACCCTGCAGCAATGCGATACACAGAAGCAAGATTACAAGATTATACAAATTATTTTTTCGACGGCATCGAAGAAAACTCTGTAGATTTTAAAGATAATTACGATGGTCAAAATTTAGAACCAGTGGTTCTACCATCTCAGCTTCCTAATATTTTAATTAATGGAGCAATGGGAATAGCTGTAGGCATGGCCACAAACATTCCTCCTCATAATATTGTTGAATTAATTGATGCATTAAAATTAATAATAAAAAAAGATAAAGCTTCACTAACTGAAATTTTAAAAATTATTAATGGACCAGATCTTCCCACAGGTGGTGAAATAATTTTAGATAGTAATGAAAAAAAGCAAATTTATAAGAATGGCAAGGGATCATTTAATATTAATGCTAAATACCAAATAGAAGAATTGAAAAATGGTTTGTATCAAATCATTGTTACTGAAATTCCATATCAAGTTAATAAAGTTAAAATAATCGAACAACTTGCTAATAATATAAATAATAAAAAATTACCTCTTGATGATGTAGTTGATGAGTCAGATGAAAATATTAGAATTGTCTTAAAACCAAAGACCAGAAATATTGATGCTGAAAAATTAATAAGCTTATGTTTTAAATTAACTGACCTATCAATTAAGTACTCTTGTAATTTTAATGTTTTAATTGATGGTATAGAACCCAAACAAATTGGAATTATTGAAATACTTTCTAATTTTTTAGAACATCGAAAAGTTACAATTAAAAGAAAATCAAAATTTAATATAGAAAAAATTAAAAAGAGACTAGAAATTCTTAAAGGTTATCAAATTGTCTTTAAAAATTTAAATTCTATAATAAAAATAATAAGAACAAAAGATAATCCCAAAAAAGAATTAATTAAAAAATATAAATTATCTGATTTACAATGTGATTCAATTTTAAGTATGCGTTTAGGATCTCTTAGAAAGATTGATGAAAAAAATATTAAAGATGAAATCCAAAAATTAAATGAAGAATTAAAATACCTTAACAAATTAATAAAAGATAAAAAAACATTAGATAAATTTATAGTAAGTGAATTAGATCTTATAAAAAATGATTTAGATAGTGATATAAAGGATAGAAAATCTGTAATTTCATCAGAACAAAATAATGATATTGATATTAGTATTGATGAATTTAAAGAAATTGAAAAATTTACCATTATCATTAATAAAGATTTTCAGCTCAAGAGAATTAAAGAGATAACTGATGAAAAGGAAATTGAAAAAATAAAAAAAGAAAATCTATTTTCAGTTAATTTAAATTCAAATCAAAAAATACTTTTGTTTGTTTCTTCTGGTAAAGTTTACACGATAGATCCAAATATTTTACCAGGTGGAAATAGTAATCCTAAATCATTTATTTATTTTGTCGATAGTATGCCAAATGATAAGGTTACTGGATTACTTTCATCAATCGATGAAGAGCTCTTAATTGTATCCAAAAACGCTAAAGGATTTATTAGTAATACTGAATCTCTTGTAACCAATCAAAAGAAAGGTAAGCAATTATTTAATTTAAAAAATAATGATGTCGTAATTAAAGTATTAAATCTTACAAAAAAACATATAGCTTGTGTTACAAAGTTGCAAAAAATGCTAATTTTTGAAATAGATGCTTTGCCAAAATTACAAAAGGGTGGGGGAGTTCAATTAATTAAAATCAAGAAAGATGATTTTTTATCAGATGTCACTCAATTAACCATTGAGGATGGTTTAGAATGGAGTACTGGTTCTAAAAATAGAAAATTGGATGATGTTGAGTTTTGGATTGGAAAGAGAGCTCAGGCTGGTAAAAAAGTTCCTAAGTTTTTCAATAAAAATCAGAAATTTGATGGCTAATTTTGTTTATTTAAATATATTTAAGTTTACTGATACATTCCAATAGTAAATATGAAAAATATCTCTCTTATTTTAAGTACGATTAATAAATATGCTGGTTACTTTTGTGCATTTCTAGTAGTTCTCATGACAATAAACGTTTTTTTAGTAGTAGTATTAAGGTACTTATTTGGAATCAGTTTTATATGGATGCAAGAAACATATGTATGGATGCATGCATATATTTTTATGGTTGGTGCTGGTTTCACATATTTAAATGACGATCATGTACGTATTGATATAATTTATAGAAACTCATCAAAATTGTATCGTGTAATAGTTGATTTAGTAGGCAACATAGTTTTACTATTACCTTTTTTGTATATAATTTGGTCTTATAGCTTTCCTTTTGTTTACAAATCTTGGCAAATGAATGAAGTGTCTAGAGAAGCAGGCGGTTTGACAATGATATTTTTATTAAAACTAGCAATTCTTATTTTTGCTTTTCTTCTTTTCATACAGGTAATTTCAAAAATTATTAATAATTTTATCAGTTTAAATTCAAATGACTCCTGAAGTATTAGCAGTAATAATGTTTTTAACAACTTTGTTGTTTTTGTTATTTGGTTTTCCTGTTGCTTTTACTTTAGCAGGATCATCTTTAATTTTTGCTTTTGTAGGTGATCTATTAGGAGTGTTTAATTTTAAAATGCTTCTTTTCTTCCCTCAAAGAATTTATGGTGTGATGATTAATGAAGCTCTTGTCGCTGTACCTCTATTTATTTTTATGGGAGTTATGCTGGAAAAAACAAAAATTGCAGCTAAACTTTTAGAGTCTATAGGAGATTTATTTGGTTCAGTAAGAGGTGGATTAGGAATAGGTGTTATCTTAGTTGGGATGTTGCTTGCTGCCTCTACAGGAATAGTTGGAGCAACAGTAGTAACTATGGGTATGCTTGCATTGCCAAGTATGCTCAAAGCAGGTTATGATGAAAAAATTGCTACTGGAACAATTTGTGCTTCAGGAACCTTAGGGCAAATAATACCTCCTTCAATTGTTTTAATACTGCTAGCTGAAATGTTGCAAGGAGCAAATGAAGAGGCTGGTCTTTTAACAGGAGACTTGGCACCACTACCAGTAACTGCAATAGATTTATTTGCTGGAGCTCTTTTACCTGGATTAATGTTAGTTGGATTTTTCATTATCTACATTCTTTTTACTGCTAGATTACATCCAGATAAATTACCTCTTAAAATTTCTAATAAACCTAAAGCTGAAATATGGAAAAATGCTCTGTTTGAAGTAATCCCACCTATATTTTTAATTTTAGCAGTTCTTGGATCAATTTTTCTTGGTGTAGCTACTCCAACTGAATCTGCTTCTGTCGGTGCTGCAGGTGCTGCTATTTTAGCTTTATTAAGAAGGGATCTAAATCTTAAAAATATTTCAGAAGCTGCAATTACCACAGTAAAAATGAGTTCATTTGTTTTTATCATTTTAATTGGAGCATCAATGTTTTCTTTAGTATTCAGAGGATTTCAGGGAGATGAAATGATTAGTAATTTTTTAACTAATATACCAGGTGGAGAGTATGGTGCTTTAATTATAGTAATGCTAACTATTTTTATATTGGGTTTTTTCCTTGATTATATTGAAATTATATTTGTTATTATCCCATTAGTAGGTCCAGGATTAATTGCGAACGGAGCTGATCCTTTGTGGTTAGGAATTTTAATTTCTCTTAATTTACAAACAAGTTTTCTAACGCCTCCATTTGGATTTTCATTATTTTTTTTAAGAGGTGTTGCTCCAGAAAATGTTAAAACATCTAATATATATGCCGGTGTAATTCCTTTTATTTTTATACAAATACTTGCAATAATCTTAGTATTCGCGTTTCCACAAATAGCAACTTGGCTTCCTAGGTTAATAAACTAAAAAAAAAGAGGTCTCAAAAGAGACCTCTTAAAAATTAAATATTTCAAATATTATACTGAATCAGGAAATTTAAATGGTAAATCTCTTATACGTGAGAAGTTTTGCTCACCTTTAGTAAACCATTCTTTAATGACTTTTCTGAAAGATAATAAGTGATTTGTTATAGCTTTTGTTTCAGAGTTAATAGAACCCCTCTCAAAAACAACTTCACCTGCTGCATTACCAAGAGCTATTAAAACCTCATCTGGGAAAGTTTTAATTTCTACGTTATGTTCATTAACAAGTTTTTGTAATGCTGGTCCATTAATAGCTTGGAAACGACTAAATACAGTCATGTTGAAAGATTTAGCTAAATCATCGATTAAGCCTTGAGTGTCACTATCAAGTGCTTCCCATGCTTTAAGATCCATAGATAAATCTAGAAGAGTAGATGGTTCATGCCATCCTGGTCCATAATAATACTTTGCAGCTTGATATAATCCAGCACCTAAATCTGCTGCTGGGCATATCCATTCTGCTGCATCAACTGCACCAGAAGTTAAAGCTGGTAAAACATCAGGTCCTGCAAGCAATACAGGTGTAGCTCCAAGTTTTTCAATAGTTCTACCACCTAAGCCAGGCATTCTCATTTTTAGACCTTTATAGTCATCAGGAGTATTGATTTCTTTATTAAACCAACCACCCATTTGGTTTCCTGTGTTACCCATAGGTAAAAATTTAACACCAAGTGCATTATAAATTTTGTCAGCAGCTTCAATACCACCTCCATAATAACACCATGCATTTTGCTCCATTGCATTCATTCCAAATGGGCATGTTGCTACGAACTCAATTGCATCAGATAGGTTTGGCCAATAATAAGGAGCTCCATAAGCTGCTTGAGCTGCACCAGATCTTACTGCATCTAATGCTTCAAGTCCTGGAACAAGTTCACCAGCATGATAAACTTTCACTTTAAGCTTTTCAGAATACCTATTTATGTTATCTCCAAAACCTTGGATAGCCTGTCCTAATGGACCAGCTTTACCAAAAGCACTACAAATGATCCACTCTTGATGACCGCCAGCTATTGCTGGAGCTGCTAAAGTAGAAGCACCAACTGCAGCAGCACCTGCTACACCAGCTTTCTTTAGAAACTCACGTCTTTTTAAATTTTTTTTCATATGTCCTCCCGAGATAATATGAATTAATGTCTGAGATTTATACAAAAATCTTATTTGTATCAATTTCTAATGGTATTAAATATTAACAAAATTTACTAAATCAAACCTCTAAAACTAGAAATTACTTTTAAAAACTTGATATTCCAGTCTGATTTTTTCCTAAAATTAATGAATGAATATCCTCTGCGCCTTCGTAAGTTTTAACAGTTTCTAAGTTAACCAAATGTCTCATGATATGATATTCTTCTAATAACCCATTTGCCCCAAGCATATCACGTGCATTTCTAATTATATCTAAAGATTTTTTACAGTTATTTTTTTTTAAAATACTAATTGCATTAATGATATCCTTTCCATCATCTAGAGCTTTAGAACTTAAAAGACATGATGCTAATCCTAAATTTATCTCTATTTGCATCTCAGATAATTTTTTTTGAATTAATTGATTTGATGCTAAAGGTTTTTTAAACATAATTCTATTTTCTACATAGTCTTTTGCAATTAACCAACATTCAGATGCTGAACCTAATACACCCCAGCTAATTCCAAATCTTGCTTTATTGAGACAACTAAAAACTGATTTCCATCCTTCGGTATTTTCTAAACACAAATTATTTGGAACAAAAACATTATTTAAAATTATTTGACCAGTTGGACTAATTTTTAAGCTTGTTTTATTTTCTATTGTTGAAGTATTTAATCCTTCAGTATTTTTTTCAATTATAAAACCTTTGATACTTTTGTGATCTTTATTTTCTTCAATTGCCCAAATAATAAATATATCAGCAATTGGTGCATTCGTAATCCAGTTTTTAGATCCATTTAAAATATATCCATCTTTAGTTTTTTTAAATGAAGTTTTCATTGAAGCAGGATCAGAACCAGCTTCGCTTTCTGTTAAACCAAAGCAACCAATTTTTTCTCCTTTAATTAATTGTGGAAGGTATTTATCTTTTTGTTCCTGAGATCCAAATTCATTAATTGGATGTATCACAAGAGAAGATTGAACAGATATTGAAGATCTATAGCTGCTATCTATTTTTTCAAATTCATATGCTACAAGTCCATACGCTAAATTTGATGTACCAGACCCACCATGTGTTTTAACTGTTTGTCCTAAAACACCAAGTGATCCAAATTTTGGATAGAGGCTTTGATCAAATTCATTTTTTCTGTTTCTTTCAACTACTGTAGGTTTGAGTTCATTATTACAAAAATCCCTAACATTTTTCTGAATATTACTTTCTTCTTCACTTAAATGACTTTGAATATAAAATGGATCAAACCAATTATTTTCTTTCATACAATATTAGCCAATATCATCATTTTAATGTAAATAACCACAAAAATTATTATGCAAAATAAGAATATATACATTGCCTCAGACCATGCTGGATTTGATCTCAAAACCAAATTGTTAAAGAATTTTCCAAAAATTAATGATTTAGGAACAAAGACAGATGAGAGTGTTGACTATCCTGATTTTGCACACAAATTAACTAAAGAGGTTCTTAAGAATAAGAAAAACGTTGGTATTCTAATCTGTGGAACTGGTGTTGGTATGAGTATTGCAGCTAATAGAAAAAAAGGAATTAGGGCTGGTCTTGCTAATAATTCAAAAATAGCAAGATTGATAAGAAAGCACAATGATGCTAATGTACTTGTTTTACCAGGTAGATTTATAAATACTAGCGAGGCAAAAAAAAGTGTTCAGGCTTTTCTTTCTACAAAGTTTGAGTCAGGACGACATAAAAGAAGGATTAAAAAACTATGATTTCAGATTTGTTTACTAAAGGAATTAAAGAAGCAGACCCAGAGGTTTATGGAACATTAAGCCGTGAACTAGAAAGACAGCAAAACCAAATAGAGTTGATAGCATCTGAAAATATTGCTTCAAGATCAATTTTAAATGCTCAAGGCTCTGTCATGACAAATAAATATGCAGAAGGTTATCCTGGTAAACGATATTATGGTGGGTGTGAATTTGTTGATCAAGCTGAAGAGATTGCTTTAGAAAGAGTTAAAAAACTTTTTAATTGTAAATTTGCAAATCTACAACCGCATAGTGGAGCACAGGCAAACCAAGCGGTCTTTCTAGCGTTACTTCAACCACATGATACTATTTTAGGTATGTCTCTTGCATCAGGCGGTCACTTAACTCATGGAGCAAAACCTAATCTATCTGGTAAATGGTTTAATGCTGTTCAATACGGTGTAAAAAAAGATGGCAATGATAAAGATTTAATTGATTATGATGAAGTTGAAGCTTTAGCTTTAGAGCATAAACCAAAAATGATAATAGCGGGAGCATCCGCTTATCCTAGAACAATAGATTGGAAAAAATTTAGAGAAATAGCTGATAAAGTAGGAGCATATTTTTTAGTTGATATGGCTCACTATTCTGGTTTGGTTGCTGGTAAACAATATCCAAATCCGATTGAGCATGCCCATGTAGTAACTTCAACAACTCACAAAACTTTAAGAGGTGCAAGAAGTGCAATGATTTTAACTAATCATGAAGATTTATATAAAAAAATTAATTCTGCTGTTTTCCCAGGATTACAAGGTGGTCCACTAATGCATGTAATTGCAGCTAGAGCTGTTTGCTTTGGTGAAGCACTTAAACCTGAATTCGAAGAATATATTAAAAATGTAATTGCTAGTGCTAAAGTTATGGCAAAAACTTTAGTTGATAGAGGATTTAGAATTGTTACAGGAGGCACAGATTCACATATAGTTTGGTTAGACTTGACACCAAAAGGTTTAACTGGTGATAAAGCTGAAAAAATTTTAGAAGAAGTTGGATTGGCATGTAACAAAAATGCAATTCCATATGATCCTAATCCACCAAAAATAACTAGTGGACTTAGATTTGGTACAGCAGCTGCTACGACCAGAGGTTTTAATCAGAAAGATTTTGAACAAGTTGGAAATATGATTGCTGATATTTTGGATAGTCTTTTACTTGAAGAAAATGAGAGAAATGTAGTTTTTAATAAAACAAGAAAAGATGTAATTGAGCTTTGCAAAAAATATCCAATTTATAGTGAGGCATTTTAAATGAGATGCCCCTTCTGTAGTAATGAAGATACACAAGTAAAAGATTCAAGACCTACAGAAGATAATACAGCTATAAGAAGAAGAAGAGTTTGTGATGCTTGCGGCTCTAGATTTACAACTTTTGAGAGAATTCAGCTAAGAGATTTGGTCGTAATGAAAAGTAACGGTCAAAAAGAAAATTTTGATAGAGATAAAATGTATAGATCTCTTTCTTTGGCTTTAAGAAAAAGAAATGTTGATAATGAAAAAATTGAAAAAATTGTTAATGCTATTGTAAGAAAATTAGAAAACTCAGGTGAAACTGATATAAAATCTAATATTATCGGTCAGTACATTATGGAAGCTTTAATGCATTTAGATCAGGTAGCATACGTCAGATTTGCATCTGTTTACAAAAATTTTAGAGAAGCAAAAGATTTTGAAGATTTCTTAGGTAATTTAGAAGATAAATAATTTTTAGTGTCTCAACAAAATGTAAAGATGATTAATTTAGCGCATGATATTGCTAAAAAAAAATTTGGAAAAACTTTCCCCAATCCCACAGTGGGCTGTGTAATTGCAAAAAATTCAAAAATAATTTCTAAAGCTGTAACGAATAAATCTGGAAGGCCTCATGCCGAAGAAATAGCTCTAGCTAAAGCTGGTCATAAAGCTAAAGGAGCTTCAATGTATGTTACTTTAGAACCATGTTTTCATAGTTCAAAAGATGGATCATGCACAGATCAAATATTAAGATCAGGAATTAAAGAAATATTTATATCTGCGGCTGATCCAGATGTTAGAACTAATTATAAAAGTATTAAAAAGTTAAAAAAAAATAATGTAATTGTAAATGTAGGTTTAGAAAAGAATAGAACATATAATTTAAATAAATTTTTTTTTAAAAGTGTTTTAAAGAAAAAACCATTTACAAAAGTCAAAATTGCAACTTCTACAGATGAAAAAATTGCATGGCATGATTATAAAAGTAAATGGATATCTAATAAATCAAGTAGAGAATATGCTCATAAGTTAAGATCAATGAGTCAAGCTATTTTAACTACTTCAAAAACTGTAATAAAAGATGATCCAAGATTAACTATAAGATTAAAAAAAACTTTAGAGCAACATATTCCAATTATAATAATTGATAATAATCTAAAAATACCAATGAAATCAAAAATATTAAAAGATATATCTAAAAAAAGAATTATTATCTTTACTTCTAAAAAAAATAAAAAATCTGAAAATTTAATTAAATTAGGATGTGAAATTATTTTTTGTAAATTAAATAAAAATAAAAAACTAAATTTAAAAAATATTTTTAGTAAAATATACTCATTAAAAATATCAGATTTATTAGTTGAAGCAGGGGGTATTTTTTTTACAGAATTGTTAAATAAAAATTTAGTAGATGAAATTCATTTATTTAAATCCAAAATTATTATAGGAAAACATGGTAAGCCAGCAATTGTTGGAAAAAAACTTAGTCAATTAAATTTATCTTTAAATGAAAGAAAAAAATTCAAAGACGACATATATACAAACTATCAGGTGAATTAATGTTTACAGGTATTATTCAAGATTTAGGAAAAATTAAAACTAAAGAAGAAGGGCTTTACCAAATATCTACGAATCTTGATTTGAGTAATTGTAAGGAAGGTTCTTCAATTTCTTGTAATGGAGTGTGTCTTACAGCAAAAAATATAACTCCATCAAACAACAATTCATTTAGCTTTGATGTGAACATAGGAGAAGAAACTTTGAAAAGAACAAATCTTGCTAACTCTATTTTAAAAAATGAAAATATTAATTTGGAAAAATCTCTTCAGATAGGTGATGAAATCAGTGGTCACTTTGTTTATGGTCATGTTGATACCACAACTATTGTCAGTGAAATTATAGTACTTGAAAATAGTTGGGAATATCGTTTTGAAAAAAAATTTAATAAAAACAATAGATTTATTGTTGAAAAAGGATCTATTTCAATAAATGGTATTTCTTTAACAGTAGCAAAAGTAGAAAATAATACTTTTATGATTTCTGTCATTGATCATACATTTCATCATACTAATTTAAAATTTTTAAAAAAAAGTGATCAAGTAAATATTGAATTTGATTATCTTGCCCGTTTCATCTTGAATAATGAATAAAGATAACATTGAAGAAAGTTTATCTTCTATTGAAGAAATCATAGAAGATGCAAGAAATGGTAAAATGTATATTCTTGTTGATGATCCTGATAGAGAAAATGAAGGTGATTTAATCATTCCTGCTCAATATGCTAACCCGCAAGCTATTAATTTTATGGCAAAAAATGGAAGAGGATTAATTTGTTTAGCTTTAACTAAGAATAGAATAGAAGAATTGGAACTTCCCTTAATGAACCCAAGTAATATAAAAAATGATTTAACTGCTTTTACTGTTTCGATTGAAGCAAAAGAAGGAGTGACAACCGGAATATCTGCAGCTGATAGAGCTCATACAATATCAGTAGCTGTAAATAATAATAGAAACAAGAATGATCTTGTTTATCCTGGACACGTTTTTCCTCTTATGGCTTGGGATGGTGGTGTTTTAGTACGTGCTGGTCATACAGAGGCAGCAGTTGATATTTCAAAACTTGCAGATTTAAATCCTTCTGGCGTTATTTGTGAAATTATGAGCGAAGATGGATCTATGGCAAGATTACCAGAAATTATCAAGTTTGCAAAATTACATAATTTGAAAGTAGGAACGGTTAGTGATTTAATTAAGTTTAGACTTAAAAAAACTAAAATTGTCGAACAGATCTCCGAAAGACCATTTGAAAGTGAGATGGGGTCACAATTTACTCTAAAAGTTTTTCAAAATACTATTTCTGGTGAAAAGCATTACGCTCTAGTAAAAAATCTAAGTGATGTAAATGAACCTGTGCTTGTTAGAATGCACAGATTGGATGTAACAAAGGATATATTTGAAGAAAAAAATATTTTTGGAAGTGAAATTAAGTCTGCCTTTCAGCTTATAGAGAAGAATGGATCAGGAGCTATAGTTTTAATAAATAGTGACATGTCACCAAATATACTCAAAACTTTTAATAAAAGAAAAAGATCAAAAAATAAATTAGAATTAAGAGAATATGGTGTAGGTGCTCAGATTTTATCATTACTTCAAATAAATAAAATTATATTATTAACAAATACTAAGAAAAGAATTATTGCCTTGGATGGATTTAATATTGAAATAGTTGATCAGAGAAAAATATGAATAATAAAATTCTAATAGTATCAGCAAATTATTATAAAGAAATATCAAAAAATCTTGAATTGGGAGCTATCAATACCCTCAAAGATAATAGTTTTGAATACGAAGTTATTAATGCACCGGGTTGTTTTGAAATTCCCTATTTAATTAAAAAAAATATTGATAATTTTAAAGGCTTTATTTCTTTAGGTTGCATTATTAAAGGTGACACATATCATTTTGAAGTAATTGCTAATGAAACTTCTAGAAAAATTATGGATCTATCTGTTGAGTTTAATGTTCCAATTGGTTTTGGTATCTTAACATGTTATGATTTAGAGCAAGCAATAATAAGAAGTGATGTTAATCAAAAAAATAAAGGTCAAGAAGCTGCATTAGCTTGCATAGAGTTACTAAAATAAAAAATGCAAAATAATATCAAGTCACAAACAAGACTTGCATTTGTGCAATATATTTTTCAGAATGAATTCATAAGCACATATTCTTTAGAGAGCATTGAAGATTTTCAAAAGCATTTTTATGACACTAATATTGCTATAATTGATGAAAAAAAAGAATTTAGACTCAAATTTAATAAAAATTTTTTAAATAAACTTTTTTCTACTCTTAAAAACAATATTGATAAAAAAAATATCACTGAGGATTTAAATGTTTTTATTGATATTAATCGTAGATTTGAAAAATGGGATAATATTTTAAAATCATTAATATTTGCAATTATTACTGAATTAAAAATTACTGAAAAAAATAAATTTAAAATTGTTTTTAATGATTACTTAAATATTAGTAAAAGTCTTGTTTCTCAAAAAGAAACTAAATTAATTAATGCTATAATTCAAAAATATATAGATAAAGATGAAATTAATAAAAAATAATTTATCTGAAAAATTAATAATTAATAAATATTTAAAAAAATTAAATTTTAAAAATAAGGGAACATTTGATTTTGAAAATGATGGAGCTTATTTAGAATTAAAAAATAAAAATTATAAATTTACTGTTACGACTGATAATATTTCTGAGGATATAGATTTTTTCTCTAATGATGACCCTAAGTCAATAGCACAGAAAATTACAACTGTTAATTTATCTGACATTTTTGCTATGGGAGCTGTGCCCCATTCTTATCTTTTGAATTTGCATTTACCAAATCATATTAATGAAAATTGGTTAAATTCATTTTCAAATCAATTAAAGAAAATTCAAAATAAATATGGATTTTATCTTTTGGGTGGTGATTTATCAAAATCAAATAAACTTATTGTTTCTTCAACTTTTTTTGGATCTATAAAAAAGAAATTAGAAATATTTCAAAATAAATTTAATTTATACGATGATATTTTAATAACTGGAAATATTGGTGAGTCAAAGATTGGTTTAGAAATTTTAAAAAAAAAAATTTTATCAAATAAAAATTTGAAGCAATATTTTATTAAAAAATATTTATACCCCATACCTTGTAAGCTTGGACCGCTGATTGCAAATCATG
>OCVP010000635.1_pt1 | contig 15653 bp, 14 predicted proteins | sample 1539171 | NCBI WGS metagenome assembly OCVP01 (sample SAMEA51879418, study PRJEB22527) | metagenome
AATGGCCTCGACTTCCATTTCAGGAAGATTCAAACCGTAAATCTGAAGATAGAGTTCTTCAAATTTTTCCCTGAGTTCTTCGACATCCTTTGTGGAGAGTTTCCCCGGATTGATCGGAATGGTTAACTCGTGCCCCTGACCGAGGTAACGTACATCGACCTTTCTTTCTTCAACCGTTTCCTCGGATCCAGCATTCTGATGGAGATTCATACTATGTGCTTCACGGCTCATTTCTTCAAGTATCCGGTTGACCTGCTCCAACTCAAAATGGCTGAATTGGGTTTTGAACGAACGAACCACTTCAAAGCTCATCGGCGCACGAAGAAACCCGAGGGCGGAACCTACCCCTGCTCCCTTGGGGATGATCACCCGTTCAATGCCTAGTTTTCTGGCGATTCTGCAGGCATGAAGCGGCGCCCCTCCGCCGAAAGCAATCATTGCATGACGGTTCAGGACCCGCCCTCTCTCGACGGCATGGACTTTGGCCGCATTGGCCATGTTTTCATCGACCGTTTCCAGAATCCCCAATGAGGCCCAATGTTTGTCCAACTCCAGCATTCCGGCAACCTTCTGGTTAACGGCCTTTTCAGCAAGATCCAGGTTGAGAGTGATTTTCCCTCCTCCGAAATACTCTGGATTCAAATTTCCAAGCAACAGATTCGCATCCGTCACCGTGGGCTCACCACCCCCCAAACCGTAAGATGCCGGACCAGGCTCGGACCCCGCACTTCTGGGACCGACCCGAATTCTATTCATGGCATCAACCCTGGCGATGGAACCTCCTCCTGCACCAATTTCAACCAGTTCGATCACCGGCACCCTTAAGGGCAATCCACTCCCTTTTTGATCCCGATAGACTCTTGCGGTCTCAAAACTTCTCGAACTCTCCGGAACCCCATCACGGATCAAACAGATCTTCGCCGTGGTTCCACCCATGTCCAGGGAAAGGACCTCGTCCAATTCACACTCACGAGCAACCCCTGCCGCCATGATCGCTCCTCCGGCAGGTCCGGATTCAAGCAGCCGGATCGGGAATTTGGAGGCCGTTTGAAGATTGGTCCATCCTCCTCCGGACATCATCAGATGGATCGAGCATCCAAATCCCGCCTCCGCGAAAAGTTTCTCAAGACGCTCCAAATACCCTGAAACCAGAGGACGGATGTAGGCATTGGCACAGGTTGTCGAAAAACGATCGTATTCACGCATCTCCGGACAGACCTCACTGGAGAGACAGACGCTTAAGCCCGGCAATTCTGAAAGGATCAGATCACGCACCTTCTGTTCATGAACCGGATGCGCATAGGCGTGGAGAAAACCGACTGCTACGGCTTCGATTTCTTCCTGCTTTAAAAACCGAATCGTCTGCAGAACCTGATTATGATCCAATTCGACCAGGACCTTGCCCTCGGCACTGATTCTTTCACGGACCGGAAGTCTGTATTTTCTGGGAACCAGAGGCGGAGGTTTTTCCAGGTAGATATCATAATGGTCGTAACGCTTTTCATACCCCATTTCCAGGATATCCCTGAACCCTTCCGTGGTCAGGAATGCTGTTTTTGCCCCCTTGCGCTCAATGACCGTGTTGGTCCCCAGGGTTGTTCCATGAATGACATGGGTGATCTGACCAGGTTCAATATTTGACAACCTCAGCAGTTCATCAATCCCCTGCATGACCCCTATTTCAGGCTGGTTCAGGGTTGTCAGAACTTTCGTTGATTGAAAACCTGCTTCCGATTCAAGAACGACGTCGGTAAAGGTTCCGCCAATATCGGCAGCCAGTCTGATGGGGATGGACATTATCCGTGATTGGTTTTGAACCGGAATGATTGACAATCATCCAATACCTCTTCCAGGCTCATCAAATCAATGAAAATTCTCACCTATGATTTTCGGATTAAGTTTTTTGATTTAATTCCTCTTTCATTTTTGAAAAATGAAATATCTTAGACACTTGCTTTTCATTTATCAAACAGAGAGGATCTGGATTTCCTTGAGAAAACATCAACTCTTTGCCATGGGCATATGGAGTTTGGAGTAAGTTAAAACATTTCCTTCATGATCAAACAATCATTCATCGAAACAGCAGAGATCCTTCTGCCAGCTGAAGATTTACAACCAACTTTAGACTTTTTCAGCGAAAAACTGGGATTCCGTTTGCTTTCCATTTTTCCTGCGGATGCTCCCCATACAGCCCTGATGACGGGGCATGGAATACGGCTGCGTTTTGAATCAAGGTATGAAGGGCCCCCGGGCTGCCTGAGGTTGTCATGTGATGGCCTTCAAAATCCAGGAATCGAGAAGCAGGAAACTGTGGCTCCCAATGGGACCCGTTTGGTCTTTGCCGAAGCAAACCCACCCTTGGTCATTCCTGAACTGGAACCAAGTCTGGTTTTGAATCTTGGTGAAGGTGGTTCGAAATGGCACACCGGAAGGGCAGGCATGCAGTACCGTGACCTGATCCCTGACCGGCACGGAGGCCGATTCATCGTCTCACACATCCGAATACCTGAAGGAGGACCGGTTCCGGATTATGTCCACCACCACAAAATCCACTTTCAAATGATCTTCTGTTACAAGGGTTGGGTCAAAGTTGTCTATGAGGATCAAGGTTCTTCATTCGTCATGAATTCAGGGGACTGTGTGCTCCAACCCCCTCACATCCGGCATCAGGTGCTCGAGTGTTCCGATGGTCTGGAAGTGATTGAGGTCAGTTGTCCTGCCGAACATGAAACCTATACCGATCATTTGCTTGAACTGCCCAACTCCAAGACGGATCCTTCCCGCAACTTTTCGGGACAGCGGTTTCTTTTTTTCCAGGGAGAACAAACGGCTTGGGAGAAACATCCTTCCGGAGGTTTATTCCGAGATACCGGGATTGGTTCTGCCACCCGGGGAATCGCGGAGGTTCGGGTTTTGAGGCCTGACAACAACAAATCTAATAACACCCGAAGCCACCAGGGAGAACTTCTCTTCTATTTTGTCCTCAAGGGTTCTATGGAACTGAATCTTGAAGAGCAAGGGATCTCCTCATTCAATGAAGGCGACTCGGGCTCCATCCCCCCGGGAATGAACTACTCTTTTGGGAAGGTCTCAGAAAACACAGAAATCCTGGAAGTTCACATGCCTAAGCTGAACAGTCCATAATCCCGAGACTGCCGGCATCAAAGAAAGTGAAAATTTTGATCGCTGAAGAAGAAGATCCATTGAGAGAGAATCATCCGGAATCACCGATTTAAAATACGATTCGGAGGAGGGTCTGAGGAACAAAATCAATGCTCCAAAATTCCAGATTTCAATCACTCATCCGGTTGCTGTGATGAAATAAACCGCCAGACACGCAGCAATGATGGCAAAACTTTTTTTCAGGTTCATTGATTCCATCCGAAGCAAAACGGAGTAAACGAATGCCGCAACAAACCCCATGTTCGTTACCGGTATGATCAGAGTGGCATCTCCTATCATCAAAGCGTTGGTCAACAGCCATATGATGGCATAAACCAGCAATCCGGCAATGATTACAAATTTCAGCTCATTTCCTAAAAACAGCCAATTTCTCCGCTGAAAAACAATGAGTCCCATCCCCCCGATGATCCACCCGATGGCACCAAAAAAAATCATTGTTTCGATGTCAGCCCCCTCGTTCACTCCAGCCTTGGTGAAAAGTCCATAAAATGCTCTTAAAAAACAGGCGCTAATGATGATCAGAATATAATTTCTCTGTTTTACATTCAGTCCGTTTTGGTTTGAATTACCTTGATAAAGTAAGAATACCGTGAGCAGGCCGAAACCAATTCCGATGAATCTGAAGAAGGTGATTTCCTCATGCAAAAAAATATAAGCAAAAACCACCAAGGGGACGGTATTGAGCCGGTAAATGGTGGAAACCGCACTGATCGGTAATTGCTCCATCGATTTGAGCAAAAGAATGTTTGAGACCGTCACGGATACTGCGGCACAGGTCCCATAGAAAAGCGTAGGTGCACTAAAATCCAGTGATTTGCTGTTGAACTCCATGTTGACCCACTGCAGAAACCCCCAGATCAACCCCACACCAAAAATCAGTTTTCCAAGCGAATATCCTTTGTTTGAATAGAGTTTGAGTACCAAATCGAATAATCCCGTGACAAACAAACAAAGGACCGAATAGATGGTTGCCGAGATTAACATGTGAGATGTGTTTCGACTGAAAGCCGATAATTGTTTACAAAGGGTAGGAATGAGAATGGACCACCACTGACTCCTCAGTCATGAAAACCACAGAGTACTCAGGAGGTTCGTCCAATGCAGTAATGACCTGACTGTTGAAATCAAGTTTTACCTGATGGTTGGTACCACGGAGAGACGAGAATGAAATTCCCTGCCAATTCCCACTCAAGGGCCGATGGGCATGACCAAAAAAGAGATGGCGGATGGAATGCATGTGGTTTTGTATGACCTGATGAAATCCCTCTTTATCCTTAAGACCTATCCTGTCAATACAGGGAAAATGCAAATCAAACGGAGGATGATGCATGAATAAATAAATCGTTTGATCCTCATGTTCTTCTAATTTTTTCTTCAGCCATTTTAGGCGTTTCTCACAAAATACTCCTGAGTCGGTTCCTTTTTCCAAAGTGTCCAGGATCAAAAAAATGCCTTCCGGAGTCTTGACTTCGTATTGAACGAAACCGTTTTCATCAAGTTCAATACGAGGAAAATATTTTGCGAACACCTCCCTGTCATCATGATTCCCAAGCACCAGGTAAGCCGGGACCGGGTATTGTTTTAAAGACTGTGCCATCAACTCATAGGCGGATGCCTCCCCTTTATCCGCAAGGTCTCCTGTGATGAGAAGGCAGTCGGCATCCGAATGATTGAGGATGATATCTTCCATACAGGCTTCAAACCTGACTTCAGGATCCAGTCCATGGAGTGTCTTCCCCGGATGAATCAGATGGGTATCGGTGACGTGAATCAGTTTCATGAATAAATATTTTCAAAAGTTCGTGATTTTGAAAAACAACTCTAATGCAAATAAAATCAAATTGGTGAAAAAAAGGGAGTTTTGAAGAAATACCGCAGGACTTCAGCGCTTTTTCAACTTTTGAAAGGCAGTCAGGTAGGCAACGTATCGGTCGGAGAAATACCAGTCTTTGCTGTCCCAGAGGTGGTCCTCCAGCCGCACATCGATGGCTGAAAAATAACGGATGATATCCTGGATGATTTTTTCATCCTGATCTGTAGCGCGTGGATTTTCAATAAAACTGAGAGCCAGCCAGGCATTCATTTCGAGATGAAACTCGAGATCGTCTTCCGGGTTGAGATTATGATCAGAGAATATTTGAAGATCCCGATTATAATTTTTCTGCCGTGCCAGTTGATGTAGTTTTTTCAGTGCATGAAGGTAATGGGGTTTTCTGTATTTTTTTGCCGCTTCCGCAAAGACAACAGACAGCAACGCCAAATCCTCAAGACCACCGGAAGTTTCCCATTGACCGTTTTGCATATCATAGAAATGATAAATTTGTTTTTCCCGGATCACCATGGAAGCGAGGAAATCCAGGGAACTCAGTATTTTCTGATCGAGTTGAAATGATTCGGGAATACCCTCGATGGCCATCAGTTGCAGCAGGGTCCTGCTGAGACGGTCCGTGAAGATCCTTTGGATGACCTCAGGAGTTTTTCCCTGACTCCGGCCTTCGGCATTGAGAAAATAATAAAATGTATCCGCTTCCTGGAAACTTAGAAAAACTCCAAGTTCTTCACTGTACAGGGTCTTAACCAAATACTTCAGGGTTTGCTCGGCTGTTTTTTCAAATTCTGGTGTTGGCCTGAGCTGATTCACCTTTTGCAGCAGAGCAACCATCCCTGCATTGAGATCCGCCATTTTTTCAAAATGAGCTACCTCCCATTCCCTGGTTTCGGCATATCGGTAAAAACCTCCTTCAAGCGGGTCGTAAAGATGCCTGATCGCCTGTTCCAGGGCAGGAATGATCCATTCCAGATGTTCTTCCTGATCTTCCACTGAAGAATTTTCCAACAGATAAAGCGAAAGCTGGGGATGGATGGTCTTCTGGCCCTGTCCCAGCCCGGCATGCTTCCAATCGATGTTGTCCAAGACTCCATCATTGAGAAGTTGATGAAGGGATTCCAGCTTTGCCAAATTGAATTCTTTTGGAGGCAAATACGCTTCCAGCTCTTCATCATCACCATATAGGCTTTTCCCGACAGCGACGTTTTCTTGAACTCCCCGAATCACTTCCAGGAAGTCTTCTGCATAAAGCACCCCGGAATATTTGAAATAAACGGACTGATCGGGATTGAGAAAAACCGTATAGGGAACTCCCGTCGCCCTGTATTTCAAATAGATCCCATTATGGATATCAGCATCGATGAAGATATTGACAAAATGCCGGTTGAGGTACTGATAAACCTTTTCCTCCCTCAAGGTTTTGCTTTCAAGCACTTTACACCAGTGGCACCATTCTGCGGAAAAAAGCAGAAACAATGGTTTTTCACCGTCCGCATATTCTTTTAATAGTTCAGGCGAGTAATCCAGGAACTCGACTTTCGATTGATCATGTTGATAGGCTGACACACTGTTGAAAAACAACATCAAAAAGGAACATAAGTAAATCCGTTTCCAGGCCATTTCAACCAATCTATTCATCAAAATCGTTCTCATTCAAGCAGTAAAGTCACCCTGTTGGCATTATAAAAAAACCGGGCAGATTCATCATCAATGGACCAGCAGATTACGGATTTTTGCGACTAACACCTCGGGGTCGACGTCATGGGGATAACGCTTCACCAGCATCCCTGAAGAATCGACCAGATAGATGTCTGCGGTATGGTTGATAACATAGCCGAGGGCAGATCGTTCCAGCTTTTTCTTCTGATAGTTCACCCCGTAACTTTGTGCCACTTCGGAGATGGTCTCCGCGGTGTCGGTCAATCCAATGATGTTCGAGTGGAAGAAACCGGTGTACTCCTGCATCATCTCAACTTTATCCCTTTCAGGATCAAGGGTGATGAAAAGTGCCTTGGATTTTTGCTGTTCCTCTTCCTCCATTTGATGAAAAACCCTGCTGATGGTGGAAAGTGAAATCGGACAGACATCGGGACAGGCGGTGAATCCGAAAAAAATCAAAACCACCTGGCCTTTGAGTTGATTGAGCGACAGTTTTCCCTGAGGAGATTGAAGATCAAAGTCAGGCGCTTTTTGGGGAAGCGCAAAAAGGGTTCCTGAAAAAAAGAGGAATGGCCAGATCAGAACCAAGATCGATTTGAAGCTGGCTTTAACCAATGATCTCCTCCGAGATTTGCTGCATATCTTCTTCAAGGGTTTTTGCCAATCCCATCATCTCGCTGGAATCAAATAGTTCTGCAAACGCAGTCGGTTTGAGGAAAGCCAGGACTGATTCGGAAGATCCTGTTTCACGGAATATCAGAAAACGCGCAGGCATGAAAACTCCGGAAAGAAGATCCGCAGCAATGATTCTGCTGCAGCTTTCCAGGTTACAGAATTCGACAATCTTGTAAAAACTGAACTCCAAGGACCCCGGCGGGGTACTTTCCCTTTGGTAAATGGAGTCAATATTATTGACCCGGGTCACACTGTAGTTTCGGAGTTTGAGTTCCCCCAATAAATCATCAAGCACCTCTTCCGGATCCATTGCGTCCGAACGGAACTGAAGAATATGCTCGCCTGGATTCATGAGGGTTGATCCTCAGAGGGTGTCCCCCTTAGAGATGAAAGGTGCCTTTTTCAAAGCAGCTAGACTATGGTCCCTGAGATTATTCGCTGCTCGGAGGCTTGAGCGTTTTGACATAACTGACCAGGTCCCAACGCTCTTTTTCTGAAAGAATAACACCCCATGGGGGCATATCGGATCTACCATTGGTAATAAACCAGTAGATATAACCATCGGTCTCAGGTCCAGTTTTATGCCAAGCCCAAAGTTGTCTTGGCCATGTAGTAAATCCCTGTGTTACCGGCCCATAACCATTACCGGACTCACCATGGCATTTTGCGCAATTTTTGATAAATAGTTCCTCTCCTCTGGCCACTGAGCTTGAATCGTCAGAGTAGGGATTGGTTAGTTGGGGAAATGCTTCAGCAGTTGGACCAAGCATTGCGATAGACTGCATTTCTTCTTCGGTCAAAGCAGCATTCGCCTGTAATGGGCCATGGTGAACTTTATAGTTGTGACCTGCTGGGTCTTCTATTTTCGCAATAGTTTTTTCAATTTCTTCTTTAGAAATTGATGAAGAGTCATATTGAAGTGTCAGCACAGGCCAACCCGATTCTGTATTGGTAAGTTCCAAGCCTAGAACCTTGACTTTCAATTCTTTTTCAAGTTCGGATTGAAGTGCTTTAGGACTTGCCGGAGAAATCAGACCTTCTATTTTAAATTCCTCTTTGACCGTCGAGGCTAAGAGTGGAGTAAACCAGAAAACCAAAATTAAGCAAGCGAGAGGAGTAAATTTTTTCATATTATTCCTTATCAAAATTAAAAGTTAAACTTGAACATCCTCCCTAAAGTTCAAATTATAAAACTAAAATGTGAATTATCTAACGACTTAATAGATAGAAGTTTATCCCTTGAATTTGATTTTTTTAGATGTCTCCCATTTTTCACCATGATTATCAACAAAAACCACCTTTACTGGTGCTTCTTTATCAGCCTTTAATTTGAATGTGAATAAAGGATCATCAGCTATTCCTGAGGACATACGAAATCTTGTGACCAATTCATCGTCATAATACACAAACATATTACGAATAAATGTAACTGGCTTAGCGCGATTAAAAGAAGGTTCATTATCAGGATCCGCTCTTCCTAAACCGGTAAAAGAAGGATGATTAAATTTCACTTTTATTTTGATTACATCTCCCTTTTTTATTTTGCGAGCCATTCTCATCCGAGGTGGTCTTATTTTAGACATTTTGGTCCTTATTTTAATTAAATTTTATAGTTTTAAGATTAATACGGTCATCCAATTGAACATTCAAAGGTGATTTTTCGCGAATATAGGCAATCAACTCCTCAACAAAAATCTTTTCTGTATCTGTAATTTCTGTCGCCCCAAACATGGGATTGTTTTGGAAGCGTGTGTGTACAGCTGCGATGCTGTAATCAATATTCTCATCCAAAGGTTTTTCACCAATAACCATAGATCGAATTTTGTTTCCTGCCTTAGCCCTCAAGCTACAGTCAATTTTCATACCAGAAAATCGAATCATATCTCCTCCAACTCGTGCATAAGGATCCAACCCAGTCACTCCTTGAAGAATGTTTTCAACAAGTTCTTTTAAAAATTTACCTTTCATTTTGTAGGTAATAATTTTTCCATCGGTGGGCACCACATTGTAAACATCTTCAGCTAAAATTTTTCCCGGAAGAATAGTTGCACCGTACCTCCAAGCTGGAAAAAAGGAAACATCGGTCCCGGCCCTTTCCCGCAATGCATCGGTGACCAGATTACCCATGGTGCTCTGCCAGTAATCCCTTCGATGAAGCATGGTCTCAGTATAACCAATTTCCTCATTTAGAATTGATTGGTGTGGAAAGTATGCCTCTTCAATAATTTTTTGAACTTCAGGATCTGCAGGAACACGATTCTGCATCACTTTCCCAAGGCGATATTCATAGTCAACAACTTTTTTATTTTCAACAAAAGCGTCCAAACTCACTACCCACTTCCCGTGAGCTCCACCTTGGAAAAGGATGGTGTTGTTCCAAACTACTGGATCATAAATTTCGTCATGGGTATGTCCACTTAAATAAATATCAATACCGTCGACTCTTCTTGCCAATTTCTGATCGAAACCAAATCCACCATGTGACACAAATATAATTAAATCAGGATTTTCTGTTTCACGAATTTCTTCAATAAGGTCTATAGCAAGATTTTCTTTGATACCAAATTTAAACTCTCCAGCTGATCCAGCAACAGCAGATGTCAAAGCAGTCCAGGGATATGTGAAACCAACTAAAGCTACTTTTAAATTTCCAATCTGGCGGATTATGAAGGGGTCCAAAACTGGCTCATCCCATTCAGTATCAGTTAGATTAAATGCAATCACAGGAAATTTAGCTAAATCTATGAGATCTAAAAAATGATCTTTATCAAACATAAATTCCCAGTTTCCTGGAGCCATAGCATCATATCCTATAGCATTCATCGCTTTTACCATCCCTACACCTCGATCAAACAATGAAATTCCTGCACCATGCCAAGTATCTCCAGCATCTAGAACAAGATTTTTCCCAGGTTTTTCTGCTTTTAATCTTTTAATTACTGTAGCAACATGAGCCATCCCTCCGACTTTCCCCTCAATTAAAGCTTTTTGAACATAATTGCCCTCGCGAGATTGCTCACCCCAAGGTTTCATTTCATCAAGGTACCGGTAGAAGAGTGGCTTAAGGTAGGTATGAATATCGTTTGTAGTTATGATCCTTATGGATTCAGCAGAAAAAATTACAGTAGAGGAGACAAATAGAAGGGATAGAACAATTCCAGCCTTTATAAAAATAAGGCTGGAATTTTTGAGAAAGTTACTAACAACCGCCTGCTGCGACTTTAACATCTCTGCTTACAGCCCATTTCCCATGATGATTGCACTCGGATACCACCCAAACTCTACTTTCACCTCCTGCTAGACGAATTTGAGTGCTCATAAATGCCTGACCACTTTGCGGGGTGAAAAAGCATTGTCCTTTAATAACTACAGGATCATTAAAATTCATTATTTGTATGCTTTTAATGTAGTGATCTTTTTCCATAGGGTGATCAATTTCCACAATTATAGGCGCCTGATTACCATCTTCAACTACTGGAGGCAGAGTTACTTTTGGCATATGAAGTTTATCAAGCTCTGTCATTGTGCTTGTGTCGTCAATTTTCCTAAAAGCAGCAGCTTCAAGTTCTGTTAATCCTGAAAAGGGTATCGCAATAACTAATCCGCCTAGGCCTGCTTTTTTAAAAAAGCTTCTTCTGGATAATTCAGACATTTTTTGAATTTGTTTTAAGGTTAAAAAAAGGCGGAAGCAATTCCGCCAGATCATCAATTTTGTGCCAATGCCTTTTTAAGTGCCGCAGGTGATGGTACCCAACGGACTCCATTATTCTGGATTCCAGAATCCAGATCAGTGGTGATTACATCCCAATCATTGGGATCTGCTGAACCAGTATCAACCAAAGTGGCTACATTTTCTTTTTTGGTTGAAATAACTGCAAATTTACCATCTGGATCAAACGCAACATTGTGAGGACCTAAGCCCGTCCAGATGTCTTTGACTTTGACATCTAATTGGGTATCAATAATTGAAACGATATCCGATTTTCCTGCTTCATTTGCAAACAGTCCGTACCGGCTATTTCCGGGATTTAAATAAAGTCGGTTTGCATCGGGGCCTGTTTCAATAGTTTTCATCAATTCTAACTTTGCCATATCAATGACACCTACTGCATTTGCCTTACGCAGTCCTACATAGCATTTGCTTCCATCTTTTAAGCAAGTGAAATTGCCACCACCACCTGGGACTTTAATGGTTTTTACAAGTTCAGCAGTTTGTGAATCAAAAAAATGAACTGACTTGCTGGCACTGACCATGAAATATTTTCCTTGTGGGTCCATTCCTCCGGCACGTCCACCTTTAATAGGAACCATTTTGATTTCTTTTCTTGCCTCAACATCTATAACTGCCATTCCTTTTGGCTCTTGTTGGCATGTAGTGAATATTTTGGAATCATCCATATTAAACATTGCGTCCCTTGCACCCGGACAACTTATTTCCACAATATCAATAGGCCTTCGAGTGGCTGTACTTAATAAAGTGAGATAGCCATTCTCTTTATCCAGAATATTTCCCACGACTGCCAGGGGTTTGGTATAGGCAAAACCTACATGAAGAGGAGCAATAACTTTCTTACCATTCATACTAAGCTGAAAGGTATCAACTACTTCCTGGGTCATAAGGTCAATCGTCCAAAAGACATCTTTTTCATAGCGCTGGGATGACCATGCATATCTAGCACCGGGAATAATAAAAATATGATGGTTCCCACCTGGCTTGAAATTAGTTCCTGCAGGGTCCTTCATCTGTATTTTTTTAATTGTCTCACCTTTTTTGTAGTCGACTACAGAAACAGTAGGTTCACCCTGATTATCAATTAAAAAGTGACCATCCATACCTTTAACAGCATGATAATCAGCTCTTATAGTGTTCTGAGGATCTAAAAAGACGAGTGATTGATATTCTTCTTTACTCATTCCTTCAGTGGGTGCTCCAAATTTTAAGTGATCATGGTGATCATGAGCATGATCATGGGAATGTGTAACACATCCAATCAATGCTATGCTGCTCAGCAAAACAATAAACAAACTGTTGATTTTTTTCATTTCAAACTCCTTTTAATGATGGGCTTTACATTATATTTAATGAAGCCACTGATTATGGACTGTTAAAAACGACTAAATAACTACCAGTTTTTTATGTACATCATTCCAAACCGCTAAGATGTACCATGATATCATGATAAATACAATACATAATAGAGCCAAACTCCAATTCATAAAGTCTGGCAAAAAGACTGGTTCTCCGATCTTCATCAACCATCCACTTTGATCTAACCACTCTCTGAACAAGGAACCAACCAAGGCAAATGTCAAAAGTGAAAACCATAATTTAATCTGGCCTTCTCCAGCCCTCCAAAGTGAGCTGGTACCACAACCGCCACTTAGGGACATCCCTACCCCGAAAATAGTTCCACCTATAAGACTCCCAGTCCAAAATCCTGGAGAGACAAAAACTTCCCAATCCTTGAGATCTGTCCATTTAAGAATGCTGAAACCAACTGCTCCTATAATGACGGCCAGCGCAACAGCTCGAGTTGATTCAGACTCACCTGTCATAAAAGGATCCCTGAAGGCTCTAACGAAGCAAAATCTCGTTCTTTGCATCAATATACCTATTATCAGACCAAACAAAAGGAATCCTCCCCTCGTGCTGTATTCGAAATGATCATAGGTAAACACCAACCCTAGCCCAATTAAAATGATTATAAAGCCTATCATTGGTTGTTGTGAAATCGAACTTGAGTCTCCTTTATTTGCAGAACTATTTTTTTTAAGTACTGCGGGACTAAGGTATGTTATTTCCCAAACTAGTAGTTTTAATCCAAGGAAAGATCCAAAAATCAAACCAATCATCATTGCAGGTCCAGCCAAAGACAAAGCGCTTGTTGCACTGAAAAACCCACCTATATTGCAGCCGAAAGATAGAGCAGAACCAATCCCCATTAATGCCCCTCCAAGCAGACCTTTTATAAGTTCCCTTGTTGGAGCCATGCGGAGTTGAAACTGTTTTGCTAAGAGCGCAGAAGCAAACGCCCCTGCAATAATTCCGAAATTTAAAAGTGATGTAGAAAAAAGATGTGGGGAAATAATTGTGATGTCAGTAACTTCAAGACTGTTAAAAAACCAATTCCCCCAGTTTCTGATCCCGTTGGCTGAACTCCAAGGCCTTTCGAATGCGAACATGAAGACATTGATCATTCCAAATAAAATACCACCGACCCAGATTGGCCATTGTTTTCCAAAAATCGAATCGTAACCATTCTTTATTGCATCTGAAAGACTCTCAGGCTCTCTAACTTCATTTAATTCTGACATTATTATTTATATATTAAATATTATAAAATCATGAAATTTAACTTGACAAAGTTTTCTCATTTCGAATAAAAAGACAATTTAATTTTTTATCGTGATTTTATAATATCACGATATTCAAATATTTTAACTAGATTGTTGGAGTAGATATGAAAAAAATCCTGTTTTCTATTTTGATCACATCAGTCTTCCTATTTCCAAATCTGCTGAGTGCGACACCAGATAGAGGAGCTTTATTATCAATGTCATGTGCAGCTTGTCATGGAACAGATGGAAAAAGTCCAGGCGCAATGCCAAGCCTTTATGGGAAATCCTCGAAATATATCGAAAGTAGCATGTTGAGTTTTCTTCATGGCAAGAGGAAAGGGACTGTAATGAACCGTATAGCAAAGGGTTACAGCGAAAAAGACATTAAATTAATTGCAAATTATTTCGGACAACTTTCAAATAAATAGTGAACAAAGGACTTATGAAAAAAATCAATCGAAGAAATTTTGCAAAAATAATTGGTTCAGCTGGACTCGCCTCCACATTGGGTATGCCGTCGTTAGTTTTTGGCGCATCCAAAAAAGTGGTTGTTGTTGGAGGTGGATTCGGTGGAGCTACTGCAGCAAAGTACTTACGGAAACTGGATTCAAGTATTGATGTCACACTCGTCGAACCAAATCCAACCTATTACACATGCCCCTTTAGTAACACCGTTTTGGGGGGTATAAAAGATATGAGTGATATTGCCCATGGATATGGAGCCATGAAGAACAAGCATGGCGTTCGGGTAATTCATGCAAAAGCTAAGAACGTAAATAGTAACTCCAAAACCGTAACATTGGATAATGGGAGAAAGCTCGATTTTGATCGTGCAATTGTCTCACCAGGAGTCGATCTTCGTTTTGATTCAATGGAAGGATACAGCCAGACTGCCACGGACAAGATGCCTCATTCCTGGAAAGCCGGGCCGCAGACTGCCTTGTTAAGAAGACAGTTAGAAAACATGCGAAATGGTGGAACGGTTTTAATTTGCCCTCCAGGAAATCCATTCCGATGCCCTCCAGGCCCCTATGAGAGGACCTCTTTAATTGCTCATTATCTTAAAACTCATAAACCTAAATCTAAAATCATCATTTTGGATGCAAAAGAGAAGTTCTCTAAGCAAAGCTTATTTATGAGTGGATGGGATTTACATTACGGAGATTTAATCGAATGGCGAGCAGGCACTGCAGGTGGAAAAATCAGTAGGGTTGATCCACAAAACATGCAGGTCGAAACTGAGTTTGGAATGGAAAAAGGTGATGTTATAAATTTCATCCCTGCACAGCATGCAGGCAAAGTAGCGAGAGATTCAGGACTCACTAACAAAAAGGGATGGTGTCCTGTGAATCAGGTTACCTTTGAATCTACTCTACAGCCTGGGATTCATGTCATTGGGGATGCTAGTATTGCCGGTAAAATGCCAAAATCTGGTTTCTCTGCAAACAGTCAGGGTAAAGTTGCAGCAGCTGCAATTGTATCAGAACTTGCTGGACAAGAACCTATTGAACCTTCATATGCAAATACATGCTATAGCCTAATAACTCCTGAACATGGAATTTCTGTAGCCAAGGTATATAAAATATCTGACAAAAAAACTATTGTAGGAGTTAAAGGTTCAGGAGGGGTGAGTCCAAAAAATGAAGACCCAATCGTTAGAAGGCAAGAAGCTATTTATACTCAAGGATGGTATGATGCTATAGTTCAAGACATGTTTGCATGACATTCTAAATTTGATCCAATCTTCTGAACGATTTGGGCATAAGTCTAATGTCAGCAAGTGCTGCAATAATCGCTTTTAGAAGATTGGCTTCACCCTCGTAGTAGAGAAGGTAATAACGTGTTTTGATTGAAACAGCACTTCCAAGGAGGATTGAAAAAAAGACGATAAATGACCCGATGGACAGGGTGGAACTTCCTGTAACAGCCTGTCCGATGGTACATCCCATTGCCAATACTCCACCGATTC